>Ga0299906_10001307_pt1 | contig 21499 bp, 17 predicted proteins | sample RVTome_14_FD_200259 | JGI IMG/M metagenome (GOLD analysis project Ga0299906, IMG submission 200259) | Soil microbial communities from uranium-contaminated site in the Upper Colorado River Basin, Wyoming, United States - RVT145D125 (version 2) ...
CGCGCACCAGCGGCCGGCCTCGCGCCTGACCGGGCGCGTGCTGGTGGTGGACGACGAACAGATGGTGGGCGAGTTCATGGGCGATCTGCTGACCGGCTGGGGGCTGGAGGTCACGGTGTCGACCAGCGCCGTGGAAGCGCGCGAGCTGTTCGCGCAGGATCCCGCGCGCTTCGACCTGGTGCTCACCGACCAGACCATGCCCAAGCTCACCGGCCTGGAGCTCGCCCGCGGCATGCTCGCGCTGCGGCCCGACGCCCCGATCGTGCTGTACACCGGTTACAGCGACGACCTGAGCGCGGAGCACATCCATCAGGCGGGGCTGCGGGCCATGATGCGCAAGCCGGTGGACCCCGCGGCGCTGTTCGGCGTGCTGCGCAACCATCTGCCGCCGCAAACGCAGCCGGGTTCGTAGAGGAAAGGCAGACCGTGGCCGAATACCGGCTCTACTGCTTCGGCGAATCGGGCAACTCCTACAAGGCGGCGCTGATGCTGGCGCTGTCGGGCGTGGACTGGGAGCCGATCCGGGTGGATTACTTCGGCGGCGAGACGCGCACGCCGGAGTTTCGCGGGCAGGTGAGCGTCATGGGCGAGGTGCCGGCGCTCCTGCACCGCGGCGAGCGCATGACGCAGTCGGGCGTGATCCTCGACTACCTGGCGGAACAAACCGGCCGCTTCGGCCCGCGCGACGCGCGCGAACGGCGCGAGATCTGGCGCTGGCTGCTGTTCGACAACCACAAGTTCACCAGCTACCTGGCTACCTTGAGGTGGATGGTCGGCCTGCAGAATTCGGGCGAGAGCGCGGTCACCGAGTTCCTGCGCCAGCGCGTGCGCACCGCGTTCGGCATCGTCGAGAGCCATCTCGCCGGACGCGCCTTCATCCTGGGCGAGCGCCCCACGATCGCGGACATCTCCATGGTCGGGTACCTGTACTACCCCGAACCAACCGGGCTCGACCGCTCCGAGACCCCCAACATCGAGGCCTGGACGCAGCGCATCGCCGCCCTGCCGGGCTGGAAGCATCCGTACGATCTGATGCCGCGCGCGCTGGCCGCGTAGGGAGTCCTTCGGGCGCACGCTCCCATCCGCGCTATCATGGCTGTCCGCCGTGCCTTGCGCGGACGACACAATCGCAGGGGAGGCAGCATGATCGAGACTTTCGCACGGTTCGCGCAGGCCCCCGGCCAGCGCTTCGTCTGCTACGCCGACGACGATGCGGACGGCGACGAGTACGTGGCGCACATCGAGCACAAGCTCAATCCGGGCGCCGGCGCCGGAGCGCTGCAGACGCTGCGCAACACCCTGGGCGGGCTCGCGGAGCAGTTCCAGCCCTTCTTCGAGCGCTTCGACGGCGCGACCCTGTTCGCCGACAAGCGCTCGGACGCCGCCGGCATCTCCATCGCGCCCGTGGAGCTGTGGGGCAGTCTGACCGAGCGGTATCTGGAAGAGCTGGAGGCCTACGACCTGTTCTCGGCGGACGCGCTCGAAGACGAGGAGGAGGACGGCGAGGACGACGAGGACGACGAGGACGACGAGGACGACGACGACGACGACGACGAGTTCGACCCGGACGATGACGCCGACCTGTCCCTGCCGGCGTGGATGTACAGCGCGGTAGTGATCGGCGAGGTCACCGACTCCGGCAATCCGTTCGTGGTGGCGACCGAGGGAGACGAGCGCGGCAACGTCTACTACTTCGACCACGAAGTGATGGAGCCGGAGCTGTTCGCCACCTCGTTCGAGGAGTTCCTGGCGCGCATCGTCTACTGCGATCCGCCACGGATGCTGATGCACCTGGGCGGGTACGCCCGCTACAGCGACGGCCGGACCTCCACGCAGTGGCTGCCGCGGCGCTACGTGGCCGGGCCCGCCTGAGCGGACGGAACCAGGCCGAACAGCGCCGCCGGTTCGGGGCGCTCGCGGCGGGGAATCCGCACGCCGCGCCGCTGTCTCACCGCGCGCCGGGAAGCATCGATCCGTGCGTGCTGTAGACTTAGCACGCCGACTTCCGAGGCGATCGAGATGCTCACCCCCACGCCCCGCACGATCTATCTCAAGGACTACGCGCCGCCCGCCTTCCTGATTTCCAGCATCGAGCTGGACGTGGATCTGCAGGACGAGTTCGCGCGCGTGCGCGCGGTCCTGGAGATTCGCCGCAACCCCAAGGCGTCCGACCGCAGCGCGCCGCTGGCGCTGGACGGCGACGAGTTGGCACTCGAATGGGTGATGCTCGACGGCCGCAAGCTCTCGGCCGACGAGTACGCGGTGGACAGCGAGCATCTTACGCTACCCGCGATCCCCGACGCCTTCCGGCTGGAAACCTGCGTGCGCATCCAGCCGCGCGAGAACACCAAGCTGATGGGGCTGTACACCACCAAGGACGGTTTCTTCACCCAGTGCGAGGCGGAGGGCTTCCGCCGCATCACCTTCTTCCTCGACCGGCCGGACGTGATGGCGCGCTACACCACCAGCATCCACGCGGACCAGGCGCGCTATCCCCGCCTGCTGTCGAACGGCAACCTGGTCGGCAGCGGGGGCGAGCCCGGCGCGCGCCACTGGGCGAAATGGGAGGATCCTTTCCCCAAGCCGTCCTACCTGTTCGCGATGGTGGCGGCGAAGCTGGACGTGCTCGACGACGACTTCGTCACCGCCTCCAGCCGGAAAGTGAAGCTGTCGATCTTCGTCGAACCCGGCAAGCTCGACCAGTGCACCTTCGCCATGCAGGCCCTGAAGAAGGCCATGCGCTGGGACCAGGAGGTGTTCGGCCTGGAGCTGGACCTCGACCGCTACATGATCGTGGCGGTGGGCGATTTCAACATGGGCGCGATGGAGAACAAGGGGCTCAACATCTTCAACACCAAGTACGTGCTGGCGCGCCCCGACATCGCTACCGACACGGATTTCATGCACATCGACCGGGTCGTGGCGCACGAGTACTTCCACAACTGGACCGGCAACCGCGTCACCTGCCGCGACTGGTTCCAGCTGTCGCTCAAGGAAGGGCTGACCGTGTTCCGCGACCAGGAGTTCGGTGCCGACATGTATTCGCGGCAGGTCGCGCGCATCCAGGAGGTGCGGGCGCTGCGCGCCGGGCAGTTCCCCGAGGACGCCGGGCCGATGGCGCATCCGGTGCGGCCGCAGTCGTACATGGAGATCAGCAACTTCTACACCGCCACCGTGTACGAGAAAGGCGCCGAGGTGGTGCGCATGATCCACACCTTGATCGGGGCGGGCAGCTTCCGCAACGGCATGGACCTGTACTTCCAGCGCCACGACGGGCACGCGGTGACCACCGACGACTTCGTGCAATGCATGCAGGACGCGAGCGGGGTCGACCTGGGGCAGTTCCGCCGCTGGTACGACCAGGCCGGCACGCCGCGGTTGCGCGTGCGCGGGGAACACGACGCGCAGGCCGGCGTGTATGCGCTGCACGTCGAGCAGACCTGCCCGCCCACACCCGGCCAGCCCGAGAAGCTGCCGATGCACATCCCGCTCGCGGTGGGGTTGCTGGACAGCGCGGGACGCGAGTTGCCGCTGCGCTTGGAAGACGAGGCGCAGGCCGCGGGCACAACGCGGGTCCTGTCGGTGCACGAGCCGGCGCAGACCTTCCGCTTCACCGGCGTCGCCGCCGCACCCGTGCCCTCGTTGCTGCGCGGCTTCTCGGCGCCGGTCATCCTCGACTTCGGGTACTCGGACGCCGACCTCGCCCACCTGATGGCGCACGACAGCGACGCGTTCAACCGCTGGGAGGCGGGCCAGCGCCTGGCCCTGAACCTCCTTCTGCGCGGCGTTCAAGCGCATCAGGCCGGCCTGGCCTACGAGTTACCGCAGGGCTTCGTGGACGCCTGCGGCCGCCTGCTGGCGCAGGGCGCGCAGGATCCGGCATTCACGGCGGAGGCGCTGGCCCTTCCGAGCGAGGCCTATATCGGAGAGCAGATGGACGTGGTGGATCCGGATGCGATCCACAGCGTGCGCCGGGCGCTGCGCCGGCATCTCGCGCAGTCGCTCAAGGGCGAGCTGCTGGCGACCTATCAAGCCTTCGCCGCACCGGGTCCCTACAGTCCCGATGCCGCCTCCGCCGGCCAGCGTGCGCTCAAGAACCTGAGCCTGTCATACCTGATGGAGCTGGAGGACGATGCGGTGCGCGCGCTGTGCCTGCGGCAGTTCGATCACGCGGACAACATGACCGACGCGATGGCGGCGCTGACGGCGCTGGCGAACTCGGACTGGAGCGAGCGCACGGCCGCGCTCGAGCGCTTCTATGCGAAGTGGCAAGGCGAGCCGCTGGTGGTGGACAAATGGCTGGCAGTGCAGGCGGGCTCGCGCCTGCCCGGGACGCTGGCCGAGGTCCAGCGGCTCACCCGCCACCCGGCCTTCGATTTGAAGAACCCGAACAAGGTGTACGCCCTGATCCGCAGCTTCGGCGCGAACCAGCTGCACTTCCACGCGCAGGACGGCGCCGGCTACGCCTTCGCCGCCGATCAGATCCTGGCGCTGGATCCGGTCAACCCGCAGATCGCCGCACGCATTTCGCGCGCATTCGACCGCTGGCGCAAGTTCGACTCCGCGCGCCAGGCGCACGCCCGCGCCCAGCTCGAGCGCATCCGCGCCGTCGAGGGCCTGTCCACCGACACCCTGGAAGTCGTCAGCAAGGCGTTGGTTTGAATGGGGTCAGGTCTATACTTTATAGTCTCCGACTATAAAGTATAGACCTGACCCCATTCAGCCTGGCGGCGCCGGCCTTCGGCGACCGCCTTGCGCGCCCGGCCCAGCTTGAGCGGCGGCCAGCCGGCTCGCAGCGCCGCGAGGATGAGGTCGAGGCGCAGCTCTTCCCTGCGGCTCAGCCGCAGGTTCATGGCTTCGAGCTCGACCTCGGACATGCCGATGTATTCCCGGCGCTGGAAGTTTCGATGGGCTAACATCGGCAGGTCAAAGGAATACTGTAGGTTCCTCGGGCACGGACGCAAGAGAACCGGGCGCGCGCCGACCCGGGCGGAAAAAATGCGGGCTAGGCTGGCCTCAGCTGCCGCGCCCGAGCAGCGGCAGGGGAACCACGACCGGCTCGGCGAACTCGGCGATCGTGGCATGCTCGCGCCGTGCCGAGCCGGCCTTGCGTGAGATCTCCTCGGCTTCGCGGAAGGCGCGCACGGCGGCAAGCAGGAGGTTGGCGCGCACATCCGAGTCCGTCGCCCGCCGACCCGTGCTCAGTTCCCAGTTGAAGATCTTCATATCCGCCTCCGGCGCCGAGGCGGGCCGGCCCGTGGCCGGCTCCGCCCCTCGTGTTACCCGTCACCGTGGAAGAATGCGACCGACGTGCCAGAGGCGGCAGGGCAGCGGCGGAAGCCGCCGGGCGGCCGGTATCCGCCCGCCAGCGGGGCCGGCGCGGAACCAGCGGCAATTTGCAGGGGACGAGCGGCAGGGGGCAGCGGGCGGCGGCTTGCGGGGTGACCGGCCGCGTCAGGCAGAGCGGTTGGCCTTGTCTCGCACGCGCTGCTCGAAGCGGGTCCGGTCGATGATTGCGCGTTCGTGCACGCCTTCGCCGATGCGCTCGTGCTCGTCCTCGGCCCAGACTTCGAAGGTCAGGGCGCGGCCCTCCACCTTCATCAGCTTGGCGTAGGCGCGCACGTGCATGCCCAGCGGGGTGGGCGCGAGATGGCGCACGTCGAGGCGGGTGCCCACCGTAGTCTGGCTGTCCTCCAGCTGTGCGTCGACCGCGTTCACCGCCGCATGCTCGAGCAACGCGATCATCATCGGCGTGGAGAAGGCGCGCACCAGGCCGCTGCCGACGGTCGAGGCCAGATGCTGCTCGCTCACGGTGAGCTGGGCCTTGCCCTCCAGGCCCGGCGTGAGCCGTCTTGGTTCGGTCATTGGACTTGGTGCGCCCTTAAGGCGCGGTTTCATGCGCCCTTAAGGCGCGATTCAAAAAAACGTATCCTCAAGAATATGTCGGATTATCGTGTGTGTCTGGCGGAGCGGCGTTTAGGCCGCGCCGCCGGCCGACGTCACGCTGCTTTCGCGGCGGCGCCGCGGGCCTGCAGCACCTGCGCGAGCATGGCGTCCATGGTCGCCGCGTGGCCCCTGAACCATTCGGCCAGCTCGCGTGCGAGCACGCGCCCCACGTCGTAGTGGCCGTTGTTCAGATGGCCGCGCACCTCGCGCAACACGTCCAGCACGCCCTCGTGCTCCGCGACATGGCAGTGCATGGCCGGAAAGGGCATCTGCTGCATCCAGCGCTGCTCCTGCTCGAAGTGGGCGACGGTGTGCGCATACAGCACGTCGAAGCGTTCCAGCATCTGCCCGTCGCGCGCCTCGGCCAAGGCGTTCAGATGGTCGATGAACTCTCGGTGCGTATCGTCCATCGGGTCCACGCCAAGCGCCAGCCCTGCCGACCACTCGATCTGTGACATCCGCCTTCCTCCATGTTCGCCGCCATGCTACGAGGTTCACACGGCGCCGATCTTGATCTGGATTAAAGCGGCTTCGATCCGGATCAAAGCGCCCCTGGATCCATCGAAGCGGCTCACTCGCGCTTGCGGCCCAGCGCGCGCGCCAGCGCTTCGGCCATCGCGCCGCCGGCGGGCGGCCCGCTCGTGGCCGGCCGCGTCGCTTGCGCGCTCGCGGGCTTGCTCGCGCGTGGCGGCTTGCTCGCGCGCGGCGGCCTGTCCGGTCTCGGCGGCCGCGTGGCGGGCCTGGGCGCCGGCTTCTGCTCCTCGAGCCGCATGCTGAGGGCAATGCGCCGGCGCTTCTCGTCGACCTCCAGCACCTTGACTTTCACCACGTCGCCGGCTTTCACCACTTCGCGCGGATCGCGCACGAACTTGTTCGACAGCGCCGAGATGTGCACCAGCCCGTCCTGGTGCACGCCGACGTCCACGAAAGCGCCGAAGTTGGTGACGTTGGTCACCACGCCTTCCAGCAGCATCCCCGGCTGCAGATCCTTGAGCGCCTCGACGCCTTCCTTGAAGGCGGCGGTGCGGAACTCCGGGCGCGGGTCGCGGCCCGGCTTCTCCAGCTCGCGCAGGATGTCCTGAACGGTGGGCAGGCCGAAGCGCTCGTCGGTATAGCGGCCCGGCTCCAGGCGCGACAGCAGCGCGCTGTTGCCGATCAGCGCCTTCACTCCGAAGCCCTCCTCGGCGAGCGCGCGTTGCGCGATATCGGCGAGGATGCGCTCCACCACCGGGTACGCCTCGGGATGCACGGCCGATACGTCGAGCGGGTTGTCTCCGTGCAGGATGCGCAGGAAGCCTGCGGCCTGCTCGAAGGTCTTCGGGCCCATGCGCGGCACCAGCTTCAGCGCCTCGCGTTCGCGGTAGGCGCCGTGCTCGTCCCGGTAGCGCACGATGCTTTCCGCGAGCGCCGCGGACAAGCCGGAAATGCGCGCGAGCAGTGGCGCGGAGGCGGTGTTCACGTCCACGCCCACGGCGTTCACGCAGTCCTCAACCACCGCATCGAGGCTGCGCGCCAACCTGCTCTGATTGACGTCGTGCTGGTACTGGCCCACGCCGATGGCCTTGGGCTCGATCTTCACCAGCTCGGCCAGGGGGTCCTGCAGCCGGCGCGCGATCGACACCGCCCCGCGCAGGCTGACATCGAGCGCCGGAAACTCGCGCGCGGCCAGCTCCGAGGCCGAATACACCGATGCGCCGGCCTCCGACACCAGCACCTTGGTCAGTCCCAGTTCGGGGTGCCGCTTGATCAAGTCGGCGGCCAGCCGGTCGGTCTCGCGCGAGGCAGTCCCATTGCCGATGCTCAGCAGCTCCGCCGAATGATTGCGCGCGAGGTCCGCCAGCGTGGCGATGGCCCCGTCCCAGTCGTTCCTGGGTGCGTGGGGATGGACGGTGGCGGTGTCGAGCACCTTGCCGGTGCGGTCCACCAGCGCGACCTTGACGCCGGTGCGCAAACCCGGGTCCAGCCCGATGCACACCCGCGGCCCGGCTGGGGCGGCGAGCAGCAGATCGTGCAGGTTGCGGGCGAAGACCCGGATCGCCTCCTGCTCGGCGCGCTCGCGCAGGGCCGCAAGCAGGTCGGTCTCGAGCTGCGCGTGGATCTTCACGCGCCACACCCAGCGCACGCTCTCGACCAGCCACGCGTCCGCCGCGCGGCCCTGGTCGACGACGCCGAAGCGCACCGCGATCATGCGCTCCACGCTCGTCGGCGCCGGCGGCGCGCCTTGCGCCAGCTCCTCGGGCAACTTCAGCGCGATGCGCAGCACCTGCGCGCTGCGGCCGCGGAACAGCGCCAGCGCGCGGTGCGAGGGCACCTCCTTCAGCGGCTCGGCGTAGGCGAAGTAGTCGCGGAACTTCGCCCCCGACTCCGCCTTGCCCTCGATCACCTCGGATACCAGCCGCGCCTGGGCCTGCAGGTGCTCGCGCAGATGTCCGATCAGCTCGGCGTCCTCGGCGAACTGCTCGGCCAGGATGTGGCGCGCGCCCTCCAGCGCCGTTTTGGCGTCCGGCACGGCCGGGTTGTCGCCCTCCGGCGTGGAGAAGGCGGGCTTGAGGTACTTCGCCGCCTCCTGCTGCGGGTCGAGCGTGGGGTCGGCCAGCAGCGCCTGGGCCAGGGGCTCCAGCCCGGCCTCGCGCGCGATCTGCGCCTTGGTGCGCCGCTTGGGCCGGTACGGAAGGTACAGGTCCTCCAGGCGCTGCTTGGTGTCGGCATCCTCGATCTGCGCCCTGAGCGCTGCGGTGAGCTTGCCTTGCTCCTCGACGCTCGCGAGGATCGCGCTGCGCCGCGCCGCCAGCTCGCGCAGGTAGCCGAGCCGCTCCTCGAGGGTGCGCAGCTGCGTGTCGTCCAGGCCGCCAGTGGCTTCCTTGCGATAGCGCGCCACGAAGGGAACCGTGGCGCCCTCGTCCAGCAGGGCGACGGCCGCGGCGACCTGCTGCGGCTGGACGCTCAACTCTTGAGCAATGCGTTGTTCGATAGGAGGAAGCACGGCCTGGCAGCTCTGACGATCGAGGGCGCACTATGCGCAATAGACGGCTTCGTGACAAGCGCGACGGTTCCCGGCCCGGGAGTTGCTCGCCCTCGTGCCGGGCACCGGGGCTTGATCTGGAGCACACCGGGGCTTGATCTGGAGCACACCGGGGCTTGATCTGGAGCAACCCCCGCTCCGGGATTGGCGCTACACTGCGCGCCTCGCCGGCCTCCGGGGCCACCTGAATGGGAGCGTGATCGAGATGTCCGACATTCTCACCCGCGCGCAACTCAAGCCCAGCGCGCCGCAGCTGCCGATCGCCTGGTACTACGACCCGGAGATCTTCCAGCGCGAGATGGCCGTCCTGCTCGGCAACGGGCCCGGCTACGTCGGCCACGAGTTGATGGTGCCCAACGTCGGCGACTACTTCACGCTGGAAGGGACCAAGCACGGCAAGATGCTGGTGCGCAGCCCCCGCGGGGTGCACCTGCTCAACAACGTGTGCCGTCACCGCCAGTCGCTGCTGCTCGAGGGTCGCGGCAACCTGAGCAACATCGTGTGCCCGGTGCACAAGTGGACCTACGACCTCGACGGCCGCCTGCTCGGCGCGCCCGAGTTCGATGAGAATCCCGACGTGGGCCTGGTCGGCACGCCGACGCAGAACTGGCGCGGCCTGCTGTTCGCGGGCAAGCGCGACGTGGCGCGGGATCTCGCCGACTTCCCGCTCGTGCACGAGTTCGACTTCAGCGGCTACGTGTTCGAGCGCCAGGCGGTGGACGTGTGCAACTTCAACTGGAAGAACTTCCTCGAGATCTACCTGGAGATGTACCACGTGGTGCCGTTCCACCCCGGACTGCAGTACTTTGTCGATCCCGGCAACTACCAGTGGGGCTTCGGCGAGCGCTGGTCCTACCAGATCCTGGGCATCAAGGACGAGCTCAAGACCCAGGTCTCGCCGCACTACACGCGCTACCGCAACGCCATCCTGCAGTACGGCGACGGCAAGCTGCCCAAGTACGGCACGCTGTGGTGCATCCTCTATCCCAACGTGATGCTGGAGTGGTATCCCTACTCCCTGGTCGTCAGCACGCTGCTGCCCGTGTCGCCGGAGCAGACCGTCAACGTGGTGGAGTTCTACTACCCGGAGGAGGTGGCGCTGTTCGAGCGCGAGCTGGTCGAGGCGCACCAGGCCGCCTACGCCGAGTCCGCCGCCGAGGATGCGCAGATCTGCACCTGGCTGCACAAGGGCCGCAAGGCGCTGTACCTCAACGGCGAGGAAGACACCGGCCCGTACCACTCGCCGCACGAGGACGGGATGGTGCACCTGCACGAGTTCCTGCGCCGGGAGCTGGCCTGATGCGCCCTAAAGGCGCGATTTAAAAAGACTCACCCGCTGTATGCGCCCTAAAGGCGCGAACTAAAAACCATTCCCCGCTCCTCCCGAGGCAGGGTGGCGGCGCAGGCGCCGGGGTGGGGCGGTCTGCGCCGCTAAACCTTCTCGAAGTCGATGCGTTCATCCACGGGCAGGCCCTGGAGATAGCGGCGCAGGCAGTCCAGCGCCATCTCGACCGCGCCCAGGCGCACCCACTCGCGACCGCCGACGATGCGGCTGCGCCGGGAGGCGACTTCCCGTTCGGTGGCGATCGCCAGGCAGATGGTCCCGCCGAAGTCGATGCGGTCGGCGCCCTCGTCGAGCGCGATCAGGACGGCGAGCGCGTGAGTGGCGCCGATCTGCTGGCGTGCGGCGCGCGCCACCGCCTCGGCGGCTTCCACGCTCGGCTCGCGCGTGGCCGCGGATGTGTCGAGACCCACGGCGGCGCACACTTCGCCCAGATCGCGCGCCACGACGGCCCGGCAGAACACCTCCTCCGCGCCGGCGAGCGGGGCGATGCGCGCGGCGATCGCGCCGCCGGTGAAGGTCTCCACCAGCGCCAGCGTTGCCTGTCGCCGGGCCAGCTCCTCCAGGATCACGCCTTCGAGCTTCCGACCGTCCTCGGCCACGATGAAGTTGCCGAGCCGCTGGCGCACTTCCCGTTCGACGGGCGCCAGCTTGCGCCGGATGTCTTCCATGTCGATGCCGCGCACGGTCAGCTTGGTCTCGAGCTGCGGGTAGTGCGCCCGGAAGCCGAGCTTTACGCTGCCGTCGGGCACCAGCGCTTCCACCCCCGCGAGCAGAGTGTCGGCACGCGATTCGCCGATCCCGTACGAGTGGAAACGCTTCAGGACGCTCACGGTCTGCCGCCCGCTCCGAGCGAGCAGCCGCGGGATGATCTGCTCCTCGAGCATGCGATGCAGCTCGCGCGGCACGCCCGGGGTGAAGTAGAAGCGCGCCTTGCCGATGTCCAGCGCGAAGCCGCAGGCGGTGCCGATGGGGTTGTCGAGCAGCTCCGCGCCCGCCGGCAGCATGGCCTGCTTGCGGTTGCTCGCCGGCATCATGCGGCTGCGCCGGCGAAACAGTTCCTCCATCTTGGCGAACCATTCCTCGCTGAACACCAGCTCGACGCCGGCGGCCTGGGCGGCGATCTCCTGCGACAGATCGTCCACGGTGGGACCCAGCCCGCCGTTGACGATGACAGCGTCCACACGCTCGCCGGCCAGCCGGAACGCATGCAGCAGCGTGTCCCGATCGTCGCCGACCGTCGTGCCCCAGCGGACCTCCAGCCCGACATCGCCGAGCTTCTGGCTGATGTAGCTGAAGTTGGTGTTGACGGTGGCGCCGGTCAGGACCTCGTCGCCCGTGCAGATGATCTCGATGCGCATTGCGGGCGAGCCTAGCACAACCCACTCCGGCCGATGTGCCGATGACTCCGACCGCCCGACCGGTTAAGCTAGCGGTTTCGGACAAGATGGCGCGCGCCCCGCGTGCCGCACTTCAGGAGCTTCATCATGGCAGCCAAAGGCAAGGACCCGGCGATGCTCAGGTCGCGGAAGTGGTTCGACAACCCCGACAACCCCGACATGACCGCGCTGTACCTCGAGCGCTACATGAACTTCGGGCTGAAGCGCGAGGAGCTGCAGTCGGGCAAGCCGATCATCGGCATCGCCCAGTCGGGCTCCGACCTGTCGCCGTGCAACCGCCATCACCTGGACCTGGCGCAGCGCGTGCGGGAGGGCATCCGCGAGGCGGGCGGCATCGCGTTCGAGTTTCCGGTGCACCCGATCCAGGAGACCGGCAAGCGCCCGACCGCTTCGCTCGACCGCAACCTCGCCTACCTGGGTCTGGTCGAGGTTCTGTACGGCTACTTCATCGACGGCGTGGTGCTCACCACCGGCTGCGACAAGACCACGCCCTCGCAGCTCATGGCGGCGGCGACGGTGGACATTCCGGCGATCGTGCTGTCGGGCGGGCCCATGCTCAACGGCTGGTTCCGCGGCGAGCGCACCGGGTCGGGCACCATCGTCTGGCGCGCGCGCGAGATGCTCGCCGCCGGCGAGATCAACCGGGAGCAGTTCATCGAGCTGGTCGCTTCTTCGGCGCCCTCGGCGGGGCACTGCAACACCATGGGCACGGCGCTCACCATGAACTCGCTGGCCGAAGCGCTCGGCATGTCGCTGCCGGGCTGCGCTGCGCCGCCGGCTCCGCACAAGGAGCGCGCCGCCATCGCCTACGAGACCGGCAAGCGCATCGTCGAGATGGTGTGGGAAGACCTGCGGCCGTCGAAGATCATGACGCGCGAGGCGTTCGAGAACGTGATCGTGGTGAACTCGGCGATCGGCGGCTCCACCAACGCGCCGATTCACATCAACGCCATCGCGCGCCACATCGGCGTGGAGCTGAACAACGACGACTGGGAGAGGATCGGCTACGAGATTCCGCTGCTGGTCAACCTGCAGCCTGCCGGTGAGTACCTGGGCGAGGAGTACCACCGCGCCGGAGGCGTGCCCGCGGTGGTCAACGAGCTGTTGAAGGCCGGCAAGATCCGCACGAACCCGCTGACGGTCAACGGCAAGACGCTCGCCGAGAACTGCGCGCAGCGGCCGGTGCAAGACACGCAGGTGATCCGCCCCTGCAGCCAGCCGCTCAAGGAGAAGGCCGGCTTCCTCAACATGAAGGGCAACCTGTTCGACAGCGCCATCATGAAGACGAGCGTGATCTCCGCGGCGTTCCGCGAGCGCTATCTGTCCAACCCGAAGGACCCGAACGCCTTCGAAGGCCGCGCCATCGTGTTCGATGGGCCGGAGGACTACCACCACCGCATCGACGATCCGGCGCTGAAGATCGACGAAACCTGCATCCTGTTCATCCGCGGCACCGGCCCCAAAGGTTATCCGGGCGCGGCCGAGGTGGTGAACATGCGCGCGCCCACCGCACTCCTCAAGAAGGGCGTGATGGAATTGCCCTGCGTCGGGGACGGCCGTCAGTCCGGCACCTCGGGCTCGCCGTCGATCCTGAATGCATCGCCGGAAGCGGCCAACGGCGGCGGCCTGGCGATCCTGAAGACCGGCGACCGCGTGCGCATCGACTTGAACAAGCGCTCGGCGGACATCCTGATCAGCGCCGACGAATACGAGCGCCGCCGCGCGGCGCTCGCGCAGCAGGGCGGCTACCGCATCCCCGATCACCAGACCCCGTGGCAGGAAATCCAGCGCGGCATGGTGGACGAGCTGTCGCAAGGGATGGTGTTGAAGCCGGCGGTGAAGTATCAGCGCATCGCCGCCACCAAGGGCGTGCCGCGCGACAATCACTAGCAGAAGCGGGTAGGTGCGGCGGTCGGCCGCGCGGCGACCGCAATAGCTTCCGCGCTGGCGCCAGATCGGGCGTGTCGAACGCCTGCAAAGGAGGAGACCATGGCGTACACCAGGAGCAGTTTCGGGAGCAGTTCCGGAGGAAGTTTCGGCAGATGGCTGGCGCTCATCGGCCTGGCGCTCGCCGTGCTGTGCGTGCTGGCGGCGATGGCGTCGGGCCTGGGCTACCGCATGGGCTGGTGGCACTTCCGCACCGGCTTCCTGATCCTGCGCGTCGCCTTCTTCGCGTCGCTCGCGGCCGGCGCGCTGTCGCTGCTGGGCCTGATCCTGAGCCGAGGCGCGCGCGGCGCGCTGGTCCCGGGGCTGGCCGGGCTGATCGTCGCGCTCGGCTTCGCCTACGTGCCGTGGCAGTGGAAGCAGACGGCCGACGCGCTGCCCTACATCCACGACATCACCACCGACGTCGACAACCCGCCCCAGTTCGTCGCGGCGGCGCAGCTGCGCAAGGAGGGCGATCACCCGGTGGCCTACGACGGCCCCGAGGTGGCGGCCAAGCAGAAGGAGGCGTATCCGGATCTCGCGCCGCTGGTGGTGACCGCTCCCCGCGAGAAGGTGTTCGAGGCGGCGAAGGCGGCGATCGGCGCGATGAAGATGACGTTGACCGACGCCAACCCGACGGAGGGCCGGCTGGAAGCGAGCCACACCAGCTTCTGGTACGGCTTCAGCGACGACATGGTGGTGCGCATCACCGAGGCGCCGGACGGCATTCGCGTGGACGTGCGCTCGAAGTCGCGCGTGGGGCGCAGCGACCTGGGCCAGAATGCCAAACGCATTCGCACCTTCCTGGCGAAGTTCAAACAGGAGCTGGCGTAGCGCATCCGAGCCGCGACGCCCAGCCCTCGCCCGCGATTGGCGCGCAGGGCCCGGGCACCGGCCATTTCGACCCGCGCCGGGTCGGAATGCCTGCGCCGCCGGCCGTTTTCGCTTACACTCTCGCGCTGCGCGCCCCGCCCGGGATGCGCCGAAAGCAGAACAACAGCAACGAGAGGAGCAATGAGCGCATCGCCTGCCCGCGCCCGGGCGTGGCTTGCAGCATTGGCGCTGTCGGTTCCGGCGGCGGGCCTCGGCCAGGACCCCTCCCCGCCCACCGCTACACAGTCCACCGCAGCCGAAACGGTCACCCAGCGCCTGGATCCGACGGATTTCAAGACTCGCTTCGAAACGCGGCTGGAATATCAGTCGCAGCAGAACGGCGGCAGCAAGACGCTGCTGGTGCCGCGCTACGAGCGCGCATTCAGCAAGATGCTGGGGGCACGCATCGAAGTGCCGTACGTGTGGGCCGATCCCGACCGGCCCGGCGCGACCCGCGAGCACGGCATCGGCGACGTGGTGCTGCGCTTGAACTACCGGGCGGCGCGGGGAGCGGGCTACGCGGTGGTGCTGTCCCCCGAGCTGTCGCTGGACACCGCCAGCGACGATCAGCTGGGCACCGGCAAGTACGTGTTCCAGCCTACGGCGTATGCCTCGTTCAACGCGCCACAGTACAAATCGGTGATATTCCCGTTCGTGCAGCAGTTCTGGTCCATCGGTGGAAACGACGACCGCAGCGACATCAACACCACGCTGCTGCGCGTCGGCCTGCTGTCGCGCTGGCCCAACCGCGTCTATTCCTTCGTCGAGCCCAGCCTGTACATCGACTGGGAGCGCGACGCGCACACCGGCTTCACGCTCGAGCTGGAGGTCGGCCGGCTGATGACCCGCGACCTGGCGATCTGGGCGCGCCCCGGCGTGGGCCTGGCCGGCGACAACCTGCCCGGCATCTACAACTGGAACTTCGAGGTGGGGTTCCGGTATTTCCTCGATTGATTGCACTACAGCCGCAGCGGACTCCAGTAGCCGGTCAGTTCCAGATACCCGCGCCCCACTTCCCGCCCCGCGCGCATGGCGCGCACTGCGCCTTCCCAGTAGATCGTGCCGGTGCTCGCGCGCGCGTCGAGCTCCTGGTCGTCCATCAGCGGCTCCAGCTCCAGCGCGAGAGCGCCGGCCTGCACGCTCATGCCCACCGGATAATCGACGCCGGTGCGCGGCGATCGCCACGTGCGCAGCGGGCGCATCGCCACCTCACGCGGTGCAAAGCTGCGGACTCGGCCGCGCGCATCCCGCAGCGTTGCCGCCGCCCAATGCACCGTGCCGTCCCGAGCGCGCATGCGGAACACCATCAGCGCAGCGCCGTCGTCGAGATTGACGCCGGTCCAATCCCAGCCGGCGGCCTCCCGCGCCAGGTACTGGCTGGCCCACTCGTGGTCGAGCCAGGCGCGTCCATGCACCTGCAACTCGGTCGAGTCCACCCGCAACTGCCCGTCGGCGCCAAGGTGCGGCCGGCTGTAGTAGTAGCTGGCCTGCTCCGGCCGCGGGCCCTTGCGGCTGACGCCAGCGTCGCCCTGCAGCAAGACCGCCTGCGCCGGGGAGAAGGCCAGCGCCAGCTCGAACTCGCGCGACACGATGCGCGCTCGATAGCGCTCGCCGTCCCGCCGCAGCGACCAGTCGTCGATGCGCACGTCCGTGTCGCCCTCGCGCGCGAGCGCCAGATCGAACCCGGCGCGCGCTGCGCGTTGATCGTGCCGCAGGCGGCCGTGCGTCGGATCGGCCAGCGCGGCGTGGGCGAACAGGAGCTGCGTGGGCGCGAACGCGCTCGGGTTGTCTTCCTGCAGCAGCGGACGGTTGCGGAAGAAGGTGATCTGGACGCCCAGATCGCGGCCGCGCGCATCGCGCACCCAGCCGGTGATATACCACCACTCGGTGCGGTACTGCGGATGCGCGCCATGGTCCCGGGGAAACACCAATGTGCGCCCGGCTTCCACCGCCGGATAGCCGGCGCGGGCTCGATGCGCGAACGCGAGCGCGGGCAGGGCGAGCACGAGGCGCCTGCGGTTCGCGTTTGCATTCGGTGGCGTTCGCATCACCAGTCCTCGCGCACCGCCCGCAGCACTTCGCCGCTCATCGCCTGGCGCGCGCTCGCCAGCGCCGTGAGCGTCGCCAGGGCCAGCATGACGACGCAGAACGCCGCGAGCGCCAGCCATGGCAGGTGCAACTCCATGCCCCAGTGGAAGGACTGGCGGTTGACGACATGGATCAGGATCAGGCTGATCAGCGCCCCCAGCACGCACCCGACCAGCAGTCCCACGGCGCTCGTCAACACGCCTTCGAAGGTGAGCATCGCGCCGACCTGCGCGCGCGTCATGCCGATGTGCCGCAGCATGCCGAGCTCGCTGCGGCGCGCCAGCACCTGGCTGCTGAGGCTGCTCGACAGGCCGAACAGTCCGATCAGGATGGCTGCCGCTTCCAGGGCATAGGTGGCGGCGAAGGAACGGTCGAAGATCTGCAGGCTCAGGTGACGAACCGCGCCCGGCTCGGCGATCTCGAGCCGCTCGCCGCCCGCCAGCGCCCCACGCAGCCGCTGCGCGATCTGGGTGGCGGTCACACCCGGGCCCAGCCACACACCCGCGTCGGTCACCGTGTGATCGCCGGTGCGCTCCATGTACACTTTGCGCTCGATCAGCAGCGCGCCGTTCTGTCGTGCGTAGTCGCGCCATACGCCCGCGACGGTGAAGGTCGCGCGTCTGCCCGAGATCGGCAGTTGCACGGTCTCGCCGGGATCGAAGCCATAGAGGTCGCGCACGATTTCGCTGATCCAGACCGGTGGCGCATCCGGTTCCGGCGGGACGGGCTCGCTCACCAGCGGAACACGTGTCTGAACCTGCTCCCGATCGATGTCGCGCGCGAGCAGGGTCACCGGCGGCCGTGCGGGATCGAGCAGGATCTGCGTGCTGCGCAGGAACTCCACCTTGCGTACCCCATCGGTGGCGGCGATGCGCGCCTGATCGTCCGGCGACAGGTATGCGGTATCGCCCGCGCCTCCCGCGCTCAGATACAGGTCCGCGGGCAGCATGCGGTCCAGCCAGTCCTCGAGCGAATGGCGGAAGGATGCGACCATGATCGCCATCGAGACGGTGAGGCTCACCGCCGCCACGATCGGCGCCAGGCTGGTCGTCGCCGGGCCGGGCGCGTTGCGCAGCTGGCTGTGGGCGAGCTGCGCGGGCACGGCCGGCAGCCCCGGCAACCCCCGCAACAGCGCGTGCATCAGGCGCGGCAACAGCATGATCGTGCCGATCAGCAGCAACGCGATGGACAGGTATCCGAACACCGGCAGCCCATCGACCGGCGGCAGTCCGGCGGCGAGCGCACCCGCCGCGATGAGGGCGATACCGGATCGCGGTGCGGTCAGGCGCTCGAACGCATGCACATCGTCGCCCGCCTTCAGCGCGCGTGCGGGGGCGGCGCGCGCCGCCTCCAGCGCCGGCGCCAGGCTGCCGAGCAGCGCCGCGGCCAGGCCCAGCACGAAAAACGCCGCCAGCGCCCACGGTTCGACGCTGGGTGCGGCGCTGAGCCCGCGGAAGTGCCCGGCGCCCAGGTCCGCGCCGATGAAGTGCAGCACGACCACTGCGGCACCGAAGCCGAGCAGCAGTCCGAGCGCCGCGCCGATCACGCCAACGATCGCACCCTCGGCGAGCAGCAGGCCGGTCAGTCCGCGGCGCGTCACACCCTGCACGCGCAGCAGCGCCAGATGGCTGCGCCGGCGCACCACGGAGAGCGCCTGGGTGGAGAACACCAGCAGTCCGCCGGTGAACAAGGCCACCAGCGCCAGCACGTTCAGGTTCACCCGGTAGGCACGCGTCAGCGTGGCGGCGGCACGCACGGCGGACGCGGGACGCTCGGCATGCACGCCGGCCGGAAGCAGGGTCTGCAGCCGGCGCTCGAGCGCTTCCACCCGCGCACCGGGACGCAGCTTGAGGTCGATCCGGGTCAATCGTCCGAGCTTGCCGAGGCGCCATTGCGCCGCGCCGATATCCATCACCCCCAGCGGCGCGCGGGTGCCGTCGGCCGGCAGCCAGCCGGCGACGCGCAACGGCACCGCGTCGAGACCCACCTGCACGCGCAGGACATCTCCCACCCCGACGCGCAGCTGCGCACGCGCCGCCGGGCTCAGGAACACCGCGTCCGGACGCAGGGTGTCGAGGAAATCCTCCGCCTCGGCCAGCAGCGCCGGCTGGATCTGCCCTGCCCGAAATACATCCAGTCCGATCACGCGCAAGGCGTCGTCCTGGCCCAGCACGGACACCTGCGCTTCGACGACAGGACTGGCCAGGGCCACCTCGGGCAGGGTGGCGACCTGCGCGTAGAGGCTCTCCTCGAAACCGGAGCGCGGGCCGCGGATGGTCAGATCGGCCTCGCCGGAGAGCGCCTGCAGCGCCTGCCCCAGCTCGCGCAGGGCCGACTGATTGATCACCGCGACCGCGTAGCCCAGCGCCACGCCCAGCGCGATGGCGAGGACCGTTACCACCAGGCGGGCTTTGTTCTGCGCCAGGGGCGCGAGTACCAGAGCGAGCGCGATCACCGGCGCGAACCTATGCCCCCATCATCACCGTCGCCCGGTACTCCAGCACCGCCCGGTCGCGCTGGTTGAACACCTTCGGCGAGGCCCTGGCTGAGGTCGAGGACGCGCAGATCGGCGAAGGGGGCGGTCGAGGTCATCGCGGCGAAACCGTGCGCCGCGGCGTGCGGCGCAGAGGGGGCGAGGCGATAATACACAAATCGCCGGCCGCCATTGGTCGCCGGCGCCGCACGGGGGGAGCAACCCATGGCAGAGCAGCGGCCGCCCAAGACGCACATCGCCTATCACACGCCGGATGCGATCTACATCCGCGGCACGGACCTGGTGAACGATCTGATCGGGAAGGTCACCTTCACCGAGATGATGTTCTTCCAGATCACCGGGCAGCGGCCCACTCCCGCCCAAGTGGCGCTACTCGACGCCGTGCTGGTGACGCTGATGGAGCATGGCCTCACCCCGAGCGCCATCGCCACGCGCATGATCTACGTCTCCGCGCCGGAGGCGCTGCAATCCGCAGTCGCTGCCGGGCTGCTGGGCGTGGGCAGCACCTTCATCGGCACCATGGAGAACGCGGTCGAGCTGCTCGCCGAGATCCTCTCCGCGCCGGAAGGCGAGGAGGCCCGCGCCCGCGCCATCGCCGCGCGTCACCGCGACAGCCGCAAGCCGCTGCCCGGTTTCGGCCATCACCTGCACAAGCCCGACGATCCGCGCTCCGCAAGGCTGCTGGCGCTGGCCGAAGCGCACGGCACGCCGGGCCGGCATGTGCGCGCTCTGCGCACGCTTGCGCGCGCGGTGGACGAGGCCTACGGCCGCCACATCACCATCAACGCCACCGGCGCGGTCGCCGCCGTGCTGGGCGAGATCGGCTTCCCGCAGGAGGTCATGCGCGGCGTAGCCGTGGTGAGCCGCGCCGCCGGGCTGGTCGGCCACATCCTCGAAGAGCGGCGCGAGCCGGCCGCGCGCTTCATCTGGGAACTGGCCGAGCGCGAAGTGCCGTACGAACCGCCGAAGTAGTCAGCGCGGCCGCTCGCCCTTGAGCGTGATCCGGTGCATCAGGCGCCGGTGGCCGTGGTAGTCGTTGACCGGGTTGTGCAGGGCGCAGCGGTTGTCCCAGAACGCCAGCGAGCCGACCTCCCAGCGGAAGCGGCAGGTGAGCTCGGGGCGCACCTGGTGCTGGAACAGATAGGACAGCAGCGGCGCGCTCTCCTCCTCGCTCATGTCTTTGAAGCGCAGCGTGTGCGCGACGTTCACGTAGAGCGCCTTGCGGCCGGTTTCGGGGTGCGTGCGCACCACCGGATGCTCGGCGACGTACTCCCGCTTCGCGTCCCCGCGCGCGTCGGTGCGCATGCGGTCCTCGCGCGTCTTGGTGACGTCGGCCTTGGCCGAGCTGTTCACCCCGAGCAGTCCCTCCAGCATCCGCTGCATGCCGGGCGACAGCGTCTCGTAGGCGAGGTACTGATTCGCGAACAGGGTGTCGCCGCCCGCCGGCGGCACTTCGCGCGCGAGCAGCATCGAACCCATCGGCGGCGCTTCCAGGTAAGCGGTGTCGGAGTGCCAGATGCCGCCGAAGTTGCTGCGTTCGTGCTCGAGCTTGAGCACCTGGATGATCACCGGGTAGTCGGGCAGCCCTTTCACGAAGGGGTACTCGATCGGCTCGCCCATGGCGCGGGCGAAAGCCAGGAACTGCTCGGAATCGAGCCGCTGCCCGCGGAAGAAAATCACCAGATGCTCGAGGAATGCGCGGCGGATGTCGGCAATGGTGGGCGCGGACAGCGGCCGCGACAGGTCCACGCCCAGAATCTCGGCCCCCAGCGCACCCGTGATGCTTCTGACGTCCATGCTCGTTTTGCCGCCTCCCGACGCCGGCAAGTATAGCGGCTGTACAATTCCGGGCAGACAGCCAAGACGAGGCCAGCGTGTCCGCCGATCAGCTCACCGCGGTGGTGCTCAATCCCGGCCACTTCCACGCCGCGCTCACGCTGCGCCAGCGGCACGCGCGGCTCAGCGACGACGTGTACGTCTTCGCCGAGGAGGGGCCCGATGTCGAGAGCTTCCTGCGCACCGTGCGCACGTTCAACGACCGCGCGCAGCAACCCACCGGCTGGCGGCTGCACGTCTATCGTGGCCCCGACTACCTGGAGCGGCTGCTCGCCGAGCGTCCGGGCGAGGTCGCGATCGTCGCCGGCCGCAACGACATCAAGCTGCGTTGCATCCACCGCCTGCACGCGGACGGTTTCCTGGTGCTGGGCGACAAGCCCTGGTTGATCCATCCCGGCGAGCTGACGCTGCTGAAGGAAGCCGCCACCACGCCACCGCTGGCCATGGACATCATGACCGAGCGCCACGAGATCGCCAACCGGCTGCAGAAGGCGCTGATGGCCAGCCCGGAAGTGTTCGGGCGGCTGCGCGCCGACGGCGACGAGCCGGCGATCCACGTGCGCAGCGTGAAC
>Ga0299906_10001308_pt1 | contig 21481 bp, 14 predicted proteins | sample RVTome_14_FD_200259 | JGI IMG/M metagenome (GOLD analysis project Ga0299906, IMG submission 200259) | Soil microbial communities from uranium-contaminated site in the Upper Colorado River Basin, Wyoming, United States - RVT145D125 (version 2) ...
GGGCAGGCCGGCTGTAGGCTGTCAGTCGGGTCCCCATGCTGATCCGGTGGGCGTACGATCTCGATGAGTCGCGTCTCCTGAACATACCGGGGGGACTCGACTCCCTTCGTTTCGACGTCGTCGATGCCAAGGTGATTTACGTATCACCGTAGGTGCCCGATCTGTCGTAGCCGTGTGCCGGCAATCGGCACGCACGGTTCGACAGGGGGTCCTGCCCTTCACCGATGACGATCACCGTGTGAGAGGACAGGATCTACCACTGCCCACGTCCCTCGAAGGAGAATCGGATTCCGAGGTCGAGGCGGCGTGGGCAGCCGAGACTGGGCCGGTCGGTGGCACGCAGTCTCCCAAGCGGCTGCAGCCGACGGCGCGAGCGATCTAGCGGTTACGCAGCGCCGTCGCGACTTCGGCGGACTTGTCGGCCAGAGTCTTCGCGTACGGATAGTTCCGCTCGGTGAGCGCCTTGTCCGCCAGCGCCACGTTGTCCACCGCCTGGTTGAACTGCTCCAGGCCGGACCTGCTCAGGCTGGCCTGGTTGATCCGGTCCAGGTCCCGGCGGGCGGCGTTGAGGGTGGCGCGGATCGCGCGCTCGGCCTCGGCATCGGCCGGCGTGGAAGCCGCGCGCAGCTCACGCGTCTGCTCGGGCGCGGGCGCGGCGGGCTCCGGCGCGGGCGCCGGCGTCTCCGCACGCCGGGGCGCCGGGCGCTGTTCCGGCGGCGAAGTGGCCACGCTCGGCGCTCCGACCGTGGGCGTCTCGGCCACCGCCGGCTCGGCCGCGAGCGGCTGCTCCGTCAACGGGACGAAGACGCGCGTCGGGGGTTCCGGCACCGTCAGCGGCGGCCCGTCCGGCACCGTCTCGGCCCGGGCCTTCGCGCAGCCCGTGGCGAGCACGGCCAGCCCCAGCACGACGCCCGTCAGACGCAGGAAGGCGCTACTCATCTTGGCTCTCGTGGGCGCGCGGCAACAGCACCCGGAAGGTCGTGCCGCGCCCAGGAGTCGACTCTACCTCAACATCGCCGTCGTGCAACTGGATGATGCGATAGACCATCGACAGCCCGATGCCCGTGCCCTTTTCCTTGGTCGTGAAGTACAGGTCGAAGATGCGGCCGAGGTGCTCGGGCGCAATCCCCTTCCCCGTGTCCTCTACCAGCAGCTCCACCCGGTCGTGAGAGGTACCGCGACTCACCAGCCGCAAGGTACCACCGTTCGGCATCGCCTGGCACGCGTTGATCGCGAGGTTCAGGATCGCCTGCCGCAGCATCGCCGCGTCGGCGTTGACGCCCGGCGTCGAGGCCGCAATCTCGACCGACACCCGCACGCCATGCTTCCGGGCCTCCGTCTTGACGACCGGCAGGATCTCCTGGATGAGCGGTCGCAGGCGCACCGGCTGCAGTCGCAGCTCTTCCGGCCGGCTGAACTTGAGGAAGCCCTGCACCACCTCGTCCAGGCGGCGGATCTCCCCCTCGATCACCTGGACGTGCTCCAGGGCCCCGCGGACGGGGGCCGGCAGCTCTTCGGCGCGGTCCGGTCCCAGCCCGAGCGTTCCCCCCGCCACGGCCACAGGCGCCGGCTGCAGCGTCTGCGCGAACGCGCTGCGGATCTTGGTGCGCAGCAGCTCCAGGTGAATCATCATGGCGTTGAGCGGGTTCTTCACCTCGTGGGCAATGCCCGCCGTGAGCCGCCCCAGCGCCACCAGCTTGCGCGAGTACGCCAGTGTCGACTGCATGCGCGAAAGGTGCGCCAGGTTGCGCGAGACCAGCAGCACGCCGACCAGCGCGCCCGTCGTCCCCATGACCGCGTGCGTCACGACGAGCTGCTCGTGGCGGGCGCCGGCCGCCCCGTCGGCCCCGGCCCCATCGGCCGCCCCGTCGCCGCCCTCGGTCGCCTCGGCGCTTGAATCCTGAATCTGGATCGGCCCCCGCGATCGGCGCGTGGCGAGCGTCTCCTCGACCAGCGCCCGGTAGGGATGGCCACCCGGCAGCAGCCCCTCGAGCACGCGGCCGATCGCGTCGGCTGGCAGCGTGTGCTGCATCGCCGGGTTCGAGAAGAGCAGCTCGCCAGACGGGTTGAAGAGGGCGACGGCGTCCTCGAGGTGCTCGACCGCCGACTGCAGGTGCGCCTTCTGGCCGGCGAGCAGCGTGCGGTCGGCCGAGAGCTGCTGGCTGACCGTGTTGAAGAAGTCGCCCAGCTCGCCGAACTCGTCACCCCTCGGCAGGTCGAGCGTGACGCCGAACTCGCCCTTGCCCAGGCGCGTCAGCCCGCCGCGGATCACGTGGATGGGCCGCAACAGGAGCTGGGCGAAGACGCCCGAGACGAGCACGGCGATACCGAGCGCGACGAGCGCGGTAAAGAAGGCGTCGCGGAACATCTCCGTGAACGGCGACCGCATCAGCAACGTGGACATGCCCACGCGGATCGACCCGAAATCCTCGCTCCCCAGACTGAGCTGCTCGCGGACCTCGAGCGTCTGGCCCTCGCCCGCGTAGATCTCACGGAGCTTCGCGAAGGCCGAGCCCCCGGCGAGCGCCTCGAGATCGCCCCCATCGGGCAGCACCTGGCCGATCATCGCGGGATTGCTGTGGACGATGGCCACGCCGGTGGTGTCGGTGATGGCCGCACCGCTGACGGCGGGCTCGTAGGCGGTCGACTCGAGAATGGACCGGAGCCCGGGATCGGACCGCAGGGACTCGTGGGGATCCTGGGCCGTGACCAGCGCGCCGGCCCGATGCAGGATCGTCTGGGCCCACGTCTGGGCGTTCGAGTAGCTCTCGTTGACGACGAGGTTGGCCAGGCGGACGGCCGACAGGACGCTCAGGGCCACGACCGTCAGCCCCACGACCGTCGTCACGCCGACGATCTGCTTACCTCTGATGCTGAGGCGCATCGACGTCCTCGTGCTTCTCCCTCCGCTTCCCAGGCAGCCGGCCACGCAGCTTGTTCAGCTTGTTGTGCAGCGTCTTGAGACTGATGCCCAGGATCTCGGCCGCGCGCGTCTTGTTGTCGCGCGTGTGCTCCAGCGTCATCAGGATGAGCCGTGTCTCGGCCTCCTCCACCGTCGTGCCGGGCTCGAGCGCCAGTGTCGGCTTCGCGACGGCGGGCGATTCGGTCACGAGCGGCGGCAGGAGCTTGGCGTCGACGAACTCGCCCGAGCTCAGGATGACGGCGCGCTCGATCACGTTCCGCAGCTCGCGCACGTTGCCCGGCCAGTTGTACTGCTCCAGGATGCGCATCGCGCCCTGATCGAGCGCCGCCACCTTCTTGCCGTTCCGCTCGTTGAACTCGGCCAGGAAGGCCTGGACGAGCAGCCGCAGGTCGTCCTTGCGGTCGCGCAGCGGCGGCAGCTCCATCGCAAAGACGTTGAGGCGATAGAAGAGATCCTCGCGCAGCTTGCCGCTGCGCACCGCCTCGCCCGGATTCACGTTGGTGGCCGCGATCACCCGGACGTCCACCGTCTCCTCGCTCCGCCCGCCCAGGCGACGGAACTTGCGCTCCTGGAGCACGCGCAGCAGCTTGACCTGCGTGGACGGCGTCATCTCGGCGATCTCGTCGAGGAACAGCGTGCCCCGGTCGGCCAGCTCGAAGCAGCCGGCCCGCCGGTCCACGGCACCGGTGAAGGCCCCTTTCTCGTGGCCGAAGATCTCGCTCTCGAGCAGCGTCTCGGGAATGGCCGCGCAGTTGATCGGCACGAACGCCATCTGCGCGCGGGGGCTGAGCTGGTGGATCGTCTGCGCCACGAGCTCCTTGCCCGTGCCGGACTCACCGGAGATGAGGACAGAGGCCGAGGTGGGCGCCGCCTGCTCGACCACCTGGTAGACCTTCCGCATCTGCTGGCTGCTGCCGATCATCTTGCCGAACGAGCCGTGCTCGCGCAGCTGCTTGCGCAGGGCCTTCACCTCGCGTCGCGTGTCCTGGCGCTCGACGATCTTGTCCAGCAGGATCTTCAGCCGCTGCGGCTCGACCGGCTTCGTGAGGTAGTCGTAGGCGCCTTCCTTGATGGCCTCGACAGCGGTCTCGACCGTGCCCTGCGCCGTGAGGATCACCACGGTGTAGTCGCCGCCGTCCTCCTGCAGCGCCCGCAGCAGTCCAAGGCCGTCGAGGCGGGGCATGACCAGGTCGCTCACGATGATCGAGGGACGAAACGCGGTGATCTGCCGGAGGGCGTCCTCGCCGTCTTCGGCCGAGTCGGTCGTGAACCCCCAGGTCCGGACCAGTTCGGTCAGCCCGAGCCGCGTGCTCGGCTCGTCCTCGACGATCAGGACGCGTTCTCCACTGCCTGCTGACATGAACCTGACGCCTCGCGGGAAATCGGAAACCTCTGTCATTTTTACACGGTTCGGGGGGACTGGGCCCCCGGGACGCCGGCCAACGAGGGAAAATGCTCCCCGAGCCCCGGCCGGTGCAAACCGAACTCCACCCCCCGCTTCTCCACCGCCGGCTGGAACGAGCCGTGGCCCTGTTCGAGGTGCTGCTCTGCTCGAGCGTTCCCACGCAGGTGGTCGTGGCCAGCCTGCTGGCCGCGTTCGGGCTCGCGGCCGAAACGCCGGGCGGGGGGCTGGCGTCGGAGTTCGTCCTGCTGCTGTCGCTCGGCGACAGCGTGCTGCTGATCGGCCTGATGCTGCTGCTGCTGCGCGTGCACGGCGAGACCCCCGGGGCGCTGTGGCGCGGGCACCGGCCGGCCCGTCGCGAAGTGCTCCTGGGACTGGCGCTGGTGCCCCTCGTGTTCGTGATGGTCGTCGTGCTCCTGCTGCTGATACGCCAGTACCTGCCCTGGCTGCACAACGTCCCGGACAACCCGCTCGAGCAGATCGCCACCGGCGGGGCACGCGACGCCGCCATCCTTGGCGTGGTGGCCGTGGTCGGAGGCGGCGTGCGTGAGGAGCTGCAGCGGGCCTTCCTGCTGCGCCGCTTCGAGCGGCACCTGGGCGGTGCCACCGTGGGCGTCGTCGTCCTGAGCACCGCCTTCGGACTGGGACACCTGATGCAGGGGTGGGACGCGGCGATCGTCACCGGCGCGCTCGGCGCCCTCTGGGCCGTCGTCTACCTGCGCCGCCGCAGCAGCGTGGCGCCCATCGTGAGCCACGCCGGGTTCAACGGCCTGGAAGTGCTGCGCGTGGCCATCGGCGGGTCCTGAGCTCACCCCCGGGACAGATCCGGTCGTCCGGCCACTGCCGCGCCCCGTCACCTGGTGCAGCCTGGTTCCGGTGCTATATTGAAGTCGACCTCCGTCGCCGGACGGTTCCCATGGCCGTGCCCGAAAGATCCGCTCCGCCCGGTTCCCCATCCACACCCCGCCAACCGGTGGAGATCCGTACGCTGCTGCGCGCGTGGGGCGGCATGCTGCGGGGCCGAAGCCCGCTGCTCTCCATCGAGATCACGCGCGAGTGCCCGCTTCGCTGTCCAGGATGCTACGCCTACGAGCCGATGCACCTCGGCGGCGCCATCACGCTGCGCGAGGTCCACGACCTGCGAGGCGACCCGCTCGTGGAGCGCGTGCTCGACCTGATCCGCGAGCACCGCCCCGTCCAGGTGTCGTTCGTCGGCGGCGAGCCGCTCATCCGTCACCGGGAGCTCAGCCGTATCCTGCCGACGGTCAGCGAGTGGGGCGTCTACTCGCTCGTGGTCACCAGCGCCGTGATCCCGTTCCCGGCCGAGTGGAATGCGATCCCCCGGGTGCGCGTGGCGGTCTCGATCGACGGGCTCCAGCCCGAGCACGACGCGCGGCGGAAGCCGGCGACGTACGACAGGATCCTGCAGAACCTCGAGGGGCGAGAGGCGGACGTCAGCTGGGTGCTCACGAACCAGATGCTGGAACGACCCGGCTACCTCGAGGAGTACCTGGCCTTCTGGACGGCGCGACCCGGGATCGGACGGGTCTGGCTCAGCCTCTACACGCCGCAGCGGGGCGAGGAAAGCGCCGAGCGGCTCACCGCGGCGTCTCGGCGCCGCCTGTGGACGATGCTCCCGGAGCTCAAGCGGAAGTACCCCGCCCTCATCCTCCCGCACGGGGCCACCGGCGCCTTCGCCACGCCGCCCGCGAGCCCGCGGGAGTGCGTCTTCTCGCGGGTCTCGGTGAACTACTCGGCCGATCTCCAGACGCGCATCGAGCCGTGCTTCTTCGGCGGCGACCCGGACTGCTCCGAATGCGGCTGCGCGGTCAGCGCGGGCCTGCACTGGCTGGGAGACCGCCCGCTTGCCCCCGGCCTCCGCGCGCGGCACCTGATCGACGCGTCGCTGGCGATCGGGCGCGTCAGCCGATCGGCCCCCCAGGAGCGGCGCCGCCCGCTGCGGGCCTGACGCGACGAGATCGGGTCCGTTTCGGACGCTACCAGGTCAGGTCCGCGTCGGTGCTCGACTTGCCGCCGGAGGCGAGGACTGCACCGCCAGGTGCGCGCACGACCACGAGATAGTCGTAGGCCCCGGGCCCGATGGTCGTCGCGGGATTGATCTCGCCGGGGACGAGCGACTTGACCAGGACCACGAACTGCGCCCCCAGCCGCCGGGCCACGTCCGGCGCGGTGCCGGCCCTCACGACCAGCGACAGATCGAGCGTACGCTCCCGCTGCCGGATGTGCGCCTCGAGCACGCGCTCGTCGGCGCGCGCGAAGGCCATGGCCGCCGACTCGGCGTCGTCGCTCAGGACCCACTGCTCGGGCGGCGGCGGGCCCTCGAACAAACCGGCCAGGGCCTGGATCGCGGCGGGCAGCAGGGACGTGGCCGCCCCGGTCGCGACGCCCAGCAGGTCACCGCTCGGGCGCCCCTTGTACCATCCGGCGTCCATGACGGCCAGCATCTCCTGATGCGTGGGCGGACCGTACATGACGGCCGCAGGCGCCGGCCTCCACCAGATCGGCAGCGACACCAGATCGAGGCCATCGACGAGCTCCACGGCCTGGCGATCGAGCAGCGACGGGTCCACGAGCCCCTTCGGGCGATCGGCCCGGAGCGCGAGCTGAATGCGCTCGATGGTCTCGTCCGACGGCCGGAAGTCGGTCCGCCTCCGCTCGGCTTCGCCCGACGCCGTCTCCTGGTCCGACGGCTGGCTCTGTCCGCGCGCCGGCACGGCCACGACGCACGATGCCAGCACCAACGCCAGCACGGTCAGCAGGCGCGCACGCATCATGGTGCTCCCACGCGCACGATCTCGGCACGCATCCGCAGATCGGCGATCCAGTCGTCGATGGTCCCCTGCAGCCGGGCCGCCGAGGCGAGCTCGCGGGCCTCGGGCTCGGCCTCCTCGAACGGCACGAGTCGTCCGCCCCGGGTGAACGCCGCCGGATGCTGCTCGTAGTAACCGCGCACGTCCTCGTCGCGTACCTGCGCGGAGGTGCCGAATCGCTGCGCGATGTACGCCTGGATACGAAGGGTGTCCCGGGCCATCTCGCGCAGCCGCCCCTGGTCGAGCCCGGTGCGCGCCATCAGCGCGCCGAGCCCGTCGCCCGCGCGGGCCTTCATGGCCGCCAGCTCGTCGGCGACGGCCGCCGCGGACGGATTCACCGGAGGAAAGCGGGCCACCTCGGCCAGCAGCAGACGGCGATCGATCGTGCGCTCGAGTGCCACGCTGGACCGCTCCTCCCCGGGCCCGATCTCCACGAGGCCCAGGCCGACGGCCGCCTGCACGTCGGTCATCGTCACCGCGCTCGCGCCGACCCTGGCCAGCACGCGATCGAGGAGCTGCTGGCCGGCGGGCCCCGCCGAGGCCACCACGCACGAGACGAGACAGAGGCCGAGCATGCGGACGGTCATCAGAAGGCCTGTCCCAGGACGATGTGGAGGACGTGGCGGCGCTCGGGCGTCCCGGGCACCAGCTCGCGCGGGTCGAGATTGAAGCCGAGGTCCACGCGCAGCGGGGGGAGGCCCTGGAACTGGTACATCAGCCCGAACCCCGCCGACGGACGGAGGTCGGTCAGATCCAGATCGCTCGCGCGCGGAAAGACGTTGCCCGCGTCGAGGAACGCCGCCGCCTGCAGGGCGCCCACCACGTTCACGCGCAGCTCGCTGTTGAGGACGACCACGCCGTTGCCGCCGGTGGGGAAGCCCGAGGCCGTGATCGTCTCCTCGTTGCCCAGCCGATCGAGCGTGAAGCCCCGGACCGACGTGTCGCCGCCGGCGAAGAACCGTTCGCTCGCCGGCAGGTCCTGCACGACCTGTCCGTCCACGTCGCGGGGAAAGCCGTGGGCCGCGCCGATTCGCGCGCCGAGGGCCAGCACGACCCGCCGAGGGGTCGGCAGTCGCCGGTAGTAGAACCCCTGCACGAACGTCCGCGTGAAGCCCACCTCGGACCCGATGGCGCGGGCCGCCAGGTCGGCGTCCACGATGAAGAGCGTGCCCTGCGAGGCGTCGAGCACGTCGTCGCGGCTGTCCCGGATGAACGAGGCCGAGACCTTCGACAGGCGGACCTGGGGGAACAGCCGGTCGATGAGCGGCTCCTCGTCGGGGGTGAACTGCTCGTCGAAGAGCGTGGTGTGCTGGAACGAGTAGAGGCCCGACAGGCTGTAGATCGGCGAGAGGCGGAAGCCGGCCTGCGCGCGCAGCTCGCGCCGGCGGAAGTTGAAGCTCGACCGGATCGCCTGCTCGACGATGCCGGTGGCGAGCACCTCGCTGGAGCGCCCGAAGGCCCGCGGCTCACGGTAGGTGCCGACGACGCGGTACTCGTTGAACCCGTAGCTGCTGTCGAGCTGGTCGGGACTTCCGTCGGCGTCGATCGCCGAGTCGCGCGACCGGAGGCTCACGCGGGTGAAGAGGTTGACCGACCGGTTCTTGCCCCAGAGGTTGCGGCGGCCGATCTCGAAGGCGATGCGCGGCGCCAGCTCGAAGCGCTCCTCGGCGCTGCGGTCCAATCCGGTCGGACGCAGGCGGAAGCCGCCCTCCAGCCCGCCGCTGAAGCCGAGCACCGTGGGAGGCGCCTCGTCCACCTCGACGATCACGTCACGGAGGGGCTCGCCCGGGAATCCCTGAGGCTCCACGCGGATCTGCCGGAACAGCCCCAGCTCGGCCAGCCGGGCCCGGCTCTCGAGGCGGGCCGAGTAGCCGAGCGGTTCGCCCTCGCGCAGCAGCAGCTGATCCGCGATGGTCTCGGCGCTGACGCGATCGTTGCCGAGGATGATGATCTGGTCGACCAGCGTCTGGGTCCCCTCGTCGATCGCGAAGCGCACGTTGGCGCCGGTATCGTCTTCGAGAAACTCGGGGATCGGCTCGACGGTCACCATCTCGTATCCGCGATCGCGGTACGCCAGGTCGATGCGGTCCCGGTCGCCGAGAATCTCCACCTCGGAGTACGGCCGGCCGGGGGCCACCGTCGAGATCGAGGCCAGCGCGGTGTCGTCGAAGGCCATGTTGCCCTCGAAGATCACCGCACGCACCCTGGTCTGCGGCCCCTCGGTGATGGCGACGCGGACGTCCACCTGCCGGATCGGATCCGACACCTGCCCGGGCGCAAGCTCGGTGGCCGTCGTCTGGACGGCGACCTGGGTGAAACCGTTGATGCGGTACAGGCGTTCGACGTCCCGGGCCGTGCGGTTGAGGTCGGCCGGCACGAACGGGCCGGCCTCCGCGACGGCGATCAGCAGTTCCAGATCCGTCTCGGGGATCGCCGTGCGACCGGCGACCTCGAGCTCCCGCACGAGGAAGCGCGGGCCACGGCGCACGTCGAAGGTGATGATCAGCTCCCCGTCCCGCTCCTCGCGGGCATAGGGGGCGACGGCATCCCGGTAGCCCTGGCCGCGCAGATACGCCTCGATGGCGCGCCGCGAGTCCTCGAGCAGGTCCTCGTCGGCCGAGCCCTCGGCGCGGATGGGCACGAGGCGGTCGCGCTCGCCGGCGGCCAGCGGGTCGCCCGTGAAGCGGACGGCCACGCGCGGCCCTCGGGTCAGGTTGACCGTGACGAACACGCCGTCGTCGGTGAACTGGCTGCCGAAGGTGGCACGTGCCTCGTAGAACTCGCGCGCGCGCAGCTCGTCCTCCCACTCCCGCAGCGCCTCGAGGATGGCCGGCTCGTCGTACGGCTCGCCCTGCTCCACCTCCGGAAGCCGATCGATCGTGCTCTGGCCGCTCGCGTCGACCTGGCGCCAGCCCAGCTCCGAGATCCGCAGCCGCGAACCGGCCCGCACGTCGAAGACGAGGGTGGCGCGGTCGGGGCTGCGCGTCTCGACGACGCGCGTGGCGATCTCGGCCCGGCTGTAGCCGTACCGGCGATACTCCTGCTGCAGCGCGTTCGCGATCTCGCCGGCGCGCCCCCGGGTCGGCGAGGGGCCGTAGCGATCCACGACGAAGTCGTGCAACTGCTCCTCCGGCAGACCGAGCACGCCGGCAAAGTCGACGCTGTCCACCGGGTACAGCGGGAACAGGACGTACCGCAGGCGCACGCCGCCCGGCGCCTCCTCGGCCACCGGCTGCACGTCGTTGAACCGCCCCAGGCTGTTCAGGTGACTCATGGTCGTCCGCACGTCGGCCATCGACAGCGGCTGTCCCACCGGGTTGTCGATCAGGCCCGCCACGAGCGCGTCGTCGATCCGCCGCCCCTCCTGCTCCACCACGATGTCCACGACGCGCTCGCCGATCAGGCCGGGCGCGTCCGCCTGCGCGGCCTGTCCGGCCGAGGCCGGCGCGCCCGCCGCGATCGAGCCCAGCAGCGCCACCGCCGCACGCCAGGAAGCACGTCTCATCCGATCTCAGAAGGTACGCCTGACCTGCAGCTCGAGTGCATACGTGCGGTCCTCGTTGCGCGACAGGATCCAGGAGAAGCGATCCGTCTGATCGTACTCGAGCAGCATGACCTGGTCGCGCGTCGACGCGGACAGGCTCCGCGAGTAGGTGACCCAGACACGATCGGAGAGTCGCTTGCCGATCCGGACGCGCGCGCCCGGATCGAGACGGGCGGACTGCGTGTCGGGAGCGCCGAGCGACGGCGTGAGCTGGAACGTGTCGACCCCGAGCGTCTGCTCCACCGCACGACCCAGCTCCGAGGAAATCGTCCCGGCCAGGGCGCGTGCCGCGCGCTCCTGTACGAGCTGCTGCTCCGGGGTGACGTCGCCGTAGGCACGGAACTCGACGTCCTGTCCCGGCACGACGTCGCCGAAGAGCAGCGCCAGGAGCTGGGCCTCCGACAGCGGCGGGTCCGAGTCGAACTCGAGCACCGGCTCCGGCCAGGGCCCGACGGCGCGGACCGTGATCCGGTACGTCTCGCCCGGCACGCGCACGGGGGTCTGGACCTCGACGTCGAGGAACGGCTGGATCGGCCTCTGGCCGCTGAACTCCACCACACCCCGCGTGAGCACGTACCGGCGCCCTTCGAAGAGCGCCTCGCCACGGGACGCCTCCACCCGGCCGAAGAGCAGCGGCTCGTCGTAGGTGCCGAGCAGCTCCAGATCGGCGCTCGCCGTGAGCACCACGCTGTTGCGCACGTGCAGAGTGGAGGGCGCGCTGATCTGGATGTCGTACGACAGCGGAATCGTGGGCGCGGGCGGCGCGGGCGGGGCCGGCGACCCGTCGTCGCCGCCGGTCAGGTCCAGCAGCCCGCCGGTCGCGGAGAACGGCCGCCGGTACTGCGCGTCGTTGATGATGACGTCTCCCGAGAGCGTGGCCGCCTCCATGGTGCCGCGCAGCGCGAGCTCGGCGTTCACACGCGTCTCGAGCCCGCCCAGCAACCGCGGGCGCATGTCCGTGCCGGAGACGGTGACGTTGATCCGGCTCGGCAGATATCCCTGCTTGTCGATCCGGCCCCCGAATTCGACCCGGCCCTGCGCGAGCACGCCGCTCAACCCGTCGAGCGACACGCCGCGCGAGTCGAAGGTGGCCTCACCGTTCAGGTCGTCGAGGCTGTGCGGCAGGTCGAAGTGCCTGATCCGGCCGTCGGTGATGGCAAACGTCCCGCTCAGGATCGGGTCGTCGAGCGGGCCGTCGAGATCGGCGTCCAGGTCGGCCATCCCCCGGCTGCTGATGTCCGCCCCGAAGAACCCCTGGAGCACGGCGAGGTTGGCGGCGCCGTCCGCGCCCAAATCGATCCGCTGGGTCCCGAGGTCCACGCTCCCGGTGATGTCGAGGCTCGTGTCCTCCCCCACGATCACCATCCGCTTCACGTCCGCCTTGCGGCGATCCAGCAGGACCCGAACCGGCCCGTCGTTGCGGATCGGGTAGTCGAACAGCCGCAGCTCGAGCCGGTCCACGGTCGTGTCCACCGTCAGGGTGTCGAAGTCGGCCAGCGTGCCCTCCACCCGCATCGACCCGCTCGCCACCGCCGTCGTGAACGGCGAGAGCCGCGGCTGCAGCACGCGCACGTACGGGTCGAGCGACGTCTCGGTCACGCCCACCGCCAGCGTCGCGGGATACCCGGGCGCGAGCATGACCGTCCCGTCGACCGACACGGCCAGGCGTGGCGAGGCGGCCACGAGGCCGACGATCATCCGGTCGTCGTCGATGTCGAGCGTGGCCCGGACCTGCCCGATGCCCTCGTCGGCCACGAAGAAGTCCCGCAGCGTGCCGCTGACCTCGTAGCGCGGCGCGGCGAAGGCCCCGCTCCCCCCGGCGTCGAAGTCGACGAGCCCGGAGAGCGGCACCGACGACTCCGGCAGCCTGGCGAAGGCGCTCACGGGGAGCCCCCGGGCGTTGAACGTGAACGAGTAGTTGCCGTCCCAGTCGATGAAGGCCGATCCGGTCCCGGATCCCCCGCCCTTGAGCGCCGTGATGTCCTGCAGGCGCGCGCCGTCGCCCTCGAGGCGCACGTCGGCCGTGGCCTCCTCGAACGGCTCGCCGTAGGCGACGCCGTCGCGAATCGTCATCTTCCCGAAGCCGTCTGGCGAGAGGTACGCCCCGTGGATGTGGAACTCGCCGTCGAGCGTGCCGTCGATGTCGTAGTCGTCGATGGTGAAGGCGTGCCGCAGGTCGGCCACGGGCCGCCGGGCGATGTCGATCACGGCGTCGATTTCGGGGCCGCCGTCGTCGCGTGGGAAGCCCATCGAGAACCGCCCGGTCGTCCGGATGCGCGAGTCACCCTGGACGATCTCGACGCCCGTGGCGTCCACGTAGCTGTCCTGGATCACGGCCGAGCCCCGGACCGAGCCCCAGGTGACGTCCCACGCGCGAATCCGCTCGCCGACGAAGTCTCCCTCGATGCGCGGCGCGCGGAAGCTCTCGCGCATCACCCCGTCGAAGGTGCCGTAGCCGCCGATCGGAATCGGCCGGGCCGACGAGCCGAACGCATTGAGGATGCCCGCCAGCAGCCGATCGCCTTCCTGCCAGTCCGCGCTCGAGACGTGGAACGGGATGCGCGACTGCTCGCCGTACGCCGTCCGTCCCTCGAACTCGACGAGCGTCGTGTCGGTCGCCAGGCGGCTCGGCCCGAGCTCGATGAGTTCCGGTCCGAACCGGTACGTGACCTCGCCGCCGATGGCCACGGGGTCGTCGAGCGACAGGGGCGCGATCGGCTGCCGCTGGTCCGCGTCCGCGCGCGCCAGGCGCGCGGCCGCCGGCATCTCCCGCCCCATCAGCGTGACACCGGCCGGCGGCCGCACGCGGAGCGTGCCCTCGCCGGTGTGCTCGGCGTAGCGGCCGAGCGGCCACTCGAGCAGATTGCGGCCCGAAACGCACCCGTCCAGCCGGAGCCCCCGGAGCTCGAAGGTCTCGGTCAGCGTCTCGAGGTCGAGGCACTCGTACCGCGCGTCGAAGCTGGCCACGGCCGGCTCGGGCTGCCCGAACGGCGCCATGAGGTAGTGGAAATCGGCGCGGCCGCCGTAGAGCGCCGTTCGGCCGTCGCTGACCTCCAGCAGATCGGGCGTCCAGCGCACGAAGCCGCTCACGCCGTCGAAGCGGTAGTCGTTGACGTGCGCCACGTCGGCCGCGAAATCGCCCTTGAGCTCGCGGCCGTTGCGGAGCTCGCCGTCGGGCAGCGTCTCGCGGAAGAGATGCCACAGGCCGTCGAACCGCGCCGTGCCGGTCATCGTGAAGTCGTCGTCGGCGAAGAAGAGCTCCCGCATCTTCGGCAGATCGATCTCGGACTTCACCTCGAACATCATCTCCGGCCAGTAGCCGAAGTTCGTGTCGCCCTGGAGCACCGACTCGATGCCCTCGGTGTTCAGCTCGATCCGCTCGAAGAGGACGCGGCTGCCGTCGAGCGTGAAGCGGGCGTCCATGTCCGTCCGGAACGGCACGTAGTTCATCATCATCGTGAGGCCGTTGGTGAACGTGGCCCGCCCCACGTACTCGTCACCCGGCCGCGCCACGGTGACGTCGACGTTGCGGGCCACGATGCCCCATGGCCCGCCGTGATCCTGGAACGTGAACTCGCCCCGGTGCGCGTGGACGTAGGCGAGCGTGGTGGTCCAGTCGCTCTCGCCGCCCGGCTCGCCGCGGCGGAGCCGCGGGAAGTTGTTCCCGTCGGGACGGCTGTCGGCGTGCACGCGCCAGTCGGTCATCTCGATCGTGTCGAAGACGAGGCGCCGGTCGAGCAGGGTGCGCCACGACATCGAGACCAGGATGCGGCCGGCCGTCAGGAACGGCAGCGACTCGGGCGTCGGCCCGTCGATCACCAGATCCTCGACGACGTACGCGCCGTCCCAGAGCCGGATGCTGAGGCGACCGATGTGCATCGGCCGCTCGAGAAAGCTCGAGCCGGCCGCCTCGGCCCGCTCCTTCAGGTCGATCGGCCAGCCCAGATCCCCGACATCCACGGACAGCGTCGTCACGATCGCCACCGCCAGGATGACGGCGCAGGTGGCCACGACCCGGCGGACGAATCGCCGCGCCTGCTGCGTCCGGGGATGGGCGAAGAACCGCCTGATCCTTCCCGGCTTCCGGCTCCGGGCTTCCGGCTCCGGGCTCCGGGCTTCGGGCTCCGGTGTTCGGGGTTCGGCGTTCAAGGTTCGGTCTTCGAGCTCAGGGTTCAGAGTTCGGCTGGAGCTCTACCAGCACAGTCTTCGACGTCACGGACATGCCCTCGGTGACCGGCACCTCGGTGACGGTGCCCGCGACCGGAGCGGTCACCTCGTTCTCCATCTTCATGGCCTCGACGACGACCAGGCCCTGGCGTGCGGCCACGACCTGCCCCGGCGAGACGAGCACCTTCGCGACGCGTCCCGGCATCGGCGCCGCGACCGCCACGGACCCGGCCGCCGATGCCCCCGCCGGTGCCACGGGGACCGCCTCGGTGCCGGCCAGCGCCACCGGCACGCGACACGCCCCCACCTCGACGAGCCACTCACCACGCCCGGTCCAGTCGAGGGCCACCTCGTGGCTGGCCGTGGGGGTCTCGCCTTGTGGGCCCACGAGCAGCGACCAGCGCGATCCGGCGCGCGCCAGGCTCACGGACAGGCGACGGTCTCCGACCCTCGCCACCCAGCCGTCTGCCGACCGCCGTACATCGATAGTACGGCGTTCGCCCGCCGCCACGACGCCCAACTTCACCGATTCCGGCCCCTCAAGGCGTCCAGGCGGGCGCGGGCCTTCCACCCGCGTCCCATCGACGCCGCCACCCGGGCGTCCTCCACCGCCTCCGCCCTCGAAGACGTCGCCAGCCCGGCCACCTCGGCCACTGCCGCCACGACGGCGGCGACCTCTGCACGTGACGGATCCGGGGCCGAGAAGGCGCTTGCCTCCGGCCGTTGCAAGAGACCGTCCAGCCACATCGTGTCACAGCGCCCGTCGACAAACGACGGCTGCCCCGCGAGCCAGCGGAAGAACGGGAGCGTGGTGGCCACACCGCGCACGTCGTACTCCTCGAGCGCCCGCCCGAGGCGTGCCACGGCCTGGCCGCGGTCGGCGCCCCAGACGATGAGCTTGGCGAGCAGCGGGTCGTAGTGCACCGGCACGTCGGTACCGGGCTCCACCCAGCCATCGTCGCGCACGCCCGGCCCTCCCGGGACGCGCACGGCCGTGATGCGGCCGGGCGAGGGCAGGAAGCCGCGGTCGGGGTCCTCGGCGTACACCCGGCACTCGATCGCATGGCCGGCGGGCGTCTGCGCCCGCTCCGGCGAGATCGCGAGCGCCTCGCCGCCGGCAATCCTGATCTGCCAGTGCACCAGATCCACACCGGTCACCATCTCGGTGACCGGATGCTCCACCTGCAGGCGCGTGTTCATCTCGAGGAAGTAGAAATCACCCTCGCCGTCGAGCAAGAACTCCACGGTGCCGGCGTTGGTGTAGCCGGCCGACCGGGCAACGGCCGCGGCCGCCTGCCGGAGGCGGCTCCGCAGCTCGCCGGACAGGCCGGTCGCGGGTGACTCCTCCACGACTTTCTGGTGACGGCGCTGGATCGAGCACTCGCGCTCCACGAACGGCAGCACGGCGCCGTGATGATCGGCCAGGATCTGCACCTCGACGTGCCGCGGGCGGTCGAGACGGCGTTCCACGTAGATGGCCGAGTCCCCGAACGCCGTGCCAGCCTCGGAGCGCGCGGCCCGGAAGGCGCCGGCCAGGTCACCCGGCGAGGTCACCACGCGCATGCCCCGCCCCCCGCCACCGGCCACCGCCTTGACCAGCAGCGGAAAGCCGATGCGCGCGGCAGCCTCGGCCACGTCCGCCCCGGTGGCGCCGGGCCCGAACGGCTCCTCGGTACCGGGCACGACCGGCACGCCAGCCGCCGCAGCCAGCCGTCTGGCCGTCGTCTTGCTGCCGAGCTGCGACATCGCCTCCGGGGACGGGCCGATGAAGGTCAGCCCCGCGTCGCGGCAGGCACGGGCGAACGCGGCGTTCTCCGAGAGGAAGCCGTAGCCGGGATGCACGGCGTCGGCGCCGCTGCGGCGCGCCGCGTCGATGAGGCGGTCGATCCGCAGGTAGCTGTCCGCCGGTGCGTCGCCGCCGATGGGCACGGCCGTCCCGGCCATCCGCACGTGCCGCGCCGTGCGGTCGCACGCCGAGTACACGGCCACGGCCTCGAGGCCCATCTCCCGGCAGGCGCGCATGACCCGTACGGCGATCTCACCCCGGTTCGCCACCAGGATCCGGGAAGGGGGGCGGGGCCCGGCGCGCTCGGTCACAGCGGGATGTTGCCGTGCTTCTTCGGCGGGTTCCGATCGCGCTTGGTCTCGAGCGCCGCGAGCGCGGCGATGAGCCTGGATCGGGTCTGCCGCGGCAGGATCACCTCGTCGATGAAGCCGCGCCCGGCCGCCACGTAGGGGTTGGCGAACTTCTCCCGATACGCGGCGGCCCGGGCCGCCCGCTCGGCCGCCGGATCGGCGGCCGACTCGAGCTCGCGCCGGTACAGGATGCCCACGGCGCCCTCGGCGCCCATCACCGCGATCTCGGCGGAGGGCCAGGCGAGATTGAGGTCGGCGCGCAGGTGCTTGCTCGACATCACGCAGTAGGCGCCGCCGTACGCCTTGCGCGTGATCACGGTCAGCTTGGGCACCGTCGCCTCGGCGAAGGCGTACAGGAGCTTCGCGCCGTGGCGGATGATGCCGCCGTGCTCCTGTGACGTGCCGGGCAGGAAGCCGGGCACGTCCTCGAAGGTCACGAGCGGCAGGTTGAACGCGTCGCAGAAGCGCACGAAGCGCGCCGCCTTGACCGACGCGTCGATGTCGAGCGTGCCGGCCAGGTGCGCCGGCTGGTTGGCCACGAGCCCCACGGGCCGGCCTGCGAGGCGGGCAAAGCCCACCAGGATGTTGCGGGCGAACCGCTCGTGCACCTCGAGGAACCGGCCCTCGTCGACCACCGCCCGGAGCACCGCGCGCATGTCGTAGGGCTGCGCCGGCGAGGAGGGCACGACGCGATCGAGGGCCTCGTCCTCGCGGTCGGTCGGATCGGCCGTCTGCCGGCGCGGCGGATCGTCCACGTTGTTGCCGGGGAGGTACGCGAGCAGCTCACGGACCAGGAGCAGCGCCTCCTCGTCGCTTGCCGCGGCGAAGTGCGCCACGCCGCTCGTCTCGCTGTGCACGCCGGCGCCGCCGAGCGCCTCCTTGGTCACTTGCTCCTGGGTGACCGTGCGCGTGACGTCCGGACCGGTCACGAACATGTAGCTCGTGCCCTGGACCATCACCGTGAAGTCGGTGATCGCCGGGGAGTACACCGCCCCGCCGGCGCACGGGCCCATCACGGCCGAGATCTGGGGGACGACACCGGAGAGGAGCGTGTTGCGGAGGAAGATGTCGGCGTAGCCGCCGAGCGACAGCACGCCCTCCTGGATGCGCGCGCCGCCCGAGTCGTTGAGGCCGACGATGGGCGCGCCCATCGTCAGGGCCAGGTCCATGATCTTGACGATCTTCTCGGCGTTGGTCTCCGAGAGCGACCCGCCGAAGACGGTGAAGTCCTGCGCGAACGCGCACACCGGCCGCCCGTCGACACGGCCGTGGCCGGTGACGACCCCGTCGCCCGGGACGACCTGATCGGCCATCCCGAAGTCCCGGCACCGGTGCGTGACGAGCGCGTCGATTTCGGCGAACGTGCCGGGATCGAACAGCAGCGCCACGCGCTCCCGGGCGGTGAGCTTGCCCGCGTCGCGCTGCCGGCGAATCCGCTCGGGTCCGCCGCCCGCCTCGGCGCGGCGCCGTGCGTCCCCGAGTCGCGAATGCGGCAGCGGAGGATCCGGCGTCACACCCTGGCGGCCTGGGCCTTCTCCCAGTCCTTGAGGAACCGCTCCAGGCCGATGTCGGTGAGCGGGTGCTTGAAGCACTGCTCGATGACGGCCGCCGGAACCGTCACGACGTCGGCGCCCATGCGCGCGGCCTCCACGATGTGAATCGGATGCCGCACGCTGGCGACGAGCACCTCGGTGGCGAACTCGAAGTTGTCGTAGATGTCGACGATCTCGCGGATCAGGTTCATGCCGGTCGTGCCGATGTCGTCGAGCCGCCCGACGAAGGGGCTGGCGTAGGTGGCGCCGGCCTTGGCGGCGAGCCAGGCCTGCGTGGGCGAGAAGACGAGCGTCACGTTCACGCGAAGCCCCTCGCCCGAGAGCGTCTTGCACGCGCGCACGCCGTCCTTGGTGAACGGCACCTTGACGACGATGTGCTCGTCGATGGTCGCCAGGTCTCGGCCCTCGCGCACCATGCCAGCCGTGTCGGTGGCGACGACCTCGGCGCTCACCGGTCCCTGCACCACCTGGCAGATCTGCTTCAGGATCTGGCGGTAGTCGCCGGCCTCCCTGGCCAGCAGCGACGGGTTGGTCGTCACCCCATCGAGGATCCCGATCGCGGCCAGGGCCTCGATCTCCTTCAGGTTCCCCGTGTCCACGAACAGCTTCATCGTCCCGCTCCCGCGCCCGTCCGGGCGCCTCATCTCGCCGTCCGCTCCAGCCGCGCCGACTCGACGCTTTCGTTGGGCCGCGGCTGGCCGTCCACGGCCTTCACCGCATAGGTATACCGCACGCCGGTACGCACGTCGCGATCCACGTACCGCGTGGCGGTGATCGGCTCGGCGGTGAGTGCGGTCAGTGTGGCATCGCCCGGTTCGCCGCGCAAGACCAGGTAGCCGGCGACGTCCGGCTCCTGGTTGGCCACCCAGGTGAGATCGATCGCCCCCTGCAGCTCGATGGCGTTGAGACCGGTCGGCGCCGAGGGTGGAAACGTGTCCACGGGCGTCACGCAGGCCTCGGGAGACGGCCGGCCGGCAATCGCGGCCGCGCCCTGTCCGCGCAGGGCGCGTACCTCGTAGCAGCGGCGAGCGCCGTCGAGCGCGACGGGCTCGGCGAAGGTCGTCGCCGACAGGGGGGTGGCGTTGCGCGCCACGGGCGGAACGACCCTGGCGTCCCCGGGGCCGGTGGCCCCCTCCGGGCGGAGGTAGACGTCGTAGCGGACGGCGGCGTCGGCCGGCGTCTGGGTCCTCGTCCGCGCCGGCGTCCAGAGGAGCGTGACCGAGTGCTCGTCGAAGGCGGCCGAGAGCGAGGGTGGCGGGTCGGGCGGCTCGGCGAGCGGCAGCGGCACGACGCGCCCTTGCGGACCTGCGCGGCCGCGGTCTCCGAACGGTACCGCCGCGTAGTACCGCGTCGGCGGCTCGGCTGGAGCGGGCCCCTCGGCCTCGGCGGCCGCGGGCTCGGATCCGGCCGAGAGCGCCTCGGGCGTCAGTACCTCGCGAAGCACGATCTCGGTTGCGGCGATCGGGCTGGCCGCACCTGGCGCCGCCTCCTCGCCGGCCGGTGGCTCCCACGTGGCCACGAGCGACCCACCCTCGATCAGCCGTGCCGCCGTGGGCGCCGCGGACGCGGTGAGCGCGTGCAGCTCCACGCGCGAGAGATCGACCGGCGTGGAGCCGTCGACGTTTCGCGTCGGCAGGGCGATCGTCACCAGCACGTCATCGCCCAGCCGACGGACCGACACGGCGCCGACCCCCGCCGGCACGCGGACGACCGGCGCCAGCGGCGGTCCCTTCCGCCCACAGCCGGCCGCCGCGGCGGCGATCAGCGCGACGGCCGCGAGCCGGACGGCGCCTGGAGGTCGCATCGCGCCAGGGGGACTAGCTGACCGCCTCGTGCGGCGCCTCGTCGGTCCGGTCGCCGGCGGCGCGACGCCCGACGTCGGAGGACTTGAAGCGCCGCACGTCGATGCCGTAGCCCCGCACCTTGTAGTTGAGGATCCGCTCGGTCGTGTCGAGCAGGCGGGCGGCCTTGGCCCGGTTGCCGCGCGTCGTCTTGAGCGCGTCGAGGATGAGGTCGCGCTCGTATCCGGCCACCGCGTCCTTGAGCGACACGCGGGTGATGGTCCCGGACGAGTCGGCCGTCTGCAACGACGGCGGCAGGTGGTGCGCGTGCACGACCGCGCCGTCGCAGACGAGCACGGCGCGCTCGAGGGCGTTCTCGAGCTCGCGGACGTTGCCCGGCCAGTGGTACGCCGTCAGCATGTCGATGGCCGGCGTCGAGATGCGCTTGATGACCTTGCCGTGCTCCCGCGAGAACTTCTCGAGGAAGTGGTCGGCGAGCAGCAGCAGGTCGGCCTTCCGCTCGCGCAGGGGCGGCACGAAGATCGTGAACACGTTGAGGCGGTAGAACAGGTCCTCCCGGAAGGCGCCGTCGACGATCGCCTTCTCCATGTCCTTGTTCGTCGCGGCGATGAGCCGCACGTTCACCTTCACGGTCTCGGTGCCGCCGAGCCGCTCGAACTCGCGCTCCTGGAGCACGCGCAGGAGCTTGACCTGCGTGCCCAGGTTGACGTCGCCGATCTCGTCGAGGAACAGCGTGCCCCCCTCGGCCATCTCGAACCGCCCCTTCTTCCGGGCGGTGGCGCCGGTGAAGGCCCCCCGCTCGTAGCCGAACAGCTCCGACTCGATCAGCGTGTCCGGCAGCGCGGCGCAGCTCACTTTCACGAAGGGCTTCTTCGCCCGCAGCGAGTTGTAGTGGATCGCGTGCGCGATGAGCTCCTTGCCGGTGCCGGACTCGCCGCGAATGAGCACGGTCGTGTTGGTCTGGGCGACCTGGGCGACCTGCTCGTACATCTGCCGGGTCGGGCCGCTCGTGCCGATGATGTTCGAGAAGTCGTAGCGCTCCTTGAGCTCCTGCCGGAGGTGCGTGTTCTCGTCGAGGAGCCGGCGCCGCTCCTCCTCGACCATGCGCTGCACGTTGAGCGCC
>Ga0299906_10001309_pt1 | contig 21467 bp, 11 predicted proteins | sample RVTome_14_FD_200259 | JGI IMG/M metagenome (GOLD analysis project Ga0299906, IMG submission 200259) | Soil microbial communities from uranium-contaminated site in the Upper Colorado River Basin, Wyoming, United States - RVT145D125 (version 2) ...
GACCCGGACGTTGAGCTTGATCTTCTTGCTGGTGCCGACCCGCTCCACCTCGTGCTCCTGCAGGACCCGCAGCAGCTTCATCTGCAGGTGCATCGGCATGGTGCCGATCTCGTCGAGGAAGATGGTGCCGCCGTTGGCCGCCTCGAACTTGCCCGGTTTGTCGGCCACGGCGCCGGTGAAGGAGCCGCGGGCATGGCCGAAGAGCTCGCTCTCCAGGAGATCGGCCGGGATGGCGCCGCAGTTGATGGCGATGAACGGCTTTTCGCGGCGCGGGCCGTTGAAGTGGATCGCCTTGGCCACCAGTTCCTTGCCGGTCCCCGATTCTCCGAGGATGAGGATCGTCGAGTCGGTGTGGACGATCTTCTCCATGCGCGAGAAGACCTGCTGCATCGCCGGGCTGTTGCCGATGATCCGGTCGAACTTGTACTTGCCGCGTAGCTGCTGGCGCAGGTAGAGGTTCTCGGCCACCAGCCTGCTCTTTTCCAGCGCCTTGGCGACCAGGATCTTCAGCTTTTCGAAATTGAGGGGCTTGGTGATGTAGTCGAAGGCCCCTTCCTTCATCGCCTCCACCGCCGTTTCCGCCGAGGCGTTGCCAGTGATGAGGATGACATTGGTGTAGGGGGAATCTTCCTTGACCCGCTTGAGGATGTCGATGCCGCTCACCCCCGGTAGGAAGAGGTCGGTGATGACGATCTCGAAAGGGGTTTCCTGAAGGATTTTCAGCGCCTCCTCGCCGGAGGCCGCCGACTGCACCTGGTAGCCGGCGTGGGAGAGGAGCAGAGTCAGGGCTTCTCGGTTGTGGGATTCGTCGTCGATGAGCAGGATCTGGGACAGGTTACGCATGCACACCCCCTCATGGTGTCATTCTATTGACGGAAATACCTTAGCATGGTCTCAGGCATCGAGGCAAGCCGCTTTTTCTGCCGCTGTTTCTGTTTCTCTCCGGACGCGGCGCCGGGCTAATTGCCCGGTTTGACAGGCCCCTCCGACTTGTTAGACTTGGAACATGATCCCGCGTCAGCCCATCACATTACTGACAGCCTCCCTGGTGGCCCTCCTGCTGGCGGTTGTTTCCTTCATTGCCATGGCCGCCGAACCGGCTTCGCCAACGATCCGCGTGGTCCGGGTGGCCGACGTCATCAACCCGGTGGTCGCCGACTTTATCACCGCCCAGCTCAAGGCGGCCAACGAGGCCGAAGAGCGCGCCTTTCTTCTCGAACTCGACACGCCCGGCGGACTCGATACGGCGATGCGCACGATCATCCAGTCGATCCTCGCTTCCAAGGTGCCGGTGATCGTCTACGTCTACCCCTCGGGAGCCCGGGCCGCCTCGGCCGGCGCCCTCATCACCCTGGCCGCCGACTTCGCCGTCATGGCGCCCGGCACCAACCTCGGCGCCGCTCACCCCGTGGCGATCGCTCCGGGCGGCGGCGAAAAGGATGAGACGATGATGGCGAAGGTGGTCAACGACGCCGTCGCCTACGCCCGCAGCATTGCCCAGCAGCGGGGCCGCAACGTCGAGTGGGCCGAGCGCATCGTCCGCGAGAGCATCTCGACTCCTGCCAGTGAGGCGCTGGAACTGAAGGTGATCGATCTCATCGCGGCCGACGAGGCGGCGCTGATCGAGGGGCTCGACGGTCGCCGTTATCTGCGCGAGGGAAAGACCCTGACCCTGGAGACGGCAGGGACGGTGCTGCTGTATGCCGAGATGACCTGGCGGCAGAGAATCCTGACCGTCCTCAGCAATCCGAATGTGGCCTACCTGTTGCTCATGCTCGGTATCCTCGGCATCTTCTTCGAGATCTCCCAGCCGGGGGTCATCCTGCCGGGGGCCATCGGCGCCATCGCCCTGCTGCTCGCCTTCTATGCCTTCCAGACCCTGCCGGTGAACTATGCTGGGGTGCTGCTGATCCTGCTTTCCATCGTCCTCTTCGTTCTTGAGATCAAGGTGGTCTCTTTCGGAATGCTGACGGTGGGGGGGATCATCGCCATGCTCCTCGGCTCGCTCATGTTGTTTGAAAGCCCCGCACCCTACCTGCGTCTTTCCCGGGTGGTCATCTTCGCTACCGTCTCCGTCTGTGCCGTCTTCTTTTCCCTGGTTCTCTGGTTTGTCGTGCGTACCCAGCGCACCCGTTATGTCTCCGGTCTCGAAGGGATGGTGGGCGAGCGCGGCGTCGCCGATACCGACATCCACCCCGAGGGGCGGGTCTTCGTCCACGGCGAATACTGGGATGCCTTCAGCGCCGAACCGATCAACAAGGGCGAGCGGATCGAGGTGGTTCGGGTGGTGGAAAATTTGAAGGTGGAGGTCAAGAAAGTCGAAGGCAGACATCAGGAATCAGGATTCAAGGATCAGGAAAAGCCTGAAGCCTGAAACCTGGAACGTGGAACTTGGAACTTGGAACTTGGAACCCTTAACCGGAGGTTAAGCAATGATTCCTGTCGGTCTGATCGGTTCGGCCGTGGTCGTGGCCTTAGTGGCTTTCATTATCGCCAACGCAGTCAAGGTTCTCATCGAATACGAACGCGGGGTCGTCTTCCGCCTCGGCCGCTTCGCCGGCGTCAAGGGGCCCGGGCTGCGCTTCATCATCCCGGTGGTCGATAAGTTGATCAAGGTCAGCCTGCGTACCATCGCCATGGATGTGCCGTCCCAGGACGTCATCACCAAGGACAACGTCTCGGTCAAGGTCAACGCCGTCCTCTACTTCCGGGTGGTAGCGCCGGAGAAGGCGCTGATCCAGGTAGAGAACTACCTCTACGCCACCAGCCAGTTGGCGCAGACGACACTGCGCAGCGTGCTCGGCCAGTCGGAGCTGGACGAGTTGCTGGCCCACCGCGACAAGATCAACCTGGAACTGGCGCAGATCCTCGACCGACAGACCGATGCCTGGGGAATCAAGATTGCCAACGTCGAGGTCAAGCACATCGACCTGCCCGCCGAGATGCAGCGGGCCATGGCACGGCAGGCCGAGGCCGAGCGGGAACGCCGTTCCAAGGTCATCCATGCCGAAGGGGAGTTCCAGGCCTCGCAGAAACTGGCCGATGCGGCCGGCGTGATTTCCACCCAGGCCGGGGCACTGCAGTTGCGCTTTCTACAGACCCTCACCGAGATTGCCGCGGAGAAGAACTCGACGATCATTTTCCCCCTTCCGATCGACCTGATCCGGCCCTTTATCGACAAGACGTTCAATAAGCCGGAATAAGCTGCAATCGGGCGTTTTCAGGGATGTTTTGGGATTTATTTAGACATATGTTATGGTAATGCGAAATGTGGGAATAAATGTGAGGGAGGGTAATAATTGTATTGAGAAATCAATGGCTTATAAAATCAAACAATATTTTACCTTGACAGGTTGAATACCCTTTGCTAGATGTTGAGTTTCCTGAAGGACGCCCTAAGTATTTATAAATGCTAAAAAAATTCACTTTAAATAAAAGTTTACTTTTCTTGTACCTGTTTTATTTTAAGTAAAATTTGACAAGGTTTCGGGGAATCGGCAGGCTCTGGAGGAGTTTTGATGGAAATCAGGAAGTTCAAGAAAGTCATGGCTGCGAATCGCGGAGAGATCGCTATCCGCATTTTTCGGGCGTGCACCGAACTGGGGATCAAGACGTTGGCCGTCTACTCGGAAGAGGACAAGATTTCGCTGCATCGCTACAAGGCGGATGAAGCCTATCTGATCGGCAAGGGGAAGGGGCCGATCGACGCCTACCTGGGAATCGACGAAATTATCGGCCTCGCCCGCAAAAAGGGAGTCGACGCCATTCATCCCGGCTACGGCTTCCTGTCCGAGAACCCCGAATTCGCCGAGGCCTGCGAGCGCGCCGGCATCGTCTTCATCGGCCCGACCCCCGAGATCCAGCGCAAGCTTGGCGACAAGGTCGCCGCCCGCAGCGTGGCGGTCGCGGCTGGCGTGCCGGTGGTGCCGGGGACCTCCAAGCCGGTGACCAGTGAAGAGGAGGCGCTGCTCTTCGCCAAGGAGTGCGGCTATCCGATCATCGTCAAGGCGGCGGCCGGCGGCGGTGGCCGCGGCATGCGCGTCGCCCGCAGCCAGCGGGAACTGCTCGAGGGGCTCAAGAGCGCGGCATCCGAGGCCAAGGCAGCCTTTGGCAATGCCTCGGTCTTTCTGGAAAAGTATATCGAGAACCCCAAGCATGTCGAAGTGCAGATCATGGGGGACAAGTATGGCAACGTCGTACATTTCTACGAGCGCGACTGTTCCATCCAGCGCCGCCACCAGAAGGTGATCGAGCTCGCTCCGTCCCCCTACCTCAGCGACAAGAAGCGCAAGGAAGTCTGCGCCCTGGCGATGAAGATCGCCGACTCGGTCGGCTACGTCAACGCCGGCACCGTCGAGTTCCTCATGGACCGGGAGGAGAACTTCTACTTCATCGAGACCAACCCGCGCATCCAGGTGGAGCATACGGTTACCGAGCTGGTGACCATGCGCAACCTGGTGCAGACGCAGATCAAGGTGGCCGAGGGATACCGGCTCGCCGACCCCGAGATCGGCATCAAGAGCCAGAAGGATATCGAGCTGCGCGGCTACGCCATCCAGTGCCGGGTGACCACCGAGGACCCCACAAATAACTTCGCCCCCGACTTCGGCACCATCAAGGCGTTCCGGACCGCCGCCGGCTTCGGTGTGCGCCTCGATGCAGGAAACGGCTACGCCGGGGCGCAGATCACCCCCCACTACGACTCGCTGCTGGTGAAAATCTCCACGTGGGGCCTGACCTTCGACGACGCCCGCCGCAGTATGCACCGGGCGCTTCAGGAGTTCCGCATCCGCGGGGTGAAGACCAACATCGGCTTTCTCGAAAACGTCGTCACCCACTCCGTCTTCCTCGAAGGGAAGTGCGACACTTCTTACCTCGACAACCACCCGGAGCTGTTCGTTATCCGCGAGAAAAAAGACCGGGCAACCAAGCTGCTGCGCTTCATCGGTCACACGGTGGTCAACGGTTATCCGGGGATCAAGGCGGAGAAGGCGCTGCACTTTCGCGATCTGCGCGAACCGGAGGTCCCCGAAATCCCCTTCGGCACCCAGCGTCCCCGCGGCACCCGCGACATCCTGCTGGAGAAGGGGCCCGCAGGCCTTGCCGAGTGGGCGCGCAAGGAGAAGCGGCTCCTCATCACCGACACCACCATGCGCGATGCCCACCAGTCGCTGATGGCGACGCGCTTCCGCACCTTCGACCTCGACCGCATCGCCGAGGCGACCAGCTACCTGGGGGGAGGTCTCTTCTCCCTCGAGATGTGGGGCGGCGCCACCTTCGACGTCTCCATGCGCTTTTTGCGCGAGGACCCCTGGGAGCGCCTCGACCGGCTGCGGCAGCAGGTTCCCAACATTCTTTTCCAGATGCTGTTGCGCGGTTCCAACGCCGTCGGCTACACCAACTACCCGGACAATGTCGTTCAGGAATTCGTCGCCAATGCGGCCAAAAGCGGTATCGACATCTTCCGCGTTTTCGACTCGCTCAACTGGAGCCGGGGGATGCAGGTGGCGATGGATGCGGTGCGCAAGAACGACGCCGTCTGCGAGGCGGCGATGTGCTACACCGGCGACATTCTCGATCCCAAACGCGACAAGTATCCCCTCAAATACTACGTCGATCTGGCTAAAGAGCTTGAGAAGATGGGTGCCCATATCCTGGCGATCAAGGATATGGCCGGCCTTCTCAAGCCTTTCGCCGCCGAAAAGCTGATCAAGGCGCTCAAGCATGAGATCGGCATCCCGATCCATCTGCACACCCACGACACCTCGAGCAACGGCGGGGCGATGTTGATGATGGCCGCCCAGGCCGGCGCCGACATCGTCGATACGGCGCTCTCCTCGGTCTCGGGGCTCACCGCCCAGCCGAACATGAACGCCCTGCTCGCCGCCCTCAAGGGAAGCATCCGGGATCCGAAGCTCGACGAGGCCGGCCTGCAGCAGCTCGCCAACTACTGGGAGACGGTGCGCACCTACTATGCTCCCTTCGAGTCGGAACTGCGCAGCGGCACCGCCCAGGTCTACTATCACGAGATCCCCGGCGGGCAGTACTCCAATTACAAGCCGCAGGTCGAAGGTCTCGGTCTCGGCCACCGCTGGGAGGAGTGCAAGGAGATGTACCGCCAGGTCAACGACATGTTCGGCGACCTGGTCAAGGTGACCCCTTCCTCCAAGATCGTCGGCGACATGGCGATGTTCATGGTGCAGAACAACCTGCAGCCCAGGGACGTCTTTGAACGCGGGGCGGAGCTGACCTTCCCGCAGGGGGTGGTCGACTTCTTCAAGGGAATGATCGGCCAGCCCTACGGCGGTTTTCCCGAAAAGCTGCAGAAGATCATCCTCAAGGGGGAGGAGCCCCTGACCTGCCGCCCCGGCGAGTTGCTCGAGCCGGTCGACTTCGCCGCCCAAAAAGCGGCAGTGGAAAAGAAGATCGGCCACGCCATCAGCGATCGCGAGACCCTTTCGGCGACGCTCTACCCCGGCGTCTTCGAGGAGTTCGACCGACACCGCCAGGAGTATTCGGATACCTCGGTGCTGCCGACGCCCGTCTTTTTCTATGGTCTCGGGGTCGGTGACGAAACCAGCATCGACATCGAGCCGGGCAAAACCCTAATCCTCAAGCTCAATGCCGTCGGCAGCCTGCAAAAGGACGCCACCCGCAACATCTACTTCGAGCTCAACGGCGAGCCTCGCCAGGTCACCGTACAGGACCTCTCGGTGAAGAGCGAGGAGGCGACCCATCGCAAGGCCGACGCCGGCAACCCCAAAGAGGTCGGGGCGCCGATGCCGGGCAAGGTCTTCAAGATCCTGGTCAACGTTGGCGACGAGGTCAAGGCGGGCGACACCCTGCTCTCGACCGAGGCGATGAAGATGGAGACCAACGTCAAGGCCAAAGAAGACGGGAAGATTGTCGACATCTTCTTCAAGGAAGGGGCACAGGTACAGCAGGGGGATCTGCTGGTGGTTCTCGAATAATTGAATTTGCTGCAGTTTTCTGGTCGGAGAGAGAAGGCCGGGCCCGCAAGGGTCCGGCCTTTTGATTTGTGGCCTGAAGCCGAAACAGTCCCGTAGGCCGGGATAAGGCGTCCTTTGCCGTTCCCGGCGACAGAACACGGCCAATCCCGCCCATGCCGGAAACGCTTCGCTTATTCCGGCCTACGAAGAATTTTTCAATCTATAAAAAAGGATCAGTTCGCCGGTTCGAGTTTGGCGAGCGCTTTGCCGAGGAGGGTCCGGATGGCGGCGCTGTCGGTCAGGAGCAGCGCCTCGCGGGCCGCCTTGCGGGCGGTCTTGAGGTCGAGGTTGCGCAGAAACGCTTTGGTGCGGGGAATGAAGGGGGCCGGCATGGAGAATTCGCGGATGCCCATGCCGATCAGCAGCAGAAAGTTCATCGGGTCGGAGGCCATCTCGCCGCACAGGCAGAGTCCCTTTCCGTGCAGCGTCGTCACCTTCGCCATGTCCTGCAGTACGCGCAGAACGGCCGGGTGCAGCGGGTCGTAGTATTTCTTGACCAGCGGATTGTTGCGGTCGGCGGCGAGCAGATACTGAACCAGGTCGTTAGTGCCGAGAGCGAAGAAGTCGACCTCGGCGGCCAACTGTTCGGCCATGTGCACGGCGGCCGGCACTTCGATCATCACGCCGACGGGGATCGACCCTGCGAACGGAATACCGTCCCGGCGCAGATTTTCGCACGCCTCGGCCACCACCTTGCGGCAGGCGCGCACCTCGTCCAGTCCGGAAATCATCGGAAAGAGCAGTTTGACCGGGCCGTGCATGCCGGCCATCAGGATCGCCTCGATCTGGGTGCGGAAAATATCGGGGTTGTCCAGCGATACCCGCACCGAGCGCCAGCCCATGAAGGGGTTGTCCTCCTTGGGCGGGCTGAAGTAGGGCAGGGCCTTGTCACCGCCGATGTCGAGGGTGCGGATGGTCACCGGCTGGCCGGCGAACCCCTCCACCACCTTGCGGTAGAGCTGGTACTGGTCGTCGCGGTCGGGAAACTGGCCGCGCGCCATGTAGGGGAACTCGGTGCGGTAGAGACCCACGCCCTCGGCGCCATTGCGGCGGGCGATGTCGACGTCGCTGACCAGGCCGATGTTGGCTCGCAGCACGATCCGCTCGCCGTCGCGGGTAACAGCCGGCAGGTCGCGGAATTCCTCCAGCCGGTGCAGCTCGCGACTGCAGTCTTCCTCGAGCCGGCGGTATTCTTCGACGATGCGCGGCGGCGGGTTGACGTAGAGGGAGCCGGAGTTGGCGTCGAGGATCAGGCTGTCCTCCGGGGCGATACTCTTGAATGCTCCCTTGACCCCGACCAGGGCGGGGATGCCGAGGGACTTGGCCATAATCACGGCGTGCGAGTTCCGTTCGCCCGCTTCGGTGACGATACCGAGGATCTGTTCGTGGTCGAGAGCGGCCATGTCCGAGGGGAGAAGTTCGCGGGCGACCAGAATGCCGGGGTAGCGCAGGTGCAGGATGTGGTTTTCCTGCCCGACGAGATTGGCGAGCAGCCGCCGGCCGATGTCCTCCATGTCGGCGGCCCGCTCCCGCAGGTAGGCATCTTCCATGCGCTGGAAAACCTCGATGTATTCGCCGACCACCTTTTTCAGGGCGTAGGGGGCGCTGTGCCCACTTTCGATCTCGCGTCGCAGTCGTTCGAGAAAACCGCGGTCTTCGAGGATCATCAGGTGGGTATGGAAGATGGCGGCGTCTTCCTGGGAGAGGCGTTCGGCGACCCGCTTTTCGAGAAAGAGGGTCTGGATGCGGGTCTTCTCCAGCGCCCCTTCCAGACGCTGCAGTTCCTCTTCGGGACGGACCGCTTCTTCGTCGAGGATGTCGGCAAAGCCGAGCTGTTCGTCCAGCAGGTGGGGCGGGCCGGACACGACGCCGGGATATGCGACCGTGCCGCGCAGGGCTGCCTCCCTGGTCTCTGCCGGGGCAGCCTCCCGGCTGAGCATCGACTGTCGGGTCTTCTCCAGTTCGCGGGCGAAGCGACTGCTCTCCTCCTCCTTCAGGCGGATTGAGTCGAGCAGGCGGGCATTGACGACGATGGAGGAGATCTGGAAGGCGATGGTCGAGAGGGCGCTGATCTCATCGGGGCGGAAGCTGCGCGGCTCCTTGGTCTGGATGACGATGACGCCGATCGGTGTCTTGCGATCGAACAGGGGGATGCCGAGGAAGGAATGAAAGCGTTCCTCGCCGGTCTCCTTGAAGTAGCGGTAGCGCGGATGGCTCTGCGGTTCCTGGATGGCGACGACGCGCCGCTCCTCGATCGCCAGGCCGGTGAGTCCCTCGCCGGTCCGCATCGTGACCCGGCCGACGGCCCGCCGGGATAGGCCGCGGGTGGCCCGCAGGCGCAGGGTCTGCTCTTCTTCCTCGAACAGGTAGATGGAGCAGACCTCGGTGCGCATGCGTTTGGCGACCAGGGTGACAATATTGTCGAGTGTTTCGTCAAGATCGTGGGACTGGAGGATGAGGGTGCTGATGTCCTCAAGGGTGGTGATGCCAAGTTGTTCGCTGGCTCGTCTGGACATGGCCGTCAGAATGGGGGCGATTGAATTGAATAGAATTTTTTCAGCATGATAACCAAAGCAAAGCGGTTTGGCGACAGAAAAAAACGCCGCCCGGGGGAGAGAGGTCCCGTGCGGCGCAAAGGGGGCAGGATTCCGGTCGGATTGGAGCTGCTTTAATCCCCAGTCATTGGGGCATCTATTAAGCAATCCCTGTGCCAAATCGTGATATTCAAAAAAAGCCCTTCGAAAGGCCTCTTTCCGGCAGGAAGCGAGTGGATTATGTTCTTTAGTGTGCCACTTTTGGCGCGGTCCCGGCGGTTGTTCGGGCGAAAGGCGCGCGCAAGCGGCGAGAAAAAGCCATTCTGGCCAGTGTGCCACTTGTGGCGCTTTGTCCGGAATGGCTTGTGTCGTTTCTGGCTCGCTTGATGGGCGTTACGTCTTCTGGAAATCGTTGCCGCTGATGTCGTAGCGGGAGAGCAGCCGATAAAAGGTGCGGCGCGGGATCTTGGCCAGGCGGGCTGCGGCCGAGACGTTGCCGCCGGTTTCCCGCAGGTAGCGCTTGATGAGGCCGGCTTCGACCTGGCTGACGTGCTTCTCCCGCTCCCCGCGGAAGGTGATTTCGTTGCCGTCGTCGGTGGCGGGGCCGTGCAGTGCCAGTTCGGCGAAGATGACCGGCAGGTTCTCCAGACGGATGACGTTGTCCTGGGTAAGAACGGCGGCCCGTTCGATGATGTTCTGCAGCTCCCGGATGTTGCCCGGCCAGTGGTACTGGCGCATGGCCAGAGTGGCCCGCTCGTCGATGCCGACCAGGGTCTTGTTGACCCGGTTGCTGGCCCGTTCGAGGAAGTGGTGCAGGAGCTCCGGCAGCGATTCGAGGCGGCTGCGCAGCGGCGGCATGGTAATGGTGAAGACATTGATGCGGTAGAAGAGGTCTTCGCGGAACCAGCCGTCCTTCACCCCTGCCTCGAGATTCTTGTTGGTCGCGGCGATGAGGCGGACGTCGACGCGCACCGCACTGTTGCCGCCGACCGGCCGGATCTCTCCCGAATCGAGCACCCGCAGCAGCTCCGCCTGAAGCTTGGGGGTGATGTCGCCGATTTCGTCGAGTAAAATAGTGCCGCCGTTTGCCGCCTCGAACAGCCCCTTTTTGTCGGCGACGGCGCCGGTGAAGGACCCCTTCTTGTGGCCGAAGAGCTCGCTCTCCAACAGGCTGTCGGTCAGGGTGGTGCAGTTGACGGCCACCAGCGGCTTGTCCGAACGATGGCTGTGCTGGTGGATGGCCCGGGCTGTCAGTTCCTTGCCGGTGCCGCTTTCGCCGCGGATGAGAACCGTGGTCGGGGTCGGGCCGACCTGGCGGATCAGACTGAGAACCTGGACGGTTCGCGGGTCTTTGCCGATGATGTCGCCGTCGCCATATTCATGGGCGAGAGCCCGCTGGGCCAGCTCGTATTTCTGTGCCAGCAGTCCCCGGTCCTCCTCGAGGCGCTTGAGGGAATAGGGGAGGCACATCTCCCGTTCGGCCAGCCCCTGGTAGACCGCTACCGCGTGTTCCCGACAGGTGGCGTAGCCGCAGGCGCCGCAGTCGAGCTCGTCACGCTCGACGAACTTGTTGGTCGACTGCAGGATCTTACGGATGCTCTCGCCGCTCGGCGGCTCGAGGCGCTTGTACTTGTTGGTGAAACGGCGGCGCATGTCGGGGAGAGGACCGGCAGCGCTGTAGTGCGGGGTGGTGGCGTAGGGGATCTCCCGGCTGCCGAAGTACTTGAGAATCAGGTTGCGTTTGGAGAAGGTGGTCAGGCGGTTGTTCTTGCCGGGGCCGCCGATGCAGCCGCCGTTGCAGAAGCGCAGGTCGACCAGCCGTGGGGTGATGCGTCCGGCCGCCAGATCCTTGATGATCTCCAGGGCGCTTTCCTCGCCTTCGGTGGAAACAAAATCGGGATTGAAAAAATCGCTCTGCACGTCAAAGGCCTCGAAGGGCCCGCGGGAGACGGAGAAAAGCCGTCCCCGCCCGGGGACGAGACCGTCGAAGGGGCTGTCGGAGAGCCGGGACAGGTCGACTCCTGCCTCGCGCAGCATCTGGCTGAGTTCCTTGTAGGTCAGCACGACGTCGATCGCCCCGGCTACCGGTTCGGCTTCGATCTCGAATTTGCCGGCGAAGCACGAGCTGATATAAACGACGCGGGTCTTCTTGCCGCTGCGAGCCTTGATGAAGCGGCCGATGGCGACCATCGGCGAGACGACCCCCATCAGGTTGCGGAGCAGTTGGGGATAGTGGCGTTCGATCAGGTCGACGATCGTCGGACAGTGGGTGGAGATCATCGGCGTGCCGCCCGGTTCCTCGATGAGGCGGGCATACTGCTCGCGGATCAGCTCGACGCCGCTCGTCCCCTCGTGGACCTCGCAGAAGCCGAGACGCTTGATGCCGGCCACCAACTGTCCGGCGCGGACGTCGTTGAAGAAGGCCGGGAAGCTGCAGCCGAGCACCGCCACCACCTCGTGACCAGCCAGCAGGCGCCGGGTTTCCTCGATGCAGTCGGCGATGACCTTGGCCTGCTGCGAGCAGACCTTGATGCATTTGCCGCAGCCGATGCAGCGATCGTGAATGACTTCGGCGCAGTCCTGCTTGACCTTGATCGCCTTGACCGGGCAGTTGCGGACGCAGGCGTAGCACTTGCGGCAGCGTTCCTTGACCGTGGTGATCGGACCCATGGGGACTCCTTGCGGCGCAACGGATTGGAAGGGGACGGGACGGCGCGATTGTGCCATTGATGGCACGGGGAGTCAATTGGAAAACGTGAGGGGTAGGTGCAGACCCATGTGTCTGCCCGGTTGTGCAGTGGCACCTCTGTGTGGATGCCCGGGAAGAGGGCGGCCACGCGGGGCCGCCCCTACCATTCCCGGAATTTCCCCACTTCCCCGCTGAAATGGCAGGCGGCCAGGTGTCCGCCCCCCTTATCTTCCAGCGGTGGGTAGACGCTGACGCAGATTTCGCGGGCGTAGGGGCAGCGGGGGTGGAAGTGACAGCCGGAGGGGGGCGACAGGGGGGAGGGGACTTCACCCTTGAGGGGGTGGCGCTTGCGGCGGGCGGGGTCGGGGACCGGTACGGCGTTGAGCAACGCCTCGCTGTAGGGGTGGCGCGGCGATCGGTAGAGCTCTTCGGCGTCGGCCAGCTCGACGATCCGGCCGAGGTACATGACGGCGACCCGGTCGCTCATGTGCTCGATGACCGAAAGGTCGTGGGCGATGAAGAGGTAGGTCAGGCCGAACTCCTGCTGGATGTCGCGCAGCAGATTGATCACCTGGGCCTGAATGGAGAGGTCGAGGGCCGAGACCGGCTCGTCGGCGATGATCAGGCTGGGGCGCACGGCCAGGGCCCGGGCGATGCCGATGCGTTGGCGTTGGCCGCCGGAGAATTCGTGCGGGTAGCGGTCGAAGTGTTCGGCCGCCAGACCGACGGTGCCGAGCAGGCGGATGACCTCGTCGCGCAGCGCCGGTCCCGACCCGAGGCCGTGGATGCGCAGCGGTTCACCGACGATGTCGCCGACCCGCAGCCGCGGGTTGAGGGAGGAATAGGGGTCCTGGAAGATCATTTGCATCTGCCGCCGCAGCGGCCGCAGCTGGTGCTGGGAAAGACGGCGGATGTCCTGGCCGTTGATGAGGATTTCCCCCTCATCGGCCTCCAGCAGGCGCAGGATCAGCTTGCCGGTAGTCGACTTGCCGCATCCCGACTCTCCCACCAACCCGAGGGTTTCGCCCCGACGCAGGGCAAAGGAGACGCCGTCGACGGCCTGCAGCTTCTGGTGCTTCCCGCCCAGCGGGCCGGGGGCAACGGTGAACGACTTGCGCAGGTTGCGCACTTCCAGCAGCGTATCCATCTAATCCTCCCAGCACCTTACCCAGTGCCCCGCTTCCACCTCGTGCAGACGCGGCAGCTGGCCCCGTTTCGGGGCGAAGCGCTCCGGGCAGTTGTCGAGGAAGGAACGGGGGGCGGCGGGGTCGAGGCTGCCCGGCGGCGGACCTTCGATGACGGCCAGCCGCTTTTTCTTTTCCCCGAGGCGGGGAATGCACCCCAGCAATCCCTGGGTGTAGGGGTGCACGGGATTGGTGAAAATCGTTGTTACCGCTCCCTGTTCCATGATCAGGCCGTTGTACATGACGGCGATCCGGTCAGCGGCCTGGGCCACCACGCCGAGGTCGTGGGTGATGAGCAGGGTCGCCATTCGCCGCTCCTCCTTGAGTTGCATCAGCAGGTCCATGATTTGGGCCTGAATGGTCACGTCGAGGGCGGTGGTCGGTTCGTCGGCGATCAGCAGGCGCGGGTCGCAGGCGAGCGCCATGGCGATCACCACGCGCTGACGCATGCCGCCGGAGAGATGATGCGGGTAGTCGCGGGCCCGGCGCTCGGGGGAGGGGATGCCGACCCGGTGCAGCAGCTCGATGGCCGCGTCGAGGGCCGGCTGACGGTCGAGCCCCTTGTGCAGCCGCAGCACTTCGCCGATCTGCTCGCCGATGCGGAAGACGGGATTGAGTGAGGTCATCGGCTCCTGAAAGACCATGGCAATCTGGTTGCCGCGCAGACGGCGCATCTCATCTTCCGGGATGAGCCGCAGGTCCTCGCCGGCGAAAAAAATCTCGCCGTCGACAATCCGCCCCGGCTCGGGGACGAGCCGCAGCAGGGAGAGGGCGGTCATCGACTTGCCGCAGCCCGATTCGCCGACGAGGGCCAGGGTTTCCCCCTCGCCGATGGCGAAGTCGATCCCGCGCACGGCCTTGACCAGGCCGCCGGTGGTGAAAAAGTAGGTCGTCAGGTTGTGTACATCGAGCAGCGGCATGGAAAACCTGTGTCTGGCGAATGGTGACTGGTGGCTGGTAACGTCCATTTGCACGATGCCCGAATCTACACGGATTTCCCGCGGTGGTCAAGAACGCTGCCGGCAGCGGCCTTTAGGTCTTGAGTCGGCCACACAAAATACGGATAATGACCGCATGCGTCGCAAAGCGTTTCAAATATTCCTGACTCTGGCTGTTCTCCTGGTGACGGTGCTGCCGGTGCGCGGCGCCGACGAATTTGCGCCGGAGACGACGCCGGTCGTGGTGGTTGGCGGCGACCGCGGCTATCCCCCTTACGAGTTTCTTGACGAGGAGGGGCAGCCGAGTGGTTTCAACGTCGAACTGACACGGGCCATCGCGCGGGTCATGGGAATGGAAGTGGAGATCCGCCTCGGCGCCTGGAGCGAGATGCGCCGGGCGCTGGCGCGAGGCGAGGTCGACATTCTCCAGGGGATGGTCCCATCCCCGGAACGCGTCGCCGAAGTCGATTTCACCCTGCCGCACGCGGTGGTGCACCAGTCGATCTGGAACCGCACGAACGCGGCGCCGATCACCTCCGTCGAGCAGATGCGCGGCAAGGAGGTGATCGTCATGCGCGGCAGCATCATGCACGATTTCATGCTGCGCCAGGGGGGAGAGGCCGGGCTGGTCCTGGTCGACTCCCTGGCCGAGGCCCTGCGCCTGCTCGCCTCGGGTCAGCACGACTGCGCCCTGGTCGCCAAGCTCCCCGGGCAGTACCTGATCAACAAGCTGGGGCTTACCAATATCGAGCCGGTGCCCCGGCCCCTGCTCGCTCAGGATTACGGCTACGCGGTCCGCAAGGGAAATAGCGAGCTGCTCGCCCGCTTCAACGAAGGGCTGTCGATCCTCAAGGAGAGCGGCGAATACCAGGAGCTCTACCGCAAATGGCTGGGGGTGCTGGAGCCGCCGCGGCTCCCCTGGGCCCGGCTCCTCCGGCTCGGCGCTCTGGCGGTGCTCCCGCTGCTGTTGGTGCTCGGTGGGACGGTGATCTGGAACCGCACGCTGAAAAAGGAGGTGGCCCTGCGCACCGCCGCCCTGGAGAAGGAGGTCGCCGAGCGTCAGCGGGCCATGGACGAGCTCAGGGTCCGGCAGCGGCAGCTGATCCAGGCCGACAAGATGACCTCCCTCGGCATCCTGGTGTCGGGGGTGGCGCATGAGGTCAACAACCCCACCGGCCTGATCCTGCTCAACCTGCCGCACCTGCAGAAGGCCTGGGAGGATGCCGAGCCGGTCCTCGAGGAGCACTACCGGCAGGCCGGCGATTTTCGCCTGGGCTGGCTCCAGTACTCGCGCATGCGCGAGGAAATCCCGCAGATGCTCGCCGAGATGCAGGACGGTGCCCGGCGCATCAAGCGCATCGTCGAGGATCTCAAGGATTTTGCCCGCCGCGACGACGCCGACCTCTCCGCCGCCGTCGACCTCAACGCCGTGGTCGCCGCCGCCCTGCGCCTGGTGGACAATTCGATCCGCAAGGCTACCCGCCACTTCGCGGTCGAATACGCCGCCGAACCTCCCCGCTTCCGTGGCAACCATCAGCGCATCGAGCAGGTAGTGGTCAACCTGGTGCTCAACGCCTGTCAAGCGCTTCCCGACAGCGAACGCGGAATCTATCTGCGCACCTGGCACGACGCCGGGCAGCAGGCCGTGCTCCTGGAGGTGCGCGACGAAGGCGAGGGGATTGCCCAGGAGCAACTGCCGCACCTGACCGATCCCTTCTTCACCACCAAACGCGAAACCGGCGGCACCGGTCTCGGGCTCTCCGTTTCCGCCGGTATTGTCAAGGAACATGGCGGCTCGCTCGCCTTCTGCTCCGCCGTCGGCGCGGGGATGACCGTGGTCCTGACACTGCCCGCCTGCCAGGAGAAGACGACTGCATGACCCCCCTGTATCCCCCCTTCGGTATCCTGCTGGTCGATGATGAGCCGGCCTGGCTGCGCAGCCTGAGCATGACCCTGGAGGGCCCCGGCGGCCTCAGCAACCTCCGCCAGTGCCAGGACAGCCGCCAGGTCATGCAGCTTCTTGCCGGCGGGCAGATCGGCCTGGTGCTGCTCGACCTGACCATGCCGAATCTCTCCGGGGAGGAACTGCTCGGACGCATCGTCGAGGAGCATCCCGACATCGCCGTCATCGTGGTGAGCGGCATGAACCAGGTCGAGACGGCGGTGCGCTGCGTCAAAAAGGGGGCCTTCGACTATTTCGTCAAGACCGTCGAGGAGGACCGTCTGGTCGACGGGGTGCAGCGGGCCGTGCGCCTGCTCGAACTGCAGCGGGAAAACCGGGCCATGCGCCGCCGCCTGCTCTACGACCGGCTCGAGCACCCGGAGGCCTTCGCCGGCATCGCCACCGCCGACAAGGGGATGCGCTCGGTCTTCCAGTACGTCGAAGCGATCGCCGACAGTCCGCAGCCGGTGCTGATCACCGGCGAGAGCGGCACCGGCAAGGAACTGGTCGCCCGGGCTCTGCACACCCTGAGCCGGCAGGGACAGCCGCTGGTGGCGGTCAACGTCGCCGGTCTCGACGATAATGTGTTTGCCGATACCCTCTTCGGCCATGCCCGCGGCGCCTTCACCGGCGCCGACGCCCCCCGCCGCGGCATGATCGAGGCGGCCGGCGGCGGCACCCTGTTCCTCGATGAAATCGGCGACTTGAGCCTCGCCTCCCAGGTCAAGCTGCTGCGCCTGCTGCAGGAAGGAGAATATTTCCCCCTCGGTGCCGACCAGCCGCGACAGAGCCGGGCGCGTATCGTCGTCGCCACGCACCATGACCTGGCCGCCCGGCAGGCCGCCGGCAGTTTCCGCAAGGACCTCTACTTCCGTCTGCGCACCCATCACCTGCACCTGCCGGCGCTGCGCGAGCGCAAGGATGACATTCCCCTGCTGCTCGACCATTTCCTCGAGGCGGCCGCCAGTGAACTCGGCAAAAAAAAGCCGACGCCGCCGCCGGAGCTTTCGCTGCTTCTCTCCACCTGGAGTTTTCCCGGCAACGTTCGCGAACTGCGGGCGATGGTTTTTGATGCCGTCAGTTCCCACCAGGGGCGGGTCCTTTCCATGGAGTGCTTCCGCCGGGCCATTGGCGAGTCGCCGACCGTCGCCATGGCCGATCAGCCGGCCAGATCGAATCCCTTCGCCGCCGTCGCCGACCTGCCTACCCTGAGCAGCGCGGTGGACCTGCTGGTCGAGGAGGCGCTGCGCCGCGCGCGGGGGAACCAGACCATTGCCTCCCGCCTGCTCGGCATCTCCCAGCCGGCCCTGAGCAAGCGGCTCAAGGCCGGTAGAAGTTAGACCTGAATCCGTGAGGAGTGAGGAGTGAGGAGAAAAAGCGTAAGGCCTTGTTGTCGCACGAAAAATTACACCTTACCCCCTCACGCCTCACTCCTCACCTGTCGACATCTGCAAGAGGGCATAAAATAAAATCGGCGCCGACAAGTCAAACTCACGGATTCAGGGTAGAATCACCTTGTTTCTGCTGAAGCAGCCTTTCCCCCCGGAGGAATGCATGGCCCGCAAGATCTTCATCGCCGCCACCGGCCAGAACAGCGGCAAGACCACCACCAGCCTGTCGCTGATGCACCTGGCGCGCAAGAAGTACGGCCGGGTCGGTTTCATCAAGCCGCTCGGCCCCAAGCCGACCTCTTTCCGTGGTGGCTTTTATGATAAGGATGCTGTGCTCATGGCCGAGGTCTTCGGCCTTGAGGATCAAATCGGACTGATGTCGCCGGTGGTGCTCCATCCCGGTTCGACCAAGGATATCCTCGATGGCCGCATCGCCGCTGCCGGTCTCAGGCAGCGCATGGCCGAGGCCATTGCGGAGCTCGACGCCCGCAACGACTTTCTCATCATCGAGGGGTCGGGACACGGCGGCGTCGGCTCGGTCATCGGTCTCAGCAACGCCGCCGTCGCCCGCCTCGCCGACGCTCCGGTGATGATTGTCGCGGGCGGCGGAATCGGCAACGCCACCGATTCCGTGGTTCTCAACCTTGCCCTCTTCCGCCAGGAGGGGGTGCCGGTAAAACTGGTGCTGGTCAACAAGCTGCAGGCCGACAAGCGTGAGTCGACTCTGCACTATCTGCAGCTGGCTTTCCGCGATCTCGGCGTCGCGTTGGAGGGGGGATTCAACTATTCGCCGATCCTCGCCAATCCGACCCTATCCCGTATCGCCAAGATCCTTGACCGCCCGCTGCGGGCGACTCCCGAGGAGGCCCGGCGCATCATCCACCATATCCAGCTCGGCGCCGCCTCATCCCAGCGGGTCATCGACCTGCTCGAGGAGGCGACGCTGATGGTGATCAACAGCACCCGCGACGAACTGATCGTCACCGCTTCTTCCCTTTATCACCTCCCTGAATACCAAACCAAAATCGCCGGCCTCGTCATTGCCGGTTTCAACCCGATTTCCGGGATCACCCAGACGATCCTCGACGACAGCCAGGTCCCCTATCTGCGTACCGAGATCACCAACTCCGAAGCCTTCTCCATCGTTACCGGCGACGTTTCCAAAATCACCGCCGAGGACGCCGAAAAGCTCGCCCTGGTGCGCAACATGGCCGAGCGCGATCTGGACTTCGACGCCATCGACGCGCTGCTTTAGCGTTCGGTACCCAAGGAGGTCCGACTGGATACGCGTGTAGAGTGTAAGGGAAAAGCATGAAAGGTTTACCACCCCCCGTCCCCCTCCTGAAACAGGAGGGGGACTTTAAAGTATTCTCCTTGTTAAGGAAGGGGCAGGGGGTGGTTGCCTTGATTTGACCAGCTCCCTCCTCTCACCCCTCCTCCTGCGCCGCTTCCCACCCCAGCATCGCCTTCTTGCGCACCACGCCCCAGCGGTATCCACCCAGAATGCCGGTCTTGCGGATCACCCGGTGGCAGGGGATGAGCCAGGCGACGGGGTTTTGCCCGACGGCTGCCCCCACGGCGCGGGCGGCGCCGGGGGTGCCGATGGCGGTGGCGATGGCGGTGGCGATGTCGCCGTAGGTGGCGGCGGACCCTGCCGGCAGGCCATCCTCGTCCGTTGCCCCGACGGCTTTCCTCTCTCAGAACTTCAGCCAACCTGCATAACCGTGGTTATGGTCATAACCATGGTTATTTCGCTTTGAAGCTACTGTAATTAAAAGATAATTTTCTTCACCGGCCAGCTCTCCCATAACCATGGTTATACCCTTTCGCCGGGTTTGGCCAAAGCGATAAAACGCCTTTATTCCCTATAATTAAAGCTAGTTGCGATCAATTGGTGCGGTTGGCACCGCCCTTGCTGATATGACTTTTTAGTAAACGGCATGATGCCGGCGGATGGTTCCGTACTTCACCCAGTCAAGGAGGAGACAAATGAAAAGAGTGGCAGCAGTTCTGATGACGACAGTTTTCGTCCTCGCCAGCGTGGCCGCGAGCTACGCCGCACCGCGCTACGTCACCATGGGGACCGGCGGCGTCACCGGCGTCTACTACCCGACCGGCGGGGCGATCAGCAAGCTGGTCAACACCAAGCGTCAGCAGTACAACCTGCGCATGACCGTCGAGTCGACCGGCGGCTCGGTCTTCAACGTCAACGCCCTGATGAACGGCGACATCGAGATGGGCGTCGTCCAGTCCGACCTGCAATACCAGGCCTACAAGGGGCTCGGCGAGTGGGAAGGCAAGCCCCAGACCAAGCTGCGCGCCATGTTCGCCATCCACCCCGAGGCGGTGACCATCCTCGCCGCGGCCGACAAGAACATCAAGAGCGTGGCCGACCTCAAGGGCAAGATCGTCAACATCGGCGCTCCCGGCACCGGCCAGCGCGTCAACGCTACCGACCTGTTCAAGACTGCCGGCATCAATATCGACAAGGACATCAAGGTCGAGGGGATCAAACCCGCCGAAGCCGCCGGGATGCTGCAGGACGGCCGCATCGACGCCTTCTTCTACACCGTCGGCCACCCCAACGGCTCGGTCAAGGAAGCCGTAGCCGGCGCGCGCAAGGTCGCCTTCGTCCCGGTATCCGCCGAGATGGTGAAGAAACTGGTTGCCGAGCAGCCCTACTACGCTCCGGCGATGATCCCGGTCGCTCCCTATCCCGGCGTGGCCAACACGGCAGACGTCCCCACTTTCGGCGTCAAGGCGACCATCTGCACTTCGGCGGACGTCCCCGAGGACGTGGTCTACAACGTGACCAAGGAAGTTTTCGAAAACGTCGAAGAACTGCGCATGCTGCATCCCGCGCTCGACGTGCTGACAAAAGAGAACATGCTGCAGGGGAATTCCGCCCCGCTGCATCCCGGCGCCGAGAGGTACTTCAAGGAAGCCGGTCTGCTGAAGTGACGAGTGACGAGTGACGAGTAGGGGCACGGCGCGCCGTGCCCCTGCCCAAACCCGAGAAGGTGATCATATGACTGAGCAGGAAAAGGAAATCAAGGACGAGGGGATTGAAGTTGCCCAGCGCCTGAAGGAAGAGGAAGAACTCGGCCTGCGCCGGGTGACCGGGCCGACGGCGTACATCGTCCCGGTGGTGGCACTGTGCTGGTCGTTGTTCCAGCTTTCCCTGTCGAGCTGGCTGATGCTCGACTCCACCATCATCCGCTCCATCCACCTGGCCTTTGCCTTCGTGATCATCTTCCTCTCCTATCCCACCTTGAAGCGTGATGTGCGCATCCCCGGCCTGACCTGGCTCGGCGAGAAGCATAAGATTCCGCTGGCCGACTACGTCATCGCCATACTGGCCTGCCTGGCGGCGCTGTACATCGCCATCGACTACGAGGGCCTCGCCGCCCGCGTCGGCAGCCCGAGCACCCGCGACATGATCATCGGCACCTTTCTGGTGCTGATCCTGCTCGACGGGGCGCGCCGCGTCATCGGCCCCGCCCTGCCGATCATCGCCTCGCTGGCGACGCTTTACGCCTTCTTCGGCCCCTACATGCCCGACTTTCTGGCCTTCAAGGGGGTCAGCCTCTCCCGCTACATCGGCCAGATCGCCCTGACCACCGAGGGGATCTACGGCATTCCCCTCGACGTGTCGGCGCGCATCGTCTTTCTTTTCGTCCTCTTCGGCGCCATGCTCGAGCGGGCCGGCGCCGGCAAGTTCTTCATCGACCTGGCGATGAGCCTGCTTGGCCGCTACAAGGGCGGTCCGGCCAAGGCGG
>Ga0299906_10001310_pt1 | contig 21437 bp, 17 predicted proteins | sample RVTome_14_FD_200259 | JGI IMG/M metagenome (GOLD analysis project Ga0299906, IMG submission 200259) | Soil microbial communities from uranium-contaminated site in the Upper Colorado River Basin, Wyoming, United States - RVT145D125 (version 2) ...
TCGCGTAGTCGGACGTCAATGGCAGCAGCAGCGCGATGCGCTCGATGCGGCCCACCAGCATCGGTGCGCCACCGGTGAGGCTGTCGAGCAGCGCCGGTCCGGCCGGATGGGTCGGAAAGCGCGCGCGCCATTGGGCGATGGCATGCGTTACGCCGACCGCGTTGCCGGCATTTTCTTGAGCCGCCAGCGTGAGCTCGATCCATCCGGCGATGACCGGTTCGCGCTCGACATCGAGCGCCGAACGCAATTGGTCGCGCGGAATCGAAATAAGCGTGTTCCACAGCGCCTGTTGATTTTCCGCGGCGTTGCCAGCGACGACGTACTTGTCGCGCTGAACGTAATTTCGCACCGCTTTGATCGGACGATTGAGACCAATCTCGGCTTGCGCCCGTATCCCGTAGATTTCCGCCAGTAACGACGGATCGAGATTTGGCAGGCGCGACGCTTCTTCCAGGTAATTGAGCGCCGTCGGCGGCTGTCCTTCGGCGAGCGCGAGCCGAGCCTGGATCACGCGCTTGCGCGCGCCGAGCGCCGGACCGAGCCCATTGATACCGATCGCTTCGAGTTTGGTGCGCGCGGACTGGGTCTGCCCGCCTTTGACCAGCGATTCCGCCGCGCTCAATAAGTATTGTTGCTTGAGCGGCGGTTCGGCGCCTTCCGCCAGGCGCTCGTATTCGCGTGCCGCGATAACAAATTCGCCGGTGACCTCGGCGCGCACGGCTGTTTCAGGCGTGGGTGGTGCGCTCGGCGCGCGCCCGATCGTCGCTCGCGGGATCGTTTCGCAACCTACCAACGTCAAGGTTAGCAAGCTGATAATATGAATCGATTTTCTGGAGCGCAATGAACGCATCGTGGCGGTCGGTACCTTATATGTAGTCGCGACGCCCATCGGGAATCTAGAGGATTTCTCGGCTCGCGGCGCGCGCGTGCTGGCCGAGGTCGATCTCATTGCCGCGGAGGACACGCGGCATAGCGCGAAGTTGTTGCAACATTATGGGGTCCACACCAAGGTTGTGAGCATCCATGACTACAATGAGCGGGCCAAAACGCCGCAGTTGGTCGAGATGTTGCGCGCCGGTAAGTCTATCGCACTCGTCAGCGACGCGGGTACCCCCCTTCTGAGCGATCCGGGCTTTCATCTGGTACGCGCTGCTCGCGGCGCCAACATCGCGGTGGTTCCGATCCCGGGACCCTGTGCCGCCACTGCGGCGCTGTGCGTCGCCGGCCTACCTACTGACCGTTTTGCGTTCGAGGGGTTCCCGCCACCGCGCGCGGCGGCGCGGCGCGCGCTGTTCGCGACGTTGCGCAACGAGCCGCGCACGATCGTCTTTTACGAAAGCAGTCACCGCATCGTCGAGTCGCTTGCCGACATGATCGGCGCGTTTGGCGCGGAACGCCGGGCTGTGCTCGCGCGTGAACTCACCAAGCGGTTTGAAACCGTCCGCGACGGGACGCTGGCCGAGCTTCATGCCCATTTGGTCGAGCATGAAAACGAGCAGCTCGGTGAGTTCGTTGTGTTGATCGCCGGCGCGTGCGGGACAGCGAGCGCCGGTGACGAGGTTGGGAGCGATCGCGTATTGCGCGTATTACTCGAGGAGTTGCCGCTGAAGGAGGCGGTCAAGCTCGCCGCCCGCCTCACCGGCGCCCATAAGAACGAACTATACGATCGCGCGCTGGCCATGAAAGCGGAATCCCCGAAATCCTGATCGGCGATTCTCCGGGCGGCCGATGGCGCTACTTGGTACAATGCCATCCGGAGTCGGCCAGACAGTCGCCCCGCCACTTAATCGCTTTTTACGTCGTCGGCGAGCTGCCGCCAGCGGGGAAAATCGATTAGGTGGCGGGGAGGAAAGTCCGGGCTCCACAGGGCAGGGTGCCAGGTAACGCCTGGAGGGCGCGAGCCCATGGAAAGTGCCACAGAAAATACACCGCCGAAGCCCGCGCGAGCGAGCTGGTAAGGGTGAAATGGTGCGGTAAGAGCGCACCGCGCGAGTGGCAACATTCGCGGCACGGCAAACCCCACCCGGAGCAAGGCCGAATAGGGGAACAATGGTGCGGCCCGCACCGTTCCCGGGTTGGTCGCTCGAGGCGCTCGGTGACGGGCGTCCCAGATGAATGACTGTCCTCGACAGAACCCGGCTTATCGGCCGACTCCATCTTTAACGTTAAGTAGAGCTTCTAACGATTTGTTTTATTTAGCCCTCAGGATTCACGAAGATTCCCCGCAAGCATTTGTATTTCCTCCCAGCAGCCGATTTTCCTGACAACCGGTAACAGGAGCCGCGTAACGTCTTGTCTTTCCGAGACTAAATGTGGCTTTTCCCTCGCAATTTCCTTGACACTCTTCCGACGCGATCACTATAGTGTGAGGAGGTGGGAAATAGTGGAATATTGTGGACGTAAGCGGGAAGAAGCGGGAAACAATGTTTCGTGGCGTCAATCCACTGCAACTCGACAGCAAGGGCCGGCTTGCGATTCCGACGCGCTATCGCGATGCGCTAATGCGTCAGTGCAACGGTCAAATGGTAATGACCGTCGATCGCGATCGCTGCCTGCTGCTGTATCCGTTGCCTGATTGGGAAGAGATCGAACGCAAGTTGGTGCGCCTGCCGAGCTTCAACAAGCAAGCGCGTCGTCTCCAGCGATTACTGATGGGTCACGCCACCGAGTGCGAACTGGACGGCGTCGGCCGCATCTTGGTGGCGCCCGCGTTGCGCGAGTTCGCCGGCCTGAACAAAGCCGTCGTGCTGATCGGCCAAGGAAACAAGTTCGAATTGTGGAGCGACGAGTCGTGGAACGCACGACGCGCCGAGTGGATTATGCAAGGCGATGACGACGGCGAGTTGCCGCCGGACCTGGGATCGCTGTCGTTGTAGTCATGGTCACACGGACCCCTGCGATTCGATGCACGGTAAACACGAATCGTGCGGCCTCTTCCCTCACCCCTTACCCTCTCCCAACGGGAGAGGGGGAGTTGGTGGCATACGCGATTATCGGATGGGAGCGTGAATGACGATCGCCATGTTCCTGTGCTTCTTGACGAGGTGATGCAGGCACTGAACATCACGCCCGACGCCGTCGCGCTCGACGCGACGTACGGGCGTGGCGGGCACGCCGAGGCGATTCGCCAACGGCTTGGTGCAACGGGACGACTCCTCGTGTTGGATCGCGATCCTCAGGCAGTTGCCGATGCGCGTCGGCGTTTCGACGCGGACCCGCGAGTGACGATCGAACAGGCGCGATTCGCGCAGCTCGCCGGCGTGTGCGAGCGGCACGGATTCGGTGGTCGTGTGACCGCCGTGCTGTTCGATCTCGGCGTTTCCTCGCCACAACTCGATGAGCGCGCGCGCGGTTTCAGCTTTCGCCAAGCGGGTCCGCTCGACATGCGAATGGATCCGACGTCAGGCGCATCGGCCGCCGAGTGGGTTAACGGCGCCGAAGAAGAGGAACTGTACCACGTCATTCGCGATTGCGGCGAAGAGCGGCACGCGCGGCGCATCGCACGCGCGATTGTGCACGCCCGCGGACAAGCGGCGATCGCCGATACACGCACGCTCGCGGAAATCGTGGCGCGTGCCGTGCCGGCACGGGAGCGTCACAAGGATCCAGCCACGCGAACGTTCCAAGCGATTCGCTTGCACGTGAATCGCGAACTCGAGGAATTGGAACAGGCGTTGCCGCAAACGTTGCGCGCACTCGCGCCCGGCGGACGGCTCGCCGTCATCAGCTTTCATTCGCTCGAAGACCGTCGTGTGAAGCGATTCATGCGCGCGCAAGCGAGCGGTCCAGCCGTGCCCCGCGGACTGCCGGTGCCGGCGCAGCCGTTTCAAGCGCGGCTGCGCATCGTCGGTCGCGCAATGCGCGCGGGAGAAGATGAAGTGCGACGCAATCCGCGCGCACGTAGCGCCATCCTGCGAGTGGCCGAGCGAACCGGAATGGCTCGTGCCTAGACATGCCGCCATGTTGGCGAGCGCCGTGCTGGTGGTCGCGATGCTGGTCGTGGCGTTGCGCCATGAAAGTCGGCTGCTGTTTGCGCAACTACAAACGCTACGCAGCGAGCGCGATGCATTGAATACCGAATGGGGTCAATTGCTGTTGGAAGAAGGCACGTGGTCCGAACATCGTCGCATCGAACAAATGGCGCGTACTCGGCTCGATATGCACATTCCAGGAAGGGACCGGATCATCGTACTTGACGGAACGAGGCCGGCACCGTGACGTCGCGCCGGACATCGGGAACCGTGCGGCGGCGCGCTAACGTTGTTTTGGGCGCGCTCTACATCGGTCTCGCGCTGCTCGCGGCGCGCGCCGCGTATTTGCAGGTCGTGAGCGCCGACTATTTGCAGATCCAGGGACAGGCGCGGCACACGCGTGTCGTGAAGGATAATTCCCATCGCGGAATGGTATTGGATCGAAACGGCGTGCCGTTGGCGATCAGCACACCGGTCGATTCCGTGTGGGCCCATCCGCCGACCACATTGCAAGAGCAAAAATATATTCCGGCGCTGGCACGACTCCTGGAGATGACGCCGCGCGAACTGTCGCAAACGCTTAAGCGCAGCAGCGATCGCGAGTTCGTGTACTTGAAGCGTCATGTACCGCCGAATCTCGCCACACATGTCATGGCGTTGAAAGCGCCGGGTGTCGCGCTGCTGCGCGAATATCGTCGCTACTATCCGGCCGGTCCGGTGGCCGGCCATGTCGTCGGCTTCACCAATGTCGACGATCTCGGGCAAGAGGGGCTGGAGCTCGCTTACGACGCATGGTTGCGCGCGATTCCGGGAACGAAACGCGTGTTAAAGGACCTTCAAGGCAACGCGGTCGAAGTCGTCGAAAGCATTCGACTGCCGGTGGCCGGCCGAGATCTGGTCACCAGCCTCGATCGCCGCGTGCAATATCTTGCGTATCGCGAATTGAAATCGGCGGTGCAAAAGAGCGGTGCGCGCGCCGGTTCGGCGGTCGTGCTCGACGTCCAGACCGGGGAAGTGTTGGCTTTAGTCAACGAGCCGGACTTCAACCCGAACAATCGCGCCAATCTTCGCAGCGACACCTTTCGCGACCGCGCGGTGACCGATTTGTACGAGCCGGGTTCGACACTCAAACCCTTTACCGTGGCCATGGCGCTCGAAAGCGGCAAGTATGCGACCGACACGTTGATCGATACGACGCCGGGCACGTTTCAAGTCGGCGGCAAGACCATTCGCGACACGCACAACTACGGCGTCTTGTCGGTGGCGCACGTGATCGAGAAATCCAGCAACGTCGGCGCCAGCAAGATCGCGCTGTCGCTTCCGCGCGAACGGCTGTGGAGCATGTTGCGCCGCGTGGGTTTTGCCGAATCGACCGGCAGCCGGCTGCCGGGAGAAGTCGCCGGGCTGCTGAACCCGCCGTCCACTTGGGTGCCGATCGAGCAAGCGACGATTTCCTACGGCTACGGCGTTTCCGTCACGCTGCTGCAGCTGGCGCGCGCGTATGCGGTGCTCGCGAACGGCGGCGAGCTTCCGCCGATCAATTTGCTGCGCCAGGACCAAGTACCCGAGCGCACGCGTGTGATGGCGCCCGGTATTGCGCACAAGATTCGCCGGATGCTCGAGCTCGCGGTCGGGACCGATGGTACCGGCACGGCGGCGAAAGTGCCGGACTATCGTGTCGCCGGGAAGACCGGAACCGTGCACAAACTGACGCCGAGCGGCTATTCCGCCGATGAATACGTCGCCTGGTTCGCCGGCTTCGCGCCGATGGAACATCCGCGGCTGGCGATGGTGGTGTTGATCGACCATCCGAGCGGCGATCGCTACTTCGGCGGTCAAGTCGCGGCGCCGGTGTTTAGTCAGGTGATGGCGGGCGCGCTGCGACTGCTCGATGTGGCGCCCGATGCGCCGCGACCGGCGACAACCGTCGTTGCCGCCAAAGAGGCGAAGGACGTACGGTGACGTCCGGCGCAAAGTTAGCCGAAACGTTGGCGGGTCTCGTCGACGTCGACGCGCCGAACGATTGCCGTATCAGCGCCCTAACGCTCGACAGTCGCTGCGTCGAGCCGGGTGCATTATTCGTCGCGCTGCCGGGCCTGCGCAACGACGGACGCGCGTTCATCGCCGATGCCGTCGCTCGTGGTGCCGCAGCGATTGTTTACGATCCCGATAAGTTCGAGCCGCCGTCACTGTCCGTGCCTGCCTATGGGATCGCGCGGCTCGCGACGCACGCGAGCGCCATCGCGGATCGATTCTACGGCGCCCCGTCGCGCCGGTTGGTCGTGATCGGCGTCACCGGCACCAACGGCAAGACCACGTGCACGCAATTGTTGGCGCAAGCGCTCGACCGACCGCCGCGGCGCTGCGCCGTCATCGGCACCTTGGGCTACGGTTTTCCGGATGCGATCGATCCCGGTACGCACACCACACCGGACGCCATCGCGACGCAGCGAATACTCGCCGACGCGCTGGCTATGGGTGCCGCCTACGCCTCGATGGAAGTATCGTCGCATGCCCTCGAACAAGGGCGCGTGGAAGCAATTGCATTCGCCGTCGCCGTATTCACGAACCTCAGCCGTGATCATCTCGATTATCACGGTGACATGGAAAGCTATGCCGCGGCGAAAACGCGTTTGTTCGAGCGCGACGGGCTGACCGCCGCGGTCATCAATCGCGACGATGTGTACGGGCGCGAACTGATGGTGCGGCTCGGTGGGCGCACCCGCGTCATCACCTACGGTCTTTCTACCGGCGACATTCATGCGCTCGCGCTCGATTGCGCGGCGGACGGTTTACGCGTGCGCGCGATGACACCGCGCGGCGAACTCGATATCGCCACACCGCTGCTCGGACGCTTCAATGCCTACAACCTGCTTGCGGCGCTGGCGACGCTGTTGGCGCTTGGTTTCGAGCCGGACGACTGCGTGCGCCGCTTGTCGAATCTGCGACCGGTGCCCGGGCGGGTCGAGCGGTTCCAGGCGCCGAATCATCGGCCGCTGATCGTGGTCGATTACGCGCACACCCCCGACGCACTCGAGCAGGTGCTGGAGGCGTTGCGCCCGCACGTCACCGGAAAGCTCTGGTGCGTCTTCGGCTGCGGCGGGGATCGCGATCGCGGCAAGCGCCCGCAAATGGGCGCAATCGCGGAACGGCTCGCCGATCACGTCATTCTCACCGACGACAACCCGCGAACCGAATCGGGCGACGCCATCGTGCGGGATATCGCCGCCGGTATGCGCAGCCGGCCGCGCGTTATTCGCGAACGCAAATCGGCCATCGCTGCCGCATTGTCGGAAGCGAGTCCCGCGGACGTGGTTCTTGTCGCCGGGAAAGGACACGAGGACTACCAGCAAGTCGGCGAGACGCGCCACCCGTACAGCGACCGCGACACCGTGCGCGCGCTCTTGGGGCTCGCCGCATGATGTCGCTCGCACTCATGGCCGGCGCGCTGCATGCACCCTTGATCGGTCGCGATGCCACGTTCAGCGGCGTCAGTAGCGATACCCGCACGCTCGCGGCCGGCGATTTGTTCGTCGCGCTTACCGGGCCCAATTTCGACGGGCATAATTTCTTGTCGCAGGCGATCGTGAAGGGCGCAGCCGGGGCGCTGCTTTCGCGAAAACTCGATACCGCGTTGCCGTACGTGCACGTTGCCGATACGCGCAAGGCGCTTGGCGGCCTGGCCGCGTTTTGGCGCCGCCAGTTTCAAATTCCGGTGATCGCCGTGACCGGCAGCAATGGCAAAACCACGGTGAAGGAAATGATGGGCGCGATTCTCGCCGAAAGCGGGCGCGGCTGCGTCACCCGCGGCAACCTCAACAACGACATCGGCGTGCCGCTCACGCTGCTGCGCATGCGCGCGGCCGATCGGTTCGCGGTGATCGAGCTGGGGATGAACCATGCCGGCGAGATCGATTACTTGTCGCGCATGACCGCGCCGACCGTCGCGTTGATTACGAACGCGGCGGAAGCCCATCTGGCCGGTGTCGGCAGCCTGGACGGCATCGCGCGCGCCAAGGGCGAAATTTTCGCCGGACTCGCGGCGGACGGCGTCGCGGTGCTCAACGCCGACGATCCGTTCTGCGTCTCGTGGCGCGATCTCGCCGCGCCGCCCCGCGTGGTCACGTTTGGATTGGACAACCCGGCCGACTACAGCGCTCGCTATCGGCTGGACGAGCACGGCTGCGTCATTCAACTGAAGTCCCCTCATGGAGGCGCGCAAATGCGTATCGCTCAAATCGGCAAACACAACGTCCTGAATGCCCTGGCCGCAACCGCCGCGGCACTGAACGCCGGCGCCAGTTTGCGCGACACGGTGAACGGATTGCAGAAACTGCAGGCCGTGGCCGGTCGGCTCGAACTCAAACAGGGCATCAGCGGTGCGCGTATTATCGACGACACCTACAACGCCAATCCCGGTTCGCTGACGGCCGGCCTTCAGGTACTCAAAGATGCAAAGGGCGAGCGCGTGCTTGTGCTCGGCGATATGGCGGAGCTTGGCGATGCCGGTCCGGATTTGCACGTGCGCGCCGGGAAACTTGCGCGCGATCTCGGCATCAACCGTTTGTACGGCATCGGCGACTTGACCGCGCTCGCGGTCGCGGCGTTCGGCGAGGGCGCCAAGCATTTCGCCTCGGCCGAAGCGTTGGTCGACGCGCTCATCGATTGCATGCACTCGGGTATGGTGATCCTGGTCAAAGGATCGCGCGTCATGCGGATGGATCGCGTGGTGACGGGGATCATGCGCCGTGCGCCCATCGCCGCCGACGTCGAGGCGCGGGGCGCCTAGGTGCTCTACTACCTCTTCGAGCGACTGGCCGGCGAAATATCGTTCTTCAACGTTTTTCGCTATCTCACGCTGCGCGCCATCTTCGGCGTGCTGACGGCGCTTGTGGTATCGCTTTGGATCGGACCGATCGTGATTCGCCGCCTCGTGCTGCGCCAACTGGGCCAAACCGTGCGCACCGACGGCCCGCAGACGCATCTTGCCAAAGCCGGCACGCCGACGATGGGCGGCGCGCTAATACTCATCTCGGTCTTCATCGCGAGTCTCGCCTGGGCGGATTTGCGCAATCGGTTCGTGTGGGTCGTGTTGTTCACCACGCTGGCGTTCGGCGCCATCGGGTGGGTCGACGATTACAAGAAAATAATCAACAAGGATCCGCGCGGTATCGGCGCCAAGCAAAAGTTCTTTTGGCAAGGCATCGCCGGTCTGATCGCCGCGCTGTTCCTGTACCTCACCGCGAATACGCCGGCTGAAACCGGTTTGGTGGTGCCGCTATTCAAGAACATCATCGTGCCGCTCGGCCCGGTCTTCATCGTGCTCACGTGGTTCGTGATCGTCGGTTCGAGCAACGCCGTCAACCTCACCGACGGCCTCGACGGCCTCGCGATCGTTCCGGCGGTCATGGTCGCGGGTGGGCTCGGCATATTCGCGTACGTGATGGGCAACGTGAATTTCTCGAGCTATCTGAACTTTCCGTACATCGCCGGTGCGGGTGAAGTGCTCGTCATCTGCGCCGCGATCGTCGGCGCCGGGCTCGGTTTTCTTTGGTTCAACACCTACCCGGCGATGGTGTTCATGGGCGATATCGGCGCGCTCGCGCTCGGCGCGGCGCTCGGCGCGATCGCGGTGGTGGTACGTCAGGAGATCGTGCTGTTCATCATGGGCGGGCTGTTCGTGATGGAAACGGTATCGGTGATATTGCAAGTCGCGTCTTTCAAGCTGACCGGTAAGCGTCTCTTTCGCATGGCGCCGCTGCATCATCATTTCGAGCTGAAAGGTTGGCCCGAACCGCGCGTGATCGTGCGGTTCTGGATTATTTCGCTGATGTTGGTGTTGATCGGTTTGGCGATGTTGAAGATTCGGTAATGGCAGGGCGCGCGTGACCGCATGGCAATGGCATTGAGACAGACGAAGACGACGCATGCATTGGTCGTGGGGCTCGGCCTGACCGGGTTGTCCTGCGTGCGTTACCTGGTCGCGACGGGTTACGACGTCAGCGCAATCGATTCGCGCGCCGCGCCGCCGAATCTGGGCGATGTGAAACGCGAGTTTCCCGACGTGCCGGTGCATGCCGGCGGATTCGCGAAGGATTGGTTCGAGCGCGCCGATATGATCGTGGTCAGTCCGGGTATCAGCGTGCGCGAGCCCGTTATCGCCGCCGCCGCAAGCCGCTGCGAGCCGATCGGTGACATCGAACTGTTCGCGCGTGCTGTACAGGGACGTGCGAAGGTCGCGGCCGTCACCGGCAGCAACGGCAAGAGCACGGTCACGGCGCTCGTCGGCGCCATGTGCCGCGCCGCCGGGCTCGACACGCGCGTCGGCGGCAACATCGGAGTGCCGGCGCTGTCACTGCTCCAAGCGTCGGAACCGGATGTGTACGTGTTGGAACTGTCGAGCTTCCAGCTCGAGACCACATCCAGCCTGAACGCACGCGCGGCGACGATCCTCAACATCACGTCCGATCACATGGATCGCTATCGAGATATCGTTGAATACACCGACGCCAAGGCGCGAATTTTTCGTGGCGACGGGGTGATGGTGTTGAACGCCGATGACGCCCGGGCGCACGGCTTGGCGCAGCGGGGTCGGCCCATCGTGGAATTTTCTCTCTCCGCGCCGGCCTCAAGGCGAGACTTTGGGGTACGTATTCGCGGCGGCGAAACGTGGCTGGTGCGCGGCAACGACGACCTCATGTCGGCGACCGAGTTGCGGTTGCCGGGGCGACACAATATCGCCAATGTGCTGGCCGCCATGGCGTTGGCCGAGGCGCTTGGCGTCGCACGCGATGCCCAAGTCAACGCGGCCCGCGCGTTCGCGGGTCTGCCGCATCGCACCGAACTCGTCGCCGACCGCGACGGCGTTCGCTGGATCAACGATTCCAAGGGAACGAACGTCGGCGCGACTGTCGCCGCGCTGAACGGAATGGATGCACCGGTGGTTTTGATCGCCGGCGGCGACGGAAAAGGCGCCGACTTTAGCGAATTGCGGGATCCGTGCGCGCGTCGCGCACGCGCCGTGATTCTGATCGGTCGCGACGGGCCGCGCATCGATGCCGCGCTCGGCGGCGCGGTGCCGACGATATACGCCGCCGATATGCGCGGCGCGGTGCGAAAGGCGGCCGGAATCGCGCGCGTCGGCGATATCGTGCTGTTATCGCCCGCGTGCGCGAGCTTCGACATGTTTCGCAACTACGAACATCGCGGCGATGCGTTTCGCGCCGCCGTGCGGGAGCAGCTCGCGTGAGCAGCGTGATAACAGCAGGCGCCGTTCGCAGCGCCGGGCATGCCCGGGCACCCTGGGACTACTGGTTGATCGGCGCGGCCGCCGTGCTCGCGGCGCTCGGGATGGTGATGGTGTATTCCGCGTCGGTCGACTACGCGATGCGCACGCAAGGTCACAGCGCCTACTTCTTGTGGCGCCACGTCTTGTATCTCGCGGCGGGTTTGATCGTCGTCGGTGTCGTGTTGCGCACGCGCGTGCGTTGGTGGGAAGCCGCCGGACCGTTGCTCCTCGTGGTTGGGCTCGGGTTGCTGGTGTTGGTGCTCGTTCCCGGTATCGGCCGACATATCAACGGCAGCTCGCGGTGGTTGCATGTAGGCGTTGTGACGGTGCAGCCCTCCGAGTTCATGAAGCTGTTCATGGTGGTTTACGTCGCCGGTTATCTGGTGCGCAAACAGGAAGAGCTGCGCCGCTTTACCAAAGGCATCTTGATGATCGGCGTTGTCGTGGCCGTTGTCGGCGTGCTGCTGTTGCAGGAGCCGGATCTGGGAAGCGTCGTCGTGATCTGTCTCACGGTCCTCGCGATGCTGTTTCTCGGCGGTATCCGGTTTTGGCATTTCATGTTCGTCCTCGGCGCCGGTCTCGGGGGGATGGCGGCGCTGACGTGGATCGCGCCGTACCGCATGAACCGCGTCACGAGCTTTCTCGACCCGTGGGCCGATCCGTTCAATACCGGTTTTCAGTTGGTACAGGCGCTGATCGCGTTCGGTCGCGGCGAATGGTTCGGCGCCGGTCTCGGCGCGAGCGTGCAAAAACTTTCCTACCTGCCCGCGGCGCACACCGATTTTTTGATTGCCGTGATCGCCGAGGAGCTGGGACTGTTCGGCGTGCTGAGCGTGATCGCGCTGTACGCCATCATCGCGTGGCGTGCGTTCGCGATCGCGCGCCAAGCCGAAAGCACCGGCCAGTTGTACGGAGCGCGTCTCGCGCAAGGCCTCGGGCTGCTGTTGGTGCTGCAAGCGATGATCAATCTCGGCGTCAACATGGGGATGTTGCCGACCAAGGGGTTGACGTTGCCGCTCATGAGCTATGGCGGATCGAGCATCATCGTGTCGGCCGCGGTAGTCGGCCTTTTGTTATTGATCGAACGCGAGTCGCGCGGACACGTTTGGGGGCGGCGATGAGCGGGGTGCTGATCATGGCCGGTGGCACCGGCGGTCACGTGTTCCCGGGTCTCGCCGTGGCGCGCAGGCTGCGCGCCTCGAAAGTACCGGTCGCGTGGCTCGGTACGCGCGAAGGGTTGGAAGCGCGGCTGGTCCCGGCGCTGGCGCCCGACGTCGAACTGGAATGGATCGAGATTCGCGGCGTGCGCGGCAAGGGCCTGATCGACTGGCTGTCGTTACCGTGGCGCCTGGCGCGCGCGATGGCGCAAGCGTTTCGTGTCATGCGCCGCCGACGCCCGCAGGCCGTGCTTTCGCTCGGCGGTTTCGTCGCCGGTCCGGGTGGATTGGTTGCCTGGCTGACGCGCGTGCCGCTGCTGATTCATGAACAGAACGCGATTCCGGGAATGACCAACCGTTGGCTCGCGCTGTTCGCCGATCGGGTGCTGACGGCGTTTCCGGTGGCGGTCGGATTCGGGCGCACGCAGCAAGTCGGGAATCCGGTTCGCGCCGAGATCGCGGAGCTGCCGCCGCCCGAGCAACGTTTCAAGGGTCGCCTCGGGCCACTGCGGCTGCTCGTGATCGGCGGCAGTCAAGGCGCGGCGGTGCTGAACAAATTCGTCCCACAAGCGGTGGCGCAGCTTGCGCGGGTCGGAACGGCGATGGAAGTTTGGCATCAATGCGGCCGCAGTGCCGTGACCGATGTCGAGCGCGTCTATGAATCGTGCAATGCACGGGTGAGCGCGTTCATCGACGACATGGCCGGTGCTTACGCCTGGGCCGACCTCGTGATCTGCCGCGCCGGCGCGATGACCATTGCCGAGTTGGCTGCCGCTGGCGTGGGCGCGATTCTCGTTCCGTTCCCCGCGGCGGTCGACGATCACCAAACTGCGAACGCGCGCTTCCTGGTCGAGCGCGACGCGGCGATCTTGTTGCCGCAAGCCGAACTTACCCCGGAGCGACTGGCGCAGACCGTTACCCGGCTCGACGCCAATCGCGACATGTTGCTGCACATGGCGCGCGCGGCGCGCGCCGCGAGCGTCCCGGACGCGGACGAGACCGTGGCGCGATTGTGCCGGGAGGCGATGCGTGCGTGACAGAGTGAAACGCGTGCACTTCGTCGGCATCGGCGGCGCCGGGATGTGCGGCATCGCCGAGGTGTTGCACAACCAGGACTATCAGGTGTCGGGTTCCGACGAACGCGAAAGCGCGAATACGCAGCGCCTGCGTCAACTGGGCGTGACGATTCACATCGGCCACGCCGCCGCCAACGTTGCCGACGCCGACGTGGTGGTGATTTCCTCCGCGGTCGGCCCGAGCAATCCGGAAGTCATCGCGGCACAGGCGGCAAAAATTCCGGTGATCCCGCGCGCCGAAATGCTGGGCGAACTGATGCGGCTGCAACGCGGGATCGGCGTTGCCGGTACGCACGGAAAGACGACGACCACCAGTTTGATTGCGAGCTGTCTGGCCGAAGGTGGGCTCGATCCGACGTTCGTCATCGGCGGACGGTTGAACAGCGCCGGCACCAACGCCCGCGTGGGCCGCGGCCAGTTTCTGGTAGCCGAGGCCGATGAAAGCGACGCGTCGTTTCTGCATTTGCAACCGATGATCGCGGTCGTGACCAACATCGACGCGGATCACATGGAAACCTACGGCGGCGATTTCGAACGGCTGAAATCGACCTTCGTCGATTTTCTGCACAACGTGCCGTTCTACGGCCTGGTGGTCTTGTGCGTCGACGACCCCGTGGTGCGCGACATCGCCACGCGCGTGCACAAACCGGTGCTGCGCTACGGCACGCGACCCGACGCCGATCTGCGCGCGCGCAATATCGCCGCGCGCGGGCTGCAAATGCACTTCACCGTCGCCTATCGCGACGACAACGACTGGCTCGACGTGACGCTGAATCAACCGGGTCGGCACAACGTGGCGAACGCACTCGCCGCGATTGCCGTCGCGCGCGAAGTCGGCGTGCCGCGCGAGGCGATCGCGCGGGCGTTGCGCGAGTTCGCGGGCGTCGATCGGCGCCTTCAAGTGACAGGAAGCGTGACGCTCGACGGCGGCGACGCGGTGTTGGTGGACGATTACGGTCATCACCCGCGTGAAATTGTGGCGACCGTCGACGCCGTGCGCGCGGCTTGGCCGGGTCGGCGGTTGGTCGTCGCGTTCCAGCCGCACCGCTACACGCGTACCCGCGATTTGTTCGACGACTTCGCGGAAGCGCTAAGCGGGCTTGAAATACTCTATCTGTTCGAGGTGTACCCGGCCGGCGAGCGACCGATCAGCGGCGCCGACGGTCGCGCGCTGGCTCGCGCGATTCGAGCGCGCGGGCGCACGGATCCGATTTTTGTCGCCGACGTCAAACAGCTCCCGACAAAGTTACGCCACGCGATTCGGCCGAACGACGTGGTGTTGACATTGGGTGCCGGCAATATTGGCCAGGTGGCTGCCACACTGCCGGACGCGCTTGCCGCGCGGAGGGTCGGATGATGGCACAGCGGCGCAACCGGCGACCCCCTTCATCCTCATCCGCGACGACCGGCGGCGAGGGCGGCGAGCCGTCATTGCGCGGCAAACTGTTGACCATGGAGCCGATGTCGCGACACACCAGCTGGCGGGTCGGCGGCCCGGCGCAGCGCTTCTACGTCCCGGCCGATGTCGACGATCTCGCGGCGTTCCTGGGCGCGTTGCCGGAGCAGGAACCGATTCATTGGCTCGGGCTCGGCAGCAATTTGCTGGTACGCGACCAGGGCGTGCGCGGCACTGTGATCGCGACAAGCGGCGCACTCAACAAGATTTCACTGGTCGCGCCCGATCGCGTGCGCGCGGAAGCCGGCGTGGCGAGCGCCAAAGTGGCGCGCTTTTGCGTCAATCACGGTCTGACCGGCGCGGAATTTCTCGCCGGCATCCCGGGGACGGTGGGTGGCGCACTCGCCATGAATGCCGGCGCCTTTGGCGGCGAGTTTTGGACGTTGGTCGAGGCGGTCGAAACGGTCGATCGGCGCGGCCAGCGCCGCACGCGACCCGCATCGGAATACGGTATCGGTTACCGCTCGGTCAAGGTACCGGCGTCGGAGTGGTTTGTCGCCGCGCATTTAAAGCTCGCGCGCGGCGAACACGCGCAAGCCCGTACGCTAATCAAGTCGCTGTTGGCGAAGCGCGGCGCGACGCAGCCGACGCAATTACCGAACGCCGGCTCGGTATTCAAAAACCCGCCGGGCGACCACGCGGCACGGCTGATCGAAGCGGCGGGGTTGAAGGGCGAGTGTATCGGCGGGGCGTGCGTTTCGGAGCTGCATGCCAATTTCATCGTGAATGCCGGCACCGCGAGTGCAAACGATATCGAACGCTTGATCGAACACGTGCGCACGGTGGTCGAGCGGCGCTTCGGCGTGCGGCTGGAGACCGAGGTGCGGGTGATCGGCGAGTAAACACGGAATCCGCAGATGAACGCAGATAGAAGTCGCAGATACACGCAGATAATTTTTGGTGAAAGGCTTGTCAGTTCGCCTTAATCAATCCGCGTTTATCGTGTTATGAATCTGCGTTCATCTGCGGATACGGAATTCATATGAACGACTTTGGCAAGGTGGCGGTATTGATGGGCGGGCATTCCTCGGAGCGTGAGATTTCGCTATTGAGCGGCAACGCCGTGCTTGCGGCGCTGCGCCGGCGCGGGGTCGACGCGCACGCGTTCGATCCGGCCGAGAGGCCGCTCGAAGATTTGAAGCGCGAGGGCTTTGCGCGCGCGTTCATCGCGTTGCATGGGCGCTACGGCGAAGACGGGATCGTGCAAGGTGCATTGGAGCTGCTAGGTGTTCCGTACACGGGCAGCGGCGTGATGGCGTCGGCATTGGCGATGGACAAGTGGCGCACCAAGCTGATTTGGCAAGCGGTCGGCATACCGACGCCGCGCTATGCCTTGCTGGCGGAAGACTCGGATGCCGACGCGTTGGTGGCGAATCTCGGGTTGCCGTTAATCGTCAAACCGGCGTGCGAAGGTTCAACGATCGGCTTGACCAAAATTACCGCCGCGGGTCAGTTGGCCGACGCCTATCGGCTCGCCGCGAAATACGACCGCCTTGTGTTGGTGGAAGAGTTCGTTGCCGGCCAGGAGCTGACGGTGTCGGTCTTGGGAGATCGCGCGTTGCCGATCGTGCGAATCGAGCCGGCGGTCGAGCTGTACGACTACCAAGCCAAATATTTTTCGAACGACACGAAATATTTTTGCCCGAGTGGGCTGCCCGACGGGGTGGAACGCCCGCTGCAAGCGCAGGCGCTTGAGGCATACCGCGTTGTCGGTTGCGAAGGCTGGGGCCGCGTCGATTTGATTCTTGATGCCGCCGGTCACGCGCACTTTCTAGAAGTGAATACGTCGCCCGGCATGACCGGCCACAGCTTGGTGCCGATGGCGGCCAAACAAGCGGGCATCGATTTCGACGAGCTGGCGGTGCGCATTCTCGCGACGACGGAGGAACGTTTCTGACGCCATGGAAATGACCGACACGAAGCGCGTGGGGACGGTGCTGCGACTGATCGTGGCGTTGGCCGTTTTCGTAGCGTTCGCGTACGCCGTCGATTGGGCATTGCGCGCCGAGAACTTCCCGGTGCAAAGCGTCCGCTTTGAGGGACCGTTCCGGCGTGTCACCCAGCAACAACTGGAACGGGCGGCACTGGACGCGCTGCGCGGCAATTTCTTTCTGGTCGATCTCGGCGCCGTGCAGCGTCGGGTCGAGGCGTTGCCGTGGGTCCAGAGCGCGTCGGTGCGGCGCCTATTTCCACGCGAGGTGGCGATCGTCTTTCGCGAGCAGCGATTGGCGGCGCGCTGGAGCGGCGACGCCTGGGTCAACGTTCAGGGCGACGTCGTGCGGGTCGCCGGCGACGATTTGCCGGCCGATTTGCCGCGTCTCGACGGGCCGGAGGGAACGTCGGCGCAAGTTTTTCGCGCCTACCACGAGTTTCGCGCCGGCGTCGCGCCGCTGGATCTGCGGCTTGTCGGCGTCTCGCTCAGCGCCCGTCGTAGTTGGCGTCTCGAGCTACAAGCGCCGGAAGGTCCGCGGTCATTCGTGATCGTGGTCGATCACGATCAGCCCTTCGCGCGGCTGGAGCGGTTTGTTCGCGCGTACGGCGGCGCGGTCGCGCCTCAGGCGGATCGCATCGGCCAAGTGGATTTGCGCTACACAAATGGATTTGCCGTGCAGTGGAATTCGCAGGGCGCGCCGCCGCGCGTCGCGCATTCGGCGGCGACGCACAACGAGGGTTAAGAATGGCAAAGAAGGACAATGAACGGTTGATCGTCGGGCTCGATATCGGCACGTCCAAAGTGCTCGCGATCGTGGGCGAGATCGGCGCGAGCGGCGAGGTGGAAGTGATCGGCGTCGGCCATCACCCGTCGCGCGGGATGCGCCGTGGCGTGGTGGTGAACATCGAATCGACGGTGCAATCGATCCAGCGAGCGGTGGAAGAGGCCGAGCTGATGGCCGGCTGCCAGATACATTCGGTGTTCGCCGGCATCGCTGGCGCGCATATCGCGAGCTTCAACTCGCACGGAATCGTCGCGATCAGGGACAAAGAGGTTGGGGCGGGCGATGTTGAGCGCGTGCTCGAAGCGGCGAAGGCGCTCGCCATTCCGACCGATCAACGATTGCTTCATATCCTGCCGCAAGAATTCATTATCGACAAACAAGACGGTATCCGCGAGCCGATCGGGATGAGCGGTGTGCGGCTCGAAGCCAAGGTGCACATCGTTACCGGCGCGGTCAGCGCGGCGCAAAATATCGTGAAATGCGTGCGCCGCTGCGGGCTGGAAGTTGACGACGTGATCCTGGAGCAACTCGCGTCGAGTTTGTCGACCCTGACGGAAGACGAGAAAGAGCTGGGTGTGTGTCTGATCGATATCGGCGGCGGCACGACCGACATTTCCGTGTTTACCGAAGGCGCGATCCGACATACCGCCGTCATTCCAATCGCGGGCGATCAAGTCACCAACGACATTGCGATCGCGTTGCGCACGCCGACGCAGTACGCGGAGGACATCAAACAGAAATACGGTTGCGCATTGACGCAGCTTGCGCACCGCGACGAGTCGATCGAAGTTCCGAGCGTCGGCGATCGACCGCCGCGAAAGCTGTCGCGGCAGATGCTCGCCGAAGTTATCGAGCCGCGAATCGAGGAGCTGTACGGTTTGGTGCAAGCGGAACTGCGCCGAAGCGGATTCGAGGATGTGCTCGGATCGGGCATGGTGATCACCGGCGGCAGCAGCAAGATGGAAGGAATGGCCGATCTCGCGGAGGAAGTGTTTCACATGCCGGTACGTCTTGGGCTCCCGCAGTACGTGGGCGGACTCAAGGGTGTCGTACAAAACCCAATCTTTGCGACCGGCGTCGGGTTGGTGCTTTACGGCGCGCGTAGTCGGCAAGGAACGGGTTTCACACCGCGTCCTGCGATGAAGGGGCCGAAAGCGTTATGGGCCAAGATGCGTGGATGGTTCGAAGGAAATTTTTGACTTGACGACGGTAGCGAATCGATCAATCACTGGAGGTGCTCGAAATGTTCGAATTGATGGATACCTATGGGCAGCAAGCGGTAATCAAGGTAATCGGTGTTGGCGGCGGTGGCGGTAATGCCGTTGATTACATGGTGGGTGCCGACATCGAGGGCGTTGAGTTCATCAGCGCCAATACGGATTCACAGGCGTTAAAGCGTTCGCAAGCGAAAACGTTGTTGCAGCTTGGCGCAAATCTAACCAAGGGCCTCGGTTGCGGCGCCGATCCCACGATCGGGCGTCAAGCGGCGATCGAGGATCGAGAACGAATTGCAGAGGTACTGGCAGGTGCGGACATGATCTTTATCACCGCCGGCATGGGCGGGGGTACCGGTACGGGCGCGGGACCGGTCGTTGCACAGGTCGCAAGAGACATGGGCGTACTGACGGTCGCGGTCGTCACCAAGCCGTTTCCGTTCGAGTTGAAGAAGCGCATGGCGGTTGCCGAGCAAGGGATCCGCGAGCTCGGCGAGTACGTGGATTCGATTATTACGATTCCGAACGAGAAACTGCTAACCGTGCTCGGAAAAGGTGCGACCATGCTCGAAGCGTTCGGGAAGGCGAATCAGGTGTTGCGAAACGCCGTGCAAGGAATCGCCGAGCTGATTACGCGCCCCGGTCTGATCAACGTCGACTTTGCCGACGTGCGCACGGTCATGTCGGAAATGGGCTTGGCGATGATGGGATCGGCCTCGGCCGTCGGCGAAGGGCGGGCACATGAGGCCGCGGTGTCTGCGATTTCGAGCCCATTGCTAGAGGACATCAACATCTCTGGCGCCAGGGGACTACTGGTAAATATTACCGCCGGGCTCAGTATGTCAATCGGCGAATTCGAGGAAGTTGGAAACACTATCAAGGAGTACGCCGCAGAAGACGCAACCGTCGTGATCGGTACCGTCATCGACCCGAACCTGACCGATGAGTTACGGGTCACCGTGGTTGCAACGGGCCTCGGGCAGGAAAAGCGTAAGCAGCCCTATAAGGTTATCAAGACTGGGACTGGTACGACCGATTACGAAACCTTGGATACGCCAACCGTAATTCGGCACCGTCGGATGGATCGCGTACCCGAAACTGTTTCGGGTGGTCTGGAGCACCTCGAAATCCCGGCATTCCTGCGTAGGCAGGCCGACTAAGGTCTAACGCTGGCGCCAATTCCGTCGCGGAGGAACCATCTAAAATGAATTAAAATAAACCGAAAAACGGCTGGACAGAATTGACTTTTTGGCCTTAAATTAGCGCTGAATCCGCTGTTTTTCGTGAGGCTAGAATGCCGTTCCCGGGCATCATAGCCGCAAAAATTAATGCATAATTCCAACGTAACGGGAAAGTTGCGTTTCCGCAAACGCCTGTAAGCGAAATACGACAAGAACGGACGAATGATTAAGCAACGAACGCTGAAGAATGTAATTCGCGCCACGGGTGTCGGTTTACATACCGGAGAGAAAGTCTACCTCACGCTGCGTCCAGCAGCAGTCGATAGCGGCATCATATTTCGACGCACCGACCTGCCGCAACCCGTCGAGATTCGGGCCTGTCCGGAAAATGTATCGGATACGCGCTTGTCGACCACGATCGAGTGCAATGGCGTGCGCGTATCCACGGTTGAACATTTGATGTCGGCATTCGCCGGAATGGGCATCGACAACGCCTACGTGGACCTGACGGCACCCGAAGTGCCGATTATGGATGGCAGCGCCGGACCGTTTGTATTTCTAGTTCAGTCTGCCGGCATCGTGGAGCAAAGCGCACCGAAGCGCTTCATGCGCATCAAGCGCCGAATGAAACTTGCGGATGGCGATAAGTGGGCGGCATTCGAGCCGTTCGAAGGATTCAAAGTTTCATTCGCGATCGATTTCAACCATCCGACCTTTCGCAATTCCACGCAGCGGGCCGCTGTTGATTTTTCGACAACCTCATTCGTCAAAGAAGTGAGCCGCGCGCGCACATTCGGGTTCATGGCCGATTTGGAGTCGCTGCGCCAGTCAGGCCTCGCGCGCGGCGGTGGCGTCGACAACGCGATCGTGCTCGACGACTTTCGCATCTTGAACGAAGACGGGCTGCGCTACGAAGATGAATTCGTGAAACACAAAGTATTGGACGCGATCGGCGATCTCTATTTACTAGGGCATCCGCTGATCGGAGCCTTTAGTGCCTACAAGTCCGGTCATTCGTTGAACAATCGGTTATTGCGCCGCCTCGTCGCTCAGAGCGATGCGTGGGAGTTGGTGACGTACACCGATAACGAAGAAGCGCCGATATCTTTCATACGGACGCTCCCGGCGACCTAACAGGTCAGGCGCGTCCGGCGGTTGAGCAGTAGGGTAGAGCGATCACCGTGATCCAGGGTGATCGAATAATTACGAGAGCCGAATGAATATTATTGTCGTGCCGCGCAAGTCGGGCAGCGGCGGGAATAGTTGTCTTCCCCACCGCCACCTCCTCCTGATCGCCCTGCTGATCGGCGTGGTATTGCCGATCTTCTTCGGCATTCTCACCTATCGCATCCACGCGCTGCTCGATCGCTACGGCGG
>Ga0299906_10001311_pt1 | contig 21434 bp, 21 predicted proteins | sample RVTome_14_FD_200259 | JGI IMG/M metagenome (GOLD analysis project Ga0299906, IMG submission 200259) | Soil microbial communities from uranium-contaminated site in the Upper Colorado River Basin, Wyoming, United States - RVT145D125 (version 2) ...
CTTGCCTTCGGCCACCGCCTCGAACACCACGCCCACGGTGTTGATCTGCGTCGCCTCGACCCCGCGGTCCAGCCCGCTGGTATTCTCGGCGCGCATCTCGTAACGCACGCTCTCCAGGAAAACCTTGTTGCCGCGCCGCACCCAGCGCACCACGCGGCTGTCCACCACCGCTCCGGGCGCCAGCTTCTCGACCCCCGCGGACAGGCCCGAGAACTCGGTGTTGACGAGGATGTCCCGGTTGAGCAGCTTGGGCGGGATCTCGAACAGCACGTGGTCGCACACCACGTGCACGGTGAACAGCCCGGCGAAGCTGCGCACCTCCTGAGGCATGTTCGGACGGCAGGGCGCCACTTCGGTGGCGCGCATGGACCAGGCGGCGGGCGCACCCAGCATGGCGGCCGCGCCCATCAGCAGAGCTAGCAGTCGAGCGTTCATGGCGATCGCGTAATAGGTGGTTTTCAGCTTCGGTCGTTCGATGCGGGAGATAGCTTACACAAGACGCCGCCGCCGCGCCGGGCAGGCCGCAGCCGGATTGACGGACCGCGAGGCAGACCGTATCCTGGCGCCCTTTTCCATCGGCTTGCACGGCAACAACGGTATACGGGAGCGAAGGATGCGTGGATTCGTGACCCAGGAGAGAAAGCGCTAGTCCAGCGCGCCGCCACCCGCCTGAAAGGCAGGGCCGCGGCCCTGCCTTTCTTGTTTCCGGGAACCGGGATATAGCCATGAGCGAAGGAATCAGAGTCACCGTTGCCGCCGTCGTCCAACGCGACGGCCGCTTCCTCCTGGTCGAGGAAGAGGCCGACGGCGGGCTACGCCTCAACCAGCCCGCCGGCCATCTCGAGCCCGGGGAGTCGCTGGCCGAAGGCGTGGTGCGCGAAGCGCTCGAGGAAACGGCCTACCGCTTCGTGCCGCAGGCGCTGCTCGGCGTGTACCGCTGGCGCCATCCGAAGGGGCTCACCTACGTGCGCTTCGCCTTCGTCGGCGAAGCGACGGGACCGGAGCCCGGTCGCAAGCTCGACCAGGGCATCGTGCGCGCCGTCTGGCTCACCCCGCAAGCGCTGCGCGCAGAGCGCGCACGGCACCGCAGCCCCCTGGTGCTGCGCTGCATGGAGGACTGTCTCGCCGGGCGGCGCTACCCGCTCGAGCTGATCACCGATTACCCGGAGGCGGCCGCGTGACACGCCGGCGCGTGGTCGTCGGCATGTCCGGCGGCGTCGATTCCTCCGTTGCGGCCTGGCTGCTCAAGGAGCAGGGGTACGAGGTGCTCGGCCTGTTCATGAAGAACTGGGAGGACGACGACACCGACGAATACTGCACCTCGCGCGAGGACCTGATCGACGCGGTGTCGGTGGCCGAGTTGATCGGCATCGACATCGAGGCGGTGAATTTCTCCGCCGAGTACCGCGAGCGGGTGTTCGACAACTTCCTGGCGGAGTACCGCGCTGGCCGCACGCCAAACCCGGACGTGCTGTGCAACGCGGAGATCAAGTTCAAGGCGTTCCTGGATCACGCCCTGCACCTGGGTGCGGATCGTATCGCCACCGGGCACTACGCCCGAGTGCGCGAGGTTGAAGGCCGCCTCGACCTGCTCAAGGCTGCGGACGCGTCCAAGGACCAGAGCTATTTCCTGTACCGGCTCAACCAGGCACAGCTCTCGTGCACGCTGTTCCCGCTCGGCGGCATGCTCAAGCGCGACGTGCGCGCGCTCGCCCGTCGCATCGGGCTGCCCAACCACGCCAAGCGCGACAGCACTGGCATCTGCTTCATCGGCGAGCGCCCGTTCCGGGAGTTCCTGATGCGCTACCTCCCCACCGCCCCCGGCCCGATGGAAACGCCCGACGGCCGCCGCGTGGGCACGCATCATGGGCTCATGTACTACACCATCGGCCAGCGCCATGGCCTGGGCGTCGGTGGGCCGGGTGAGGCGTGGTACGTGGCCGACAAGCAGGTCGAAGCCAACCGCCTGGTGGTGGTGCAGGGGCACGACCACCCTGCCCTGTTCAAGGGCCGGCTGCACGCAGGGCAGTTGAGCTGGGTGGCGCCGGACGCCCCCGCGGCGCCGGCACCCTATGCGGCCAAGACCCGTTACCGCCAGGCCGACGCCGCCTGCGTGCTGGCGCAGGTGGACGCAGGCGCCTGCGAGGTGGCGTTCGAGCAGCCGCAGTGGGCGGTGACGCCCGGGCAATCGGTGGTGCTGTACGACGGCGAGGTGTGCCTCGGCGGAGGCATCATCGACTGACCGCCGCGCCTGCCGGTCCGGGGCATCAGGCTGCTAAACCGGCACGGTGGCCTGAAACGCCGGGCGCTTGAACAGCTTCTCGGCGTAGCGCCCCAGGTTGGGATACTGCGCGCGCCAGTCGAGTTCGGGAAAGCGCAAGTCCAGGTAGCCGAGCGCACACCCCAGCGTGATGTCGGCGAGCGTGTAGGCCTCCGTGGCGCACCAGGCGCGCTCGCCCAGGTCCTGGGACGCGGCGCGCAGCGCGTGGGCCACCTTGTCGCGCTGCCGGGCGATCAAATGCTGCTGCTGCTCCACGGACGGGCGGCGCTTCTCCAGCACCACCAGGATGGCGGCATCCAACAGCCCGTCGCACAGCGCTTCCCAGCGCTTGACCTGAATGCGCTGGCGGCCCGGTTCCGGGATCAGGCGGCCCACCGGCGAAACCGTGTCGAGATACTCGACGATGACGCTGGAGTCGTAGATCGCGGCGCCGTCGTCGGTGATCAGCACCGGGATCTTCCCCAGCGGATTGTAGTTGGGCACCGGCGAGTCCGGCGCGTGCACGTCGGTGGTCACGAACTCGTACTCGATGCGCTTTTCCGCAAGCACGATGCGCGCCTTGCGGGCGAAGGGACTGGTGTGGGAGCCGATCAACTTCATGGAGGAGGAGGCAGTCAACGGCGCGCGGATTATAGCATCGGCGTCCGGCGCAACAACGCGGTTGCGGCGCAGGCCGACCTCGCCGCAGACGAGGTCATTGCGGCCGGAGCCACATCCGACGCATGCTAGAATTTCATCTGTCCGCGCCGCCGCCATGGCCCTCTCGCCCCTCACCGCCCTGTCTCCCCTCGACGGCCGCTACCGCGACAAGGTGTCGGCGCTCGCGCCCTGCGTCAGCGAGTTCGCGCTGATCCGCTACCGCATCCGCGTGGAGGTCGAATGGCTCAAGGCGCTGGCGGCCGAACCGGCGCTGCCGGAGATCCGCAGCTTCTCGAAGCAGGCATTGCGCCGGCTGGACGCGGTCACAACCGGTTTCTCGGAGGCCGATGCCGAAGCGGTGAAAGCCATCGAGGCACGCACCAATCACGACGTCAAGGCGCTCGAGTACTGGCTGAAGGAGCGCCTGGCCGACACGCCGGAAATCGTGCAGGTGGCGGAGTTCATCCACTTCGCCTGCACCTCCGAAGACATCAACAACCTCTGCCACGCGCTGATGGCGCGCGACAGCCGCGAGCAGATCCTGCTGCCGGCGCTGGATCGCGTCGTCGACAAGCTCGCATCGCTGGCGCACGCCTGGGCCGAGCTGCCGATGCTGTCGCGCACGCACGGCCAGGCCGCCACCCCCACCACGCTGGGCAAGGAGATGGCGAACTTCGTCCACCGCCTGCGCCGGGCGCGCCGGCGCATCGCGGCGGTGGAGCTCGGCGCGAAGCTCAACGGCGCCGTGGGCAACTACAACGCGCACCTCGCCGCCTATCCGGACTTCGACTGGGAGGCCTTCGCACGCCGCTTCGTGGAGTCCTTCGGACTCACCTTCAATCCCTACACCACGCAGATCGAGCCGCACGACCACCTGGCGGAGCTGTTCGACGCCCTGGCCGCGGCCAACACCATCCTGCTCGACCTGGACCGGGACATCTGGGGCTATGTCTCGCTGGGATATCTCAAGCAGCGCGTCGAGGCGGGCGAGGTCGGGTCCTCCACCATGCCGCACAAGGTCAACCCGATCGATTTCGAGAACTCGGAAGGCAACATCGGCATCGCCAACGCCCTGTTTCATCACCTCAGCGGCAAGCTGCCGGTGTCGCGCTGGCAGCGCGATCTGTCCGACTCGACGGCGCTGCGCAACGTCGGCGTGGCCATCGGCCACACGCTGCTCGCCTGGGACGCCTGCCTGCGCGGGCTGGAGAAGATCGAGGCCAGCCCGCCGCGCCTGCAGGAGGACCTGGAAGCGAGCTGGGAGGTGCTGGCCGAGCCGATCCAGACCGTCATGCGCCGCTGCGGCATCGCCGAGCCCTACGAGCAGCTGAAAGCGCTCACCCGCGGCCGCGACGGAATCACGCGCGAAGCGCTGCACGCGTTCATCCGCGCGCTCGCCATCCCCGAGGCCGAGAAGACGCGCCTGCTGGCGCTGACTCCCCACACCTACCTCGGGCTGGCGGCCGTTCTGGCCAAGCGCATCTGACCGGGCTTGATTCCCCGCCATCCGCCCCGATTTCCGGGGGATCGGATCAGTGGGAGTCATTCATGTCCGCCAACGCCGTAGACGTCAACGCCGCCAGCTTCGAGCGGGAGGTCATCGACGCCTCCAGGACGGTCCCCGTCCTGGTGGATTTCTGGGCGCCCTGGTGCGGCCCCTGCCGGGCGCTCACGCCGGTGCTCGAGAAGCTGGCCGATCAATACCAGGGCAAGTTCCGCCTGACCAAGATCAACTCGGACGAGAATCCGCAGCTGTCCGCGCAGTACGGCGTGCGCAGCATCCCGAACGTGAAGGCCTTCGTGGACGGCAGGCTGGTGGACGAGTTCCTCGGCGCGCAACCCGAATCCGCGGTGCGCGAGTTCATCGACGGTCTGATGCCTTCGCCCGGCGAGGTTCTGCGCAAGCAGGCCGCTGCCCTGTCCGCCGCCGGGGATTCGGCAGGTGCGCTCGCCCTGCTGGAGCAGGCCGCGCAGACCGACAGTCACAACGACGCCGTGTACGCCGACATGGTCGAGATCCTGCTGGCGCAAGGACGCCTAGACGAGGCGAAGGCGGCTGCGGGCAAGCTCGGCCCCCTCGCGGGAGACGACCCGCGCGTGAGCGCTCTGCTGGCGCGGCTGCGTTTCGCCGATGTGGGGAAGGAGGACCCGTCCGCGCTGCGCGCGCGCATCGAAGCCGACCCCGCCGACCTGGAGGCCCGCCTGCGGCTGGCGCGCATCGACGTCGCGGGCAAGCGCTACGAGTCCGCGCTCGATCAGCTGATCGAGATCATTCGCCGCGATCGCACATGGAACGGCGAGGCCGGTCGCAAGACCATGCTGGCCGTGTTCGATCTGCTCGGCGCGCAGCACGAGCTGGTCGCGCAGTACCGGCGCAAGCTCGCCTCTGCGCTGAATTGACCGGGCAGGCTAGTCCGGGCGCCGTCCCTGCGCTGCGCGCGCAGCAGCCCGCTGCCGCACCACCTCGACGATCCCCGGCGAGATCGACAACAGGATGATTCCCAGGATCACCAGCGTGAGGTTGTCCTTGATCACCGGCAGATTGCCGAACAGATAGCCGGCATAGGTCAGCAGCACCACCCACAACAGCGCCCCGGTCACGTTGAACAGCAGGAAGCGGCCGTACTCCATGCGGCCGATGCCGGCGACGAAGGGCGCATAGGTGCGCACGATGGGCAGGAAGCGGGCGATCACGATGGTCTTGCCGCCATGGCGCTCGAAGAAGGCGTGGGTGCGCTCCACGTAGGCCTTCCTGAAGAACCACGAGTCCTCGTACCTGAACACCCTGGGCCCGAGGTAGTGGCCGATGGCGTAGTTCAGCGAATCGCCCAGCACCGCCGCCAGCACCAGCAGCCCCGCCATCAGATGCACGTTCATCTCGCCCGCGCCGGCGATGGTGCCGGCCACGAACAGCAGCGAGTCGCCGGGCAGGAACGGCGTCACCACCAGCCCGGTTTCGCAGAACACGATCAGGAACAGGACAGCGTAGATCCAGGCGCCGTAGTTCTGCGCCACCCACAGCAGGTGCTCGTCCAGGTGGACGATCAGGTCGACGAAGGCCGCGAGCCACTCCACGCGTGTCGGCCGCCGCAGCCGGCTGTCAGACCACCGCTTCCTGCTTGGGCCGCTCGGGCTTGATCAAGTCATCGCGCGAGACCTTCAGGTAGATGAGCAGCGGGCTCGCCACCAGCACCGACGAGTAGATGCCGAACAGGATGCCGATGGTGAGCGCCAGGGCGAAGTAGAACAGCGCGTCGCCGCCGAAGATCAGGATCGCGGTCACCATCATCTGCGTGCTGCCGTGAGTGATGATGGTGCGCGACATGGTGCGCGTGATGGCGCTGTTGATCACCTCCTTCAACGTCGCCTTGCGCATCTTGCGCACGTTCTCGCGGATGCGGTCGAAGACGATCACCGACTCGTTGACCGAGTAGCCCAGCACGGCCAGCACCGCCGCCAGCACCGGCACCGAGAACTCCCACTGGAAGAAGGCGAAGAAGCCGAGGATGATCACCACGTCGTGCAGGTTGGCGAGGATGGCGGATACGCCGAATTTCCACTCGAAGCGCAGCCACAGGTAGAGCACGATGCCCAGGGACACCAGCAGCAGCGCGATTGCGCCGTTTTCCACCAGCTCGCGGCCGACCTGGGAGCCGACGAAGTCCACGCGCAGCAGCTGCACCGTCGGGTCGGCGGCGCGCAGCGCCTCCATCACGTTCTCGCTCATCTGCGCGCCGGTGATGTCCTGGCGCGAGGGCAGCCGGATCAGCGCGTTCTGCGACGAGCCGAAGGTCTGCACGGTCGCGTCGGCCAGCCCCATCTTCTCCAGGTTGTTGCGCACCGCGTCGAGGTCGGCGGCGTGCCCGTAGGACAGCTCCATCACGGTGCCGCCGGTGAACTCCACCCCCAGGTGCAGGCCGCGCGTGACGAGGAAGAACACCGACAGCAGGAACACCAGCAGCGAGATGATGTTGAACACCATCGCGTGCTTCATGAAGTCGATGTCGCGGCGGATCCGGAAGAATTCCATGGCGGGTCTTTGGCTCGGTCTGGTGGAGGCGGCGCTGTCCGCTCGCGGCTATGCCGGCCTGGGCGCGCTCTTCTGCCAATCGACATTGCCGATGGGCAGGCGCTCGAGGCGCTTCTTGCGGCCGAAGGTGAGGTTCACGATGGCGCGCGACACCAGCACGGCGCTGAACATCGAGGTCAGGATGCCCAGGCAGTGCACCACGGCGAAGCCGCGCACCGGTCCGGTGCCGAACATGAACAGCGCGATGCCGGCGATCAGCGTGGTGATGTTGGAGTCGAGGATGGTCGCCCAGGCGCGCTCGTAGCCGGCGTGGATCGCCGCCTGCGGCGTGGTGCCGTTGCGCAGCTCCTCGCGGATGCGCTCGTTGATCAGCACGTTCGCGTCGATGGCCATACCCAGCGTGAGCGCGATGGCGGCGATGCCGGGCAGGGTCAACGTCGCCTGCAGCATCGACAGCAGGGCCACCAGCAGCATCAGGTTCACCGCCAGGGCGATCACCGAGACGATTCCCATCATGCTGTAGTAGACGATGATGAACAGCGACAACGCCGCGAAGCCGATCCACATGGCCCGGAAGCCGCGCTCGATGTTCTCCGCGCCCAGGCTCGGGCCGACGGTGCGCTCCTCCACGATCTCCATCGGCGCGGCCAGCGCCCCGGCGCGCAGCAGCAGCGCCAGGTCCTGCGCCTCGCGCGTGTCCATGCTGCCCGAGATCTGGAAGTTCGCCCCCAGCTCGGACTGGATCACCGGCGCGGTGATCACCTCGGTCTGGCCCTTTTCGATCAGCAGCACCGCCATGCGGCGCTTGACCGCGTCGCGCGTGACCGAGGTCATGATGCGGGCGCCCTGCCCGTCCAGCCGGATCGACACGATCGGCTGGCCGGTCTGGGAGTCGAAGTTCGGCGCCGCGTCGTTCAGCCGGTCGCCGGTGATGATGACCTGCTTGCCGACCAGCAGCGGCTCGCGCTCCGCGCCGCGGCCGGAGTAATGCAGCTCGGTGCCGAACGGCACGTTGCCGGCCAGCGCCGCCTGCACCTTGGCCGGATCGTAGTCGCGGGCGCGCGGGTCGCCCATGTGCGCCTCGACCATGCGGAACTCGAGGGTCGCGGTGCGGCCGATGATGTCCTTCGCCCGCGCGGTGTCCTGGACGCCGGGCAGCTGCACCACGATGCGGTCGGCGCCGGCCTGCTGCACGATCGGCTCCGCCACGCCCAGCTCGTTGACCCGGTTGCGCAGCGTGGTGAGGTTCTGCTGGATGGCGGAGTCGAGGATGCGCTTCTCGGCTTCCGGACGCAAGGCGGCGATCAGCAGCAGCTCGCCGCTGCGCTCCTCATGGCGCAGAATCAGCTCCGGATAGTTGCGTTCGATGATGGTCTGGGCGTTGTCCCGGGCGGGAGCCTCGCGGAACCGCACCACGATGCTGTTGCCCTCGCGCGAGATGCCGCTGGTGCGCGCCTCGGTTTCGCCGCGCAAGGTGGTGCGGATGCTGGCCGCCGAATTGTCGAGCGCCTTGGTGACGGCGCCCTTCATGTCCACCTGCAGCAGGAAGTGCACGCCCCCGCGCAAGTCCAGCCCCAGGTACATGGGCTTGGCGCCGATGACCGTGAGCCAGCGCGGCGCGTTCGAGAGCAGGTTGAGCGCCACCGTATAGCCCGGCCCCAGCTCCGCCTGGATGACGTCCATTGCCTTGATCTGCGCGTCCGTGTCCTCGAAGCGCAGCTTTACCCCGTTCTCGTCGACGAAACCGTCCCGGTAGGGCACGTTGCCGCGCTTGAGCGCATCCTGCACCCGCCCGAGCAGGGCTTCGTCGAGCGCGACGCTGGTCTTGGAAGCCGCGATCTGAACGGCAGGAGACTCCGGGAACAGGTTGGGTACGGAGTACAGCAGGCCCACCGCCAGGGAGACGGCGATGATGGCATAGAGCCAGAGAGGATAGCGGTTCATGCGTCCGGTGCGGCGTGAGTGAGGCGCGAGGCTCGGGGCGCGATCGAGGTCAGCCGCCCCGGCCGTCCCCGGCTCACGTGGCGCTCTTGATCGTGCCCTTGGGCAGCAGCGTCTGGATGGAGGGCTTCTGAACGGTGATCTCGACCTCGGGCGCGATCTCGACCTTGACGTAGCTGTCGCCGACGTTGGTGACCTTGCCGAGCGTGCCGCCGGAGGTCACCACTTCGTCGCCCTTCTGCAGCGAGGTGAGCATCTGCTTGTGCTCCTTGGCGCGCTTCATCTGCGGGCGCAGCAGCAGAAAGTACAGCAGCACGAACATCAGGATCAGGGGCAGCATTCCCATCAAGTCCAACCCGCCTCCGGACGCCGGCGTCTGGGCGTACGCTACGCTGATCATCGAGTCATCTCCTCCGAGACTTCAGCTGCCGGCAGGCGGCGCTCGCCGCACCGACCGCGAAGCACCGGGCCGGCCCGGGAAAGACGCGGATTCTAGCACCTTTGCTCAGGCGCTCCCGCGCCGCCGAGCGTGAAAGCCGGCGACGAAACCCTGCAGCTCGCCGCGCTCGATCGCCGCCCGCAGCGCTCCCATCAGCTCCTGGTAGTAGTGCAGGTTGTGCAGGGTGTTGAGCCGCGCCCCCAGCATCTCGTTCACCCGCTGCAGGTGATGCAGGTAGGCGCGGGTGAAGCGGCGGCAGGTGTAGCAGCCGCAGTCCGCGTCCACCGGGCGGGTGTCGGTGCGATACTGGCTGTTGCGCAGCTTGATCGTGCCCTCGCGGGTGAACAGCCAGCCGTTGCGCGCATTGCGCGTGGGCAGCACGCAGTCGAACAGGTCGATGCCGGCCAGCACCGCATCCACGATGTCCTCGGGCGTGCCCGCCCCCATCAGATAGCGCGGCCGGTCCGCAGGCAAGGCCGGTGCGGTGTGGCGCAGGATGCGCAGCATCTCCTCCTTGGGCTCGCCCACCGACAGCCCACCGATGGCATAGCCGTCGAAGCCGATCGCCTCCAGCCCGCGCAGGGACTCCTCGCGCAGATGCTCGTACATCCCGCCCTGCACGATGCCGAACACCGCGTTCGGGTTACCCGCGTGCGCGTGACGGCTGCGCTCGGCCCAGCGCAGGCTGAGCCGCATCGATTCGGCCGCCTGGCGCTCGTCCGCCGGGTAGGGTGTGCATTCGTCGAAGACCATCGTCACGTCGGAATCGAGCACGCGCTGAATGCGCATCGCCTCCTCGGGCGAGAGGAAGCAGCGGTCGCCGTTGACCGGCGACTGGAACTGCACGCCCGCCTCGCTGATCCTGCGCAGCGCCCCCAGGCTGAACACCTGGTAGCCGCCGGAGTCGGTGAGGATCGGCCCGTCCCAGCCCATGAAGCGGTGCAGCCCGCCGTGCAGTCCGATCACCTCCAAGCCGGGCCGCAACCACAGGTGGAAGGTGTTGGACAGCACGATGTGCGCGCCGATCTCGCGCAGGTCGGCGGGGCTGACCGCCTTCACCGCGCCATGGGTGCCCACCGGCATGAAAGCCGGGGTCTGGACCACGCCGTGGGCCAGGCTGAGCTGGCCGCGCCGGGCCCGGCCGTCGGTGCGCATCAACTGGAACTGCATGGTCGCGGTTGCCTCCGCCGGCTCAGCTTCGATCGACCAGCCCACAGCTTCGATCGGCCAACATGGCGTCGCCGTAGCTGAAGAACCGGTAGCGCCGCTCGATCGCGTGACGATAGGCGCGCAGCACGCTGTCCAGCCCCGCGAACGCGGCCACCAGCATCAGCAGCGTGGAGCGCGGCAGATGGAAGTTGGTGAGCAGACGGTCCACCACCTGGAAGCGGAACCCCGGCGTGATGAACAGGCTGGTCTCGCCGCCGCCGGGTTCGAGCCGGCCGCCGCGCGCCGCCGATTCGAGCGCGCGCAGGCTGGTCGTCCCCACCGCCACGATGCGCCCGCCCGACCTGTGCGCCCGCTCCACCGCGGCAACCGTCTGTTCCGGCACCCAGTAGCGCTCGCTGTGCATGCGGTGCTCCTCGATGCGCGCGGTGCGCACCGGCTGGAAAGTGCCCGCCCCTACGTGCAGCGTCAGAAATGCCGTCTGCACGCCGCGCTCGCGCAGCCGGCCGAGCATCGCTTCGTCGAAATGCAGGCCTGCCGTGGGCGCCGCCACGGCGCCGGGCTCGCGCGCATAGACGGTCTGATAGCGGCGCTCGTCTTCCGGCGCGTCCGGGCGGCTGATGTAGGGCGGCAACGGCACCCGGCCATGCCGCTCGAGGATCTCGAACACCGACTGCGGGCCGGCGAACTCGAGCCGATACAACTCGCCTTCGCGGTCCAGCACGCGGACCGGCACGCCTTCCACCGTGATCACGCTGCCGGGCCGCGGCGCGTGACTGGCGCGCAACAGCGCGACCGCGTGGTGCGCGTCCAGCACCCGCTCCACCAGCAGCTCGACGCGCCCGCCGCTGTCCTTCTGCCCCAGCAGCCGCGCCTTGATCACGCGCGTGTCGTTGAACACGAGCAGGTCGGACGCTGTGATCAGCTCGGGGAGATCGGCGAAGCGGTGATCGGACAGTGCGCCGCTGTGGCCATCGAGGGTCAGCAACCGGCTCTCGCCCCGGTGCTCGCTCGGATACTGCGCGATCAGCTCGGCGGGCAGGTCGAAGTCGAAATCTTCGAGCCGCATGGCGGGCGATTATAGCCGCCCGCTCGGATCGAAGACCGCCGCGGCCGCGTTGCCGTCCCCACTCAAATCCCGGATAATCCGCCTCCCTACGCCGTGCCGGGATGGCGGAACTGGTAGACGCAGCGGACTCAAAATCCGCCGGTGGCGACATCGTGAGGGTTCGAGTCCCTCTCCCGGCACCAGCGCGATGGTGGCGGAGTGCGAGTTCGATTGGCTCCGACGTAACCTGAAGGTTAGTCTCCGCCGAAACATGCCTGGCGGCATGTTTTGGCTCCGACGTAACCTGAAGGTTAGTCTCCGCCGAAACATGCCTGGCGGCATGTTTTCTCGCTCCCGGCACCAAGAACGCGCCCGGCTCGCCTTCCCCGCCTTGGCGCTGATTGCCGCCCTGCTCCCGCCTTCAGTCGGGCCCGCGCGCGCCGATGCTGGGAATGTGAGGTTCGCCTACACTCTCCCCGTCCGTGCGCCCCGGCGCGAGCGGCAAGCCTCCGGAACCGCCCTTGAAGCTGCTGATCAAGAAAATCGACACCGACGGCCGTCTGAGCCTCGTGCCCACCTTCCTCGACACCCCCTGGGACATCGAGGTGGTGGACACCGACGACCTGGCCGCGTTCGAGCGCGCGCTGCGCGGCGCCGATGCGATGATCTCCATGAGCTGGAAGGGCAAGGTCCCGCCGGCGCCGGACTTGAAGCTGCTGCAGCTGCCCGGCGCGGGCACCGACGATGTGGACTTCGCTCTGCTGGCCCCCGCAACCGCAGTGTGCAACTGCTTCGAGCATGAGATCGGCATTGCCGAATACGCCCTGGGCGCGATGCTGGAGTGGACCATCGGCATCCGCCGCATGGACGCCGGCATGCGCCGGGGGGATTGGACCGGCTCGTACCTTTGCGGGCCGCTGCACGGCGAGCTGTACGGCAGGACGCTGGGCATTCTGGGCTACGGCCGCATCGGGCGCGAGGCCGCACGCCGGGCGCTGGCGTTCGGCATGAAAGTCCGCGCCTGCAGCCGCACGCCGAAGACCGACGACCTGATCGGCCAGGTGGATGGCGTCGAGACCCTGCATGCCATGCTGCAGGCTTGCGATTTTTTGCTGGTGACCGCACCGCTTACCGAGCAGACGCGCGGGCTGATCGACGCAGCGGCCTTTGCTGCCATGAAGCCCAGCGCGGTGGTCGTCAACGTGTCTCGCGGCACGATCATCGACGAGCATGCCCTGTACGACGCCCTGCGCAGCCGGCGCATCGCGGGTGCCGTGATCGACGTGTGGTACCGCTACCCGGCCCAGGGCCAGACCACCGCCAGTCCGGCCACGCTGCCATTCCACGAGCTGGACAACATCCTGATGACCCCGCACGCGTCGGCCTGGACCGATGGGGTTCTGCCCCGGCGCAACCGGGCCATCGCGGACAACCTGAACCGGCTGGCGCGCGGCGCACCGCTGGTCAACGTGGTGCGCGCGTCCGCGCACACCCGCCAACAGGGGAGGAAGTGAGGACCATGACACCCGAAGCCGTGCGCGAAGCCGCGCAGATCCTGTGGACCCATTGGCAGGGTGGACGGCGCCTGTCCGCTCTGCCCCCCTCCTGCCGCCCGGCCACGCGTGCCGAGGGCTACCGCATCCAGGAGCAGGTGCTGGCCGTCTCCGGGCGTTCGGGGTTCGGCTGGAAGATCGCCGCAACCAGCCCCGCCGGGCAGGCGCACATCGGCGTGGACGGCCCCCTGGCGGGACGCCTGCTGACCGGACAGGTATTCGCGGAAGGCGAGAGCGTTCCGCTCGGCACCAACGGGATGCGCGTGGCGGAGGCCGAGTTCGCCTTCCGCATGGCACGCGACCTGTTGCCGCGCAGCGCCCCGTATCGCGAGGCCGAGGTGCTCGAGGCGGTGGCCACCCTGCACCCCGCGATCGAAATCCCGGACTCGCGCTTCGAGGACTTCCCGCGCGCAGGCGCCGCGCAGCTCATCGCGGACAACGCCTGCGCCCATCACTTCGTTCTGGGCAGGCCCAGCGGTCCCGACTGGCGCGCACTGGACCTCGCCCGGCACGAGGTCAGGGGCGAGGTGCAGGGCCGCCTGACGCGCACGGGCCAGGGCGCCAACGTGCTCGGCGGCCCCGCCATCGCGCTGACCTGGCTGGCGAACGAGCTGTCGGGCCTGGGCCTCACCCTTGCCGCGGGCCAGGTCGTCACCACCGGCACCTGCCTGATCCCGCTCGAGATCGCGGCGCACGATCGCCTCCTCGCCGACTTCGGCGTGCTGGGGCGGATCGAGGTGCGCATCGGCGACTAGCGCGCGGCGAGCCCGATCCACCCTAGATCAGCGACCGGCGGCCCGCATGTGGCGCTTCTACCCCAAATCGTTCCCGATGCTGATCCTCGCGGGCTTCTCGCTCGCCGTGGTGCCGCTCATCTTCGCGCTGGTCAACAATGCGGTGTCGATCCGCGAGCTGGCGACCAAGAGCCAGCGCGCGGTGTACAACGCCGTGCAGGCTACCCAGAGCAGCCGCCAGCTGATCGAGCAGATCACCAGCATGGAGCGCAGCGCGCGCCAGTTCTCGATCCTCGCCGAGCCGCAGATCTTTTCGGTGTTCGAGACCACGCACCGCGACTTCCTCGACACCGTGCGGCGCATGCGCGGGCTGCCGCTGATGCCGGCGCAGGTGCGCGGGCTCGATCGCATGGCGGAGATCGAGAACCTGCTCTTCACCAGCGTGGCCGGGTTGCGCGACCAGCCGCGCATGGTGGCCGAGCTGGTGGACGACTATGTCAACCTGGGCGATCTGGCGCGCTCGCTGGACGCCATGGGACGCGAGGCGGTGGGGCGCGAGACCGCGGCGATGCAGGCGCTGTCCAGCGAGGTCAACAACTTCATCTACTGGCAGCTGGTGGCCCTGATCCCGGTGGCGTTGTTCCTGGTGGTCGGCGCGGCCATCCTGATCCTCAAGCCGATCAAGCAGATCGAGGGGGCGCTCAAGCGCATCGGCGAGGGCGACTTCCAGCACCCGGTGGAGGTATCCGGTCCGCGCGACCTGGAGGACCTCGGGCGCCAGATCGACTGGGTGCGCATGCGGCTGATGGAGCTCGAAGAGCAGAAGACGCGCTTCCTGCACCAGGTTTCGCACGAGCTGAAGACGCCGCTGTCCGCCATCCGCGAGGGGGCCGAGCTGATGGCCGATGGCGCCGTGGGGCCGATGTCGGCGCCGCAGGTGGAGGTTGCGCGCATCCTGCACGAGAATACCCTGCGGCTGCAGCGCCTGATCGAGGACTTGTTAAACTACCACACGGTACAGTTCCAGCGGTCGGGCATCCACCTGGAGAAGGTGCTGCTGCCGGCGGTGATCCAGCGGGTGGCGGAGGCGCACCGGCTGCCCATGCGTGCGAAGGACATCCGTCTCAGCGTGAGCTGCCCGGATATCGCGCTGCAGGCCGACCAGAACAAGCTGGAAGTGATCCTGGACAACCTTCTGTCCAACGCCGTGAAGTTTTCACCGCCGTTCGGAGAGATCATGATCACCGCGCATGCGCGCGACAGCGAAGTGGTGCTGGACGTGACCGACGAGGGGCCCGGCGTGGCCCTGTCCGAGCGCGAGCGCGTGTTCGACCCGTTCTTCCAGGGCAAGGCGCGCTCGGATGCGGCGGTCAAAGGCACCGGGCTGGGCCTGGCCATCGTGCGCGAGTACGTGGCGGCCCACGGCGGCAAGGTGGATATCCTGGAAAGCCGCGGCCAGGGCGCACATTTCCAGGTGCGGTTGCCGACCTCGGCCACCGCGCTGGGCCGCTGATGGGGGGCCCGCCGAGCCGGCCGCTGGTCCTGGCCGCAGCTGCGGCCCTGGCCGGTGCGCTGGCCGGCTGCATGCTGGTCCCGCCGAAGCAGCCCGCGGTGCCCACCGCCCCGGCGGTGGAGGTCGTGGCGCCGGAGCCGCCGCCGCCCCCGCCTCCGCCCCCACCCCGGGTGAGCGACTCGGAGCGTCTGCTGTACTATTACGAATACGTCCTGGCGCTCACCCCCGAGCAGGTGGCCCGGGAATCGGAGCGCACGCAGCGCTTCTTCGGCCAGCACCGGTCGGAGTTCGCGCTGCTGCAACTGGTGCTGCTGAAATGCCTGCCGGCTGCGCCGCCGAAGGACCGGGCGCAGGCGCTGGAAACGCTGGCCCGGTACCTGAAGGAAACCCGCGATCGGCCATCGGAGCTGCGGCCCTTCGCCCTGATGCTCAACAACCTGCTCCTGGAGCAGCAACGGCAGGACGCCGAGCTGCAGACCCAGGCGCAGAAGCTCAAGGAGGAAGCACGGCGCAACGACGAGCTCAAGCAGAAGCTCGATGCGCTGGTCGAGACCGAGCGCAAGATGCTCGAGCGCAACCAGGAGACGAGGAACCAATGAATACCCAACGAGCTCGTGTGATGCTGGTGGACGACGATCCCGACCTGCTGCGCCTGCTCTCCATCCGCCTGCAGGGCGCCGGCTACGGCGTCACGGCGGTCGAGAGCGGCGAGGCGGCGCTGTCCCAGCTCGCGGTGGCCAGCCCCGATGTGATCATCACCGACCTGCGCATGGGCGGCATGGACGGCATGGCGCTGTTCGAATCGCTGCAGAAGAAGAACCCGGCGCTGCCCGTGATCATCCTCACCGCCCACGGCACCATCCCCGACGCGGTGGACGCCACCCAGCGCGGCGTGTTCGGCTACATCACCAAGCCGTTCGACGGCAAGGCCCTGCTCACCCAAGTCGAGAAGGCGCTGCAGGTGATGGGCAGCCGTACGGCGGGCAGCGGGATGGCCGGCGACGGCGGCTGGCGCGAGGAGATCATCACCCGCAGCCCGGAGATGGAAGCGATCCTCGCCAAGGCGCGGCTGGTGGCGAGCAGCGACGCCAGCGTGATGATCTTCGGCGAGAGCGGCACCGGCAAGGAGCTGCTGGCGCGCGCCATCCATCGCGCCAGCTCGCGCGCCACCCAGCCCTTCGTAGCGGTGAATTGCGGCGCGATCCCCGAGCAGCTGCTCGAATCCGAGCTGTTCGGGCACGTCAAGGGCGCCTTCACCGGCGCGGCCTCCGACTACAAGGGCCTGTTCCAGGCCGCCGGCCGGGGCACCGTGTTCCTGGACGAGATCGGCGACATGCCCCTGCCCTTGCAGGTGAAGCTGCTGCGCGTGCTGCAGGAAAAGGAGGTACGGCCGATCGGCTCCACGCAGGCGGTCAAAGTCGACGTGCGCATCATCTCGGCGACGCACCGCAATCTCGAGGAAGCGATCAAGGCCGCCACGTTCCGCGAGGACCTGTACTACCGGCTGCACGTGGTGGCCCTGTCGCTGCCGTCGCTGTCCCAGCGCCGGGAGGACATTCCGGTGCTGGCGTCACACTTCCTCAAGAACCTGGCGACGCGCTACGGCAAGACGCTCAACGGCTTCGCCCAGGACGCGCTGGAAGTGCTGGTCAAGCACAACTGGCCGGGCAACGTGCGCGAGCTCTACAACGTGATCGAGCAGGCGGTGGCCCTGGCCACTACGCCCATCATCACGCCCGTGCTGCTGGAGACCGCGATTCGCGGGGAGACCGGCAACCTGTCTTCCTTCGAATCGGCGCGCTTCGATTTCGAGCGCGACTACCTCGCCAAGCTGCTCAAGATCACCAACGGCAATGTGACCCAGGCCGCGCGCCTGGCCAAGCGCAACCGCACCGAGTTCTACAAGCTGCTGCAGCGCCACCACCTCAATCCGTCGATGTTCAAGCCGGGGGTGGCGGCGTAACGACTGCAGCGCCCGTTGGCGGGCCGGAGCCGCACTTCGGCCGCCAACGAGTGTCGCCATGCGGGCGCCGCGCTATACGCCGTTGTCATTGGTCAACGACATTTAAAAACTTCGATATCAGGATCTTAGTCGGGCACCCTCGGCCACGTCGTTGACCGGTGACAAAACGCCCCCCGGGACCGTCGCACATTCTTACCGTGGTCAAGCACTTAGCGCTTGGTACGCGAGTTGCATCCGATGGTGTGAGCCAGCAACCGCGGTGCGCTTTCGCCATGAGCGCGAGGCGACGCGGTGCGGAGACCCGCAGGCGCCGCACACGGCGCCGCAGACACGAGGAAGAATGTGATGCAACGGCGGCAAGGATGGCTGTTTCCCATGATGGTGGTGGCCGCGGCATCCATGATCGCCTTCGGCTGCATCGGCATCGCGGGGATCACCGGGCATCTGCCGCTGACGCCGCCTGCGACCGGCCCCCTGGACAGCGCCGCCACCAAGCCGTCCACGCTGGTCACCGCCGACGCACAGGCGCACGGCGCGAGCGTGGAGAGCAAGCTGCAGGACTCCGCGCCGGCCGCCCCGACCACCCAGGATCCCGGCACGACGCTCGGCGAGCATGGGCAGCCGATCGTGCGAAACTAAGCTTATCCGGAGGCAGTCACCCCAGACAGGCCCGCCAGTTCCAGACCGATTTCGTGCGCGTTTGCGCTCTCTTTTATGCCCGATTGCCTCCCTTGTCGGGCATCTTTTTTTCCAGGGTCTGAAAAAATTACAAAGGTTTCTCCAAGCGAGCATCCCCGCCCACGCGCACTCCGCTGGATTGTGGCGGCGATGACAGCCGTCCTGACCGCCGCCTGTGCGCCTTCCAAGCCGCCGCCGCCGGCAGTCAATCTCGCCGGTTTTCCGCCCGCGTTCCGGGACGGCTATGCCGCGGGCTGCGACAGCGCGCGCCGCGGGACCGCGCGCCGCGACGAGAAGCGCTTCGCCCAGGACCGCCAGTACGCCGCGGGATGGCGCGACGGCCACGACGTGTGCGGCAAGCGCAAGGCGCAATGAACCGAGCCCGGTGAACCGAGGTCGGGGTCATGAACCGAGGTCGGGGTCAGGTCTATACTTTGTAGCGGGCGCGCACCTGGCCCGCGCGGACCGTGTCCGCCGCGACCGGAAACCAGCCCTGGCGCTATCCCGGCTTGCGCTCCGTCCCTACGGCGATCAGCACGCCGCAGGGTGCGTGCTCGATCAGCGATGAGCCCACCCAGCCTTTCCACCAGCGGGCGGCGAAAGACAGCTTGCGCGGGTGGCGCACCAGGATCAGGTTGCTGCCGAGGCGCTTGGCGGCGGTGCAAATCTCGTCCACCGGCTCGCCGGAGGTGAGAATACCCTCCACCGGAAAGCCGCGGCTGCGCAGGGTCGCCGCACCGGCGTCGAGCAGGGCCTGCGCCCGCAAGCGGTCCTCCTCCAGCACTTCGCCGGGCACGTAGCCCTCGCCCAGGAACAGGCCGCTCGGCATCGGCATCACCGCCAGCAGGTACACCTCCTCGTGCGGCAGCCAGGCCAGTTCCGGTGCGCTCAGCAGAGCGGCCTGGCCCTCCTCGGTTGCGTCATAGGCCATCAGGATTTTCATCGCGAGCCTCCATCGGCGTCGGCGGCGTGCCGCAGCGCATTGTAAACCCGGCGCCTGCGGGGCCGGCCGGCACGCCGGTGTATACTCGCGCCGCACGCCCGGCCCGATCAGGACAGCCCATGAACGCCCCGCCCGCCAAGCCCCAGTTCGCCTGGGAAGACCCGCTGCTCGTCGAGGAGCAGCTCACCGAGGAGGAGCGCATGGTGCGCGACTCGGCGCGCGCCTACGCCCAGGACAAGCTCATGCCGCGCGTGCTGGAGGCGCACCGCAACGAGCATTTCCACCGCGAGATCATGAACGAGATGGGCGCGCTCGGCTTCCTCGGCTGCACCATCGAAGGCTTCGGCTGCGCCGGCGTCAACCATGTGTGCTATGGGCTGATCGCCCGCGAGATCGAGCGCGTGGACTCCAGCTACCGCTCCGCGCTCAGCGTGCAGTCCAGCCTGGTCATGTACCCGATCTATGCCTACGGCAGCGAAGCGCAGCGCCAGAAATACCTGCCCGGCCTGGCGAGCGGCGAGCTGGTCGGTTGCTTCGGCTTGACCGAACCCGGCTACGGATCGGACGCCGGCAGCATGATCACGCGCGCGCGCAAGGTGGAGGGAGGCTGGCTGCTCAAGGGCGCCAAGATGTGGATCACCAACTCGCCCATCGCCGACGTGTTCGTGGTCTGGGCGAAGGACGACGCCGGCGTGATCCGCGGCTTCATCCTGGAGAAGGGCATGAAGGGCCTGTCCGCGCCCAAGATCCACGGCAAGTTCAGCCTGCGCGTGTCCTACACCGGCGAGATCGTGATGGACGACGTGCTGGTGCCCGAGCACAACCTGCTGCCCAACGTGAGCGGCCTGAAGGGCCCCTTCGGCTGCCTCAACAAGGCGCGCTACGGCATCGCCTGGGGCGCGATGGGCGCGGCCGAATTCTGCTGGCACGCCGCGCGCCAGTACACCTTGGACCGCGTCGCCTTCGGCCGGCCGCTCGCCGCCAACCAGCTGATCCAGCTCAAGCTCGCCAACATGCAGACCGACATCGCCCTGGCGCTGCAGGCGGCGCTGCGCGTCGGCCGCCTGATGGACGATGGCCGGGCGGCGCCCGAGATGATCTCCCTGATCAAGCGCAACGCCTGCGGGAAGGCGCTCGATATCGCCCGCGTCGCGCGCGACATGCACGGCGGCAACGGCGTCGCCGACGAGTACCACGTCATCCGCCACGTGATGAACCTCGAGGCGGTCAACACTTACGAGGGCACGCACGACATCCACGCGCTGATCCTCGGCCGGGCGCAGACCGGGATCCAGGCGTTCTCCGCCTGAGGATCTGGGAGCTAGCCCCTGTTCCTCACACGCAGCGCCCCCCGTCCACCTCCAGGCACACCCCGGTGATGAACTCGGCCTCGTCCGAGGCCAGGTAGAGCGCGGCGTTGGCGATGTCCAGCGGCCGCGACAGGCGGCCCAGCGGGATGGTGGCGATGAACTTGGCGCGGATCTCCGGGGTGTCCTGGCCGCCCATGAACTCGGACAGCAGCGCGGTCTCGCCTGCGACCGGGTTGATGATGTTCACGCGAATCTTGTCCGGCGCCAGCTCCACGGCCATGGAGCGGCTGGTCAGGATCACCGCGCCCTTGCTGCCGTTGTACCAGGTCAGCCCGGGCCGGGGGCGCACGCCGGCGGTGGAGGCGATGTTGACGAACACGCCGCCGCCCTTCTGCCGGAAGTAGGGCACGCAGTGCTTGGCGCTGAGGAAGATGCTTTTCACGTTCACCGCGTAGATGCGGTCGAACTGCTCCTCGCTGACGTTGAGCATCGGCTGGTTGCGGTGCGTGGTTCCTGCATTGTTGACCACGACGTTGAGCCCACCGAAGGCGTCCAGCGTGAACTTGACCAGCGCCGCCCAGTCCGCGTCCTTGGAAACGTCGCCTTTGCAGAAGCGCGCCTGGCTGCCGATCTCCTTCGCCACGCGCTCGCCGCCCTCGACGTTGATGTCGTTGACCACGAGTTTGCAGCCTTCCTGCGCGAAGCGCTTGGCGATGCCCTCGCCGAAGCCCGACCCGCCGCCCGTCACGATCGCGATCTTGTCCTTCAGTCTCATCTACGGCTCCTCCTGAACAGCGCGAGGCTCACGCCCGCTCGGCACTGACGCACACCGGCCCTTCCTGCTCGACCAGTTCCTTGCTCTCCTTGGTTCCCACCGTAGCCAGGTCCACGCCGTGGCGCACGGCGGTCATCTCGGCCAGGATCGACACCGCGATCTCGGGCGGCGTCTTGCTGCCGATGCGCAGCCCCACCGGGCCATGCAGGCGCTCGAGCTCGGAATGCGACAAGTCGAACTCGGCCAGCCGCTGCTTGCGCTTGGTGGTGTTGACGCGCGAACCGAGCGCGCCCACGTAGAAGGCCGCCGACTTCAGCGCCTCCATGAGCGCCAGGTCGTCGAGCTTGGGATCGTGGGTCAGCGCGACAACGGCGCTGTGGCTGTCCAGATTCAGCTCGACGATGACGTCGTCGGGCATGC
>Ga0299906_10001312_pt1 | contig 21433 bp, 17 predicted proteins | sample RVTome_14_FD_200259 | JGI IMG/M metagenome (GOLD analysis project Ga0299906, IMG submission 200259) | Soil microbial communities from uranium-contaminated site in the Upper Colorado River Basin, Wyoming, United States - RVT145D125 (version 2) ...
GGTCATGGAGCCGGAGGAGCTGGCCGAGTCGATCCAGTGGGAGGCCGAGCAGCACATCCCCTTCGACATCAACGACGTGCGTCTCGACTACGTGACCCTGACCAGCCCCGAGGAGATGGCGGTGGGGGCTGAGCAGATGGAAGTGCTGCTGGTCGCAGTCAAGCGCGAGAAGGTCAACGACTACGTGTCGGTGATCTCGCTGAGCGGCAAAAGCCCGGTGGTGGTCGACGTGGACGCATTCGCCATACAGAATGCCTACGAGCTCAACTACGACCTCGACCTCCTGAAAGTCGTGGCGCTGATCAACATCGGCGCCGGCGTGACCAACGTCAACGTCATCGCGCGGGGCCAGAGCGTATTCTGGCGCGACCTCTCCACGGGCGGCAACCAGTTCACCGAGGCCCTACAGCGGGAGTTCAACCTCTCCTTCGACCAGGCCGAGCTCTTGAAACGGGGCGAGTCGGTGGGCAGCTATACCGCCGGCGACGCCCGCAAGGTGCTCGACGCGGTGTCGGCGGAGATGGCCAACGAGATCCAGAAGACCTTCGACTTCTTTGCCGCCACCTCCTCGGAAGGCGCGGTTGACGAGCTCGTCCTCTCCGGAGGCGGCGCCCTGACGTTGAACCTCCAGGAGGTGCTGCGGGAGCGTTTCGGCGTCCCCACCGAGCTGCTCAATCCGTTCCGGCGGATCCACTTCAAGGAGACCGACTTCAACCGCGAGTGGCTCGAGTCGATCGCCCCGATGCTGGCGGTCACGGTCGGGCTGGCGATCCGCAAGGTTGGAGATGCCGAGGACAATCTTCTCGCCGAAGGCCGGCGACGACCGGTGGTGGCCCGCTGGCCCAAGCCCACGCTCAGCCTGGGCGGACAAGATCCGAAGGATTCCGGCCTTGAACAGCCAGGAGAAGTCCCGCCAACGGTGGAATTGGCAGGCAGGATCGTGGGAGGCTTACAGGTAACCCCGCCGCCGGGATTGAAGGTCTTTCTATCCTACGCCAGCGAAGACGCAGCGACTGTCCGCAAGCTCTACGATTTCCTACGGCAAAACAAGGTATCGGCCTGGCTCGACAGAGAAGACATATTGCCCGGTAAAGAGTGGGAATCCGAGATCCACAAGGCTGTACGAGAGAGCCACGTCGTCGTCGTCTGTTTGTCACGTCGAGCGACGACCAAAGAGGGCTTCTTTCAGAAGGAGATCCGAAGAGCGTTGGACGTGGCTCAAGAGAAGCCGGAGGGAATGATCTACATCATTCCGGCCCGACTGGAGAGCTGTGAGGTCCCGAGCCGGTTGACCCAGTGGCAGTGGGTCGACCTATTCGAGGAGCAGGGGTACGGTAAGCTGATGAAGGCGCTGGAGGATCGGGCGAGGAATTGGCCTGGCGGCTAGCAAACAGCCAGGATGCTCGTCGTCCAGGCTCTGCTTGGCCCGGCCGGCTGACGGAGAGGAGCCTGGAGCCCTAATCGGGGAGGGTGGCCATCGCCCGCCGCACGGATGACGCTGGTCGCTTCAAGCCGCCCGTGGAGGACACGAGCTCACGTCGTCGTGGTCTCGGCGGCTTCCTCGCTCTTCCACCGGCGCACCGGCGGCTTCACGACCTTGCCGCTGCGCAGGCAGCGCGTGCAGACCCAGATTCGACGAGACGTGCCGTCGATCATCGCCCGCACCCGCTGCAGGTTGGCCTGCCAGGTGCGCGACGTGACGTTGTGGGCGTGGCTGACGTTGCGCCCGGTGGCGGTCCCCTTATCGCAGATCTCGCATCTCTTGGCCATGGTGCTGGGTTCTCCTCAGGCGTCCGTAGTGGGCGAGAGGGTCCCCTCGCGCACAAGAGTGGCAATGATCCCACATCAGTTCCGCGAAGGCAAGCCCTTAACCGGCCGCGGGCCCGGTGGCGTTCCCGGGCTCCCCGCGCGCGAAGAGCGCGGGTCGAGGCCGGCCTCCGCGCCGCCGGCGTCAAGCCGGGCTCCCCGCGCGCGAAGAGCGCGGATGGCTACTGGATCGGCGCGGATGGCCTCGAGCGGGGGGCTCCCTGCGCGCGAAGAGCGCGGGTACGCTTCGTAGATCTCCGGATGCGCGATCTTCAGGGCTCCCCGCGCGCGAAGAGCGCGGGTCGGAGGCCGCCGCCGCCGTGCGCCTCGGCGGGGGGGCTCCCCGCGCGCGAAGAGCGCGGGGCGTCCGGGGAACCGCAACGGGTCACCAATGAGGGGGCTCCCCGCGCGCGAAGAGCGCGGCCGAGGTCTTGCCATCACTGATGATCTTGCCACCGGGGCTCCCCGCGCGCGAAGAGCGCGGCCCGGCGAGGTCGGTCGAATCGTCGCCTATCGCGAGGGCTCCCCGCGCGCGAAGAGCGCGGCCTACGACCGATCCGGGGTCGACTGACTTTAAGGGGGGCTCCCCGCGCGCGAAGAGCGCGGTCAGGCCCTGGAAGAACCGCGTAAGATCCTGAAGGGGGCTCCCCGCGCGCGAAGAGCGCGGGCATTACCGGATCCCGCGGGAGACCCTGACCCCGGGGGCTCCCCGCGCGCGAAGAGCGCGGTCGGGGTGGCCGAGTCGTCCTCGGACGTGCGGAGGGGGCTCCCCGCGCGCGAAGAGCGCGGGGCCACGCCTTCGACGGGCACCCCGCGGCGCACGGGGGCTCCCCGCGCGCGAAGAGCGCGGTATTTTGCGGCATATCTCGCACAATTTGCGAGGGGGGGCTCCCCGCGCGCGAAGAGCGCGGCGAATGAGTCGCGTAATCTGGCCCTGATCAAGAGGGGGCTCCCCGCGCGCGAAGAGCGCGGAACACCACCGCCAAAACGATGGCCTTGCGAGGAGGGGGCTCCCCGCGCGCGAAGAGCGCGGTTGTTGCCGGGAATGGTGGACGATCGCCGGCTCGGGGGCTCCCCGCGCGCGAAGAGCGCGGCGTGGCAGCTCTACGGGGTCCTGGCTCTCGAGCGGGGGCTCCCCGCGCGCGAAGAGCGCGCGTCGCGCCGCCGCGGTCAGCGGGGTGATCGGACTCGAGCGGGGGCTCCCCGCGCGCGAAGAGCGCGGGTGAATACGCTACATCGGTCGCCCAGGGATGTTGGGGGCTCCCCGCGCGCGAAGAGCGCGGGAATTTCACCCCACACCCCGTGACCATCTTCCTGGGGGCTCCCCGCGCGCGAAGAGCGCGGCGGGTGACGCCGATGAGGTGGTGAGCATTTCTAGGGGGCTCCCCGCGCGCGAAGAGCGCGGCCGTAAAGGAATCGACGGTGAAATCGACATGGCAGGCGAAGAGCGCGGCCATTCGACGAGCGTCGAGTAACGCAGGGCATCGGGGGCTCCCCGCGCGCGAAGAGCGCGGGGTGTGCCGGAAGACGACGAGGATGCGGAGCGTGGGGGCTCCCCGCGCGCGAAGAGCGCGGCTATCCGATACTGGCGATTTTCCAATATCTTAGGGGGGCTCCCCGCGCGCGAAGAGCGCGGGCCAGACCCATGCGGAGGGATTGGCATCGCCGAGGGGGCTCCCCGCGCGCGAAGAGCGCGGGTTGCGGCCGTATCTCAGGCGACGGGATCAGAGGGGGGCTCCCCGCGCGCGAAGAGCGCGGGGTGCGGACGCGAATCTGACCCTGCCATCCGCGCGGGGGCTCCCCGCGCGCGAAGAGCGCGGTCCTGGCGTCAACCCCCCGGGGGGACCCGGGGGTGGGGGCTCCCCGCGCGCGAAGAGCGCGGCAAATGTCCGGCAGGAATGGCGGGCTGTGTCGGGGGGGCTCCCCGCGCGCGAAGAGCGCGGATATCGGCGGCGTTGTAAGCCCACTTGAGCGCAGGGGGCTCCCCGCGCGCGAAGAGCGCGGGCCAGCATTGCCGACCACGCCGGATCATTGCTCGGGGGCTCCCCGCGCGCGAAGAGCGCGGGCTTTCGCATCTCCTCCTTCGACTCAAGCTGCGGGGGGCTCCCCGCGCGCGAAGAGCGCGGATCGAGGCCCGGATCCTCCAGGAGGCGGCGCGCGGGGGCTCCCCGCGCGCGAAGAGCGCGGCCACCAGCACGTGGGCGAGTCCGCCCGGCCCGGGGGGGCTCCCCGCGCGCGAAGAGCGCGGCCATTTAACCTTCCAGACACAAAAGTCTATCATGGGGGCTCCCCGCGCGCGAAGAGCGCGGTCCAATATCTTGCGTCGGCTAGGCAAGGACAGTGGGGGCTCCCCGCGCGCGAAGAGCAGCGCAAATCGAGGGCTATGGTCTGGCGAGCCAGCACGGGGGCTCCCCGCGCGCGAAGAGCAGCGGTCAACACATGTATTTGCTCATCTTGGATTACGAGGGGGCTCCCCGCGCGCGAAGAGCGCGGCGGCAAAAGGCATGCGCCTCGAACCACGTCACGGGGGGCTCCCCGCGCGCGAAGAGCGCGGATGTCCTGCAAAGTGCTTCCGGCGCCGCATCCGGGGGCTCCCCGCGCGCGAAGAGCGCGGCTTGTCACCGTCTGGCCGCGGACAGCATCGCCCGGGGGCTCCCCGCGCGCGAAGAGCGCGGGCAAGGGGAGGCATTCGTTCTCAGGCGCACTCGGGGGGCTCCCCGCGCGCGAAGAGCGCGGTCGACGGTCGTAAGGGCGCCGGCGATGGAGGCGGGGGGCTCCCCGCGCGCGAAGAGCGCGGCGTCCGGCCTCGGAGGTCGGGGCCATGGAGGCGGGGGGCTCCCCGCGCGCGAAGAGCGCGGCGATGAGCCCGGTCGTGACGGCCTACGTAAGCCCGGTCGTGACGGCCAACGTAAGCCCGGTCGTGACGGCCAACGTAAGCGGGGGGCTCCCCGCGCGCGAAGAGCGCGGATGGGAAGGCGGCGGTAGGTGAGACGGCGGCGGCGGGGCTCCCCGCGCGCGAAGAGCGCGGGCAAGCAAGCGATCCGACAAACCGCCGATCGTGCGGGGCTCCCCGCGCGCGAAGAGCGCGGAGTGAGCTACTGCTAACGCTTCAGCGCGTCACGCGGGGCTCCCCGCGCGCGAAGAGCGCGGATTATCCCACACCGGGGCAACAAAGGCAAGCGCGACTGCTCTGCCTGTGCCTTGCGGATCGCCGGTCTGGCCGACCAGGTACGTCCTTGAGGTGCGGCGGCGGGGTCCGCCGGAGGCCGGTTCGGGGCTCCCGGAGGGCCGGTTCGAGGGGTCCGGAGGCCCGATTTCGGCGGACATATAGCAAAAGCTAAATTCTTTGCTTGACACCGGGACCGACGACTGCTACGCTCGCATAACGCTTGAAGGATCGTCGGTAACCCAGCATCATCACTGCCTTTTCGGCGATTCGGGCGCGGCGGGAGACGGTGCTGGGGAGGGCGGTTCCGAGAGCGCAACCGAGTCGTACCGGACGGACGGACCTGCGGGAGGCTCGCAGCCGGGCCGGCTCACGACAGCGAGAGGCTTCAGGCGGTGCTTCTATCCCGATCCAAAGGCGTCGTCGGCATGGACATCGGCAGCGCCACCGTCAAGCTCGTGGAGCTGAAGGAGCGCAAGGGTGGGCAGTTCCAACTGGTGCGGATCGGCGTCGAGCCGCTCTCTCCGGAGGCGATCGTCGACGGCTCGATCATGGACTCGTCCCTGGTGGTGGACGCGATCCAGAAGCTCAACGACCAGACGGGCGTCAAGAGCGCCAGCTTCGCGACCTCGGTCTCCGGCCACTCGGTGATCATCAAGAAGATCGAGCTCCCGGTCATGGAGCCGGAGGAGCTGGCCGAGTCGATCCAGTGGGAGGCCGAGCAGCACATCCCCTTCGACATCAACGACGTGCGTCTCGACTACGTGACTCTCACCGGCCCCGAGGAGATGGCGGTGGGGGCCGAGCAGATGGAGGTGCTGCTGGTCGCGGTCAAGCGCGAGAAGGTCAACGACTACGTGTCGGTGATCTCGCAGAGCGGCAAGAGCCCGACCGTGGTCGACGTGGACGCATTCGCCATACAGAATGCCTACGAGCTCAACTACGACCTCGACCCCCTGAAGGTCGTGGCGCTGATCAACATCGGCGCCGGCGTGACCAACATCAACATCATCGCGCGGGGCCAGAGCGTATTCTGGCGCGACCTCTCCACGGGCGGCAACCAGTTCACCGAGGCCCTACAGCGGGAGTTCAACCTCTCCTTCGACCAGGCCGAGCTCTTGAAGCGCGGCGAGTCGGTGGGCAGCTACTCGGCCAGCGACGCCCGCAAGGTGCTCGACGGGGTGTCGGCCGAGATGGCCAACGAGATCCAGAAGACCTTCGACTTCTTCGCCGCCACCTCCTCGGAAGGCGCGGTCGACGAGCTCGTCCTCTCCGGAGGCGGCGCCCTGACGTTGAACCTTCAGGAGGTGCTGCGGGAGCGTTTCGGCGTCCCCACCGAGCTGCTCAATCCGTTCCGGCGGATCCACTTCAAGGAGACCGACTTCAACCGCGAGTGGCTGGAGTCGATCGCCCCGATGCTGGCGGTCACGGTCGGGCTGGCGATCCGCAAAGTCGGAGACGGCAAGATCAACCTCCTAGCCGAAGGCCGGCGGCCGGTGGTGGCCCGCAAGGCCAAGCCCACGCTCGGCCTGGGCGGACAGGATCCGAACAACCTGCTGGTGGTCGCCGGCTTCGTGCTCGGCGCGCTCGCGGTAGGCGGCTGGTGGTACCAGCTCAACGCCGAGCTCACGGCCCGGCAGCGCCAGGTGAAGGCGGCGCAGCGCCGCTACGCCGAGCTCGAGCCGATCATCAAGCAGGTCGAGGAGTTCAAGAAGAAGAACGATGACCTGGAGCGGAAGGTCCAGGTCATCAAGGACTTGAAGGCCCGCCAGAAGGGCCCGGTGCGCATCATGGACCACGTCTCGCGGGCCCTGCCCGAGCTGGTCTGGCTCGAGGACATGAGCGTGATCGGGGCGACCCTCAACCTGCGCGGCAAGGCCTTCAACACCAACGCCGTCGCGGCCTTCATCGAGAACCTCGGCGAGGTCGAGGAGTTCAAGGAGCCCGATCCCAAGAACATCCAGATCGTGGGCCGTGAGGGCAACGTCTACGACTTCCAGATGAGCATCACCGTGCGGCCGCCGAAGCTCGATGGAGCCGACGAGGACGTGGAGGCGGAAAGCTAGGCGGGGCAAGCGGTCGACGGGGCAAGCAGTCGACGAGGTGAACGGTCATGGAAACGGGACTCGAAGGCAAACCCTGGTACTTCGGCGCGGGCGTGGCCGTGGTCATGGCCGCGGTCCTGGTGGCGGGCGGCTACTACGTGAAGTTCCAGGACATGAAGAACAGCATCCGGAACCAGGAGAAAAGCCTGGAGGACCTGCAGAAGAAGATCAAGGAGGGAGAGGCCGCGGAGCGGCAGCTTCCCCAGTTCATGGAGGAGGTGGAGCGCCTCGAGCTCGAGCTCGACAAGCTCCTGCGCATCCTGCCGTCGCAGCGCCGGACCGAGGACCTCCTGCGCCGGATCCGCTCGCTCACCGAGCAGGGCGACTTCCTGCTCGTGCGCTTCAGCCCGCGCCCGATCACGCCTCAGGACGACTTCTACAGCGAGTGGCCGATCCAGATCGAGCTCGAAGGGACCTACCACAACCTGGCGCTCTTCTTCGACCGGATCAGCCGTTTCTCCCGCATCATCAACGTCGAGAACCTCAAGATCACGCCCCACAAGGGCGACAAGTCGGGCACCGGCCACCACACGATCAAGGCCAACTTCACGGCCAAGACCTTCCTCTCCAACGACACGACAGCAGAGGGAACCTAGATGTGGCCTTTGAAACCAGCCCGTAGAGACCAGCCGGCGCGGCGCCGCGCCGGGCTGGGCGCGTTGGGCCTGGGCGTCGTCGCGGCTGCGCTGCTCGTGGCTCCGGCGCCAGCTCAGGAGACAGCGCCGGCCGCCGAAGAGCCGGCCGCCGGAGCGCCGGCCGCGGCGGACGACGAGCTGGAGGCCGGCGACCGGAATCTGTCGGCCATCGAGGATCTCCTGGCGCAGGACGAGTCGGTGCTCACCGACGCCGACACCTTCTCCTACGACCCGGGCTTGCGCCGGGATCCGTTCCGCTCGTTGATCGAGACCCGCGATACGGTTTCCGAGCCGCACCGGGAGCGTCCCGAAGGCAAGGCGGGGCTGCTGATCGACGAGATCGTGGTCGAAGGGGTCTTCGAGCTCGCCGACGGACCGGTGGCGCAGGTGCAATCGGCCCGGGAAGAAACGAGCTACCTGTTACGGCCCGGTGATCAGCTCTGGGACGGCGACGTGATCAGCATCAACCTGCAAGAGGTGGTGTTCAAGCAGGTGGTCGAGGATCCGACCGCCCTCAAGCCGTTTCGTGAGGTGGTCAAGCGGTTGAGTCCATAGCGACTAACGACACCCCTGACGGGGGTCGGAGGCGAGGAGTATGGGAGACAGCATCGCTACCCGAAGAAGGCACGTGCAACGCGGATGGACGTCGGTGGTCGTCCTCGGGCTCGTCCTCGGTTGTTCGTCAGGACGCCAGAGGCCGGCCAGAGTGGCGCCGCCGCCCCCGCGGCCGGCGTCCACCCAGGTCAGCCAGCCGGCTGAGATCCGTTCGCTGGAGCTGCGTGGAGAGGGCGAGATCGCCTATCTCGACGTGGTCGCCGATCGTCCGCTGGTGTGGACGAACTACCGCGACAGTCTCGGCAACCTGGTCGTCGAGCTGCCCAACAGCGTTCCGGCCGCCGGCGTCGGCAACGTCGTCACGCAGCAGGGCCTCGTGGCCTCGGTCGAGATCGAGCGTCTCGACGACGCGGAGCGGCCGCTCACCCGGCTCGTCGTGCGCACGCGCGAGGACAGCGAGCACTCGCTGACCACCGAAGGCTCGATCCTGCAGCTTCAATTGCTGCCCGCGGGCTACGAAGAGCCGGTGGAGCTGGCCTACCAGCCGATCCCCGAGGAATCGGCCGGCGCCCCGGCGGCCGGCGACCCGGCGGCCGGCGACCCGGCGGCCGGCGCTCCGGCGGCCCGCGTCGGCACCGCCGACCGGCCGCTCGCCGGCCCGGCGCCGCGGGGCGTGAAGGCCAGCCAGCTCACCGCGGTCGACGTCGAGCGACACGACCAGGCGACCACGATCTTCGTCGCCGGCGACGGCGAGTTCGCCTATTCGACGTTCCGGCTCGAGAGCCCGGAGCGCTTCGTGATCGACCTCGAAGGCGTCGTCAACATGAGCGAACGGTCGAGCGTGGAGGTCGGGGGCGACTTCGTCGAACGGGTCCGCGTCGGCCAGTTCAAGCCCCGGCCCGACGCCGTTTCGCGCGTCGTCCTCGACCTGCGCCGGGGGGTGGTGCCGGTGATCGGACGCACCGCCGACGGTCTCGCGATCACCTTCGGCGCTGCGCCGTCGACCCTGGCCCAGGACGTCGGCGCCGAGGCATCTTTGGCGGAGGTCGAGGAGCCGACGCCGGAGGAGCCTGCGCCGCCGGCGGTGACCGCCGAGGCCGGCGAGGAGGAGGCGCCGTCGGTGCCGCTGCTCGCGCCGGGGACGCCTGAGCCGGCCGCGCCTGAGCCGGCCGCGCCTCAGCCGGCCGCGCCTCAGCCGCCTGCCGCTGAGCTCGCCACGGCGCCGCCTGAGCCTCCGGTGACCCGGTTCCAGCCCACCCAGGAGCCGTTGCCCACGGGCGAGGCCATGGCGGTGGCCGAGCCTCCCGCCGATCGGCCTGCGCCGCGCGCTCCCCAACCCGGCGTGACCCGGCCCGGCGCGACCCGCGACGTCTCGATGTTCGAGGCGCAGGAGGTCGAAGGGCTCGAAGAGCAGGAGGAGCGTCCGTACGTCCCCCGCTTCGCCGCCACCGTGGTGAGCCGCCAGGATCGCGAGTACCTCGGCGAGCCGATCAACATGTCGCTCAAGAACGCCGACCTGGTGGAGACCCTGAGGTCCTTCGCCTCGATCAGCGGTCTGAACTTCGTCATCCAGCCCGGGGTGACCGGCAGCGTCACGGTGGAGCTCAATCAGGTCCCCTGGGACCAGGCGATGGAGCAAATCCTCAAGATCAACAACCTGGGGATGGCCATCGAAGGCACGATCGTGCGCATCGCGCCGGCCGACCAGCTCCGGCGCGAGGCCGAGCACGAGCGCGAGCTGGCCGCGGCGCAGCGGCGCTCGATTCCGCTGCGCACGGTGATGAAGACCTTGAGCTACGCCTCGGCCAACGAGGTCTCGGCCCTCCTGCGCAACCGCTCGGGCGCCATCCTCTCCGAGCGCGGCACGGTGCAGGTCGACCAGCGCACCAACTCGCTCATCATCCGCGAGCTGCCGTCGAACATCGACACCGTCCTGGCGGTGATCGAGAACCTCGACACGCCGGAGCCGCAGGTGACGATCGAGGCGCGCATCATCGAGGCCACCAAGCAGTTCAGCCGCACGCTGGGAATCCAGTGGGGGTTCGACGCCGCCGGCAACAACGAGTTGGGCAACACCACCGGCTTGCAGTTCCCCAACAACTACGATGTCGACGGCGGCGTCGGGCTCCTGACCGGCGGCGCCAACGGTTTCCTCAACCTGTCGATGGGCAACATCCTGAACAGCTTCAACCTCAACGCCGCCATCCAGGCGGCGGAGAACGAGGGTCTGGTCAACATCATCTCGGCGCCCAGCGTCACCACATTGAACAACTTCCCGGCGCAGATCCAGAGCGGTCTGCAGATCCCGATCCAGACGGTGACCAACCGCACGGTCTCGGTGCAGTTCGTCAACGCCACCCTGCAGTTGGTCGTACGGCCGCACGTGACCGCCGAGGGCACGATCATCCTGAACCTCAACGTGGCCAAGCGGGCGCCGCAGCTCGCCTTCGCCGTGGTCGGCGCCACCAACGCCCCCATCGCCACCAAGGAGGCCTCCACCACCGTGGTGGTGCGCGACGGCGGCACGGCGGTGATCGGCGGCGTCTATGAAGTGTCGACCAGCCAGAGTCATGACCGAGTACCGGGCCTGGCCAACATCCCGATCCTCGGACACCTGTTCAAGAACCGAGAGCGCAGCGAAGAAAACGACGAGCTGATGATCTTCGTCACGCCGCGCATCGTGCAGATGTAAGGACGTGGACGCGGAGGAATGCCGTGAGAAAAATCGCAAGTCTCTTGCTGCTCCTGACCCTTCCCTTCGTGGGCCTCGCCTGCGACGAGCGGACCGAGGAGACCGATTCGGGCGGCGTGCTCTTGGAGGTCGACTTCGGCACCGTGCTGCCCCTGCGGGCCTCGGTCAACGACGTCGTCGGCAACAACGGCTCGCTGGTCCAGGTGGAGGCGGTGACCTTCACCTCCATCGTCGCCAATCCCAACGCCGTCGCGAGCGACCTGATGAACATCGAGCTGGAGTCCTTCGAGGTGGTCTTCCAGCGCGTCGACGGCGGCACGCGGCTGCCGCCTCCCTACGTCGTCAAGCTCCTGGCGACGATCCCCGCCGGCGGCAGCTTCACGATCAACGACCTCGAGCTGATGTCGTTCGACCAGCTCAACAATCCTCCCCTTTCCGACCTGCTCTTCGCCAACGGCGGGTTCGACAAGGAGACCGGATTGACCTTTATTCGCATGAATCTGTTCATCCGGGCGTTCGGCCGAACGCTCGGCGGGCGGCGTGTGGAGTCCGTACCGCGGCCCCACACCATGGAGTTCACGCAATGAGAACGGCAAACCGGAGGAACGCCATGAATGGTTTCAGGATGAGGTCCGGCTACGCCGCGCTGGCGTCGGTCATGGTGCTGGGCCTGGCGCTGGGAGCTTGCGAGACCGATTCGCCCACCGCGCCGCAACAAACCGTGCCGCCCCCGTCGACTCCGGGACCGAGCGCGACCTGGAACGTCACGGTGACCACCGATCCCTCCACGGTAACCCTTGGGGAGGAGGGGTCGGTGACGTTCACCGTGCTCGTCACCGCGACCGTTCGGCGCGCCGGCACCAACCAGCCGCCGCCCAACGGCTCGACCGCGATCGTGAGCACGCCGCTGTCCGCCGGCACGCTGACCTTGAACAACGGCGTGGGCTCGGCGACCTTGACGATCACCGCCACGGCGGCCGGCGCTTTCATCGTCCAGGTGAGCTTCGAAGGCAGCGTCGGCCAGTCGGCGATCGACGTCGAGGAGTTCCAGGAGGAGGTGGTCATCCCCCTCTTCATCGAGAGGGTGCAGCCTGATCGCGGCGGCCCCAACGGCGGCCAACGGGTACGCATCAGCGGCTCCGGATTCGAGGAGCCGGCGCGCGTTCTCTTCGGCACCAGCCCGGCCGTCGTCCAATCCGTCGCGCCCACCCTGATCGTGGTGCAGACCCCGATCGTCGACCTGGACGTCGGCGAGATCCTCACCGTACCGGTCACCGTGTCGGTCAACGTCAACGAGGAAGGGACCGCCAGCGATACCCTGGGCGGCGCCTTCACGTTCACCCGCGGCGGCGGCGGCGGCGGCGGCGGCGGCGGCGGTGGCGGCGGCGCCTTGGTGCCGCTCATCATCTCGATCACCCCCACCTCCGGCCCCAACGAGGGCGGCACCGCGGTCATCGTCCGCGGCGAAGGGTTCGAGGACCTGGTGCAGGTCTTCTTCGGCACCACGACCCGGATCGAGGCCGAGGTGCTCAACGTCTCGTCGACGCGGATCGACGTCGTGACGCCGGCGGCCACCGGCTTCAACTCCCCCAACCGCGATTCGCTCGTCGACGTGCAGGTGGTCAACGTGGAGTCCGGCTTCGAGGACACCCGCGCCAGCGCCTTCCAGTACGGCTCGGTCGACACGCCGCCGATCTTCATCGCGACGGTGTCGCCGGGCGAGGGCCTCTACACCGGCGGCGATACGGTGAGGATCGCCGGCTCGGGATTCGACGGACCGGCGGCCGTGACCATGGCCGGCTTTGCCCAGAGCGTGATCTCGGTCACCGGCACCGAGATCGTCCTGCGCTCGAGCCGGATCTTCCTCAACTCCTGCGCCGACGTCTCGGGACCGGTGGAGGTGGTCAACGAAGAGACCGGCGACGGGGCCACGGGAGCGAACTGGACCTACCGGGTCTTCGACCCCGCGGTGACCGCGCTCCAGCCGAGCTCGATCCCGACCGACGCGGCCGGCAATCCCATCCCGCCCGGCGCCCAGTTGACGATCACCGGCTTCAACTTCGACCCGCCGGTTTCCGTCACCTTCGGCGACGTCACGGCCATCGGCTCGACCCTGGTCGACGCGAACACCCTCCTCGTCACGATTCCGCCGTTCACCGACGGGTTCGACGAAGAGCAGTGCGACGACAACGGCGACGGGACGATGGGGACCCGCCTGCTGCCGACGGCCGTGGATCTCGTCATCGTCAACACCCCGTCGACCTGCGAGACGACGGTGCAGATCTCCTACGTGCCGCCCTCGGAGTGCGTGGGCGACGTGTCGACGATGCCGATCATCCAGGACATCGCGCCGCGGACGAGCAACCAGAACGGCACCCCCGTGGTCATCACCGGGCTCAACTTCGTGGATCCGGTGCGGGTGCTCTTCGGCGACGTCGCCGCCTCCGGCACCGTGGTGGTGAGCTCCACCCAGATCAACACCAACGCGCCGGCGTTCAACGCGTTCGAAGAGGAGGCCTGCGACGACAACGGCGACGGCACGATGGGTATGCGGTTCATTTCGACGACGGTCGACGTCACGGTGGAGAACAGGTCCTCGGGCGAGAGCGACACGTTCCCCGGCGGCTTCACCTACGTTCCCAGCGGGGCGCTCGCCGCCTGCCGCAACGACGTCGGGCCGCCGCCGCCGCCGCCGCCGCCGGTCGCCTCGTTCTCGATCACGAACGTGACCCCGACCGGACCGGGCGGCATGGTGACGGTGACGGACACCTCGGCGAACGCCGCCTCGTTGACGTGGGACTTCGGCGATTTCACGCCGGTGGTCAACGCCCTTCCCGGCAGCATGACCATGCACACCTACACCGCCGACGGCACCTTCACCATCACCCTGACGGTGACGGGCACGGACGGCTCGCAGGCGTCGACCACGCGGATGGTCACCTTCCCGTAACGGTCCGCCGGACCGCTGAACGACCCAGCCCCGCGGCGCCGCGCCGCGGGGCTTTTTCGTTCGCGGGGCTCCCTGCGGGCTAGCTCACGACCGCCCGCCGGCAGAGATCGGCGAGGCGGGCGACGGCGGCGGCGACCTCGTCGCGGCCGGCTCCGGCGCGCAGACTCTCCTCGAGCTCCTCCGCGGCGCGGGAGAGGGGCTCGAAGCCGTAGGTGCCGCCGGATCCCCGCAAGCCGTGGGCGAGGACCTGGAGTCTTTCGAGATCGCCGTCGCGAAAGGCCTCCTCGATGGCTTCCCGGCGACTGGGTAGACGGTCGACGAAGGCGCGCACGAGACTGCCCAGCGTCGGATGGCCGGCGAGCGTGCTGACCACGGAAGATTCTTTGCGGTCGTGCGGCATGACGGCTCCGCGGCCCGGCAGGGCGACACGGCCGGCCGGGCACCTACGATCTTATACGCTGGCCCGACGATCCGGAGACCTGCTGAGCGGCCTCCCACTCCTCGCGGCTCTGCCTCGCGATCGGCTCGAGGCCGCGACGCTCGAGCAGCGCGTCGAGCCCCGGAAGCTCGCCGGCGACGAAGCCCTCGAACGACGTCTCCGCCGCCGCGAGCTCGCCGAGGAGGACGTCCTTGCGCGAGAGTTGCGACTGCGTCGGCCGCCCGTCGTAGCCCACGACCTCGCCGAAGAGGTTGCCGAGCTCCTCCCGGAGCTGCTCGTCTCCCGAGAGCCAGCCCGCCTCCGCGGTCGAGACCAGCGTGCCGCGGATTTCCTCCAGCCGATCGGCGAAGGCCTCGAGGCGGCTCACGTCAGCCCTCCGGTCGAGCGCCGCGGCTCGCGCGCGCGCCTGATCGCGCAGCGAGGTCAGGACGTCGACCATGTAGGTCAGGTCTTCCAGGCTCTCGTAGATCTCGAGGGCAGCCTCCTGCTGTGCCCGCCGGTCCTCGGCCGAGTGCGGCGAGCGCGGATCGGGGACCAGGCTGATCTCGCCCTCGAGCTCGGTCTCGCCCTGGCGGTCCTTCTTGACCAGGCGCACCTTGTAGTCGCCCTCCAGCACCCGCGGCCCCTGGAAGACGAAGACCAGGTTGGTCGCCGGCGGCAGCTTGGGCGGGGGCAGCCGCATCGGCCAGTAAACCCGGTTGAGGCCCCGACGCTTGCCCGACGGCAAGGTGGTGATGAGCTCGCCCTCCTGGTCGTAGACCTCGATCCTGAGCTCGCCGATCAGGTGCCGCTTCCTGAGGTAGTAGTCGATCGCCGCCGCCTCGGGCACCGTCTCGCCGACGAACTCGCCGGTCGAGAAGGCCGAGAGCTGGCTGGTGATCATCATCACCGCCGGCCGCGACGGCAGCAGCGTCACCTCGGACTCGAGCACCTCGGGCGTCAGCGCCCGCAGCGGCGTCACGTCGTCCAGGACGTAGATGCCGCGGCCATGGGTGGCCAGGATCACGTCGTGCTCGCCGGGATGGATCACCAGGTCGTGCACCGCCACCTTGGGCAGGCCTTCCTCGAAGCGCGCCCACCTCTCGCCGCCGTCGAGCGAGAGGTAGAGGCCGAGCTCCGTGCCCAGGTAGAGGAGCCCCGGGTTGACCGGGTCCTGCTTGACCACCCAGGCGTAACCCTCGACCTCCTCGGCAGCCAGCGACGTCCAGGTGGCTCCGTGGTCGTCGGTGCGGTAGACGTAGACGCCCATGTCGCCGGTGCGGTGGCCGTCGAAGGTGGCGAACGCGGTGCCCGCGGCGTGCGGGCCGGCGTGGAGCGACGAGACCCAGGTGCCCGCCGGCAGCCCGGGGACGTTCGCCACGACGTTGGTCCAGGCGGCGCCGCCGTCGCGGGTCACCTGCACCAGGCCGTCGTCGGTGCCCACCCAGATCACGTCCGGGTCCCGCGGCGACTCGCTGACGGCGTAGATCGTGGCGTTGTTCTCCGCCGTCGAGTTGTCGATCGTCAGGCCCCCGGACTGCATCTGGCGCTGGCGCGCCGGGTCGTCGGTGGTCAGGTCGGGCGAGATCGTCTGCCACGAATCGCCGCGGTCGCGCGAGCGGTGGAGGAACTGCGAGCCGTAGTAGATCGTCCCGGGATCGTTGGGGCTGAGGTGGATGGGCGCGTTCCAGTTGAAACGCAGGTCCGCCTGGCCTTCCTCCGGGTAGGGCTTGATCCGCTTGGCCTCGCCGAGGGCGCGGTCCACCCGCAGGAGCTGGCCGCCCTGGTACTCGGAGTAGATGACGTTGGGATCCGTGGGATCGGCGAAAACCCAGAAACCGTCGCCGCTGCCGATGACCTCCCAATCCCGGTTGGCGATGCCGCCGGAGGCGCGCGACGGCCCCATCCACGAGTTGTTGTCCTGGAGGCCGCCGTAGACCTGATAGGGCCACTGGTTGTCGTGGCTCACGTGGTAGAGCTGCGAGACCGGCAACGTCCCGACGTGACGCCAGCCCACCGCCCGGTCCTGCGACACGTAGAGCCCGCCGTCGGTGCCGAGGAGCATCTCGTGCGGGTTGGCGGGATTGATCCACAGGGCGTGGTGGTCGGGATGGACCCCGCCGAGGCTGAAGCCGCCGCCGAAGAGGCCGGTGAAGCTCTCGCCGCCGTCGGTCGAATAGGTGAGCATGAAGCCGGGCTTGTAGACGCGTTGGTGGTCGGTGGGGTCGACCACCAGCTCCGAGAAGTAGAACGGCCGCATCGTGACGTTGGTCGACGCGTTGAGCCGCCGCCAGCTCTCGCCGAGGTTGTCGGAGCGGTAGAGGGCCGTGTCCTCGGACTCGACCGTGGCGTAGACCACGCTGGGCCGCGACGGCGCCACCGCCACCGCGATACGGCCGAGATCGCCCGCGGGCAGCCCGTCCTCGAGCCGCGTCCAGGTGGCGCCGGCGTCGGTGGACCGGTAGAGGCCGCTGCCCGGGCCGCCCGACTCGAAGAAGTCGGGGTAGCGGCGGAACTGCCACATGGCGGCGTAGAGGATCCGCGGCTCCTGGGGGTCGACGTCGAGGTCGGCGCAGCCGGTGTCGGCGTCGACGTAGAGCACCCGCTCCCAGGTCTCGCCGCCGTCGGCGGTCTTGTAGACGCCGCGCTCCCCGCCCGCGTCCCACAGGTGGCCGGTGGCGCACACGTAGACCACGTCGCCGTTCGTCGGGTCGACGCGGACGGCGCCGATGCGCTCGGAGTCCGCGAGCCCCACGTGCTTCCAGGTCTCGCCGCCGTCGGCGCTCTTGTAGACGCCGAAGCCCACCGACACCGAGTTGCGCGCCCACGACTCGCCGGTGCCCACCCACACGACCTCGGGGCTCGAGGGGTCGATCGCGACGGCGCCGATCGATTGCGGATGGTCGTCGAAGACCGGCTTGAAGTTGACCGCCGCGTCGGTGGACTTCCACACGCCGCCCGAGGCGGCGCCGACGTAGACGGTCAGGGGATCGGCGGCCACGGCGTCGACGGCGGCGATGCGGCCGCTCATCACCGCGGGGCCGATGGCGCGGGCGCGCAGCCCGCCGAAGGTTCCGGCGTCGACCTCGACCTCGGCCGCGGCGGCGAGCGGCCAGGCCGCGAGGGCGGCCAGGGAGAGGTTGCGCAGCACGCGGAGGATGGTGCTCTTGGTGCTCGGCATCGCCCTAACCCTCTTCCTTTTCCTCTTCCTTCCCCTCTTCCTTCCCCTCTTCCTTTGCCTCTTCCTTCGCCGGCAGGGTGAAGCGTGCGTCGTCGACGCCGACGTTGACCTCGACCTTGTCGAAGGTCATGTTGGCGCCCGCCGGGACGCCCTCGAAGACCTGCTCGTAGGAGTGGGGCACGAGGATGCCGCCGATCTCCTGGTAGTCGCCGAGCTTGGTGGTCACGTTCACCTCGTTGCCCTGCATGTTGACCTTGGCCCGCATCTGAAAGGGCAGGTAGTACTCGGTGTCGAGGTAGACGTCCACCACGTCGCCGTTCTTGCGCGTGACCTTGAGCTTGTAGGCCTCGGTGCCTTCGACCTCCTCCTTGCCGACGAGCTCGACCTGGTGGCCCTTCTCCTTGTAGTCGACGAGCGGACCGTCGAACTCGGCCTGGCCCTCGAGCTGATTCTGGAGATCCTCGCTCAGCAGCTCGGGCTCGGTCGTGCCCATCATCGGCATCACGCCCCAGGCCTTTTCGCCGTCGAACGCCTGGATGATCTTCATGCCCTGAATCTCCATCTCCATGCGGAACTTGTTGGGGCGCTTCTGCTCGATCGTCATCGGCGCCTGCATGCCGCTCATGCTCATGGTGCCGGACATGCGCATCGTGTCGACGGCCTTCAGGGCCTCCTTGCCGCCGATGGTCTCGACGTAGTGGGCGATGACGTCGTCGACGGTCTCCTCGGCCTGGCCGGGGACGGCCGGCAGCGCCATGAGGACGAGAACGAGCCATATTGAGTGCTTCCTGGACATGTAGACCTCCTTGGGGGGAGTTGGAGAGACACGGGGGGTCACGACAGATGGACGGACGAGCCGCGTGCCGGCCCGGTGCCGCGATTCCTGTCTATAACGAAAAAGCGGGTCCGGGGTTGCACGCGCCGCCGACGCCTCACCGAGCTTATCCCAGGTCCGGCGCAGCCGCCAGCCGGAGGCGCTCTGACCCTCACTCCAGGCTTGTGTGGCCGAGCGTCCGGTGTTGTAGAATGCCGGCAGGAGGAAGCGATGACCCTGCTGACCCAACTCCAGGAGAGGGCCCTCGAGCTCAGCGCCGTAGACCGCCGCCGCCTGGCCGAGGTCATCTGGCAAAGCCTTGAAGAGGAGGCCTTCCCCCTCTCCGAGGCCCAGCAGCAGGTGCTTGCTCGGCGACGCGAGGAGTACCACGCCAACCCCGGGAGCTTCCTGACCTGGGATGAGCTCCAGGCCAGGCTCGACGAGCTGCCGTGAACGTCGTCCTCTTCCATGCCGACGTCGCCAACGACCTGAACGAAGCGTCTCGGTGGTACGAACGTCAGAAACCCGGTCTCGGGCGGACCTTCCGAGACGCCTTTGACGAGATTCTCGGTCGCGTGGTGGATTCTCCGCTGCGCTTTGCGCCCGTTGAAGAGGACCTGCGGTGCGCTCGGCTGAGGAAGTTTCCCTATGGCATCTTCTACGAGCACGTCAGGGAAAGCGTCGTTGTCGTCTATGGTGTCCTGCACCACTCCCGGGACCCGGAGCTCTGGCGAAGTCGACGATCAGGATGCTGACAGCTAAAATATAGAGACCGTAGAATTCGGGAAATGGAAAGTACTGCCTGGCCGGCCGCCGGCCGAAGGCGCCGCAACCCGTCTGATATACTCTCCGGGGAGCGAGCGCATGTCTGAAAGCTCTCTTGCCGACGAGGAGTGCCGCAGCCGGCGGCCGGGCGACCTGCGCCTGGGCCTGGCTGGCGACGGATCCCTACGCTGGGTCGCGGTCGACCTCGCGGCGCCGCTCGAGGAGGCGCGCGCGAGCCTCGACCTCTCGCCGGTCGCCGCCGTGGCCCTCGGCCGCGCCGCGGTGGCGGCGGCCCTGCTGCTGCGGTTCTCGATCAAGGTGCCCGGCCGGCTCTTGCTCGAGATCCGCGGCGACGGGCCACTCGGCAAGGTCTTCGCGGAAGCCGACGACCAGGGCTACGTGCGGGGGCTGGTCGGCAAGCCGCGGCTCGTCACGCCGGCGGACGGCCGGCTGTCGATCGGCTGGGCCGTGGGCCAGGGGACGTTCAAGGTCACCCGGCAAACCGAGCGCGGCGTCTACGAGAGCCAGGTGGAGCTGGTCAGCGGCGAGATCGCCAAGGACCTCGTGCACTACCTCGAACAGAGCCAGCAGATCCGCTCGGCCGCCCTGCTCGGCGTCCAGCCGCGCCCCACCGGCATCGCCGAGGCCGGCGGGTTGGTGATCGAGGCGCTGCCGGGCACGCCCGAGGAGGTCTTGAAGCGTCTCGAGGCCAACATCGCCGCCCTCGGCGGCGTCAGCCTCCACCTGGAGGACGGCGGCATCGAAGGCCTGATCGACGCCTTGCTGCGCGACATCGACCGCCGCGAGCTCGAGCGCCACGAGCTGCGCTACGGCTGCGGCCGCGGGCGCGCCAGCCTGCTCCAGAAGCTCGCCCACCTGACGGTCGAGGAGGTCGATTCGATCGTCGACGCCGAGGGCCGCTTCGCCGCCGACTGCGTCTTCTGCGGGCGCCGCTACGCCATCTCGCGCGACGAGCTCATCCCCGTCGACGACCCGACCGTCCACTGAGGGCGAGCCGATCCGGACGTCCGATGCGCTCGGCGAGCCCGCTGGGCACCGGGGCGATGAACGAGCGCCGGAAGGCCCCGAGCTCGTCGAAGGCGTTCTCCGGCCAATCGCCGAGGACGTCGATCATCGTCTTCAGGCCGCTGCGATAGTCCTCGTCGAGGTCGGGGCGCTTCTCGAGGCTCTTGACGCGGTGCCCGGATCGCGGGTCGCGTCGCTCATGAAGGTCTCCTGTCGGGCTGCTCTCCGATTTGCGGGGGACCATAGCAGACAGCCATGGCTCGCGCAAACGGCGTCCGGGACAGGACGGAAAAGTCCCGCCCCCAGGCGGGGGCGGGACGGGTGGATGGAACGATCCCGTCAGGGGATCAGGCGGTCACGGGCGGCGCTTCCTCCTCGGGCGAGGGGGAAGGGGGCGCCGGCTCCGGCGTCTCCTCCGGCTTCTCCGCGCGGCGCGAGGGCTCGGCCGCGCGGATCCGGTCGGCGAGGTCGTCGAAGCCGGCGAGGCGGAAGTAGGCCTCCTGGATCCGCGTCACGTTCACGTAGACGCGGAGGTGGAAGGCCAGCGCCTCGTTGCGGGCGAGGAGGGCCTGGTCGGCGAGCTTGATGGCGTGATTGAGCGCCGCCATCGCCTCGTCGAGCTTCTTCACCGCGGCCTCGAAGGCGTTGGCGAGTCGCTCGAAATCCAGCGGCTCCTGACCCACGCGCTCCTCGGGGAGCTGCGCGGCGAGCTCCGGATTCCGCATCCGGCCGACCGCCTCGAGAGCCTGCTCGCGCTCCGCGGACGGAGTGCTCGCGGGCGCCGCCTCGAGGCCGACGAGGAGCAGCGCCTCCTCGCCGTAGGTGCCCGCGACGGACTTGCGCGAGTCGCGGTGCACCCTCTTGACCTCCTTGAACTGTTCGTTGCGCTGAGCGTACGCCTTGGTGACCTGGACGCGGTGAGCCCCGTAGACCCGCTGCTTGCCGCGGAGCTCGCTTCCCGAGCGCCGGAGCAGGGCGGAGTTGGCCTCCTGGGCGGCGTCGAAGTCCGGCGGGGGCGGTCCTTCGCCCTCCAGGGACTGCGGTGAGGCGTAGACCTCGGTGAGCTTGGCGGTGACGCTCGACTTCGCCGTCATCGTGGACGCCACCACGAACTCCGACTTGTCGAGGCTCTTCACCGCACTCTTCGGCATTTGGCTTGACATCGTCAGCCTCCTTCCTGTTGGTCCGGCTCCATGCCGGACCGCGGTTGAAGCGGAGGGCATCCGGCACGCCCGGAGGCCCTCACCGAACCTGGCCGCGACGCCTATAGCGCTCGTCCAGGCTCGCCATGCAGACTACGGAGCGCGCGAAGGCTCGTGA
>Ga0299906_10001313_pt1 | contig 21429 bp, 16 predicted proteins | sample RVTome_14_FD_200259 | JGI IMG/M metagenome (GOLD analysis project Ga0299906, IMG submission 200259) | Soil microbial communities from uranium-contaminated site in the Upper Colorado River Basin, Wyoming, United States - RVT145D125 (version 2) ...
TCGCCGGTCGCGGGCCGCATCGCCACCAGCGCCGCTTGAGGCGGGCCCGAGGCTCCGCGAGGGAGCCTGTCCTGGATCTCCTCGAGCCCCTCCAAGAGAGCCTTCTGCGCCGCGCTCTGGAAATGCCGATCCATCGTCGACTGGACGCGAAGCCCGAGGGAAGGGATCCGGGCGGCGTCGTAGGTCGCGAGGAGCTCTCCCCGGAGAGCGTCGATGAAATACGGAGCTTCGCCCTGGTCGACCGCGCCCTCGACGAGGCCGAGCGGGGCTTCTATCTCGCTCGCCGCCTCGGCCTCGGTAAGAAGCCCTGCCCTCTGCATCTGGTCGATCACCACGTTCCGGCGATCGAGTGCGGCTTTGGCGTGGTGGAAGGGGTTCGAGGAGTTGGGAGAGCGGATGAGGGCGGCGATGAGCGCGGCCTCCGACACCGTGAGGTTCTTCAGGTCCTTGCCGAAGAATATCTGCGCCGCCTGTGCGACGCCGTGGATCCCGAACGAGCCCCGCTGCCCGAGGTACACCTCGTTCAGGTAGAGCTCGAGGATGTCGTTCTTGCGGGTGCGGCTCTCGAGAATGACCGCGAGGTACGCCTCGAGGAGCTTCCTGCGGAAAGTCCTCTCCGGGGTGAGGAAGTAGTTCTTCACCAATTGCTGGGTGAGAGTGCTGGCGCCTTGATCGAGCTCTCCACGCCTGAGGTCGGTCACGAGCGCGCGGGCGATCCCGATGGGATCGAAGCCCGTATGATCGAAAAAGCGGCGATCCTCGGTCGCGAGCACCGCGTCCCGTACCCGATCGGGAATCGCCTCGAGCTCGACCCAGCGCCTCTTCGCCCGGTCCTCTCCGAAGAGGGTCGCTACGGGCACGGGCTCGAAGGGCACGCGATCCAGAGGTTCGCCTCCTCGGAGAGCGCGGATCTCGGCAATCCAGGGCTCCTTGAAGGTCACGGAAATGGGAGCGGGGAAGGCGCCGCGGCGCCGGAGGTGTACGCCTCCCTCGACGAGCGCGAAGCTACCGGGCTCTTCTCCTAGCGAAGCATGCTCCCGATAGCCGAGGTCGTTCAGAAGCGACACCAGCTCGTCTCTCGACAGGCGTTGGCCGCGCCGGAGCTCGAACGGCCGCGCGTAGACCCACGTGGGCCGCTCCGCTTCCTCGCCGCGGAGGCGCATATCGATGAGAGCCGTGAACCGGAGGGTGTGATAGACGAGAAAGCCGGCGATGCCGAGGAAGAGGACGCTCAGGACCGAGAGTGAGAAGACGACGATCCGGAACCGCCGCCTCGAGTACCTCCTGGTCTTCTTGCGTCTCAAGAGCGCTCAGATCTTGAGGACTTTCATCATGTTGGTCGCGCCGGGAAGCGTGGTATGGCCGCAGACCGTCACCACGATGTCGCCGGTGTCGATGATGCCTTTCTTCCTCAAGTACTTGAGCGCGACCTCCAGCATGGTATCCGCGGTCTCGAAGTGGTCCAGGAGCATCGGGACGACACCCCACCTCAGGGCGAGCCTGCGATAGACCCGCTCCGAGGGCGTGAAACCGAGGATGTGGCTCTGAGGACGGAAGTGGCTGACGAGCCGCACCGTGGCCCCGGACTCGGTGAAGGCCACGATGTACTTCGCCTGCAGCTCCTCGGCCGCGCGGCGCGCGGCGCCCGCGATCGCCCGAGCCACGGGAGAGCCGTCGAGGGGAGGGTAGTCCGACTGACGCCGATGCGGCGGGCTCGTCCCAATGTGCTTCTCGGTGTGCTCGGCGATCCGGGCCATGTGCTTCACCGCCTCGATCGGGTATTTCCCGCTCGCGGTCTCGGACGACAGCATGAGCGCGTCGGTGCCGTCGAAGATGGCGTTGGCGACGTCCGAGGCCTCCGCCCGGGTGGGAACGGGATGGTTCACCATCGACTCCAGCATCTGGGTCGCGGTGATGACCGGCCGCCCGCGCCGGTTCGCCTCACGGATGATCTCCTTTTGGAGAGTCGGCACCGTTTCGGGCGCGAGCTCGACCCCGAGATCCCCCCTCGCCACCATCACTCCGTCGGCGACCCCGAGGATGTCGATGAGGTTGTCCACGGCCTCCGGGCGCTCGATCTTGGCGATGATGTGGAGATCCTCCCGGCCGTGCTGCTGGAGGAGGGAGCGGAGCTCGCGGATGTCTTCCTTCTTGCGCACGAAAGACATCGCCATGAAATCGACGTCCAGCTCCAGGCCGAGGATCGCGTCCCGCTTGTCTTTCTCGGTCAGCGCCGGCGCCGAAATCTTGGCTCCGGGAAGGTTGATTCCCTTACTCGAGGTCAGAGTCCCGCCGCTCACCACCTGGGTGATGACTTCCTCGCCCTCGATCTTTTCCACCCGGAGCTCGATGAGCCCGTCGTCGATGAGGATTCGGTCCCCGGGAGAGACGTCGCGGGGGAGCTGCTTGTACGTAGTGGAGACCTTCCCCGCGTCGCCCGGGACCTCTTCCGTGGTGATCACGAATCGGGCGCCGTTGACGAGCTCGACGCCACCCGGCCGGGCGATGGTGCCGGTGCGGATCTTCGGGCCCGCGAGATCCTGCACGCAGGCCACGGCGCGTCCGAGATTCGCGCTGATGTCGCGCACGATGCGAATTCGCTCCCGGTGCTCCTCCGGAGTCCCGTGGGAGAAGTTCATTCGGGCGACGTCCATTCCCGCGACGATGAGTCGTTCGATCATCTCCGGGCTCGACGTGACCGGACCCAGAGTCGCGACGATCTTGGTCTTACGCATGGATCTTCTGTTCGCGGGATCTCGGCCCGAGCGCGCCTTCGACGCGGACCCGGATTATGGTCGTGAGAATCTTGTAGCCCGCCATCACCGTCCCCTTCACCGTGCCCGTGATCTTGGACTTGCCGATCCGCCGATGATAACTGACGGGAACCTCGGTCGACCGAACGCCGGAGCGGGCGGCTTTCGCCTGCATCTCCGCCGTCCAGCCATAGTCGCGGTCCTGCATGTCGAGGGCGAGAAGCGTCTGGTAGCCGATGGCGCGGAACGGGCCTAGATCGGTGAATCGGTAGCCGTAGAGCAGATGAATCATCCGGGTGGCGAGCCAGTTCCCCCAGCGGGCATGAGGCGCCAGAGCCCCCCGTTCCCTTCGGCCCAGGACCCGCGAGCCGACCACGAAGTCGGCCCGACCCTCGAGGATGGGCGAAACCAGCCCCGTCATCTCAGAGGCGCGGTCGCTGTAGTCTCCGTCGACGAAGACCACGACGTCGGGAGGCTTCTTCGCGAGGTAGGCGATTGCCGTGAGGCAAGCCTGTCCGTAGCCCGCGCGGGGCTCGGAGAGCACGGTGGCGCCGGCGGCCCTGGCCACTTCGGAAGTCCGGTCGCGGCTCCCGTTATCGACGACGACAACCTCGCTCGCCAGACTTCGCGGTATTTCGGCGAGGACTTTGGGGAGGGAGCGCTCTTCGTCGAGGGCGGGAATGATGACGACAATCCGCATTGGGCCTGCTGAGGTTCAGTATAGCTGAAAGGAGCTCACCGGTGGCCGGAACCTCGATTTCCAGTCGACGCCGATCGTCGTTCATGAGCTCGAAAGGGGTTTCGTGGTATTCTAATCTCGACTCGGGGGGGACTCCGAGTCGATTCGATCGTTCCCAGGGCCGGAACGCTCGAAGCGGCGTGAAGCCGACCAGGGCCCATACCGGAAGGTCAATCCCGGAAGGAAAGGTGGAAGCCATGACCGATTCTCCTCTCGCTCCCAATCTCGAAAGCACGTTCGCGACCCTCGCGGAAGTCGGCGCCGAGCTCAACAAGGGCACGGACTCCCTCAACCACATACTCCGCAGCATGGAGAAGAAGCTCGACCAGTTGAACCTCCATGTCGAGGGGGAAGTCAAGCTGCCGCGGCCGGGCAAGGGTGAGAAAGATGTCTACCTGGGCTACGGACAGGCCGTCTTGAACCAGGCCGGGTGGGGACTGTACGTTCGCGCCGACGAGGAAAAGTACGCGAAGTCCGTATTCGACTGCTCGCGAGACACCCGGATCCTCGCCGTGAGCCATCTGCCCAAGCTCCTGAAGAATATCGAAGCCCGAGCGCGAAAGATCGTGAGCGACATCGAGGACGCCAAGACGGCCTACCTCGAACAGTAGCCGGACTTTCTCGCATCAGGCCACGTCGAGGTGACGGCCTCACCGTGGTACGCGGCCCCGGCGTTGAAGCCACCACCTCATGCACTGGTGGGCAATGTCTACCGGCTCGCAGAACATGAGCGGACAGCCGCCGACGATGCAGCTCACGCCGCGGGCTTCGCACTCGTGAATCGCCTCTGGCGACACGCTGCCCTCGCCGAAGGACCGGTGAGACCACACCCGGCCGACGCCTCGTTCAGCGCACTGGCGCACGACCTCGACGGAGGCCTTCGGATGCGTGACGACGACGACACATCGACGGCACCGGGAATGGCGGCGACGTCCGGAAAGCACTCGACGTCCTCGACGCGGGATGCGTTCGGGTTGATGGGAAACACCTCGTATCCGCGACTCTTCAACCTGCGGTAGACGGCGTTGGCCGTCTGGCGGGGATCGCGAGAAACGCCTGCAACGGCGATGCGCGTTCCGCGAAGGAACTCGGAGACCGACTCGGGGATTCCAGCCACGGACTACTCCCCGGCCCGACAGGGCCGGCGATTGAGAGCGCTTGACCCCTCCCATCATGCCACCGCCGTTGCCGAAGCGAAAGGGCACGCCGGATTAGCGCCGAATGCCCCACTCCAGGAAGTTTGAACGCGGTCCCCAGATTCGGGCGGGGCCTGCTTCGGGAAAGGCGTCTTTCAAATCGCCGTACTTAAGGACGAGCGTTTGCGCGCACATGTCTCCCAGGCGTTGCCGACGCTTGGAAAAGTCCGCGACGAGACCCGCGGGAATCCCTCCGAGAAACAAGGGATTGACCTCGATCAAGCGCAGCAGGGTACGAAGCGCCCCTCTCCGAAAGCCGGGTGTGTCACCGTTCAGCCCCACCACCCTTATGCCCGAGAGCCATTTGCCCATGGTGACCCCGTATCTCCCCTCGAGAAACGCGTGATAGACGAAAGCAACGCCGTGCGCGGAGACAAGCACCAGGATCGGATCGAGCGTGCCGGCCGGAACGGCGATTCCCGCGATCACGATGACGAGGAGGGGAACCGTGAGGTCGATGTAGGCGGCGAACCAGCGGCGCACGATGATATCGCTTCGGTAAGAGCTCGACAGTTCCGACGCGTTGAACTCGATCGATGTTGCCATTACGACGGCGGCCGAGGAGGCATCACGACCTTCCACCCGACAGCGGCGGCGAGGCTAGCCCCGAGGAGAAAACTACCGAACATGATGGCGTTCGTCTGGAAACGCTCTTCACCGAATAGTAGCAGCCCTCCCAGAACTCCAACGGTACCTCCACCCAGGGTGATGAAGGCGACCCAAAACAACGCGAAATGGGAAGCTCTCTCGGGTGGCTTCTCGAATATCGGTGCCTCCTGGGCTATTCAATCCGCCGTCAGCTCATCACCTTGGGCGGCCTAACCGCGATAGCCGGTGCCGGGGATCCTTCGAGAGAACTCTGGACACAAGTACGTCTCCTGGACACAGCGCTCGAAAAGGTTGTGGATGGCAAGGAGGTCGTCTTTGGACTTCACCCCGAGGTACGCGGATTTGATGTTGCGGAAGCACATCATTCCTCCGACCCGTCATCTCGTTCCTCGTAGAAGAAAGCGCCGTGGCGACGTCCGTAATGCATCCAGACTCCCGCGCCGAGGTGATAGGCACGGTCCTCGTACTCGGCGACCTCTTCCTGGACGGAGAGGAGGAGTTCCCAGAAAGCGGATCCTATCGCCCGCCGCGTAGCGGCGTCGAGCTCAGATTCGGAAAAGAAAAGATGAGAGCGGCCGTAGTAGTCGGTGCACTCGAACGGGAAGGCAACAACGCCGGCGCCTTCTGAGCCCGTCGAAACCACGGCGAATCCGAAGGTCATGAGGGACTTCTCGATGCGCTCACTCTCCGGTAGAGAGTCGACATGGAACAGCGCCATGATGCGGGCTCGCACGCAGATGGCGTCGAGCTTCCGGCCGACCAAATTGCGGACCTCGTCGCTCAAGTCGCGTCCTGGGTCGCGGGCGTAGTCGGCGAGCGGGCACTCGGGTGAGAAGCTGGTGCCAGTCAGCTTGACCTGGGCTGGCGTGAACCTGAAGCCAGCCGACGAACGGGAAGCGCTACCCACATCGAGGATGAGACCACCCCGGACGTTCAGGTCCATCGGTCTTGCTCCACCATTCCATGCGGATGTGCTATTTGTCGCGACAATCGCCCGCCTGCGCGTATCATACGCTGGGAATGATGCCAAGGAGTCCGACATGACTCGTCGAAAAACCGCCGTTTGGTTGACCTTGACCGTTGCATTGGGGGGCGCAGCAGTTTCGGCTCTCGCTCAGCAAACCGGTCCCGCGTTTGTGCCCGAGTTCAAGCTCGAGTGCCATCCGACCGAGCCCGTGAGGGATGTGCCGCCGGAGGACCCGAGTGCGGACCGGTTTGGAAATGGCCCTTGGTACGTCAACGAGGGCCGAAGCCTCTGGGCTGTATGGCAGCCGCTGGTGTCGGGGAAGGCAGGCAACCGGATAATGTGGATCAAGCCGCCAGGTCTGAAAATTGAGATCGCCGGCCGTCGCCTCGATGGGGAAGCCCCGCCGCTCGAGGTAAAACGAAACTCCGGATATCTCGAAAAGGGATTCGAGCCCAATCGATTGTACTTTCCGGCGCCGGGTTGTTGGGAAGTGACGGCGACTTCCGGCGGGGAAGAGCTGGTATTCGTCGTCGAGGTCACATGAAGATTCATCGACTGGCGATATTGCTCGCCCTCGCGGTAGCGGCTCCGGCGGCTGCACAGGACCGCTTCGACGTTCTCATCCGCGGAGGACGCGTTCTCGACGGATCGGGGAATCCGTGGTACCGGGCGGATATCGGGGTCCGGGGCAGCCGCATCGCCGCCATGGGTCGGTTGGAAGGTGCTACAGCGGGGCTGGTGCTCGACGCAGGCGAGCTCTATGTGGCGCCGGGCTTCATCGACGTGCATTCACACGCGGACGAGGGGTTGGGTCGGGAAGAGCTGAAAGGGGCTGCGCCCATCCTCCTTCAGGGAGTGACGACCGCGGTGCTCAATCCGGACGGCGGCGGGCCCTGGCCCCTTTCCGAACAGCGCGCGCTATACGAGGCTCACGGGATCGGCGTGAACGCGGCGCTCATGGTGGGACATGGCACGGTGCGCCGCGAGGTCATGGGGATGGAGGATCGGCCCCCGACCGAAGAAGAGCTCGAGCGGATGAAGGCGCTGGTGCGCGAGGGAATGGCCGCGGGGGCGTTCGGACTATCGAGCGGCCTCTATTACGCTCCCGGGAGTTACGCGGCGACGGAGGAAGTGGTGGCGCTGGCGAAGGAAGTGTATCCCATCGGCGTCTACACCAGTCACATCCGTGACGAGAGCGACTACACGGTGGGGCTCCTCGCGGCGGTCGAGGAAGTCGTGCGGATTTCCGAGGAAGCCGACATTCCCGGGATCGTGACCCACTTCAAAGCGCTGGGGCCGGACAGCTGGGGACTGTCGGTCGCGGCCACTCGCAGAATCGAAAGGGCGCGGGCGCGGGGAGTCCAGGTGTGGGCGGATCAGTATCCTTATGAAGCTTCGGGGACGAGCATCGAGGGGGCTCTGGTGCCACGGTGGGCTCTCGCCGGGGAGACGATGAAAGGGCAGCCCTCGCCCCTTCAGAACCGCCTGAAAGATCCGAGAGAACGGGCGCGGCTCCGTAGCGACATGCTCAGGAACATCGCAAGGCGGGGTGGGGCGGCTCTCTTTCAGATCTCGAGCCACAATGCCGACACCTCTCTCGAGGGGAGGAATCTGGCGGATCTCGCCGTCGAGCGCAACCTGGCTCCTGTCGATCTCGCTCTCGAGCTCCTCGACCGAGGCGGAGCCGATCTCGTCTCCTTCAATATGTCGGAGGCAGATATCGCCCACATCATGCAGAAGGACTACGTGATGACCTGCTCGGACGGCGGGCTCGTGGCGCCGGGCGAAGGCAAGCCCCATCCCCGCTACTACGGGACCTTTCCCCGGAAGATCGGCCGATACGTTCGGGATCGCGGGGTCGTGGGCCTGGCGCACGCGATCCGCTCGATGACCAGCCTTCCGGCGACGGTCTTCGGGCTCGAAGGCCGCGGCACCCTCCGGGAGGGCGCCGTTGCCGACCTGGTGGTGTTCGATTTCGACAGGATCGCCGAGCGCGCTACGTACGGCGATCCCCACCAGCTTTCCGAAGGCGTCGTCCACGTCCTCGTCAACGGCAAGCCCGCCGTCCAGGGCGGAAAGCCCACCTCGGCCCTCCCGGGCGAGGTTTTGCGCCCATCGAAACCCCGGATGTAAGATCGATCGATGGCTACCACGAAAACCCCGACAAAACCCCTTCCCGGAATCGCGGAAAGCATCCTCGACACCATCGGGAACACGCCGCTGGTCAAGCTCACCAAGCTGACGCGAGGCATCAAGAGCACGGTCCTGGCGAAGGTCGAGTTCTTCAATCCCGGCGGCTCGGTCAAGGACCGGATCGCCATCGCCATCGTCGAGGACGCCGAGCGGAAGGGCCTGTTGAAGCCGGGGGGCACCATCGTCGAGGCGACTTCCGGCAACACCGGGATGGGTCTCGCGGTGGTCGCGGCGGTGAAGGGCTACAAGTGCATCTTCGTCATGCCCGACAAGATGAGCGACGAGAAGATCCGGGCCCTTCAGGCGCTCGGAGCCAAAGTCGTGGTCACTCCGACGGCGGTCGAGCCCGACGATCCCCGGAGCTACTACAGCGTCTCCCGAAAGATCGCCGAGGAGACACCGAACTCCATCTACGCCAACCAGTACCACAACCAGATCAACCCCCAGGCGCACTACGAGACCACGGGGCCCGAGATCTGGGAACAGACGGGCGGACGTATCGACGCTCTCGTCATCGGCATGGGCACCGGCGGCACCATCTCGGGAACGGGAAAGTACCTCAAGGAGAAGAACCCGAACGTCAAAATCATCGGGGCCGACCCCGTGGGGTCGCTCTACTACGAGTATTTTCAGACCGGGAACCTCGGGCCTGCCCATACCTACAAGGTCGAAGGGGTGGGGGAGGACTTCCTCCCTTCCACCATGCACTTCGACGTCGTCGACGAGGTCATCCAGGTCGGCGACAAGGAGTCCTTCCTTACCGCCCGCAGGCTCGGCCGTGAGGAGGGAATCTTCGTCGGGGGCTCTTGCGGCACCGCGGCCGCGGCCGCGATCCGATATGCCCGAGGGCTTCCTGCGGGAAAGGTGGTCGTCGTTCTCCTTCCCGATTCGGGCTCACGGTACCTCTCCAAGTTCTTCAACGACGACTGGATGCGCCAGAACCGCTTTCTCGAGGGCGACCTCGGCGAGAGCAAGGTGAAGGCTCTCCTCACCTCCAAGCGCATTCAGAATGTCATCACCGTATCCCCCCAGGAGACCATGGGAAAGGTGGTGGGCATCATGAAGGAGAACAGCATCTCGCAGCTTCCGGTGCTGGAACGGGGGAAACTCCTGGGTCTCGTCACCGAGTTCGCGCTCCTCGACCACATGGTCCAGGGACACGCACGCCCCGACGAGCCCATCGCTCCACTCGTGACCAACCAGCAGATGGAAGTGGTCTCGCCCGACGCGAGCCTCGAGGTGCTCGCAGAAGTCTTCAGCCGCGGCAACATCGCCGTGGTTCTCGACGACGAGAAGGTGAGTGGAATCGTCACCAAGATCGACCTCATCAGCTATCTGGCCGAGCATCCGGTGTAGAGTAGGCTCTATCGGCCGTGCGCCATTCGCGCGTCGTCCTCGCCCTCGCGCTCTTCACTTCCGCGTGCCGGAGGAACGAGTCCATCGAGCCCCTCCCGCCGCTTCTCGAGATCTCCTACGTCGCCTCGGCGGTGCTCCCGCGCTCCACGGAGGTCGAGTCCCTCGAGGTCGGAGGCATCTCCGCCCTGGCTCACGAAAGCGAGAGCGGGGCGTGGCTCGCGCTCTCGGACGCCCGGGTGTTTTCCAGGTTCTACGAGATGGAAATTGGTCTCGACGAGGGCGCGCTTTCGGTGACACCGCGAAGGGCGGTGGCTCTCGAGAACGCGGACGCCCTCGACACGGAAGGCCTGGCCAAATCCCCGTGGGAAAACCTTCTGGTGTCGACCGAAGGCGACGGCGAGAAGGAGCCCGTCCTGCAGCCGAGATTCCTCGAGTTCGACCGTGAGGGAGCGCTCCTTCGGACCTTCGAGCTCCCGGAAAAGTTCCTGTTCGAAGGCTCGCCTCAGGTAAGAGGCATTCGCGACAATCTGGGATTCGAGAGCCTCGCGCTCTCGCCCGACGGGAAGAGGGTGTTCGTCGGCGCCGAGGGGACGCTCGTCCAGGACGGGCCGGTCGCCGGGGTCGACTCCGTGGGCTTCAGCCGCATCATCGTCTACGCGGTTGGGGAGAATGAGCTCTCGGCGCAGAACGAGTACGTGTATCCCATCGGACCCTTCGCCCCGCTCCCGGAGTTCGCCGATCAGGAGGTCACCGGAGGTCTCGTGGAACTGGTCTCCCTCGGAGGCGATCGGCTTCTCGCGCTCGAGCGCATCTTCATCCGCGAGCTTTCCGGCGAGAAGCGGGATCGCAATCAGGCGCGGATCTTCGGCGTCGACTTGTCCTCCGCTACCGACGTCACCGCCATCGATTCCCTCGAAGCGAGGAGCGACTGGCGCCCGGCGACCAAGGAGCTGGTCCTCGATCTCGACGACGTTCTCTACGGTCTCTCCCCCGAGTATCCGCGGCTGGACAACCTCGAAGCGATGGGTTTGGGCCCGGAGCTTCCCGGCGGGGGGAGGGCGCTCTTGCTCGCGAGCGACGACAACTTCCAAAGCAAGCAGCGGACGCAGTTTCTTCTCTTTCGCCTAAAAGGTGGGTGAAGCGTGTTTCATCTCGCGGTTTTCTTCGCCGTTTCCGTCGGATTGACGCCCTCCGACCTTCACCGGCTCCATTCGGTGCGCGAGGTCGCGATTCGGCCCGACGGAGGCGCGATTCTCTTCACCGAGCTCGATTCGAGCGGACAGGGACAACCGGAGTCGAAGCTCCTGATCTACGACCGGGCGACGGGCTCCGTTCGCCCCTTCCGGAGCTCGGGACTATCGGGCTCGAGCCCGCGCTGGTCCCCGGACGGAGAGAGAGTCGCGCTCCTGGGAGCCCACGATGGAGTCTTCGGGCTCGTCGTCACCGACGCCCGGGGCGGAGGCGAACGGCTGGTCGCGAAGGTGCAAGGCACGAATCACCCGCTTCCCTCCTCGGGAGAGACCCTCGCCTGGGCGCCGGACTCGCGCTCGCTCGCCTTCATCTCGGCGACTCCGGGACCGGAGACCGACGAGGCGAGGGGGGACCCGGTGGTGATCCGAAGGTACCTCTACAAGCCGACGGCGTCCGAAGGGGAGACGAGGTTCAACGACAACCGGCGCACCCACGTGTTCCTGGCCGATGCGACCGGGGCCGAGCCTCCGCGCCAGCTCACCGACGGTTCCACCTACGAGCACTCCGTGAGCTTCTCGCCGAAGGGGGACGAGATCCTCTTCGTCTCGAACCGCGACCGCGATCCGGATCGCTTTTTCAACTACGACCTGTTCGCGCTGGCCGTAAAGGACGGAAGCGTCCGCAGGCTCACGCGAACGGAGAGCGCGGAGTACCGTCCGCAGTGGTCTCCCGACGGGGCCTCGATCGTCTACGAGGGAACGGCCCGCGGCCTCACCTCCTCCGAAACGACGATGGAGGACACTCACATCTGGATCATGAAGTCCGACGGGAGCGGCCGGCGGGAGCTCGCGAGCCTCGACAACCGACAGTCGGCCCCCTTGTGGTCGCAAGACGGAGAATGGGTGTACTTCACCGTCCAGCAAAGGGGAACCCAGGCCCTGTATCGGATTCGCGCATCGGGTGGGGAAGCGGAGCCGGTGGTGCGGGAGCGAGGCCGGGTAGGCTCGTTCTCGCTCTCGCGGAGCGAAGCCGTCGCCTACGGCTTTCATGCCGTCGATGACCTGGGGCAGCTCCATCTCCGCGAACCGTCGGGCGAGACCCGGAAGCTCACGGACTCCAATCGCGATCTTCTCGGCGCGACGATGCTGGCGGAGACCGTTTCCCTCGAGTACCTCAGTTTCGACGGCACGAAGGTAGAGTCCTTTCTGACTCTTCCCCCGGCGGAGGGGAACGCCCGCGTGCCGCTCATCGTCGCTCTCAAGGGAGGACCCCACAGCCAGAGCGGACCCGAGCTCAACCATCGGGCGCAGGCCTACGCCGCCGCCGGCTGGGCGACTCTCCAGGTGAACTACCGCGGCTCGACGGGCTACGGGCAGGCTTTCGCCGATGCCATCTTCGGCGACCAGAACGGCGGCGAAGCCAAGGACGTCCTCTACGCCGTCGATGCCGCTCTTCGCCGCCATGAGGTTCTCGACCCCGACCGACTCGGCCTCGAAGGAGGGAGCTACGGCGGACAGCTCACGAACTGGATCGTCACCCAGACCGAGCGATTCAAGGCGGCGATTCCTCGGGCGGGCATCGCGAACCTGGTGAGCTTCAACTACATGGCCTACTACCACGACTATCTCGCCGTGGAGTACGGCGCCTATCCCCATCAGGAGGACCTGATGGACCGGCTTTGGGAGCGCTCGCCCCTGAAGCACGTCGCCCGGGTGAGGACTCCGGTGCTGTTCCTTCATGGAGAGAACGACAACGACGTCCCCATCGCGGAAGCGGAGCAGTTCTACATCGCCCTTCACGACGTCGGGGTCGAGACGGTGATGGTGCGCTACCCGCGGGAAGGCCACGGCTTCCGCGAGACGGCGCACGTGGTCGATTCCATCGAGCGGAGCATCGATTGGTACCGGAGGCATTTCGGAGTCGAGCCCTAGCTCTGAAACCGGCAGGAGGTCAGGTCAGTACCGGTTTTCCCGCAGCCATTTGCGGACGGACTCGGCGCGCTCGCTCTCGGGGTCGAGCTCGAGGAATCGCTGGAAGCTCTGGGCGGCGAGATCGGGCGCCTGCTTTTCCCGCACGTAGAGGACCGCCAGGTTGTAATGAGCCTCGCTGAGAGACGGGTCGAGCCTCACCGCCGTCTGATATTCGGAGATGGCCTCGTCGATGAGCCCGGCCTTTCGCGACGCTACCGCGAGACGGAAGTGGAGGGACACGTCGCCGGGGGACGACCGGGAAAGCTCCCGGTAGGCCGCGGCCGCGGCCTGAAAGTCCTCCGCCTCTTCGAGGACCTCCGCGAGCTCCGTCCGCGCGCGGGTGAACGTGGGATCGATCTGGACCGCCCGCTCGAGAGCCTGTCGGGCTTCGACGAGGTCTCCGGCGCGGCGGTCGGCGAGGGCTTTCACGTAGTGCGCGGGAGCGAGATCGGGATAGGCCTCGAGCGCGACCCGGGCCATGGCTTCCGAACGGGCCGGGTTGAAGCCGTACCACAGCGCGTGGAGGAAGTGGGTCTCGGCGTCCTTCGAATCCACCTGGAGCGCCTGCTGGATCGCCTGCTCCATCTCGACCATTTGATCGCGGTGGTACGCGGCCCAGGCCCGCGCGCGCTGGGAATCGATCTCGTCCGGTGCGAGGCGAAGCGCGTCCTGGGCCGCGCGTGAAATCTCCTCGACTTCGGCCGGGGAGCCTCCTTGGGTCAGGTAGGCCCTCAAACCCAGGCTCTCGGCGAGACCCGCCTGCGCGCGGGCGAGGGCGGGACTGAGCGGCGCCGCCGAATCGACGTTTCCGCGGTACTCCCGAATCTTCGCGTCCAGTCCCGCGAGGGAGAAACGGTCGCTGGTCGGCACCGTGGTGGGGGCCGCCGCCTCCGCCGGCACAGCCCTCTCGGGAGAAAAGCTGGCGATGACCTGTCCCAGCGTCGGCGCCACTTTGGAGAGGTCCTTCTCGGGAATCCAGGTCGTGAAACGGTAGAGGGTCTCACCGACCGTGGTCACGACCTCCGTCACCTGATCGCGCTCGTTCTTCTTGCCGCTCCTCGCCGGCACGAAGTACACGAGCTCCACTCCCGTGCCCCAGGGGTATCGGCGAACGGTCTTGGACGCGAGGGGCTGGCTCACCCGCTCCGCCAGTCGCTCGAGCTGCACCTCCAGGAAGATACCGGCGAACGTCGGGTCCTCCAGGTCGATCGGCTGGGTCAGCCTCTCGATCTCGAGCCGCACCATGTTGTTCTTGCGGTATTCGAGCTGGAAGGGGACTCCGGCGCTCGGCGGCTGGAGCTTCGCGTTCTTCTCCGGATAGGCGAGAGTGAAGCCCTGACCCCGATGGGTGAGCGTTTTCTCCTGGACCGCCGCGAGCACGAGGCTCACGAGAGCGAGAGCGAGGGCGCTCATGCTCCGGGCGCCTCCCCCACGGTGTTGGCCAGGACTTCGTCCAGGCTGGTGTCCCCTTGCGCGGCGACCCCGAGCCCGCTCTCCCGAAGGGTCTTCATCCCTTGCTGTATCGCGAGCTCCCGGAGCTCGACCACGGAAGCTTTCTTGGCAATCAGGTCCTCGAGCTCGTCCGTCACCACCAGTGCCTCGTAGATGCCGCGCCGCCCGCGATAGCCGGTTCGCCCGCATTCCTCGCACTCCCCCGGCTCGAACAGTGTCGCGCCCTTCAGAATAGCGCTCTCTCGGGGCGTGAAGGAAGCGGAAGTCCTCGGCGCCGCGGGTTTCTTGCATTTGGCGCAGAGCCGCCGCACGAGTCTCTGGGCGAGAACCAGGCGGACCGCGGAGCCGACCATGTATGGGTCGAGGTCCATGTTGAGAAGTCTCAGGATGGTGCTCGGAGCGTCGTTGGTGTGGAGGGTCGACATCACCAGGTGACCGGTGAGCGACGCCTTGAGGGCGATATCCGCCGTCTCCTGGTCCCGGATCTCGCCGACGAGGATGACGTCGGGGTCTTGCCGCAGAAAGCTCCGGAGGGCGCCGGCGAAGGTAATGCCCGTCTCCTCGCCGCAGTGGACCTGCGTGACCCCCGCGATCTTCGACTCCACCGGATCCTCGGCCGAAACGATGTTGACGTCGTCGTTGTTCAGATGCTCGACCAGGGCGTAGAGGGTCGAGGTCTTCCCGCTTCCTGTCGGGCCGGTCACCAGGAGAAGCCCGTTCGGCCGCTCCGCCGCTTCCCGCACGCGCTCGAGGGTATCGGCGTCGAAGCCGAGCTCGTTCAGGCCCTGGCGCTTGCGCGAACGGTCGAGAGCGCGAAGCACGATCTTCTCGCCGAAGAGCGAGGGAAGGCTGGAGAAACGAAAGTCGACGTCCTTCCCCCAGACGAGGTCGTAGCTGATGCGGGCGTCGAGAGGCTCGGTCGCGGGCTTCATGGAAACGCCGGCCATCACCTTCAGACGGGCGACCACCGCGAGGGCCACCGGGGTGGGGAAGCTGAAGGCGGTCCGCATGGCGCCGTCGATTCGTGCCCGAACTCGAAAGACGGTCTCGAGCGGCTCGAAATGCACGTCGCTCGCTCCCGCGAGCACCAGACGCAGCAGCAACTGGTGGACGAAACGGATGAGCTCGGGATCGCGTACGATGGCCTCGAGCGCCCCCGCGTCGGCGCGGATCTTGTCGCGGTTGCGATTCACGAGCGCGACCGCGGCATCCGAGTAGGCGCTCATGGGCGCGTCGAGGCGGGCCTTCACGATGGAGTCGACGAGCTTCAGGGCCTCGTCGAGATCGGAAGCCGCCTTCGGCAGGCCGTTGATCGCGAACCCATAGTGCTGGGTGATCGCGGCGGCGATGGGCTGCTCCAATCCGGCGACCGCGTGGATGCGGCAGCCGGAGACCGCTTCGAGCGCCGAGATCAGCCGGCGTTCAGTGGGGTTGAGCATCGCGACCCGGATGGCGTTGAGCTCCGATTGCACCGGGAACAGGAGCGCCTCCCGCACCAGCTCCTTGGGAATGAGCTTCGATACCGTCTCGATGTACTCGGGATAGACGGTCAGAAGCGAAGGATCGACGATTCCCGTTCCCGCCACCTCTTCCACCACCGCGCCCAGGATGTCGGCCGACGCCAGCTTGAGCTCGAGAAGCGCGCGCAGGAAGCTCATCGGGCGCGTCTGGTGAAAGGCGCGGGCGCGCTCGACCAAAGGCGCCTGGACGTAGCCGTAGTGGACCAGCCTGTCGGTCACCGCCTGCTCGAACTCGGCGTGGTTCATCGCAAGGCTACTGGAGCTTGCGGTCCAGATCGGCGATCCGCTGCTGCGCTTTCTGGTGGTACTCCTCGCGGGGATTGGGAAGGAGCGCCAGGCACTGCCGATAGAGATCGCGGGCGTCGCGGAGCTTTCCCAGGCCCTCGTAGATGTAGGCGCGCTTGTAGATGTCGACCGCTTCCGACCGGACCTTTTCGAGGGCATTGCCCATGAACGCCTTGGTGGCGGCGTGGTCGGGATTGAGGTCGAGGACGCGCTGGAACTGCGTCATCGCCGGGGCGAGCTCCCCGGCGTTATAGAGTCGGACGCCCTCGTCGTACATCGGACCGAGCTTCGCCTCGAGGAGGTGGCTCGCCTGATCGCGGAACTCGCGGGCGCGCGCGTTCTGAGGATCGAGCTTCAGCACCTCCGAGAAACTCGCGTAGGCCGACTGGAAGTCCTCTTTCTGGAGCTGAGAGAGACCCTGCGCGGTGAGATCCTCGATCCGCTTCTGGCGCTGTTGGGAGGCGCGGCGGTTCTCGTCCATTCCGGAGAGACCCCGCCTGGCGGCGGCGTTGTCGGGATCGAGCGCGAGCGCCTGCTCGTAGGCGGTGCGGGCCCGCTGGCCGTTCCGGCTCTTGAAATAGTCGCCCTCGGCGAGGTGAGACTCGACGAGCTTGGTCTTCAGGAAGTCGCTGTCGGGAGAGAGGGCCTTCGCTTGCCCGAGCACCGTTCTCGCTTCGTCGAACTTCGCCTCGCCCTGAAGGGCCGTCGCCCTCTCCACGAACGACGCCACCTGCGCCGATCGCTCGCGATCCAGACGCTCGCTCTCGGCGCGAGCCTGAGCCTCCGCCGCGGCCGCTTCCTCGAGCCTCGCGGTCTCCGCCTGGGCCAGGTGATGCGTCTCGTCGAGGACCAGGACCTTCTGGTACTGCTCGAGGGCGAGCGACAGATTGCCCGCGGCCTCGTACTCCTTGGCGCGCGTCAGGTATTCATCGATGCGGGCCTTCTCCTCGGCGTTCAAGTCGGACTGAAAGACTTCCTGGAACTCCCGCTCGGTGGACTGGTCGGGAGATCGTACCAGGATCACCACGACGAGAAGGAAGAGCATGACGCCGAGCCCCGCGGCGATGAGAAGGAGGCGAGGACGAGATGAGGATGCCGCCGCCTTCGCCGGGGCAGGGGGCGTTCTCGCCGGCGGGGAGGACACCGATGCCGAGGGCGGAGGCGGCGGGGGAGTCGACGTCGACTGCGCCGGCTGGATGATCTTGATCGAGTCGGGCGCGGGAACGACTCCGTCGAGCGCGAACAAGAAAGTGAAGCCGCCTATCTGAATCTGGTCTCCCTGCTTCAATTCCCGCGACGTCACCTTGACGCCGTTGACCCGGGTGCCGTTCTCGCTGCCCAGATCGACGGCGGCGTAGACCTCTCCCCGACGCACGATCTTCAGGTGCCGGCTCGAGACCAGCGGATCGGGGATGGCGATCGGATTTCCCGGAGCACGGCCGAGCACGGTCTCCTCGGTGATGAGAGGGTAGGATCGCTGGGGTGCGCCGGCGATGAGCACCAGCGCGGGCACGGCTACGTTGCTGTCGAATCGAACGATCGAGCCTCCGATCTCCACCTCGCAGCCCGGGTAAAGATCGAGGGAATCCACCCGCCGCCCCTGGTGCAGGATGCCGTTGCCGCTTTCGAGGTCGAGGATGCGGTAGCCTCCCGAGGGCGCGGGCTCGATGCGCGCGTGCCGGCGCGAGACCGCGGAATCGGCGAGGGTGATGTCGTTCGCGGCGTCGCGGCCGATCGAGAGCGGCTCGGATCCGAGCTCGCGCTCGAGCTCGACGCCTCCCGCCTTCAGAACGACGATCTTGGCCATATCTCCCGTGCCTATCTCAGCTTCGCCTTCGCCTGCTGGATTCCCTGCTCGGCCTCGGTATAACGCACGTCCGAAGGATCCGCGAGCGTCATGAAGATCTCCCATTCGCCGATGGCTTCCTCGTATCGCAGGTACCGGAAAGCCTGCCGGGCGTTTCCGAAATGCCGATCGGCCTTCTGCGCGATCTCCTCCTCGAGGAGGCTCAGGCGGGTCTTGGCCCGAGCGTTGTCGGGATCGATCTCGAGCACTTTCTGGAAAGAGCTCCGGGCTTCCTTGAGCCTTCCGGTATCGAGAAACGAGAGCGCCTGCTCGAAGTGCTCTTCGGCCGTCGACGCCGCGGTGGCCGCGGCCGGCGGTCGCGTTTGGGCCGGAGGGGCCGTCGCCGCGGGGGGCTCGACGGGAGCGGTCGTCGCGGCGGGAACCGCGCTCTTGCCGGAAGTCGCGTCCGATGCGGGCGGGTCGCCCGAGGGAACGAGGAGCACCCGCAAGAGAACTCCGAGCGCGAGCGAGACCCCGATGAGAAGTCCCCCGATGCGGAGAAGCCGCTTCATGGGATCGGCTTCGATCTTGGGCGGAGCCGAACGGCCAGGAGTCGCCGCGGCCTTGGGTTTGATTGCGGGGGCGTGGGCCGCCGAAGGCGACGCGCTCGGCCTCGGAGCAGGGGCGGCGGCCTTGGGAACCGGAGGCGGTGGGGGCGCCGGCCTCGCCGCTTTTTGCTCGGCCTCGGGCGCGACGAGGCGGCAGCGGACGCCCGCGAACTGGAGCTCGTCGCCGTACTTCACCGCGGCCTCGCGGATGGCCTCGCCGTTGACGTACGTCTTGTTGGCGCTTCCCAGATCGACCAGGGTGATGCTCGATTGCGACAGCAGGAGCTTCGCGTGAAACTTGCTCACGAACTGGTCGGCGATGGGGATGCGATTCGACGGATCGCGGCCGATGGTGATCTCGGTTCCGACGACGGAGTGATGGACTTCCTTCCCGTCGGGGAGCTGGACCACGAGCCGAGGAAGATCCGCGGCGCTAAGAGTTTTCTCGACCATCAATTAATGCTCCCCTCGCTCCTCGCTCGGGGAGGATGGGGGCCCTCCGGGCCCCTGAGCTCGCAACCGACAACTCGTTTGGGGGTCGAAAGACGCAGCTAAACCATTGTCCCGTATCTAACCGCCCGGTTTCAAGCTGACCAGGACCCGGTCCCCCTCGCGCGTCGCGCTGACGGCGAGGGGCCCGGACGGGGTATCGACGGAGGAGACGGTCCCGGGAGCGTCGTCGAGGGCGTTCAGCGAGTCCAGGACCGCTCCCAGGAGCTTCTCGTCTTTTATCGCCTCGATCACGTGGCGGCGCTCGAGCGCGTCGGGCCTCGAGCCCAGGAGCTCGGCCGCTCGGGGCTCCGCCCGGATCACCATGAAGCCGGCATCGACCCAGAAGGAGGCTCCATCGCCGGGGGCCGGAGGCGGCGCGACGGCGGCCTTCGGGATCGGCCTTTCGCGCGTGGAAAAGCTCGCGGGAACCGGGGATGCGGGAGTCTCGGCCGCGGCCGCACGGATCGCCGACGGCGGCGCGGCTACCGCGGGGGCGCGTTCGATGAGTCGGTTCACGCTCTTCGCGATCTCGGAAAGCTCGGAGAACCCCTGCGCCAGGGGAACCCGCGGCGCGTCTCCTTTGACCACGGCCTCGACGTCGTCTCGCAGGGCGGCGATGGGCTCGAGGGTGAAGCGCTTTCCCATGACCACCGCGACCAGGACCGCGAGCATCAGGACGAGAACCCCGAGAAACAGCACCGCGACGGCCCAGCTCCCCGACGCGGTCGCCACCTGGTAGACGAGAACGGCGATCCCGACTCTCCGGCCGCGATCGAGAATCGGCTCGACCATCACGTAGTCGCCGTTTCCGCGCCGCCCCAGGTAGAAGGTGCGGATCTCCTCGAGCGTCGGCTGGATTCCGTCGATGGTCTGAAACGTCTCGTCGACCCGGCTCGAAGGGGCGAGCACCTTCCCCTGGAGATCCAGAATGAACGCCTCCTTCACCCGCTCTTCCCGGGTGACCATCTCGACCTGCAAATCCCGGGCGCGCCCCTCGGCGACCGCGGTGGTATTCGCGGCGGTGAGCAGATCGAGGAGAGCCCTCCCGCGCCGAAGGGACTCTTCGCGCAGAGCGTTTCCCAGAGTGCGGACCAGAGGAAGCGCCAGCACCAGGTACACGGTGAGCGCCACACCGAGAACGACGAGCGCGTGTCGTCCGGTCCAGGAGCTCTTCGGAGGAGTGTCGTCGATCGAGGCTTCCGTGGCGACTGCGCTCGGCACCGGCGCCGCCGGCGTCGGCGCGGGAGGAGAGATCCCGGGGGAGAAACGCGCGGTGTCGAGGACTTTGGGCTTGGGCGCCGCCTCGGGCCGGAACAGCATCGTCCCGGTATCCGGAGGCTTCAAGGCTTCTCGAGACAGAAGAACGGTGCTTTCGGCGTCGGCCGTGACCTCGGACTTTGCGGGCGTTGCGGGTTTGGACGGGGCTTTCGGCGAAACGATCATCGTCGCCGAGTCGTCGGCCGCGCTTTCCACGGGGGGCGGCGCAGGCTTCGGCGGCGGCGCCGGCGGGGCATCAAAAGAATAGGTGATCAGAAGCGACCCCATCCGCACCGTATCACCGGGCTTGAGCTCCGCCTCTTTCAGCTTTTGGAAGTTGACCCAGCTTCCGTTCCGGCTTCCCAGATCGACGAAGCGGACGCCTTCGGGAGTCGGCTCGAACATCCCGTGCCTTCGCGAGAGACTGGGGTCGTCGATGTGAATCTCGCAGGAGGGGTCCCGACCCACCGTGAGCGAGGTGGCGCCGATTTCCCTCCGCTGGATCTCCTCTCCCCTCTTGATGACCAGGCGCTTCAAGGCACGGCGCTCCCTTATCCCATCCCGTAGATGAATCGCAGCATGACCGGTCCCACGATCACCAGGAGCGCCGCGGGAAGGATGAAGAGAACGAGGGGAACGAGGATGATGCTGGACGCCCGGGCGCCCGCTTTCTCCGCGCGCTGGAACCTCTCGGCGCGCATCAGATCGGACTGCGCCCGCAGGACCGTTCCGATCGAAGCGCCCAGCCGGTCGGCCTGGATCAGGACCGAGGAGAAAGACGAGACCTCGGGGACGCCGCAGCGCTCGGCCAGGCTCCGGAGCGCGTCGGACCGCGTGGTTCCGAGACGGATCTCGCGCAGCATGAGCGAGAGCTCGTCGGCGAGGGGTCCCGCCGGGCCCCGCTCCACCACGCGCTGGAGGCCCTGGGAAAAGTCGAGCCCGGCCTCCACCACCAGGGTCAAGAGGTCGACGGAGAAGGGGAGCGCCCGCACGATGGCCCGCTGGCGGCGCGCCACCATGTCCTTCAAGAGAAAGTCGGGGAGGAACGAGAAGAG
>Ga0299906_10001314_pt1 | contig 21426 bp, 14 predicted proteins | sample RVTome_14_FD_200259 | JGI IMG/M metagenome (GOLD analysis project Ga0299906, IMG submission 200259) | Soil microbial communities from uranium-contaminated site in the Upper Colorado River Basin, Wyoming, United States - RVT145D125 (version 2) ...
AGCGCGGCATGCTGGACGACACCCTCATTCTCTGTACAGGCGAATTCGGCCGCACGCCTACCGCGGAAATCGCCGAGCCGGGAATCAGTGTCGCCAAAGGAAATGGACGCGACCACAACCATCACGGGTTCACCGCGTGGATGGCCGGCGGCGGCGTGAAGGGCGGCCACGTGCACGGCGCTACAGACGAGTTCGGATTCAAGGCCGTAGAAAACAAAGTGCATATCCACGATCTTCACGCAACCATTCTCCACTTGCTTGGATTCAATCACGAGACCTTGACGTACCGACATGCCGGCCGCGACTTTAGACTGACAGACGTTCACGGTTCCGTGGTTGACGACATACTCGCGTAACGTACATCCAGCGAATGCCGTCGAGTTCGACCCGTGTGACAGCCCATGTTCGACTTTTACCCTTTTTCCAAGCTCTACGCGGCCGGGGCGAGAGCGTATAGCAAGACGACCTTCATAGGCTTGGGGCGTTTTGAAAAGGCATCGTGATGCGGGGGTGTTGCAAAAGTCCGCCCGCACCAGAGCCACCGTCGCACGGCGGTGATGGCGTCGGAAAACGTTCGGTTTCGCCACGGACCCGAATCACGGATGGCGAGGGAGTCGAACCCCATGCCCGGAGGCACCGTCTGGGTAGCAGCCAGCGGCCGGCCCACGCCCGGCATCACCATCCACGACGATCACCGCAAACGGCAGGAGTCGAACCTGCACCCTCCGCCTGCGGACGACGGCGCTCGATCCCGTTGAGCTACGTTTCCCGGACAACGGCGGCGGGACTCGAACCTGCAACCTCCCGATTCGTAGTCGGGCGCTCTTTCCGTTTGAGCTACGCCGTTCCATACCGGAAGGCTGAGGGCACGATCCCCATGCGCCAATGCGCACCACCGGTTTTCAAGACCGGGGCCGCCCCGACGGCGACGTAACCTTCCATCACCGGAAGGCAGAGGGCATGATCCCCATGCGTTTGTCCGCACCACCCGCTTTCGAGGCGGGGGCCGTCCCGACGACGGCTTTGCCTTCCTCGTACCGGCGACGACCGTACGACGCGCTGCGCGCAGTCCACGGCGTTACTCCGATTCGATCACGGAAGACGGAGGGAACGATCCCCATGCCCGAAGGCACCACCCGGCATCCAACCGGAGGCCGACCCACGTCGGCGTCATCTTCCTACCGGTGACCGGCGGGAATCGAACCCGTGTCCCCGCGTTCACGGCGCGGTGCTCTGGTCCGCTGAGCTACGGCCACATGCGGCGCGGCGGGATTCGAACCCGTACTTGCCGGCATGCACGTCCGACAATCTCCAACCCGGCTGACGCGCTCGAGTCGAGATGAAGCGCGCACCTCCCCTGAGCAGCCTCGACCGGATTCGAACCGGCAACCTTCGGGATGAAAGCCCGACGATCTAACCGCTTGATCTACGAGGCCGTTAAACGCAAAAAGCCGGCCGATCCGTCAGGACCGTCCGGCTAATGACATGCGTCGTTCAGTGTTTCTCGGTCTCGATCACCTAGCGCATCGTCACCTCCGAACGGTCCCGGCGGGACTGCTCTTGTTCATGGCGACTGAAGCGGGATGATCGGTTCATGTTCATGACAACTCAATATACCGCATGAAGAGTCCAAAGTCAAATCGGCATTGCTCGCCGGCCGCTTGAGTTTTCTCGAAGACGACATATATTTCAGTCGTGCCGAGGTGTCCTCATGCAACCGGCAATGCAGTGATCGCCCGATTCATGAAATGTTCACGCCAGAGATCCTGGAACCGGCCGCTACACGGGCGACGAAACGGTTGATGGCCTCGGCGATCCCACTCGGACGCTCGATCAACAGTGAATGCGAAGCGTCCTTGAACCACATGACTTCGATATTCGACCGCTCAGGTACGAGAAGCCGAGCCAACGACGGACGGGGTGCTTTCCCTCGGTCGCCCCACAACTCGAGGATCGGCAGCTCAGTCTGTTCCAGGAATGCATACCCGTCCCATTTTCGCCAGATCTTACCGAAAGCGGCCACCTCCTCGCGACTCCATCGAGCAAGAACCCGTTTGCGGTAAGCGGCCTTGGCGTCCAACTGTTCCTGACTCAGCGTGCTGGACATGTCAAATCCGAAGGCGTCACGGGCCGCGCGCCAGCTTGTCCAACCTTCGATGGATATGATACCGAGCACGCGCTCGGTGGCGATGCGACCGACCTCGATGGAAATCATGCCGCCCAGGCTGTGTCCACCGATGAAGAACCGATCCACGTCCAGGGCGTCGGCGATGTACAAGGCGTCGGCGGCGCACTGCTCGATCGAGCCGTTGACCGGCGGCGGCCAACTCGCGCCGAGTCCGCGGTTCTCGATGAGGATCAGGTTGAACCGCCGGTCCAGCACCGGCACGGTCTCGGCGTAGACCTGACTGTCACTGAAGGTCCCGGGAATCAGCATCAGCGCCGGTCCGGGTGCCGGTCGGTGCGCGCAGGCCAGCGTCCCGCCGTCGATCGGGAACGTCCGGTGGACGAATCCTGGACCGAGTGGATGTGTGGCTGCGCAACCGAACGTGCCGAGCATGAGCAACCCGGTGGCGGTCGCGATGGTACGGATGCTCTTCATTCATCCAGCAATTCGGTGATCGCCCGATTCATCAGGTGCTCGCTCGGCGGCGCGAGCAGGGACGCGGTCGGTTCGTAGCCGCCCTCGGCGTAGGCGCGCTCGGTGCAGATGTAGCCCGTGCCGCCGTCGCCGTAACCGGCCACAGCCACGAACTTGTCGGCGGCCGCTTTCTGGGCGAAAAGCTGATAGTCGATGAACGGTTCACCCGGCAAATGGAGCACACGGATCGACCCCAGCGCGAGGCAACTCAGTTCGATCGGTCGGTCGGCTGCGACGCGCAGGGTCCAGGCCAGGTCGACCGCCGCCCCCAGCCGTTCGCGCTCGCCGGCTTGCGGGTCGGCAAGAACTTTGCGCTGATGCTCCGCCTGGAACTTGGGTTCGGTGCGTGGCGGAAATCGAACGGAGCGCGATCGCCAGTTGATCGGCCCGACCGGCTCGCGCGTCACCGAGGCGATCGACCGGCGCATCGCGTCGCCGATGCGATCGGCCAGCTCCTGTCGCCGCGCCGGCGCACCGTCGTTGTACTTGCCCGCGGTAATGTCACCCGCACAGCCGGTGAAGTAGACGCTGAACACGCCGGTCTCCTTCTCGAGACGTTCGCGAGCGATACCCGGGAAATCCCACGTCGTCCGGCCATCGCCGTAATAACTTTGCGGATGGGTCGCGTAGTAGTGCAGGTAGGCCAGCGCTCGGTCGCCGTCGAAGAACGAGAGGGTCCGCAGCCACGGGTCGATCTTGCCCTCGGGCGCCTCGGCGGCCCAGGGCTCCTTGACGCTGCTCCAGCGCACGCGAATCGAGCCGTCCGGCTGCCGAACCCGCCGCGACGACGCGACCCGCTCGACCTTGACCCGGCTCGTGCCCACGTGCGTGACGCGAACCATGCGCCGGGTCGCCTCACCCACCGCTACGGCCAGTCGGTCCGTCACCGCGTCCAAAAATGTCAAGTCCGCATGGACGGGCGCATTCTCCTCGGCGTCGAGCAGCCGTTGCGCACCGCTGTCCGTCAACGGCGCATTGTGCTGATGCACGCACTGCACCGCCACCCGCGACGGCGAGGTGCCCGCGGCTCGGGCGATGCGATCGCGCACCAGATCGTAGGCGTCGTTGCGCAGCTCGCACCAGTCGACGGTACAGAGCACATAGGTCCCTTCGGCATCGCGAAGCACGACACCCTTGGCCAACTCGGGATCATCAAAACCGATCACCGGCTTGATCCAACCGCCGCACAACGGATGACCCAACGGCGGCGTCACGTCGCAGGCGAACACGCCGATGCGCAAACCCGCATTCGGCCGATCGGACGCGCGGCCGACATGCATAGCGCAGCCGGACAACGGGCCCAATAAGATGCACGCCATCACTTTGCCGAGTCTTCGCATGACTGTTCCTCCGTCGTGAAACACACAGTAGTCACACCGCGCAGGAGCGCCAAGCGGCGAGCCTTGTGCCCGGAAACCGGGTATCATCCTCATATGGCACAACCGAAGTCCGACCAACATCGGCGCATCGCTTTGCGATCAAGATTGACGCGACAACACCGGCTATTTGCCGTGTCGGTCGGCGTGGCGTCCTTGTGCATGTTGACCGGCTGCCCGACCGCGCCGCCGCCCGACGACCTGAACGGTGGTCTCGTATACAACAACACCACCGATCGCACGAACAACGGCGCGGACTACGTCGGTTCGGCGGCATGCTCGGCTTGCCATCCGGAAATCGCCGCGGAACACGACCTGCACGCCCACGCCCACATGCTGAATCCGGTGACCGGGCAAGCGCCGACGTTTCCCGCCGAGGCCGACCGAGCCGGCGTGCCCGATCCGCCGGAGGGCGTCACCTGGTCCGACGTGCGCTACGTCATCGGCGGTTATCTGCGCAAGGCGCGGTTCGTCGACAGCAACGGATTCACGCTGACCAACGACGCGAACGGCGTTGATACGCAATGGAACCTGGCGTCGCCGGCCAACGGGTCGTCGAGCGGGTTCGTGCCCTACGAGAACGACGGACATTTCAGTTCCGAGAATCCGAAACCCTACGATCATAGCTGTTTTCAGTGCCACACCACCGGTCCCAAAGCGCAGGATACCGACGATCCGCGGTTCCAGGACAACCTCCCGGGCCAGGCCGGCACCTGGCAGGAAGCCGGTGTGCAGTGCGAAGCGTGCCATGGACCGGGATCGAACCATGTGCCGAATCCAGGCGCCCGCGACCTCTACGTCGACAACCGGGCCCGGTTCTGCAGCGAGTGTCACAATCGCCGATCCGACGCCGACGGCAGCACCATCGTCGCCCGCGACGGCTTCATCGAGCACGAGGGTCAGTTCCCCGAAATGCGGGGCAGCGGTGGACATGCCGCATTCGACTGCGTGATTTGCCACAGTCCTCACGCATCGCCGAATTACGACCAATCTCGTGCGATTCGCAATGACTGTATGGATTGTCACGGCGATCAGAACATGGCCCTGCACGCGGGCAAGAGCTTCGTCCGCGGCGATTACACCGAGGCGCTCCGCTGCGAAAGCTGCCACATGCCCTACGCCACCCGCAGCGCGTCGCACGCCGGTCCGGAGGTCGTTGGCGATCTTGGCCGCATGGCGGACGTGCGCACGCATATTTTTAGGATCAACACCGATCCGACGGACTACACCGGCATGTTCACCGACGACCTGCAACAGGTCCGCAAGGACGATCAGGGCCGGGCGGCGGTCACGGTGGACTTCGTCTGTTTGCGATGCCACAACGGGGTCGGTTCGGCGTTCCCGCTCTCGGTCGAATCCGCGAGCAATGTCGCCCTCGGCATGCACCGATTTAGCGAACCGAGCGAGTGACGGCACGCGGTTTGCCGGGTATTATCTCCGGACGTAACGACAGGCAGCGACCGTCAGGAGCTACGAACATGAAATCGTTAGTACGTCGTGAGCGGTTCGGTAAGATCGGGCTTCTTTTCAGCGTCGTGATCGTGTCCGCGGGGCTCCTCATGGGGCAGCAGTGCGTCGCCCCGATGCCGCCGGATGACGGCGACGACGGGGACCCGACCGCACGGGGGCAATTCGTCGGGGCGAACGATTGTCGGATCTGTCACAGTCGACTTTACGACGACTGGTTACTCACCCGTCACGCGAAAGCTTTCGACACGCTCAAGGCGATCGGGCAGGACACCAACGCATTTTGCCTCAATTGCCATACCACCGGTTTCGGCGAGACGGACGGCTTCGTGAACGAACTCTCCACCCCGCAATTGGCCGGCGTGCAGTGTGAGAGCTGTCACGACGCCGGATTGATCCACCGTACCAACGTCGCCGACGAGTCGCTGCGCCCGGCCAAGCCGGTCGAAGCGGCGGTGTGCGGAAAATGCCACAATTACCACCACCCGACGCTCGACGAGTGGTCGGACTCGGCCCACGCCCAAATGAACGAGACGGTGGTGGACGACTTCTCCCGGGGCGTCCTGCTGAACGCCTGCGGTACGTGTCACTCGGGCGACTACCGCATTCGCGCCGTCGTCGGCGGCCAGACCGTGCCGGACGAACTGCTCGTGGGCAAGACCGCGGAGGAGATGAACGGTGTAACGTGCGTGGTCTGCCACGACCCGCATCGCGTGACCGGCAACGCATTCGACCCGGAGCCCGGACACGACATCCAGTTACGGTACCCGGAAATCGCCTTCCCGACTCCATCGAACAGCGTCGCGGATACGACCAATCCCGACCGTTTCAACCTATGCGGTCAGTGTCACCACAGTCGCGGCCGGACGTGGGACGCCACCTCGCGCGGGCCGCACCACAGCGTGCAGGCCAACTACTATGTCGGCGAGATGCCGGTCCCCGACGGTACGGATCCGTTGGTCGAAAACGAGCGAACCGTGCATGCGTTCGTCCCCAAGCAGTGCGCTACATGCCACATGCCGCAGGAGGAGTTCCAGGAATCGGTGGGTGAGAGTCTACCGACCCATCCGTCACACCAGTACGCCATTACGACAACCGAAGGGTGCACCGCCACCGGATGTCATCCGTCCGCCGCAGCGGCTGCGGCCGACCTCGAAGCGTTCCAAGGCCGGGTGCAGACCGACCTCGACAACATCGTTGCGCGGCTGGGTGATCCGGCAACATGGGAATACAGTGCGACCGGTGGTCCGGATGACGAAGGTCAGGCCGCGCTGCCGGATGAAATCAAAAAGGTACGGTTCCTGTACAGCTACATCCTCGGCGACGGGAGTCTCGGTGTGCACAATCCGGAATACACCGACGCCATCCTGCGCGAGGCGGACGCGCTGCTGACTGACATCGGCCGGTAAGTGCGGTGATTTCAACCCACCGGCGGTTCTCGTTCAGTGGCTAAACGGTGTCGATCGCGAAAGTCTCCACCTACATCCACCGTTGGTTGACGATCGGAGGTGTAGTGGAGACCGCGGTCGTATCCGGCGTGTACGGTATACATGAAGCAAAACGGAATCGGGACCATGAACTGGTTACGCGGCACCCGGATGTCCCGGTTGGTTCCCGACGACGGTACGACGCGGGATGTCGTCCATCCGGGTGCAATTACCCAAACACTTCCCGATGCACCGTAACCGGCCGGGAGCAGACAACGACTGAGGCACGACGGGCACGCGCGGTGCATCGGTGGAATGCCGTGATGAACGACCCTGCATAGGCGGGTGGAGTGAAATCAATGGCGGGACGATGTCCAATCACCTGATGTTACGATCGAGTGATTCGGTAGTGCCGTTACGCCGGGAACCGCGTGCTTGGTTGCGGCGGGTGTTGTGGACTTTGGCGATGGTCATGCCCGGTGCGTCCGTCGCGAGGGAAGTGTCGGGGATCGAAAAGGTTGCCTGCATCGACTGTCACCTGCGAGAGGGTAAGGCTTTTTCCGAATCCGTCCATGTGTCCGTTGATAACCTCGACTGTCGTACGTGTCATGGCGGTGAGAAGCGTTATTCCGTCGAAACGGGGATCGTAGAACAGTTGCGGCAGGTTGCCAGTCGGCCGGCCGATTCGGGTCTGGGCGATGACGCATCACGGTTCGATCACGGTTCGGCGTTCCGTGGCAAACCGACGCGTCGGGATATCCCACAACGCTGCGGAACATGTCACGCCGACGTGACCGCGATGAATCCGTACGGTCTGGCGACGGATCAACTGGCCCAGTACCGCACCAGCGGGCACGGTCGTGCCCTTTACCAAAGACAGGACGAGCGCGTGGCCGTGTGCACCGATTGTCACGGTACGCATAACGTGATGAAGGCGGACGATCCGGCGAGCCCGGTGCACGCGAAGAACGTGCCTGACACCTGCGGGCGATGCCATGAGGATGCGTCGCTGATGGGTCCTTCTCAACTGAGCACCCGCGTGGTGGCGGAGTATCGCCGGAGCGTGCATGGGCAGGGGCTGCTCGAGCAGGGTGACGTGGGTATGCCGCACTGCGCCACGTGCCACGGGAGCCATGCCGCCGTTCCGCCGGGATACCGCGACGTGGGGCACGTTTGTGGCCGGTGTCATCAGCAGGAAGAGCAACACTTTCTGGCCAGTCCGCATGCGAAGTTCTCGATGTTCCCACGATGCGTGGGCTGCCACACACCCGAAGGAAACGCTCGTGATCATTGGATCAGACGGGTGGCGGCGTCTCCCGAGGTGATCCGGGAAACCTACGCGCGGCTGCTCGACGTGCATCCCGGAACCCGGATCGATGATCCGAAGACCCAGGCCGCGTTCGAGGCCCGACGTGAACCGCCGGTACAGCAGTACGAGACGATTTGCCTGCGTTGTCATCACCCCCGGGTCCGGAGCGCGCATCGCGCATTCTTCAGTGAATTGGATGCCCAAGCCGCGCAGTCCGGGGCGACGTTATATCAATTGGTCCGGCAGGCCGAGTTGAGTTACGCCGCCGCCACGGAGCGGGTGGAACGCGTGGGACGAGGCGTCTTGCTCGTTACGGATGAAGCCCTGCTCGCCGAAGAGATGCGAACCAAACTGGTCAGTCTCGCCCCGATCCAGCACGCGCTGAACGAGGAGAAACTCACGCAGGCCGTTGAGGAGTTGAACGCGCTGGCCGAGCAGGTTCACACGTCGCTGGACGACAAGGTTCGAGGTTTGCGTTGGCGTTATTGGGCATTGTTGCCCATATGGTCGTGCATCGCGGTTTTCGTAACCGCGCTGTGGGTCAAGTACAAACAACTGAAACACGCGTTGGTGGCGGAGGGAACCGGTTGACCGGACGGAGCATGCGCCATGACCGAAGCCCATGACGAATCGCGCACGACGCGCCGGAGTTTCGTGGACGTGGTCATCGGGATCGGCACCGCCATCACGAGTTTCGCGATGGTGTTGCCGGCGTTGGCCTATCTTTGGCCGGTGACCCAATCGGGGCTGGGCAAGGCACGAGAGGAAGTCGGCGACGCGGCCACATGGACGTTATGGCAAGCCCGCAAAGTGGTGGTGGCGGGAAAGCCGGTGTTGGTGGTGAAAACGGACAAAGGCTACACGGCGATGTCGGCGGTTTGCACGCACCTGGGTTGCCTCGTGGAGCTCGATCCGGTCAAGCGCGACGTGATCTGTCCCTGCCACGCGGCGAGATTCGACCTTCAAGGCGAGGTGACGGGCGGACCACCTCCCCGTCCACTGCCGCTGTATCAGGTTTCCGAAGTGCAGGGGAAGGTCTACGTATCGACGTAGAGACAGTCTTGCGTGCGGGGCGCACCGATGTTGCATCTTTCACGGCGTATCAACCAATTCCTCGACGCTCGCTTCAACATGCCGATTGCGCGGGAATTCGTGGATCATCAGGTTCACAAGCGGTTGCCGCCGCACACCGGCTGGCTTCACGTGTTCGGGAGTCTGTCGCTACTCGCGTTCGTCAGCCAGGTGCTTACCGGAATTCTTCTGCTGGTGTACTACCGGCCGACGACGGACGAGGCCCACAAATCGATCCAATACATTACGGGAGAAGTGCATTTCGGGTGGTTGTATCGGCAGGTCCACGCGTGGGGGGCCACGCTGATGATCGTGGCGGTGACGCTCCACATGGCGCGTACGTTTTTCATGGGCGCCTACAAAAAGCCGCGCGAACTGACCTGGGTGGTCGGCGTACTCATTCTGCTGGTCACGATCGTGTTCGGTTTCACCGGGTATTTGCTCCCCTGGAACCAACTGTCCTACTGGGCGACGACCGTGGGCACCGAAATCGCGGGTGCGGTTCCGGGTATCGGACCGGAGTTGCGCACGTTCATGCTCGGCAGCGAGAACGTGGGCGGGGAAACCTTGTCGCGGTTCTTCACGGTTCACGTGATCATCCTGCCCTGGGCGCTGGCGTTTCTGGTGGGCTTGCATCTTTTCTTCATGCGGACCCAGAATCTGGCTACGCTCGATCCGGTGGGTGAGGAACGCAAGTATCCGCCCGAGGCGGGCATTCCGTTCTGGCCGGTGCACGTGGCGAAGGAATCGTGTGTCGCGCTGGTGATGTTGGGCGTACTCATTACCCTCTCGGTGACGTCTCCCTGGGAGATCGGCGAGCCGGCAAATCCGTTGGAGACGCCCGAAGCGGTGAAACCGGAATGGTATTTTCTGCCCACCTATCAGTTGCTCAAGTACTTCACCGGCTCGTTGGGCAAGATCCTCGGAATTGCGGTGTCGATGGTACCGTTCCTGCTGTTGTTGCTGTGGCCGTTTGTGGACCGGTCACCGGCGCGGCATCCTCGACGTCGACCGGTGGCGACGACGCTGGGCGTCATCGGCATCGTTTTGGCGTTATTCTTCGGGGTGCTCGGGCATCTTTCCGAAACGCATCGAACGTTCTTGGGACGCACGTATGAGTTTGACGTTTACGGTGTACCGCGCCGCGCCGAGCCCCGCCCGACACCACGCTCGAATGAACATGCCGAACCGGGACACAGCCGTGCGCAACCGGAAGACGAAGGCCAGGCGGATCTGCCGGATGAAAGCTAACACGTCCGGTACCTGTTTCATTACCTGCTCGGTGACGGTAGCCTTGGCGTGCACCATCCAGAATACGTCCGACGCATTCCGGATGAAACCGACGATAACGCCTGACCGACATGAGTCAGTAAGCGCGGTGGTCAACCCACTGTGAAGTTTTGGCTGAGCGGCGACCCGAACCGGATAATGCCGCCCCCATGGAGTGATGCAGATGTGCGACTCACCGGCATCGCCCGCCACCCCTGAACCCTCCACAACGACACGCGCAGATCCGTCTCCGATTCCGCCGTCCGTGTGGCGCCGCCGGCTCAAGAAGGTCGGCCTCTTGCTGGGCGCAGGTCTCCTGTTGCTGATCCTGGTCGGGCTTCCGCTGGGGATCGGGGCTGAGTACTACACCTCGCAGCCGCAATTCTGCGGCTCGTGCCACATCATGGACCCCTATTATGAAAGCTGGAGCGACGACGTGCACGCGGGCTCGGGACACGCCGCGTGCGTCGATTGTCATTACGCCCCCGGCGAGCAGCACACCTTCATGGCCAAGTTTCGCGGCCTGAGCCAACTGGCCAGTTACTTCTCCGGTCGCGCCGGGGCGGGACGACCCAAAGCACACGTCAACGACGCGAGTTGCCTGACCAGCGCCTGTCACGGCGACCGGAAATTCATGACCGCCGAATTGAGCGTCGGTAGTGTGCCGTTCAGCCATGCCGCGCATCTCGACCCCGAAGGCGCGGTGATCTACGCCAACAGAAGCGAATTGACCGACCTGCGCATCGCGCTGGCTGATGCGGTCGGCGCCGACCGACTTACGGAAATCGAACGGATCGGGCGATCCCTGCAACCCGTTGACGAACGAACGCGCGAGCTCGTCACCTGGCTGCACGCACAAGGTCTTGACGATCATCGCGACGCGATCCTGGCCTACGTCGAGTACCTGCACACCGAAGTCCGAATCGATCAGCTCAGTGAGCTGAAGTGTGCAAGCTGTCACCAGTTCGACACGACGTTGGGCGACCATTTCCGCGTGGCGAAGACGAGTTGCTACACCTGCCACTTCACGAATCAGGCTTTCAATACCGCGACCGGTAAGTGCTTGACCTGCCACGAACCGCCCTCCGGGCCGGTGGCGGTGCACGGTGGTCCGCATGCGGTGTCGCAGACGACGACCACCACCGCCACGATGGACCATGCGACGATCGTCGCCAACGGCGTCGACTGCCGGAGTTGCCACGACGACCTGATTCACGGGACGGGCCGAGTGACCGATCGCGATTGCCGCAACTGTCACGACCAGGACCGCTTCCTGGAGAACTTCGATGGCCGCACGACCGAAACCGTGCGCGACTATCACCGGGTGCACGCCGCCGGCCAGCGCGCCCGCTGCAACGATTGTCACACCGTGATCGAGCACCGGCTGCTCGACGCCGTCGCGAACGGTGGACCCGAGGCGTTACTCTCACCCGTTCAACAGGACTGTCAGCACTGTCATCCGAATCATCATCGCGAGCAGACCAAGCTGCTGGTCGGTCGGGGCGGGTTCGTCGAGGATGTCGCGGGGGTCGCCAACCCGATGACCGGCTCGCGCGTGACCTGTCGGGGATGCCACCTCGAACCGGCTACCGATCCGCACGTCGGTACCGTCGTGACCGGCACGCTGACCGCGTGCCGAAACTGCCACAGCGACGACTACGAACAGCTCTTCGACCAATGGCGGCATGCCATCGACGCCCGACTCACCGAGGCGACGGAATTGCTGACGGCCACCGAAACGCGACTTAAACAAGCAATGGAGCAATCCCGCCCGGGCGTAGAACCGGCCGGCCCGCTCGTCACTCGCGCCCGCGACAACGTGCGCCTCGTCACCAACGCCAACGGCATCCACAACAAGAACTACGCGATGATGCTGCTGGACCAAGCCATCATCGACCTGCGAAAAGCATCGTCCCTGTTGCGACCGTGAACGGGCCGGGGCCTGGCTGGGCGTATGGCTCGTCGTGACGTTTCTGACATGCAGTCTCTACGCCCTGTTCCTGGCGTTCCTGTTGGGCGCCGGCGTGCTGTCGTTCATGCTCGTCGACCGGGCGCGAATACGCATCGTTCGCGCGCTGGCTATCACCGGACTCGTCGCCGTAACCGTGCTGCCGATCGTGATCGTGCAGCGCCGCGCCCTTTCGGACATGCGGCGCAGCGCGAATTCGATTCGGCGCACCAGCGCTCAACCGGTCGACTACGTACAACTGCACAAAGCCGCCTGGGGCGACGATATCGCGTTCTGGCTGCGAACCCGCAAGGGCGGCAGTCGACATTACCTCTATCCCGGCACCGCGGTGCTGCTGCTCGCGATTCTGGGCTGCGTGGCGGGGCGTCGCGGCCGGTATCGCGTCTGGGTTTGCAGCGCGATCGCCGTGAGCGCCGTCGCCGTCATGCACAGCTTCGGGCTGAATCTCCAACTCGGCGACTGGCAACCTTACGACTCTGTACGCGACCACGTGCCGGGGTTCGCCCACGCGAGAAACACGTTTCGGTTCGCCGTCTTCGTGCAGATTTTTCTCGTCATCCTGGCCGGGGTTGGACTCCACCTGCTTTGGATTCGAACCGCGCGAGTGGGTCATATCACCATCACGCTGGTCGTATGCACCATGACGGCCGAAGTTTTTGCGATGCCGCAGCGTTTGCACAACACTCCCGACCCGCATTTTCGGCCGATATGGGTCGAAGTGCTCACGCTAAAGCCTTCCGGCCCGGTGGTGATGTTCCCCTTGCCGGAAAGCGGAAAAGCACGCGAATACGAAGTGACGGCAACCAACATGCTGCATGGACTGCATCACGGAATGCCGACGGTGAACGGCTACTCCGGCTTTTTCCCGAGTTCCTATCAACAGCTTGCCAGTCAAATCCGTGATTTCCCCGCCCGCGGCGGCATCCAGCGCCTCGTCGAGCATGGTGTGGAATACATCGTTGCCGATTCAGCCTGGTTGGACAGCGTGATCCAACCGGGCGAATCGCGTTCGGAACTGGCACCGTTCGTGCTTATACATCGCGATGGTAAGGTGACGATTTACGCCAAGACCGCCGACCGTGCATCGCGACCGTCTTGATCGGGTACCGTCCACGATTCGGCGCGAAATGAACTCTTGCCCCGGTCCCACGTCTCGTTGAGCAAGGTGGTACCGATCGATAGGATTGAAACACGTTCGGGTCGGCCAAGGGTCATGGTATCCAATCGTTTGGCACAATGGGGCGTGAGATCGGCTGTGGTAAACCTGCTGTTTTGGCTCGCTTATCTGTGCAAGGAACGTCGATGTCGGATGATGTTCCTCCTCGGGTTGATGGTCGGCACGCCGGTGATCGCGGCGGACCGCATCGTGCGCTGCCATGACTGTCACCTAGACCAAGCCGAATCGTTCCACAACTCGGTCCATCGCCATGTACTCACTTGCCGGGATTGTCACGGCGGCGCGTCGCGTTATGACGTTCCCGCATCGCGGCCGACCGACACGCAACCAGCAGGGCCGTTCGATCACGGCGCGTCGTTCCGGGGCAGCCCGGCCCGCAAGGACATTCCGACCCATTGCGGCACCTGTCACGCCGAAGTCGACCGGATGAATCCGTACGGATTTCCGACCGACCAGTTGGCCCGTTACCGGGTCAGTGGTCACGGCAAACGGCTGCAACAGACCGGCGACGACAGGGTGGCGGTGTGCACCGACTGTCACGGCACGCACGACACGTTGGCGTCGGACAACCGCAAGAGCCGAACGCATTTCAGCAACGTCACCGACACCTGCGGCCGATGCCACGCCGACGCGGCCTTGATGAAGATCTACAACCATCCGCCCGAGCTCGTCGAGCAGTACCGCATCAGCGTGCACGGCCGGAACGTGCTCGAAGGCTCAGACGCCGGCTCGCCGACCTGCGCCACCTGTCACGGCGCCCACGGCGCGGCCCCGCCCGGCGTGTCCGAGGTTGGCTTCGTCTGCGGCCGGTGCCATGAACAAGTCGCCGACTATTTTCTGACCAGCGTGCACGGCCGGATGCCCGGCTTTCCCCGCTGCATCGGCTGTCATGCCCCCGAGGGCGACTGGCGCCATCATCAGATCAAGCCCGTCTCGGTGCACGGCGAGCAGTTGGTCGACGCGTTCCTGAAAAGCAGCGAACGACGTGAGCGGTTCGTCGATGAGGTTCACGCGCTGGGCGGCACACCGCGCTACGAGGACATCTGCCTGCGCTGTCATGGCTCCGAGCGCGCGTCAGCCCATGCCCCGTTCTTCACGGAAAGCGACGATCGGGCTCGTACGTTGAGCCAAGCCATGGCGACCGAGCTTCGCGACGCGCAATTCGTCTACGCCCGTACCGCGGCGCGGGTCGCGCGCGTCGGCCGGGGCGAGCTGCTCGTGAGCGACGAGGCGTTGTTGGCCGAAGACGCGCGAACGGAGGTCAAGGCACTCTCGGTCTTCGCCCACACGCTCGATATCGCCAAAGTCCGTGAACGAGCCGAGGTGGTCAAGCGCATGTGCCGGGAGATCGACGCGGCCCTGGATGCGAAGGAGGCGGACGTGGCCTCCCGCCGGGTCGCCATCGCTCCGGTCTGGGGCGCGGTCGCCTTGTTTTTGCTGCTGCTGTACCTCCGTTTCGCCAAGTGGTCGGAGACCGGCGAGAGCCATCCAACGCGGCGACGCGTACTGGTTGGGGCATTGCGGTTGACGGGCGCGGCGTTCGTCGCGGCCCTGGCCTGGCCGGTGAGCCGGTATATCCGGCCGGTCGGCAAACGCGGCCAAGGGCGTCAAATCGTCTCGGCGGGGCAAGAGGCCGACTGGTCGGTGTGGGACGCGCGCACCGTGATGATCGGTCGGGACCCGGTGGCGGTCATTCACACGCAGCAAGGCTACCAAGCCGTCTCGGCCCGCTGCACGCATCTGGGCTGTGTGGTCCGCTGGGACGGCGCGAAACGTCAGTTGCTCTGCCCCTGTCACGGCGGCCGATTCGACGCCGGCGGGAAGGTCCTGGCCGGTCCCGTCCCCGCGCCCTTGCCCGCCTACGACGTCGCCGTCGTCGACGGTGAAGTCATGGTCAGCGCCGCAGCGAAGACTTGAACGGGAGAACCACGTACGTGGCGGATGAACCGAAACGATGGGAGCGATTCCTCGATCAACGCATCGGCTACGTCACACTGCGCGAATTCACGCGCAAGCAACTGAATAAGTCGCTCCCGCCGCGCACGGGTTGGCTGCACGTCTTCGGCACCGTCGCCCTGGTCACGCTGGCGATTCAGTTCGTCACCGGGATGCTGCTGCTGCTGCACTACCGCCCCACCGTCGCCGCCGCCCACGATTCGATCCGCCACATCACCGCCAACGTCCCGTTCGGCTGGCTGATCCGACAAGCCCACGCCTGGGGGGCGAGCCTCCTGGTGTTCATGCTGATCCTGCACATGGCCCGTACGTTTTTCTGCGGGTCGTTCAAGAAACCGCGCGAGCTGACTTGGCTGTTCGGCGTGATGATCTTCTTCGCCACGCTGCTGTTCGGATTCACCGGCTATCTGCTGCCCTGGAATCAACGAGCGTACTGGGCGACGACGGTCAGCACCGAAGTCACCGGCTCGGTGCCGGTGGTGGGCGAAACGGCCAAGCAGCTCCTGCTCGGCGGCACGTCGGTCGAACAGGAAACACTGTCCCGGTTCTTCCTGCTCCACGTGATCCTGCTGCCCTGGCTCCTCGCCGGGCTCGTGACGGTGCACCTGATCCTGGTGCGGGTCCACGGGGTGGCCACGCTCGAAGACGTCGGCAAGGAGAAACCCTTCGCACCGGCGAAGGGCATTCCGTTCTGGCCGGTGCACGTCGCCAAGGAATGGGCCGCCTCGCTCGTCGGCATGGGCGTGTTGTTCACGCTCGCGGTGCTGCACCCTCACCCGATCGGCGAACCGGCCAACCTGATGGAGACGCCCGAAGCGATCAAACCGGAATGGTATTTCCTTCCTATCTACCAGCTCCTCAAGTACTTTACCGGCTCGATGGGCAAGGTTCTCGGCATCGTTGTCGCGATGATCCCGTTCGCGTTGCTGATTCTCTGTCCGTTTCTGGATCGATCGCCCGCCCGTCGTCCCGGGCGTCGACCGGTGGTCGTGGCGATCGGCGTGGCATGCATCGTGCTTACTCTTTTTCTCGGCGTGCTGGGTTATTTGTCCGAGACGCGCCAAACGATCCTGGGGCGCACGTTCGAGTTCGACGTCTACGGTGTACCCCACGTAATCGAATCCGCCGCGTCCGGCCCCGACGACGGCCCGGCGCGGTTGTAGCCGGTGTCGGGTGACGCCGGCGCGACCCGTGACAACAACATGCATTGTGCTTCACGGATGGGTGTGACGTTGTTGATCCTGCACGCGAGCTGCCGGTACGGTTCGGCCGAAGCCACGCAGCCCGCCACACAGCCCGCCGAACCGGCTCCGCCTACACGAATGCAACCCGGCGGGTTTCACTTCAAGGTGTCGGAGATTTACACGGACATCGACGCCGAATACCAATCGCGGCGCGTCAAGTCGGCCCCCCGGGGACGCTCGGACGAGACCCAGAAAAACCGCAACCTGTGGTTGGCCGAAACGTTCGGCCTGGCCGCGACCGGGGACATCGTCGACCCCGACCTGATCGACTGGCGAGCGGGTTTCGAGTTCGGGCTCACCCAGGGCTGGTTCACCGAAAAACGGGATCGACTCGACGAACACGACCGCGACTCGGGCGTCCTGCTCGAATATGACCTGTCGTTCGACGCCCTGAAGAACAAACCGCTGTCCTTTCACGGCTACGGCCGGCGGACCCGCGATCACATCGCCCGCCGCTTTCTGCCGTCGCTGCGCGAGACGCGCACCGAGGCCGGCGTATCGGCACTCGCCCTGACCGGGCCGGCGGCGACGGAATTCGGATTCTCCTGGCGCGACGTCGATCGCGACAACAACGTTCGTAATACCGACGATGAGAGCATCGAGGTCGGTCGGGCCTACGTCGACAGCCAATGGACGTTCACCGATCAGCACCAGCTACGCTTCACCTACGACCACGAACGCGAGCAGAGCACCTACCAGGGAAGCCGCTTCGACTTCGATACGAACCGTGACGAATTCCGCCTTGAACACGACCTCGCGTTCGGCGCCGGCAACCGACACCGGCTCGACACCTTCATCCGCTACAATGAAGAGCGGGGTGATCTGGCCCGAGACGAACTGGAATTCGTGCCGCGCCTGTCCCTGCAACACACCGACAAGCTGCGCACCGTCTATCGCTACGGTTTCTACTCGTTCGATCAGGGTGCGTTCGAGGTCGACCAGCACAAGGCCGACGCGCAGGCGTTATACGAGGCGACCGAGCATCTTCGCCTGAGCGTCGACGGGTTCGGGCTGTACGAAGACGTCGAACACGACGTCGAGACCTGGGAAGCGGGAGGTAACCTGAACGCGGTCTACCGCCGGCAAACGAAACTCGGCGAGCTGTCGGCCAACGCGCGGTTCGCCTTCGATCGGGCCCGAACCCGGGGTACCGTCGGTCGGCGGATCGTGCGCGGCGAGTTTCACCAACTGACCGACAACCGCCCGGTCTTCCTCAACGAACCGAACGTCGTCCGCGGCACGGTGGTGGCGTACAATCCCGACCGCACCCGCATCTACCTGCCCGGCGAAGACTACCTGGTAACGATCTTCAAGGGCCGGGCCCGCATTCGCCGGGTGATGACCGGCCGGATTCAGGATAACGACGCGGTGCGCTTCGACTACGCCTACGAAGTGCCCACCCGAGCCACCGAGGACACCTACCGCACCGACCTGCTGATCGAACACCGTTTCACCTTCGGCCTCACGCCCTACTATTCGTTCGAGGGTCGCTTCCAGGAGGTCGATCCCGCCGTGGCCACGCCGTTGGTTCGCGACAACATGGACCGCCATCGCATCGGCGTCCGCTACGGGCCGGAACGCTGGAACGTCGGCGGCGAATATGAAATCTTCGACGATTCGATCCTCCCGTATGACGCGTTCCATTTCACCGGCTATGCGGCCGTGCTGCGTTCGGGCGCTCACTCGGTCGACGCGCGGGCCGAGTTGTCACGCTACTTCTTTGACGACCGTGACGATCGCCGCCGCGTATGGTGGGCCGACCTCGACCTGACCGACCGGATGACCGTCGCTCGGTTCTGGTCGCTGATCTCGGGCGCGGGTTACCGCTGGGAAGACGACTCGATCGACGGCACGACACATGCCGTGGATCTAACCGGAGCCGTGCGCTACACGCGCGGTTATTTGACCGTCGAGCTCGAGGTGGAATACGATTTGCTCTCGATCGCCGACAATCGTGACGACGGCTTCGGGATGTTCCTCAACGTCCGACGTGACCTGTCCCATCTGCTTCAGTCGAAGGGTGCGAAATGAGCGCAAACCGCCCTGCCGTCGCCCTGCTGTTACCGATGGTGGTCGGCTGCGCACCGGTGATGGTTGATCCGCTCTCACCGCAGGGTCCCGCGCGAGTATGGCCTCCGGCTCCCGACGTACCGCGAATTCGGTACCTGGGTGCGTTGACGGGCAGCGACGACGTGCAGCCGCAACGCACGATGGAGCAAATACTGCGTGAAATGGCGCACGGGCCGGCGGCGCCGTCACGTCTGGGTGGTCCCCACGCGGTAGCGGTGCACGCGGACGACGGGCGAATCGCGGTGGCTGACGTGCAGGGTCAATGCGTGCATGTTTTTGATCTGCCGGGGCGGACGTACACCCGGCACACCACATGCGGCGAGAACGGCGAGTCGTTCTCTTCACCGGTGGCGGTCGCGTGGATGGCGGATACGCTCTGGGTGGCGGATGCGCAGCTGCACGCCCTGGCGGTGCTCTCACCGGACGGGTCAAGCAAGCTCGTCGGCCGCGACCGGCTGCGACGACCGGCGGGGCTGGCGGTCTGTCCGGATCGCGCGTGGTGCTACGTCGCCGACGCCGGCGCCCATGCGGTGTTGGCCTTCGATCACCGAGGGAACGTCGCCGAACAGTTTGGTTCGCAGGGAGCCGGGCCCGACCAGCTCAACTTTCCGTCGCACTTGTGCTGCGGTCCGGACGAGACGTTATTTGTGGCCGACTCGCTCAACTTTCGCATTCAGCGGTTCGGGCTCGACGGCGCGCCGCGCGGCGCGTTCGGCCGAAAGGGCGACGCGGCCGGTGATCTCGCCCTGCCCAAAGGAGTCGCCGCCGATCCGGACGGCAACGTGTGGGTCGTCGACGCCCAGTTCGAGAACATTCAGGGATTCACGCCCGACGGCAAGTTGCTGCTGGCGTTCGGCGGCGAAGGACGCGAACCGGGTATGTTCTGGCTGCCCGCGGGAATCTGCATCAGTCCGGATCGGCGCATGTGGGTCGCCGACACGTACAATCGGCGGGTGCAGGTCTTCGAGTTGTTGAGGTCCGATTGAGAGGTACACCGTTGCTGCATCGAGTTCCGCCAACGCGAAGAGCGAAGCCGCATCGCCGTACGTGGACCAGTGTAGTGCTCACGTCGTTGATCGTTTCGCAGTTCACCTCCCCCGCGATCGGGCAACGTCGGTTGCGTGAAGCGTTGGGGCCGAGCGACGGCGCACAGCAGAGCATTGTCGGCTCGGCGCACGACCTCAGTGTCAGCGGACCGGGTTCGACCCACGCATTGTATGAACAGCAGGTGTGCATCTTCTGTCACGCTCCGCACAACACGACCGGACAACGGCCGTTGTGGAACCGTCACCTGCCGCCGAGTCACTACCGTATCTATGAAAGCTCGACCACCGACGCGCGAATTGATCAGCCCTCGGGCGAGTCGAAGATGTGCCTGAGCTGTCACGACGGTGCGCTCGCTCTCGGGCTGGTGGCGAGCCGACCGCCGAACGACCCGATCGAGATGAGTCAGCGCACCATTCCGCCCGGGCCCGCCGATCTGACGCAGGACCTTTCCGACGATCACCCGATCGGGTTTCGGTTCGACCGGGCGTTGTTCGCCCGCGATCCGCAGCTTCGAAATCCCGACCTGGTCAGCGTCGAGTTGCCGCTCGGTCGACACGGCGAGATGCATTGCACGACCTGTCACGATCCGCACAACAACAGCCGGGGGAATTTCCTGAGAATGCCGGACGTACGGTCGGCGATCTGTCTGTCGTGCCACGACCTCCACGGCTGGACGACGGGCAGCCACAGTCGGAGCCCGGCCAGAGTGACCGGACGCAGCGTCGACGCGGGTGAGCGGCTGCCCTACCAGACGGTGGCCGACAACGCATGCACCAGTTGTCACAAGGTGCATTCCGCCGACGGACCCGAGCGGTTGCTGCGACACCGACTCGACGAGCAGAACTGCCTGAACTGTCATAACGGGAGCGTGGCGGACACGAACATCGCCAGCGAGGTCAACAAACCCAGCGCCCATCGGGTTGAACTGTTCCACCGCCGGCACGACCCGAACGAAGACCCGCGCACCATGCGCCGCCACGTCGAGTGCGCCGACTGCCATAACCCCCACGCCGCTTCGCCGAACCTGATCGGCGATTCCGCCCGGACTGCGCCGTTGACCATCAACCCGACGATGCGTTTCGTGTCGGGCCTCAATCGCACCGGCCAACCGGTGGATCGAGCCCGGGCCGAATACGAGGTCTGCTTCAAATGTCACGCCGACGCCATCGCGCAATCGCGACGCAACGCGATCGCGCGACAGATCACGCAGACCAACACCCGCCTGGAGTTTCAGACCCGCAATCCGTCGTTCCATCCCGTGGTCGGTCCGCGGAACAACCCGGACGTGGTGAGTCTGCTCCCGCCCTACCGCGTCGGCTCGGTAATCGGGTGCACCGACTGCCACAACTCGGATCTCGCCGACAGCGGCGGACCCGCCGGTCCGCACGGGTCGATTTATGCGC
>Ga0299906_10001315_pt1 | contig 21418 bp, 18 predicted proteins | sample RVTome_14_FD_200259 | JGI IMG/M metagenome (GOLD analysis project Ga0299906, IMG submission 200259) | Soil microbial communities from uranium-contaminated site in the Upper Colorado River Basin, Wyoming, United States - RVT145D125 (version 2) ...
GAGAATCGAGCCACTGGGGGCCCTGGTCACTCTCGAGATGGGCAAGATCTTCCCCGAAGGCGTGGGCGAGGTCCAGGAGATGGTCGATATCTGCGATTTCGCAGTCGGGTTGTCCCGCCAGCTCTACGGCCACACCATGCCATCAGAGCGACCCAACCACCGGATGTACGAGCACTGGCACCCGTTGGGCCCGGTCGGGGTGATCTCCGCCTTCAATTTCCCGGTCGCGGTTTGGTCGTGGAACTCGGCACTTGCCGCAGTATGCGGCGACACCGTGGTCTGGAAGCCATCCGAGCGAACACCTTTGACCGCGATCGCCGTCACCAAGATCGCAGCAGAGGTGATGGAGGGCAGCGGCTTCGAGGGAGTCTTCAACCTCGTGGTGGGTGATGGGGCGACCATCGGCAGTCGCATGAACTCGGACACCCGCTTGCCTCTCATCTCCGCGACCGGGTCGTGCAACATGGGTCGAGTCGTGGGGCCTGCCGTGGCCCAACGGATGGGTCGCTCGATCCTCGAGCTTGGTGGCAACAACGCAGTGATCGTGATGGACGATGCCGATCTCGACCTTGCCGTGAGAGCCACCCTGTTCTCGGCGGTGGGAACCGCCGGGCAGCGATGCACCAGTCTCCGTCGCCTTCTGGTGCACGAGGCGATCGCGGACAAGATGGTGAGCCGGCTCACCGAGGCCTACAAGCAGGTGGTCATCGGCGACCCTCTCGAGGCCGGGACCCTGATGGGCCCGTTGGTCGGCGAGCGCGCGATCGAGCAGATGATGAATGCATTGGAGATTGCTCGCGAGCAGGGAGCGCAGATCGTCACCGGAGGCAACCGTCTCGACCGGCCCGGGTTCTTTGTGGAGCCGACCATCGCCGTGGTGCCCAAGGATGCACCTATCACGCAACAGGAGACCTTCGCCCCGATTCTGTGGGTGATCGAGTTCGACAACCTCGACGAGGCCATCGAGATCCAGAACGGTGTCACCCAGGGGCTTTCCTCGGCGATCTTCACCGAATCGGTGAGGAACGCGGAAAGATTCCTCAGCGCGAGCGGATCGGATTGCGGGATCGCCAACGTGAACATCGGCACGTCAGGAGCCGAGATCGGTGGGGCCTTTGGTGGCGAGAAGGAGACCGGAGGGGGTCGCGAGGCGGGCTCCGATGCCTGGAAGGCTTACATGCGACGACAAACGACCACCATCAACTGGGGTGGCGACCTGCCCCTGGCGCAGGGAATCGAATTCGGCTGACATGGATGCCGTCGAGTGGGACCAGAGGTATCGGGAGGCCGACAGGCTGTGGTCTGCCACCCCGAACCTCTTCGTCGAAGACCGTCTCCGGCACCGGGCGCCGGGCCGTGGTCTCGACCTGGCAGCAGGTGAGGGGCGTAACGCCATCTGGCTTGCCTCTCTCGGCTGGGAGATGACCGCCGTTGACTTCTCGGCAGTCGGCGTCTCGCGCGCATCGGCGCAGTCAGACGTCGTCGAGTTCGTTGTCGGCGATGTCCTGGTTTGGGAGCCTGAAACCGACTTCGACCTGATCCTCATCGCTTACCTGCATCTGGAGCAGGCCGAGTTCCAACGTGTGGTCCAAAGGGCACGGGAGTGGCTACGCCATGGTGGGGAACTGTTCATGATCGGTCATCACACGAGCAACATCGAGAGCGGATGGGGTGGGCCGCAGAACCCGAAGATTCTCTGGGACGTGCCGGCGGTCCTCGAGTGGCTCGACGGGATGACGGTCATCGAGTCAGAGGTGGTTCGCCGCCCGGTCGAGACCGATGAGGGTCGCCAGTACGCCCGGGACGCCTTGATCAGGGTTCAGGCGTCGCCTCGGGTTGGGCCAATGTGAAGGTGAGACATCCCAACTCATCGGCCAGACCGCAGATCCGGTAAACGTCGGGGACAGCGTCGGCCGGGAGGCTGATCCGTTGTTCGACTTCGGGAGTGCTCTCACACGGAGGGTTCGATGATGGGGGTGTGCGCCACTCCGCCCCGGCGATGTCCTGCTCGGAATAGGTCTGTCCCACGATCACCCAACCAAACATCCCCCACTGCTCCATCTGGAGGCAAACTCCACCCACTCTCGTGATTTCACCGGTGGCCTCGACTTCTGGGTCCGGGCCGGTGAAGGACATGATGGCCGTGAGGACGATCACGGCCACCGCGATGCCGATGAGCCTGGAACGGCTCACGATCGGAGGGCGTGTCTTCTCACACCCGATCGAGGGCTGCGTCGAGGTCGGCGATCAAGTCCTCGACGTCTTCGAGACCGACCGAAAGACGGACCAGGCCGTCGGTGATCCCGGCGTTGATCCGCTCCTGCCGGGGAACGGCGCCGTGAGTCATGGTCACCGGGTGGGTGATCAGTGATTCCACCGAGCCCAGGTTCTCGGCGAGGCTCCACAACTCGACCGCGTCCATCAGCTTCTTGCCGGTCTCGACCCCGCCCTCGACCTCGAAACAAACCATGGCCCCGAACCCGGTTGCCTGAGCGCGGGACAGCTCATGCTGGGGATGATCGGTCAGACCGGGGTAGCCGACTTTGACGATCTTGGGATGGTCCTGCAGCCACTGGGCGATAGTCAGGGCGGTGGCCGCCTGTCGGTCCATGCGCTCACTCAAGGTCTTGATTCCTTGCAGGGTCAGGAATGCCACCATCGGTGACATGACGAGACCGGCTGCGATCCGGGCGAAAGCGATCCTCTCCTGGAGCTCGGGGCGATCAACCACCACTGCGCCACCGAGCGTTGCGTTGTGGCCTTCGAGGAACTTGGTCGTCGAGTGGATGACGATGTCGGCACCCAGCTCGAATGGCCGCTGAAAGTATGGTGTGAGGAAGGTGTTGTCGGTCACGTGGAGGGCGCCCGCGGCCCGGGTGATCTCTGAGACTGCGGCCAGGTCGGTCACCTTGAGGGTCGGGTTGGCCGGAGTTTCGGTGAAAACGAGACGGGTCTCGGGTCGCGTGGCCGACTTGATGGCGTCTACGTCGGCGGCGTCGGCGAACGTCACCTCGACACCGAACTTGGTGAGGAACTGGTCAGCGAAGCGATAGGTCCCTCCGTACACCACATCGGCGATGACCACGTGATCGCCTGCCTTCAACAGACCCAGGAACACGGCCACGGTTGCCGCCATGCCCGACGCATACGCGGTGGCGTCGTGACCCCCTTCGAGAGCGGTGAGCTTCTCCTCGAGAGCACGGACCGTCGGGTTCCCCGCGCGGCTGTAGGAGTAACCCTTGGCCATGTAGTCGTCCACTGAGTCCTGAACGAAAGTGGTCGACTGATAGATCGGGGTGAGTATCGCTCCCGTAGTTGGGTCGGGGGAGACACCGGCGTGGACTTGTTTGGTGCGGAAACCCATGGTGGCAATTGTGGTCGATCCCGATCGGTTGTGTGCAGCCACCTCCGTAGTGGCGCCGCACCCGGGGTCAACCGAAGCGATACCCGACCGAGCGAACCGTCGTGATCCAGGATGCGCGCTCCTCGCCCAGCTTGGATCGGAGCCTGCGGATATGGACATCGACGGTCCGGGCGCCGCCGTAGTACTCATAACCCCAGACCTTGGACAAGAGCTGCTCCCGGGACCAGACCCGGACCGGGTTCTCCACGAGGAAGCGCAGCAACTCGTACTCCATGAAGGTGAGGTCGATCGGGACCGAGGCCAGCGTCGCCTGATAATTGAGAGGGTTCAGCTCGAGGTCCTTGAACACGACCAATTCGTCCTTCGATCCGTCGACCAGGAGACGCTGGACTCTGAGTCGCAGCTCCAGCGGGTCGAAGGGGGTGATGGCGAAGTCGGCGATACCGGCTGTGCTCTCCATCAGGGCCAGCTGGTCGGATGTCACCACAAGGATGATGGGAAGGCCGATGACCTCGACGATCCGGGTTATCTCCCGCAACCGGCGCATCGGCTGGTCGCCCAATTCCACCAGGAGGACGTCGGCGTCATTGATCGCCCGATTCTCCGGGGCGAGCTCGGAGGCCTCGACATGGGTCGCTCCTGCCAGCACCAATCCGTCGAGAATGCTCTCGGAGCAGTCCGGAGGGTGGATTGCGACGTTCACAGGATGGGCAGGTAGGTCTCGAGCTCGAATCGTGAGACGTGCTGCTGATAGCCGTCCCACTCGGCTCTCTTGTTGCGCAGGAACCAGTCGAAGACGTGCTCGCCCAGGGCACCGGCCACCAACTCCGACTGTTCCATGATGTCCAGAGCCTCCGAGAGGGTCTCCGGCAGCCGCTTGGCCCCGGCGGCGGCCCGCTCCGCCGATGTCATCTGGTGCAGGTTGGCCGCGATCTCCGGGGGTATCTCATAACCCTCCCGGATCCCGGCCAGACCGGCGGCGAGTAGCACCGAAAGGGTCAGATAGGGGTTGCACGCCGCGTCCGGCGCCCGGTATTCGACCCGGACGCTCGACGGCTTGCCTTTCTTCACGGTGGGTACCCGAACCAGGGCGGACTGGTTGTTGCGCGCCCAGGAGATGTAGATCGGGGCGTCGAAACCACCGACCAGACGCTTGTAGGAGTTGACCCACTGGTTGGTCACCGCGGTCATCTCTGCCGCATGGCGAAGCAGCCCGGCGATGAACGCCTGGCCGACCTTGGACAATCCACCAGGCGTGCCCGGCTCGTGGAAGGCGTTGACATCGTCCTCGAATAGGGAGAGATGCAGGTGCATGCCCGACCCGTCGTGGTTCTCGAGCGGTTTGGGCATGAAGGTGGCGTAGATCCCGTGCTTGAGGGCGACCTCCTTGACCGTTAGGCGGGAGGTCATGATGGTGTCGGACATGGTCAGCGCGTCGGTGTATCGGGCGATGATCTCGTGCTGGCTCGGGGCCACCTCGTGATGGGAGTGCTCGATGGGGATCCCCATCTGCTCGAGGGCGTTGATTGTGTCGCGGCGATAGTCCTGGGCGGCGTCGAGTGGCGTCAGGTCGAAGTAACCCCCATGGTCCAGGACCTCCGGCTCAGGGCCTGCGTCGCGGAAATAGAAGAACTCGAGCTCTGGGGCGGCATAGAAGGTGTACCCCATCTCCGAGGCCCGGTCCAGGTTCCGCTTGAGGACGATTCTGGGATCACCGGAGAACGGCTCCCCGTCGGGAGTGGCGATGTCACAGAACATCCGAGCCACCTGCTGCTCGGTGCGCCAGGGAAGGACGGCAAACGTCGACGGATCGGGTCGAGCCAGCATGTCGGCCTCTTGGATTCGCGCGTACCCGTCGATGGCCGATCCGTCGAATGTCATGCCCTCTTCGAAGGCGACCTCGAGCTCGGCCGGGCTTATCGAGACCGACTTGAGAAAGCCCTGGACGTCGGTGAACCAGAGCCGGACAAAACGGATCCCACGCTCCTCAACGGTGCGGAGTACGTACTCGGCCTGCTTGTTCATCTGCCATTCCCCGTGTCAGTTGGTCACACATTATGAGACGCCGGACCCGGGAAGGGAATCGCGCAGCGATTGTGCGTCGCCCAGGGTGAGACGGATCGTGATCATCGAAGCTACAGCGGCAACTCCCACCACCACCGCCAGAGCAGTTGGCAGGTTCCAGGTCGTGGCCGCGGCACCGACCAGCGCCGGCGAAACCATGAATCCGAGCCGAGTGCCAACTGTGAGCGCAGCCAGCCCGGATCCCTCGGCGAACGAGTGGTGCCCGCCGGCCAGCTTGTACAGCACAGGCAGCGCGACCGAGATGCCAAGCCCCCAGATGGAGAAACCGACCAGAGCCAGTGGCGACACCTGGGACACCACGACCAGCAGCATCGCCGCCACCGCCAGGACGAGACCGGTGAACAAGGTGGGCACCGATCCAAACCGGTCGACCAGGTGATCGCCCCCAAGTCGACCGATGAGCATCCCGCCGGTGTAGAGGATCACCGCGGCCCCGGCCAGCGCGGCACCGGCGCCGGTCACGTCGATGAGGAATATGGCGCCCCAGTCGAAGGGGGCGCCCTCGATGAAAACCGCGGTGCCTCCAGCCAGCATCAACCCCACCGCGAGAGACCCCGACCGGCTGCCTACGCGTGGTCTGGGCGGCGATTCAGGCACCAGCCTTGCGGCGCCCAACGCAGTTGCCACACCGACAACGGCCAGAACCACCAGGAGGGGAAGGAGGTCGACTCCGGCCAGGACCGCAAGGGCGCTCGCCCCGGAGCCGATCAGCGTGCCCAGACTCCAGAGACCATGGAGCCGGGTCATGATCGACCGGCCGACCGCCTGTTCGACCCGTATCCCGACCGCATTCATTCCAACGTCGGCCTGGGAGTCGATGAAACCCATGGTTGCCAGGACCGCGGCCAACACGATCGCCGTCGGCGCGACCGAGATCAGAGGGAGGAGGAGATAGAGGAAGACTGCGGAGATCACCGCTGCCCGCCGGGCACCGATCCGTCCCACTACCAGCCCGCTGATCGATGAGCCGGCCAGAGAGCCCAGCCCGCCCAAGGCGAGAGTCAGGCCAAGAGTCCTCAGATCGATCCCCAGCCGATCCCTGATTTCGGGAAGCCGGGGGAGCCAGCTTCCGATCACGGCGCCGTTGACGAAGAACAACAGCGCCACGCCCAGGGTGGCCCGTTTGACGGTGGTCAGGAGCGGCCTTCGGAGCGGGTCAACTCGCCCGACGGCGAGCCGCCAGCCACTTCCGCCTCAGGGACTTCCGCTCGTCCTCCGTGGTGCCTCCCCAGATCCCGGCTCGCTGGTTGGTCTCCAGGGCATACTCGAGGCAGTCGGCTGAAACCGGGCAGCTCGCACAGATGGCCCGGGCGCGCCCCGCCGAGGCCTCACCCGCACCGTCCGTGGGGAAGAACAAATTGTGCTGATTCCCGGAGCAAGCCGCCAGGTTCCTCCAGTCGGCGGCAAGCTCGGCTGTCAATTGATATGGGCTTGTGGTCACCCTCCGAGTTTGGCGGCAGGGGAGCCGGTTTGCCAATACCAGCGAGACCGGGGTGGATCACATGTCGTCGTGCCGGCCGGTGTCTGGATCCGGCTCCGCGGTCTCGTTGTCGTCAACCGGTGGATCTCGCCGCTCGTGCGCTCCGGTGCCCCCAACCGTCCCCGCGGCCCCTCCCGCCGCCGCGCCGGCGGGACCGGCATCGCCGGCCTCCGCGTACGGGTGGCTGGCGCCGGCCTCGTCGGCGATCACTACCTCGGCCTCACGAGTCCGATTGAACACCAGCAGAAGCAGGGAGATAAGCGCCAGAGCGCCGATTGCGGCGGCGATCCGGGAGACCAGGGTCGACAGAGGATCCGCGGTCAGGACGACGAATCCAAATCCATCACAGGCCCCGCCTCCACCTTCGATGTCACCGCCCACCTCCAGGACGCCACGCAACTCGAATCCGGCGACATTGGAGACTTCTTGCACGTAGCTCGAGACATTGGCGACGTCGCCGAAGTTCTCCTGGGTTCCGGCGCTATTCGGTTCTGGCTCCTCGTTCCCCGCGATGGGGATCGAGAAGCCTCCGACATCGACATAGATGTTCCACAAGTGGTCGGTGATGGGGCCCGGTGAGGTGGCAACCCAGGAAAGACTTCCGTTGGGGTCGATTTCAAACGGGTCGCGCCGACTGCTGTCGGTCACGACAGTGGCATCGACGCTCGAAGTCGCATCTACCGTGCATCCACCGTTGATCTCTCCGTTCTGGTTGACGGAGGCAAGTCCAAGTGCGCCGAAGGCGAGCAGGGCCACCGACAGGACCAGGGGGAAGATGCTGGTGAAAGGCCCTGCCTTCTCACGCCCGGCCCCGCCGATGAGAATCCCGATCAATGCAAAGAGGCCGGCGGCTCCGAAGAGAAGAAGTTGATCCAGGGGCCAAATGCCCGCTTGCTGGATTATGACAGCAAGGGCGATCCCGAGAATCAGACCAAGGAAGAGACCGGTGAAAGGCCGGGCGCTCTTGGTGATCAATGCCGTCGTGGTGGACTCTTGTTCGGTGTTCATCGGACTCCTGACGTCGAAACCGGAATCTAGTGGTCTGTCGGCTTCGATGGTTGTTTCGCTCTGAGCGATATAGCCTCTTGTCATGCCACGAATCCGCGCCACCTCCATCGACGAGCACAAGGCACTGACTCGCAGTGCCTTGCTCGAATCGGCCAAGGAGCTGATCGCCGATGCCGGAACCGCTGCCATCCCCCTGGCTGAGGTCGCCCTTGCCGCCGGAGTGGGCCGCACAACCCTCTACGACTACTTCACCGACCGTGACGACTTGATCGCCACCATGGTCGAAGACGAGCTGCCCGGCGTGGTGGACCGTCTGATCGCCGGCTCGTCGGTTATCGGCTCCCCGTCGGCGAGACTCGCCGACCTCGCGGTGAGGACCGTCGAGTTCGTGGTGAGCGATCCGGTCCTCGGATTGATCCTGCATCGTGAGGTCGGTCGGATGGGGCTCGAAGCCCAGCAGCGAATTCGGGAGGCACACGCCAACCTCGCCGATGCCATGGTCGGTCTCTACTTCGAAGCGGTCGAACGAGGTGAATTCAGGTCGATGCCTCCCGAGCTCGCCGGAAGACTGATTCAGGACACCATCATGTCGGCTGCCCGCACTGTGATTTCCTCCCGTGACCCGCGCGACAGCATTGTGACGGTGACGAGCCATCTCCGTCGCTTTCTGGTGGGAGGGCTCAGCTACGAGCGTTAACCCTTCGGTAAACCGGCTCTGTTAGGTATGTGACACCGTGGAATCCTTCAATCCAGAGCATTATCTGAATCGAGAGTTGTCCTGGCTCGAGTTCAACAAGCGGGTCATGTATCTCGCCTCCAGACCCGACTTCCCTCTTCTCGAGCAGGTCAAGTTCCTGGCGATCTGGGCATCGAACCTCGACGAGTTCTTCCAGGTCCGAGTGGCCGGCCTCAAGGAGCAAGTAGCCCACGGAGTTGGGTCGACTCCACCGGACGGCATGACCCCCACCCAGCAATTGGCCGCGATTCGACGAGAGGTCGACTTCCAATACGAGTCCATCTCGAAGCACTTCCTGTCCGAGATTGCTTCCGCGTTGGCCGATGAGGGGGTCGTCTTCAGCGACTACCCCACGCTCGACCCGGAGGATCGGGACTACCTCGACCGTCAGTTCAGGGAGCTCGTCTACCCGGTGCTGACTCCGCTGGCCGTCGATCCATCCCACCCTTTCCCGTACATATCGAATCTCTCGCTCAACATGGCGGTCTTCGTGCGAAACCCGGAGACCGGTGTGTCGAGGTTCGCCCGGGTCAAGGTGCCCCCGATTCTTCCCCGGTTCGTCGTCCTTCCCGATCTGGAGCGGTTCGTGCCGCTGGAGCAGGTGATCGCGGCTCACATCGATGCCCTGTTCCCCGGAATGGAGGTTCTGAGCCAACACGTGTTTCGGGTGACCCGCAACGCCGACTTCGAAGTCGAAGAGGACGAGGGTGGTGACCTGCTGATGGCCATCGAGTCTGAGTTGACGAGGCGGCGGTTCGGGAATGTGGTTCGACTCGAGATCCATCCCGACATGCCCGAAGACGTGCTCGACCTCCTGATGAGGGAGATGGGGGCCACCGAGGACGATGTCTATCGCGTCGAAGGCCCGCTCGATCTGGCCGGTTTGATGGGGATCTACGAGCTGGAACGACCAGAGCTCAAGTTCGAGGTGTTCGCCGGAGTCACCCCGCCCCGGCTCGCCGGGCCACCCGGTGAAGTGGTCGATTTCTTCGGAGCGGTCAAGCAGGGCGACCTGCTCACCCACCACCCCTACGACTCGTTCGCCTCGACCGTCGAGGCTTTCATCGAGCGCGCCGCCCGGGACCCCAAGGTCCTGGCCATCAAGGTGACCCTGTACCGGACCTCGAGTGACAGCCCGATCATGGCCTCTCTGATCAAAGCCGCCGAGATGGGCAAGCAGGTGGTCGCCCTCGTTGAGTTGAAGGCGCGTTTCGACGAGGAGCGGAACATCGAATGGGCCCAGCGACTCGAGGACTCCGGGGTGCATGTGACCTACGGGGTGGGTGGGCTCAAGACCCACACCAAGATCGCCTTGGTGGTACGTCAGGAGGGCCAGGGTGTGGTCCGCTACGCCCATATCGGCACCGGCAACTACAACGAGAAGACCGCACGGAGCTACGAGGATGTCGGCATGTTCACCTCGGGCCCCGAGATCGGCTCGGATCTCTCGGATCTCTTCAACTATCTGACGGGCTACTCCCGTCAGACCAAGTACCAACGGCTCGCGGTGTCACCCAACGGGATCCGCAACCGGCTCACCGAGCTGATCGAGGAGGAGGCCTCCCGGGCGGTCGGGCAGATCACCCTCAAGATGAACTCGCTGGTCGACGCCCGGATGATCGAGTCGTTGTATGAAGCGTCGCGGGCGGGCACCCGGATCGACCTGATCGTGCGGGGGATCTGCTGTCTTCGGCCCGGTGTCGATGGGCTATCGGAGAACATCCGGGTGAGGTCGATCGTGGGTCGGTATCTCGAGCATTCCCGGATCTATCGGTTCGGGGCCCGTGGGAGGACCCGTCATTACTACATCGGCTCGGCCGACCTGATGCCGAGAAACCTCGACCGTCGAGTCGAGGCATTGGCTCCGGTCACCGATCCTGGTCTGCAGTTCCGTATCGACGAGTTCCTTGATGTGCTGCTGGCCGATGACAATCTCGCCTGGGAGCTGGATCCCGACGGGAGCTGGCATCGAGTCGTGGGCACCTCGGGCGTCGACTCCCACATCGCGCTTCAGGAGCTGGCCCGGGCCCGGGCGTCGGCGATGTTGTAGCACGGGCCTGGCCCGTCCCGCTCTCTCAGAGGGTCATCCGAGCCGAGCCAGGGGCGAGGGGCTTGCCCGCGGCCCGCAACCAAGTCGACTGCTGGCCGTCTCAGACCGTTTTCAACGTTCATCTCACGTTCACCAGGGAGCCAACGGACGGTTAACGACACCCCATACGTTCATCGACGGGTCAGGGGCTCGTTCTCCTGCCCGTTGAAAAGAAGTTCCCGAACAAGGAGCCCAAAGGGATGAAGTCCCGATACATACGTTTGGCAAGCGTGGTTTCCGCTCTCGCTCTGGTCCTCGCCGCATGTGGCGGGGATGGAGCCGACGACACCACCACCACTGCCGGCGCCGTTGAAGAGCCCACCACTGCCCCCTCCGATGATGGAGGAGGCGAGGAGCCGACGACCACCGAGGCGATGGGACCAGAAGGCGAATTTGGCCTCCCCATCATCGATCCGCTCGACGTCGACCCTTCCGTCGACATCGGCATCGCCGGCTCGTCGACTGTGTTCCCACTGTCGACTGCGGTGTTGTCACAATGGATCGATGAAGGTGGGCCCCAATACACGATCGACTCGATCGGGTCCGGCGGTGGGCTGGAGCGGTTCTGCGTCGAGGGAGCGTCGGACATCGCCAACGCGTCACGCCAGATCGCCGATGACGAGGTCGAGGCCTGCACCGAGACCTGGGGCACCCCACCGATCGAGGTTCGGGTAGGGAGTGATGCCTTGTCCCTGGTGATCAGCCCCGGCAACACCTTCGCCCAAGAGCTCACTTTGGAGGAGATCGCCACTGCGTTCTCGCTCACCGATGCCGGGGCGACCTGGGCCGACGTGAACCCGGACTTTCCGGCTCACCCGATACAGCTTTTCTCGCCTGGCGCCGATTCCGGGACCTTCGACTACTTCAACGAGGTCGTCTTCGAAGAGGCGGACCCGCCTCCGATCCTGTCGTCGATCGCCGAGATCGTTGGTGAAGATGACAACCTCACTGTGGTTGGTGTGGCTGAGGACGGGTGCACCGAGGGCGACCTGAGCTCTACCTGTGCCATCGGCTACTTCGGCTACGCCTACTACCAGGAGAACGCCGACCGACTTGCCGTGGTGACGGTCGAAGGCATCCCGCCCAGCGCCGAATCGGTCAACGACAACACCTACCCGATTGCACGACCGCTGTACATGTACACCTCGGATGCGGTCATCCAGGACAAGCCCGAGGTCGCCGAGTTCATGGCCTACTACCTGAACAACGTCAACGACCTGATCGGAGCGGTGGGGTACTTCCCGGCTCCTGAAGAGGCACTCCAGGAGGCTGCCGACAACATCAAGGCGGCAGCGGGCTGGTAGTCATCGGACCACCAACGATTGGCTGGAGCCCGGTCAGGCCGGACTCCAGCCACAATCGAACCAGAGCGGAAGGCGCGAAGAGGGCAGATGACCGATAGAGGACCAGTCGAAACCGAACGGGGAAGGTCGTCGCTGCGCAAGCAGCGCCGTCCCGGGGAATCCCTCATCCGGGGCTTCCTCTTCGTGTGCGGAGCAGTCTCGATTGCGATCACGGTCGGAATCGTCTACGAGCTCGGCACCGAGTCGATCCTCTTCTTCCAGGACGAGCGTGTCACGATCTTCGAGTTCCTCACCACAACGATGTGGCAGCCCCAGGTCGGGGGTTTCGGGATATGGCCGCTGATCCTGGGGACTATGTACATCAGCATCATCGCCATGGTGGTGGCCATTCCGATCGGCCTGGCCTCGGCGATATACCTGTCTGAGTACGCCAGTCGCCGGGTACGGAGCTTCTTCAAACCGGTGCTGGAGGTGCTGGTGGGGATCCCCACGGTGGTCTTCGGCTTTTTTGCTCTCACCTTCATGACCCCATTGCTGCGATCGATATTCGGAACCAGCGTGGTCGGGTTCTTCAACGTCCTGTCAGCGGGGATCGTGGTAGGGATCCTGGTGGTGCCACTGATCAGCTCACTCTCTGAGGACGCCCTCGCCGCGGTTCCCGATTCGTTGCGGCAGGCGGCGTATGCCATGGGGGCATCGAAGTTTGAGGTTTCGACGAGGATCGTGGTGCCTGCCGCTCTCTCCGGCATCGCCGCCAGTGTTGTTGTGGCGATGTCAAGAGCCGTTGGCGAGACAATGGTGGTCACCCTGGCCGCCGGTGCCTCCCCCCGCAACTTCGATCTCGGGCAGGACTCGTTTTTCGGCTATGTGCTCAACCCGTTCCAGGGCGCCCAAGCCATGACCGGCTACGTCGCCATCACTGCATCGGGCGACCTCAGCTACAACACCATCGACTACAACTCCATCTTCGCCATCGGGCTGGCCCTTTTCTTCATGACGCTCGGGCTCAACTCGTTGAGCCGGCGACTGGTCAAACGATTCCGTCAGGCATACGAATGACCATCGAAGCTACCGAGCGGGTGTCTGTCGACGAACACTTCCCGACCGACGATGAGTACAAAGGCCTGCTCAATAGACGGACCCGGAGAGCCCGATTCTTCCAGGCCGCCTGTCTTGCCGCCCTGACCATTGCCGTGCTCGCCCTGGCAACCCTTCTCTACACGATCATCAACGACTCGTTCGGGCTGGTGGCCATCGTCAATCAGAACGATCCCGCTGCGATCGTTGCTGACTTGGGTCACAACCCTTCCGAGGTCTCCCTCGACGCGGTTCCCTACGACGAATTGGTGGGGCTTCTGGAGGCGAGTGTCTCCAGCGGTGTAGGGCGTCGTCTAGAGCGAGATCAGCGTTTCTACGACGACCGCCTGGTCTTCGAGTCAGACGCTGTTTGGACCGAGATCTGTTCCTCCGCCGAGCCTCCGACCGGATGCACCGCTGGTCCGCGCGACCAGGCCAATGTCTTTGCCCTCGTTCAGGAGCGGGTGGTGATGCCGGATGTGATCGCCTCGTACGAACTGGTGCCCTCGTTGCTCAACCCCGAGGGATTCACGGATCAGGTTACGCGCGGGTTCGAGGCCGGGCGCTTCGGTGAGTACACGCTGGAGCAAACCTCGATCGAGTGGCGGGCGTGGTTCAACCCGACCTTCCTCAGGACACCGCAGAACTCGATCCCCGAGGTCGCCGGGATCCGCACTGCCATCCTCGGCTCGCTCTGGCTGGTGGTGATCACGTTGCTGTTCGCGGTCCCGGTGGGAGTCGGCGCCGCCATCTACCTGGTGGAGTACGCCAAACCGACCCGGCTCAACGACTTGATCCAGACCAATATCAACAATCTCGCCGGGGTGCCGTCGATCATTTACGGAATGCTCGGCCTGGCAATCTTCGTCAGGGTCCTCGAGCCATGGACGTCGGGTGCGATCTTCACCGATGGCGTACCACCCGCGGAGAACGGCAGGACGGTGGTGTCGGCCGGGCTCACCCTCGGGCTGCTCACGCTGCCGGTTGTGATCATCAGCGCCCAGGAAGCTTTGAAGTCGGTGCCCGACTCGCTCCGACACGCCGGGCTGGCGCTTGGCGCCACCAGGTGGCAGACCGTCCGCAGCCAGATCTTGCCGGTCGCTCTACCGGGCCTGCTCACCGGCACCATCCTCGCGGTCGCGCGGGCCATCGGCGAGACGGCGCCCTTGATCCTGGTCGGGGCAGCGAGCTTCATCACCTCCGACCCCACCGGGCCATTCTCCAAGTTCACGGCGTTGCCGATCCAGATCTTCCAGTGGACATCTTTCCCCCAGCAGGAGTTCCACAACATCGCCGCAGCGGCGAGCATCGCCTTGCTCGTTCTGCTGTTGACCCTCAACGCCGTTGCCGTGATACTCCGTAACCGATACTCCAGGAGAGCCGAATGACGAACGAGACGACGACTGAGGAAGCAGACGCCGCCGTGGCTGAAGAACAGACCGTCTCCTTGCCCGACCGTGCTGACGGCTCCTCGTCTCAGAGCAGTGCTCGCAATGTCATCGAGACCCGAGGGATGAGCATCTACTACGGAGACTTCCTTGCCGTGGCCGATATCTCCCTCGACTTCGCCAAAAACGAGATATCGGCACTGATCGGCCCTTCCGGCTGCGGCAAGTCGACGGTGCTCAGGTCGCTGAATCGCATGAACGATTTGATCCCCACCGCACGCACCGAAGGAGAGGTGAACTATCACGGGGAGAACATCTATGCCGAGGGCATCGATCCGGTGCAAGTCCGGCGCACCATCGGCATGGTCTTCCAGAAACCAAACCCATTCCCGAAGTCGATCTTCGACAACATCGCTTGGGGAGCCAAGATCAACGGTTATCGGGGCTCGAAGTCGGACGTCGAGGATCTGGTCCGCGAAGCTCTGGAGGCTGCCGCGCTATGGGACGAGGTCAAGGACAAACTGAGGGAATCGGGCTATTCGCTCTCCGGCGGTCAACAACAGAGGCTCTGCATAGCACGTGCCATCGCCACCAGACCCGACGTGATCCTCATGGACGAGCCTTGCTCCGCCCTGGACCCGATCGCGACCCTCCGTATCGAGGAGTTGATGCTCGAGCTGAAACGGGACTATTCGATCGTCATCGTCACCCACAACATGCAACAAGCCGCTCGCGTCTCCGACAAGACGGCGTTCTTCAATGTCAAGCTCGATGAGAAGGGCATGAGAACCGGTCGTCTCGTCGAATACTCCCCGACTGATCAGCTGTTCACGTCGCCTGAGGAGAAGGAGACCGAGGACTACATCACAGGACGGTTCGGATGACCAACGCACCAGACATCAACCTTCACTTCCATCAGGAACTGGACGCTCTCGAGCAAGTCGTGCTCGGAGTGGTCGACCGGGCCGAGCAAATGGTGGAGATGGCAGTCGAAGCGGTGACGACCGGCAACCTCGAGCTGTCCAAGCAGGTGATCGACCTCGACGACGAAATCGACCGAACGTATTTCGCAGTCCACAACGACTGGGTCCATCTGATGGCGCGGTTCCAACCACTGGGATCGGATCTGCGCAGGATGAGTGTCCTGCTCCATCTCAACAACACTTTCGAACGGATGGGTGACCAGTGCGTGAACATCGCCAAGATCACCAAGTTCAACGCGGGGCTGCCCCGAGTCGAGCGAATCGTGGAGCAGATCCAGGAGATGGGTGACCTGGTGCGGCCCATGATCCGGGCTGCGATCGAGGCCTATCTCAGACAGGACATCGAGGAGGCCCGGCTCCTGCCGGCGATGGATCAACCTGTAGACCGGCTCAACGCCAATATGTACAAGGAGATCGTGGCGGTGGGGGGCGACCCGCAGCAACTGGAGTGGGCGACCAAGATGCTCATGGCATCTCGTGCCTTGGAACGGGTTGGGGACCAGGCGGTCGACTTCGCCGAGCAGACGGTCTACCTGATCACGGGCGAGCGAGCTGAATTCAACGAGGCGGGTCTCGATGGGTCGGCCGATGACGACTCCAGTTGAGCGCCGAAGACATCGCATCCTTGTCGTAGAGGACGAGCCCGGTCTGGCCGAGTCGGTCAGGTACTCGTTGGAGACCGAAGGCTTCGAAGTGCTGGTGTCTGAGTCCGGCGTCGGCGGTCTGGAGTCGGCTCGGGTCAACCAACCTGACCTCGTGCTGCTGGACCTGATGTTGCCCGGGATGTCAGGTCTCGATGTCTGTCGTCAGATCCGCCACTCGTCCGACGTGCCGATCATCATGCTCACAGCCAAGGACGCCGAGTCGGACAAGGTGGCCGGTCTCGAGTTGGGTGCCGACGATTACATGACCAAGCCGTTCTCGATGAGGGAACTGACCGCCCGGATTCGGGCCCAACTGAGGCGAGCGACCAAGAGCGGAGTGCTCTCCGAATCCAACGAGGTGCTGCGGGGTGGGTCGATCGAGTTGGACATCGACGCCCACGAGACGAGGGTCGACGGGGAGACAGTTGAGCTCCGCCCCAAGGAATTCGAGCTGCTCGAGTCGTTGATGCGTCGCAAGAACCGTTTGGCGGCGAGGCACACGCTGATCGACGAAGTCTGGGGGCCCAGTTACTTCGGAGACACCAAGACTCTCGATGTGCACATCAAACGGTTACGGCAGAAGCTGGAGCAGGATCCGTCCGATCCAAGCCAGATCGTCACCGTTCGGGGTCTCGGCTACAAGTTCGTCGATGAGCAATAGCAACGCCGGCCGTGTCTCGTTGGCGCTTCGGCTGCTCATCTACTTTGGCATCGCCTACACGGCTCTGATTCTGGTGATGACGTGGTTGGTCCTCGTCTCGGTGGATAGGTCGGGCGCTGACCTCCCAACCGCCCGCAACCCGGTCATCGTCATCGCGGCCGTGACCTTGGCGGTGGGCCTCGGAGTCGTGGCCTGGTTGGCCCGGCGTCTCTCGTCGCCGATCGCCAGGCTGACCGGCCAGACACTGGCCATGGCCCGGGGAGAGTCGGGACAGGAACTGCACCGGTCGCCGATCCGTGAGATCGACCAGCTCGGTGTCGCCGTGGCCCGTCTCGAGGAGGACAACCGGGTACGTCTGATGGAGACGCGCCGGGCCTCGGCCACCCTCGAGGTCGTGCTCGGAGCGTTGCCAGAGGGCACGATTCTCTTCGACGAGAATGACAGTGTCGTCTATGCCAATCCGTCGGCCTACGTGCTGCTCGGAGCGGTGCCTCAAACCCTTTCGGGGCTGACGCCGTTCCCGTTCCAGACCGCGGTTCGTGCCTGCCGGGAAGCCCGGTCCCAGACCTCGCGGGTGGTAGAGCACGGCAAGCCGATCCGGCAGTTGAGCGGTTTGGCCACACCATTCGCTGAGGACGGCCGGGTCCTCCTGGTGATAGTCGACGTGACCGAACGCGAGCGCTCTGCGTCGGTGCGGCGGGACTTCGTGGCCAACGCCTCGCACGAGTTGAAGACCCCGGTGTCGGCGATCATCGCCTCCTCCGAAGCCCTCCAGATCGCCGTCGAGCGGGGTGACGACTCTGCGCTTCGCTTCGCCCGCCAGATCGAGGCCTCGTCCCGACAGCTCGATCGTTTGGTGGTCGACCTTCTCGACCTGTCTCGTTTGGAGCGCGACCAACCCGAGCTCGATCCGCTGAGTCTCGACCATCTCGTTCGAGAGGAAGTGGAGCGGATTCGACAAGTCGCCGAGGAGCAAGAGATAAGCGTCGCCGTTGACGCCGAACCGGTGCAGGTTTCGGGAAGCAGACGTGACGTTGCGATAGCGGTCCGCAACCTTCTGGACAATGCGGTTCGCTACACCCCGGTCGGAGGATCGATAAGGGCCGAGTTGGCCACGGTGAATGGCGACGCGCTTCTGCGTATCACCGACACCGGTGAAGGAATCCCGACACGAGACCTCGACCGGGTGTTCGAGCGCTTCTACCGTGTCGACAGTGCTCGGGCACGGGCTACCGGTGGAACCGGGCTCGGTTTGGCCATCGTGAAGCATGTGATCGAGAGTCACGGAGGCAGTGTCGAAGTGGAGAGCGAGCTCGGGGTGGGATCCACCTTCGTGGTCCATCTGCCGGTGCTCGCAGGGGACAAGGCGGGCGCCAAGCTAGCCTGAGCAGGCTTCACCATGTCCATTCTCCAGTCCATCACGTGCCCTGCCGACCTGCGTGGGTTGACTCCGGAGGAGCTCGCACAGCTCTGCGACGAGATCCGCTCCTTCATCCTCGACAAGGTGTCCAAGACCGGGGGGCATCTCTCGCCGAACCTCGGGGTTGTCGAGCTCACCCTCGCCCTGCACCGCGTTTTCGACTCGCCCACCGACCGGTTCATCTGGGACGTTGGGCATCAGGCGTACGTTCACAAGCTGGTCACGGGTCGGACGGCGGGATTCGACCAACTCCGGCACACGGGGGGTCTCTCGGGGTATCCCAGCCGTGAAGAATCGGAGCATGACTTTGTCGAGAACAGCCATGCATCGACCTCTTTGTCCTATGCGTTGGGACATGCGCTAGCCGGTTACCCCGGGTACACCGTGGCGGTGGTTGGGGACGGCGCCCTCACCGGAGGCATGGCCTACGAGGCGCTCAATCACATCGCAGTGACCAAGCCCCCCAGGCTCATCATCGTGCTCAACGACAACGGCCGCTCTTATGCGCCCACGGTCGGCGGGCTGGCAGCCCTGGCCAGCCTCGCTCATTACCGTTTCGACCCCAGGTACGAGAAGACGAAACGCACCTTGGGTCGAATGCTCAGGGGTCTTCCCCTGGTCGGGGAGACCGCCGATGAGCTGGCGGGTCGTCTCAAAGACGCGGTGAAGCAGATACTCGAGCCTTCCACGGTCTTCGACGCTCTCGATCTCAAATACACCGGCCAAATCGACGGCCACGACATCAGCCTGCTCGAAGAGACCTTCAACACCGCCAAGACCTACGACCAGCCCGTCGTCATCCATGTGGTGACCGAGAAAGGCAGCGGCTACCAGCCGGCCATCGAGGACGAATTGGAGAAGCTGCACGGTGTCGGCTCGTTCGATCTGGCCACCGGGAAGGCGCTCAAGCCCGAGCTGCGTCTCAGTGATGTCGCCGGGAACGCGTTGGCTGCCGCCGCAGTCACCCGACCCGACCTGGTGGGCATTTCGGCGGCCATGGTCAGCAGCTCCGGTCTCATGCAGATGTCGCAGAGGTTTCCCGATCGGGTCTACGACACCGGGATCGCCGAGCAGCACGCAGTGACCCTTGCCGCCGGGATGGCGATGGCAGGGAAGAAGCCGGTGGTCGCCATCTACTCCGCTTTCCTGCAACGAGCCTTCGACCAGATCGTCGCCGACGTCGCCCTTCACGACCTTCCCGTTGCATTCCTGATCGACAGGGCGGGTATCACCGGCCCCGACGGCCCCTCTCATCACGGCGTGTTCGACCTCTCCTATCTGCGCATGATCCCCAACATGGTGGTGGCGGTCCCGGCCGACGCCACCGAGCTTTGCGCCATGATCGAGACCGCGGTGGACCACGACGGCCCCATCGCCATCCGCTATCCGAAGGGTGCCGCGGTATCGGTCCCGGCGATCCCGGTCGAGCCGCTGCCGATCGGCGAGGCCCAGCGTCTCTCCGAGGGGTCCGACGTGATGCTGGTGGCGGTGGGCAGGCTGGTGGAGACCGCCGAGAAGGCGGCTGTAGACCTCCGAACCAAGGGCTTCTCGGTCGGCGTGGTGAACGCCCGGTGGGTCAAGCCTCTCGACCCGCGCATCCTCGAGTGGGCCGCGGCGGCGGCGCATGTAGTCACCTTGGAGGACAACGTGGTGGCGGGCGGGTTCGGGGCTGCGGTGATGGAGGCGTTCTCCGCGGTTGGCATGGTCAAAGAGGTCACCTGCATCGGTGTCCCTGACAGGTTCCTCCCCTTCGGCTCGGCGTCCGACATCACCCACGCCGTCGGCCTCGATCCCGACTCGGTCGTGTCCAGGGTCCTCGCACTGCTTACATGAAGTACCTGCCGCCGATCGCGGTGGGTGGCTGAACCCGTTTCATTGTTCCTCCGGGCGCGGTTGGGTATACGCTTTGAGCGCACCCGGGACCGGGTTCCGGGTCATCCAAGGGAGGAAGAAAGAATGAAGAAAGCAAACCGACTGGTCGCGGTGCTCGCCGCAATGGCCCTGGTCCTCGCCGCATGTGGCGACGATGGCGGCGATGGTGGTGTTGACGCCAGCGATCTCGAGCTGGTTGAGGCAGGCACTCTCACCATCTGCACCGACGTGCCGTTCCCACCTATGGAGTTCGAGGACTCGAACTCAGAGCTGGGTTATGACGGTTTCGACATCGAGCTCTCGGTGGCCATAGCCGAGGACCTCGGTCTCGAGCCCACCGTCGCGACACCGGGCTGGGACTCCATCACCGGCGGTCTGGCTTTCGAGGACGACCAGTGTGACCTGGCCGCAGCCTCGATCACGATCACCGAGGAGCGGGAGGAGAACATCGACTTCTCCGACCCCTACTTCAACGGTGAGCAGGCGCTCTTGGTCAAGGCCGATTCCGGGATCACCACCTGGGAGGGCCTGACTTCGGTCGCCGCCCAGACCGGTACCACCGGTGAGATCTATGCCCAGGAGAACTGGGAGGGCGTCGAGATCGTGTCATTCGAGGACGCCGCAGGCCCCTATCTGGCGCTTGACGCCGGTGAGGTCGACGGTGTGGTCTTCGACCTGGTCAGCCAGCAGGATGTCGCCGACAACGACGACACCGTTACGGTCGTCGAGACCTACGACACGGACGAGGAATACGGCCTGGCCACCAAGGACGCGCCAAACCTCCTCGAAGCCATCAACGGGAGCCTCGCCGGGCTCCGGGATGCGGGCACATACGACGAGATCTACGGCAAGTGGTTCCCTGAGGCCTAGCCGACCCGACTCAGTACACCGAGAAGGGGCGACCGGTAAGGTCGCCCCTTCTTTCATGGCAATCAAACCCCGTCAGCGCCAACGTATCTTCCGATGGTCGATGTACGCGCTCGCCGTCGTAGTCGTTGTCCTCGCCATCGTGCTCGGCGACTGGGAGCGGATCAGGTTCAACTTCTTCAACGTCGAGGTCATGACGGACATGTTCCCTGAGGTCCTCACCATCGCTGCACGGAACACGATCCTCTACACCTTGATGTCGTTCGCCATCGGGCTGGTGGGGGCATTGGCCCTCGCACTGATGAAGCTGTCAACCATCGGGCCCTACCGGGCATTTGCCATCGGCTACATCGAGTTGTTCCGGGGTCTGCCCGCCCTGATCACACTGATACTGATCGGGTTCGGCATCCCAATCGCCTTCGATCTCAGAATGCCTGGAG
>Ga0299906_10001316_pt1 | contig 21418 bp, 14 predicted proteins | sample RVTome_14_FD_200259 | JGI IMG/M metagenome (GOLD analysis project Ga0299906, IMG submission 200259) | Soil microbial communities from uranium-contaminated site in the Upper Colorado River Basin, Wyoming, United States - RVT145D125 (version 2) ...
CACCGGCGGCATCCAGGCCCGCACCTCGCTGCTGGAGACCCCGGACGATCTGGAGACGTTCGAGGCCGGTATCCAGGTGAAAGGGAAGGCGCTGCTGCGCAATCTTCCCGCCCTGTTCGAGTTGCTGGCCGACGTCTGCCTCGCTCCCGATTTTTCCGATCTCAAACGGCTGCAGACCGTTCTCAACCAGATCAAGATTTCGCTGGAGAACTCGGTCCCCGCTTCGGGGCATACCTACGCGGCCCGCAGCGCCGCGGCCTGTCTGACGCCGGTGGCCAGGCTGCGCGAGATGTGGTCCGGTCTGGAACAGGTGTCGATGGTGGTCAAACAGGCGGAGCAGCCGCTCGCGCAGTTGCAGGGGCTCGCGGACAACATGCAGGCGATTGCCCGTGCGCTCTTCTGCCGGGATCAGCTGCAGGCGGCCATTGCCGTCGAGCGGGAGCATTTTACCGCTGCCCGCGCCCCGCTGGCGGCTTTTCTGGGGCTTCTGCCGAACGCTGCGCAAGCGGCCGAGCAGGAGCTGGTCAAAGAACTGACTTCCGCCAGACGGCAGGGCCGGATCTGGTCGCTTCCGGTCAGTTATGTCACCAAGGTGTTTCGCGCCGTTCCGTATCGGCATCCGCACTCCGCCGCGCTGATGGTGCTGGCCAAACTGCTGCGGGCCGAGTACCTGCACCGGGAGATTCGCGAAAAGGGCGGCGCATACGGCGGCATGGCCAGCTATAATGCCGAGTCCGGTCTTTTCTCCTTGCTGTCCTATCGTGATCCGCATATCTTGCGGACTCTCAAGGTCTATGACGCGGCTGTCGACTGGGTGATCTCCGGGGATTTTTCCGATGAGTCGGTCAAGGAAGCGATTCTGGCCGTCTTCAGCGATCTGGACCGGCCGCTGTCCCCTGCCGGGCAGGCGGCCCAGGAATTTGCCAATCTGCGCCAGGGATTGACCCTGGAGATGCGCAACCAATTGCGCGGTCTGCTGCTGGCGGTGGATCGTCGGGCGTTGATCGGGGCCGCCGAAACCTATCTGCGGCAGGAAGCCGCCGACTGCGCGGTCTCGGTGCTGGCGGGTGAAGCGGCGCTGGAACGGGCCAACGCCGAACTCGGCGCCGCCGCGCTGGCAGTGCAGCGGATTTGAGCGTAATTCAGCAACCGCACAGCGGTTTTCAGGAAAGTTCAGAAACAATCATGCAGCAACATCAATTTTTTGCCACCGCCGCCAAAGGCTTCGAGGCCCTGCTGGTCAGTGAGCTTGTCGAACTCGGGGCGACGGATGTCCGCGAAGCGCGGGCCGGGGTCTTCTTTGCCGGTCCGCTGCCGATGGCCTACCGGGCCTGCCTCTGGTCGCGTCTGGCCAGTCGTATCCTTTTTCCGCTTGACGAGTTCGCGGCGCCGAACCCGGAGCAGCTCTACGCCGGAGTGCGCCAGATCGACTGGTCGGAACATCTGGCTGCCGACGGCAGCCTGGCCATCGACTGCAGCGTCAGCCAGTCGCAGATCAGCCATTCCCATTATGCCGCCCTCAAGGTCAAGGACGCGATTGTCGATCAGTTCCGCGAGCGCTCGGGGACGCGGCCGTCCATCGACCTGGAACGACCCGATATCCGGCTCAATCTGTACCTGCATCGCGACCAGGCGACCCTGGCCCTCGACCTGTCCGGCTCCAGCCTGCACCGCCGCGGTTATCGGCTCGACGGCATCCACGCCCCCCTCAAGCAGAATCTGGCCGCCGCGATCCTGATCCGGGCCGGCTGGCCGGAGATCGTCGCGCAGGGCGGGGCGCTGATCGATCCGATGTGCGGCTCGGGAACCCTGCCGGTGGAAGCGGCGCTGATGGCCACCGACACGGCCCCCGGCCTGCTGCGCGACTACTACGGTTTTTTCGGCTGGCAACAGTTCCAGCCGCAGGACTGGCAGCCGCTGCTCGACGAGGCGACCCGGCGCAAAGCCGCGGGACTGCAGCGCAAACTGCCATCGATCGCCGGCTATGATACCGATTCCCGGGCCATCCGCACAGCCTGGCAGCATGCCGAGCAGGCCGGCATGGACAAGCGGATCCATTTCGAAAAGCGGGCCGTAGGCGGCATGGTCCCGCCGCCCGGCAGCCGCACCGGGCTGATCGTCGCCAACCCGCCCTACGGCGAGCGGCTGGGGGAGGAGCAGGAGCTGCGCAGCGTCTATAACCGGCTCGGGGAACGGATGGCCAGTCACTTCGCCGGCTGGAAGGCGGCGGTCATCACCTCCAACACCCAGCTCGGCCGCTGTATCGGCCTGCGCGCCGGCAAGATTCATACCCTCTACAACGGGGCGCTGAAGTGCCAGCTGCTGCAGTTCGAACTGTGCGCCGAGAACCGCTGGCAGTCGCTGGCCGAGGGCGCCGGGCGCAAATCGGCGATCCGCCAGCTTTCCCCCGGCGCCGAGATGTTCGCCAACCGCTTGCGGAAAAACCGCAAGAAGATCGAAAAATGGGCGCGCCGGGAAGCGATCGACTGTTATCGGCTGTACGATTCCGATCTGCCGGAATATGCCGTGGCGGTCGATATCTATGCCGATCAGGTGCACCTGCAGGAATATCAGCCGCCGAAGGAAATCCCGCCGGCCAAGGCCGAGGCGCGTCTGCTGGAGGTGGTGGCGGCCCTGCAGCAGGTGCTGGAGGTTGACGAAGAGCAGATTCACGTCAAGGTCCGGCGCCGGCAGAAAGGGACCAGCCAGTACGAAAAGCTCGACAAGCGGGGCGAACTGCTGGAGGTCAACGAAGGCAACTGCCGGTTCCTGGTCAATCTGAGCGACTACCTCGATACCGGGCTGTTCCTCGATCATCGCGCCACCCGCCAGCTGCTGCAGCAACTGGCGCAGGGGAAACGCTTCCTCAACCTGTTCGGCTACACCGGAGCGGCCAGCGTGCATGCGGCCATGGGCGGCGCCAGCGCGACCGTCACGGTCGATATGTCGCGAACCTACCTGGACTGGGCGCGAAAAAACCTGGCCCTCAACGGCTTCGACGGTCCCGAGCATCGCCTGATCCAGGCCGATTGCCTGGCCTGGCTGGAAGAGGCCGAAGCGGGTTACGATCTGATCTTCCTCGATCCGCCGACCTTCTCCAATTCCAAGGGGATGGCAGGCACCTTCGACGTGCAGCGCGACCATGTCCCGCTGCTGCAAAAGGTCGCGGCCCTGCTCGATCCCGGCGGCACGCTGATCTTTTCCAACAACGCCAGAACCTTCAAGCTCGACCGCGAGGCCCTGCCGGGGCTGGAGATCGAAGAGATCACCCGCCGGACGCTCTCGCCCGATTTCGAACGGAATCCGCGGATTCATAACTGCTGGCGGATTGTCCGGCGGGATTGAATCTTTCCACCCCGCCAATTTTTTCGGAAAGTATGCTTATGTTCACACTCGATCCGACCCTGCAGAACGATTGTCATGAACTCGGCAGTTTCCCGCTCTGTCGGCTGCTGCTTTGCAACAACAAAACCTACCCCTGGTTTATCCTGGTGCCGCAACGGCAGGGACTCACCGAACTGCATCAGCTCGATCCTGGCGACCGCGAGCAGCTCTGGAACGAGTCGGCCTCCCTTTCCACCTGGCTGGCAGAGGTCTTCGCCGCCGACAAGCTGAATATCGCCGCGCTGGGCAATGTCGTCAGCCAGCTGCACCTGCACCACATCGCCCGCTACCGCAGCGATCCCGCCTGGCCGAAGCCGGTCTGGGGCGTCGGAGCGGCGGTGCCCTACACGGAGCAGGAGGTTGCCGCGCTGCGCAAACGGGCTGCGGCGGCGTTTGCCGGGGCACTGAGCGAAAGCTGACCGTTCCGGTCGTTTATTTCCTTCCCCACCCCGTTCCCGTCCGCCCGACCGTGGTAAAATAAGCTAAAGGGAACTCGGAACCTTAAGGTAAGGAGAAAAATCATGGCAGACACATATGAATGCGCAACCTGCGGCGTGATCAGCGAAGGAACGGAGCATCTCTGCAAACCCCGGATCCTGGAAGGGAAACACGACTATTGCGGATCGGGCGCGGAGAAGGTGAGCCAGATGTGCGAAACGATGAGCGGCAGCCTGGAGTATGAATGTGCCAGCTGCGGCCGCCCGGCGGAAAACCCGGATCTCGTCTGCCAGCCGACCCGGATCGGCTAGTCTGGTGACAGCCCGGGCAGGAGTGGTCTTGGCCCTTGCGCAGCAAGCAGTGAGTCCAAAACGTGCGCAGCTTGCTGCCGGGCTCTGGTCGGCTTGAGTGTTTATGTTTAACGTGCAAACGCATCCGGCTGTCCGCCCGGCTCGGCTGACGACCGGTTGAGTGACGCGCCCGCATCCCTGGTGGATGCGGGCGCGTTTCAGCTAGTCGTCATCCTCTTCCTCGAAAGGCTCCGGATTTAGGGAGGTCTCCAAGGCTTCCCTCCGCCCCATCACGAAATATCAATTCGTCAAATATTAATTCGTCGTAGCACAGGCGATGTTGCTTACACCGCTCTCCTTGTCGATTCCGGCGTCATAGACGCCGTTTCCGTTGCAGTCGTCCCACGCCGTCACGCGGTAGCAGTACTCCGTCGCGCGGCTGAGCCCGCTGTCCGTGTAGGTGGTCGTGCCGTAGGGAACGCTCGCCCGGTACTGAACCTTCCCTGCCTGGTCGTAGTAAATGTTGTAGCCGCCCGTGACGGGGGCGGGCGTGCCCGCCATCCAGCTCAGGGTCACCTTTCTCCGGCCGCCCGTGGCCATGAGGTCCTGCGGCGTCCCCGGCGTATCGCAGGCAGCGAGAGGCTCCATTCCGGCCGACGCCATGGCCACGGGAGCCGAACCGCCGTTGTGCAGCCAGAGATCCCACATCGCGTAGCCCCAGCCCTTGAGGTTCGCAAAGAACGGATCGGTCTGGATGATGTAGGCCTGCGGTTCGCCCGACGGCGTCGGACTGGTGAGGGTGGGTGTACCCGTCCCGTTTATCTCGTCCCGCAGAAACTCGATCAGCTCCTTCCCGACCGTCTGGTAATAAAGGGTTGCAGACCAGGACGCCGTGCCCGCCGGTTTGGCGACCGTCACCTCGGGATAGAGAAGACTGATAATTTGCTCTTCATCATCATCATGCGCTTCCAGTAAAAGGATTTATTTAAATAGAAGGGCGAGGCGAGCCTGCGCGGCTCACCCCACCCTGCTCGATTTCAAGCCGTTTCTTTCAGCAGCTCCCATGGTACCGGAATTTCAACCTATGGCAGATCCGACGGCGGATAACTCGGCGCGCCCGCCCGATCGCTGAGGGTTTTGAGGAAGGCCACCAGTTGCCGCTCCTCGTCAGCCGTCAGGCCGAGGTTGCCGAGCTCGTCGAAGTTGACGTTGGCGGCCACCTCCGGTTTCGCCCACTTTTCTACGTCACGGGTGTTGTAGAAATGGACGATGGTCTCGAGGGTGGCAAAATAGCCGTTGTGGCCGTAAGGGGCGGTCAGGGAGAGGTTGCGCAGGCTGGAGACCTTGAATTTGCCGTCCTCGCCGTCCACTAGGGCGCCCAAACCGAGGTCCGGGGGATTTTGCTTGAGCAGATCGTTTTTGCTTTTCGGAATCCCGAGGTTGTCGTAGGAGAAGTCAGTAAAAAGAGGCGCCGGATGGCACAGGGAGCATCCGGCGGCCCCGGCGCTTCCAATCTCCTCGTTGAAGAACAGTTCGAAGCCCGCCGCTTCATCGGCCGTGAACTCTTCCGCTTCGGCCATGACTGCATCGAATTTCGAAGTGAAGGCCGTAAAGGCTGAGGTCCGTTCAAAGGCGGCGATCGCCTCCGCCAATTTGTCATAAGTGAGCTCGACATCGGCCCCGGCCAGGTCGATATCATACACACTCGAGAACAGGGTCTGGTAGGCTGCGGCGTTCGGGTTGGCCTCATCCCGAAGGGCGGCGATGACGCTCGCCTTGTCCGGCATCGCCATCTCGACCGGATTCAGGAAAGGCCCCTTGGCCTGATCTTCCAGAGTGGCGGCGCGTCCGTCCCAGAACTGGCCGCCGATATACAGGCCTTCCACTTCGTCAAAACCGAAGGGCGGACTGAACATGGCGTAGGAGGCCGGAGGGGCGTTGCGGCCGCCAACGAGGGATGTGTCGGAGCCCACGGAAACCGGGAAGGCGACCGGCAACCTCTGGTTGAGCGGGTCGGCGAATCCGGCGGTGTCGGGATCATGGCAGCTGGCGCAGGACTGGTTCTGATTAAGGGACAGATGGCGGTCGAAATAGAGAATTTTGCCCAGATCTTCCTTTTCTCCGGCAAAAACCGCCGAGGCCCCGGCCAGGACCAGCAAGCCTGCGAACAGTGCGGACAGCAATTTCTTGGACATGAACGTTTCTCCTTTTTCATAGGGTTGATGTTGCCGTCAGGGGTGGCGAGGTGATTCAGTTTTTCTTCATAGGCTCCTCCTTTTCCGGTCCCGCCATTTCTTCCGCGGAAGAACGGCCGGGAGAGAGTCCATGCGGACATCCGGGCCGCTGGGGCTCCCGGATGTCCGCATGGGTTGGGCGACTACGGAAGCGTCAGCGTCTGGCCGCTGACCGGATCCAGGTTCAGGAACGGCTGCAGTGGCTCGACCATGCCGGCCGCGCCGACGGCGGGCAGCTCGATGATACCCTCTTCGGCCGCGAAGCCGAGCGGCGGCGCCGGCACAGCATCCTGCAGGCCGTCGCCGGCCGGAAGGAAGAACTGGGGATGATCGAAGGGCGCCCGCTCGAACTTCACCCGCTCGTCGGTGAGGGTCCGCAAAAAGGCGACGAGGTTGGCCCGTCTGTCGGCCGCCCCCCTCAGCTTGCCGATATCCTGGAAATCCGAATGGACGTTGGCAATGTTCTCCTGCGGGAAGTTGCCCATCCGGGTGTAGAATTCCACCACCTGCATCAAGGTGGCTGCGCTGCCGTTGTGGAAATAGGGACCGTTCAACTCGACGTTGCGCAAGCCCGACACCTTGAAGGTGCCGTCCACGGCGACCCGGTCGCCGGCCACCGCGCCCGGCAGGTCGGGAACGAACCGCGCCACGTCGTCAGGCAGCAGACCGTCCCGTTTTAGCAATGCCAGTTTGGCGAAAGCGAGGGGGAAAGGCTCGCCGGTCAAGGGGTTGATGAACGGGCTGTCCCCGCCCCAGCCGAGATCGTCCGCGGTCGGCCTGACGGCGATGTTGTTGAAGCCGATGTCGACAAAGGCGTTTCCGCCGTCCAGGCTGTCAATGTCTATGGCATTGGCCGGCAGGAAGCCGGGGGCCTGGGGCACGACGCCGCGGCGGATCTCGTCGATCGTGTGGTTGGTAAACAAAGACCCCGTGTGGCATTTGCTGCAATGGCCGCCGCCGAAGAAGATGCTGAACCCGTCCTCCTCCGCATCGGTAAATTCCGCCAAACCTTCCATCACCCGGTCGAACTTGGAATCGTCGGAGACCAGGGTCGCCTCATAGAGCTGCACCGCCAAACCGAAGAAGAGCGAGAAGTTGGCTTCCATCTGCGTGAACTGGTCGGTATCGGCCGGGTCGGCGGCTCCGTCCACTACCGTCAAGACACCGTCGACGAGGGCGAGGTGCTGGTCCGGGGAGTTCCAGTAATTGTCGTTGAAAGTCTGTTTGATCAGGGTGACATAGGTGTTTTCGCCGGGGACGAGCTCTTTGAGCCCGAGCCCGGTGTCGGTATCCGCCAATGAGCCCAGCACGCTGTCCTCGGGATGGACCTGCTGCCTTGTCAGAGGCTTCAGGTCGGCATTGAGCAGCTTCTTGCCGATCTTGACGAAGGGCCGCCCGGCGAAGGTCATCTCGACGTCGCTCCCCGGAGGTCCCACCGCCTGCGAGGCCAGGCTGGAATCGGGAATCCGCACGATCTCCTGTTCGAGCGCACCGCTTGCGCCGACCATGAAGACGCCGCTGTTCTGATCCAGCTCGCCGAAGGGGTTGACGCCGTTGAAGATGTTGCGCGCCCTGCCGTCCCAGAAGTTGGTGAAATTAAAGACCGCGTTGATCGCGGACGGTGCGTTGCGGCCGGTAACCCGCCGGGTATTGATGCCGTCCACATTGTGCACCGGATCGGAAATGGGTGTGCCCAACTCCAGGAAATCCCCGAGGCCGATGTCGGTGAATTCGGTGAAAAAGACGCCCTGGGAGCCCATGACGTCATCGCGATTGCGGATGCGCACGCCTTCTCGCTCAAGACCCTCATCCACCGGGCTGAACTGAACGTAAGGGAAATCGGCTGCCGTAACCGCCAGATTGGGGCCTGCGACATCGAAAATTCCGTTGGCGCCCGGGTGGTTGTTGTTCTGGCTGCGAAACGCGTCGGCCCCGGCCTGGTGATGGCAGGAGGCGCAGGCCTGCACGTCGCTCCCCATGTTCATGTCCCAGAACAAGGCCTTACCCAGTTGGATGGCTGCCGCCCTGGCGGCCGGATCCACGTTTGGGAAGCCGCCGGCATTGGTGCCCGCCGCCGGCCTGAGGTACAGGCCGAGGTTGATCGGTTCCGGAACGGGAACTTCTTTCAGGGATACGAGTTCCAGAGGCGCAAAGGGTTCCGGATCTTCGTCATCCGCGAATCCGTCGCCGTCTTCATCGGCGGAAATATCGGCCACATCCGGGATCCCGTCGAGGTCGGAGTCGGGCTGGTTCACGGTATCCCCGGGCAGGAAAGGATCGGTCTCGCTCCAGCACTTGCCCTGCGCGGTGTCGATGGTGATCGACCCGAGGTCAACGTTCGGGGACCCTTGCGGGAGATAGAAACCGGTTCGGCCCGACTGGTTGTCCACGATCAGGACGCCCAGGGTCCGGCCCGCCGCGCTCCCCTCACGGAAGACCACCACGTAGGTGTGGCCCGTCGGCACGTCGAGGGCAAACTGCCCGTCGGCAGGGTCGATCACCTGACTCAGCTGGTTGCCGCTTTCATCCACCATCACCACCGCCGTGGCGCCTTCCAGGGGAATCAGCGCCGCCGGTTGGAAGGCTGCCGGCAAAGCGACCGGCGCAGCCGTTCCCGCCACGTTGCCTTGCACGGTGATGGCGGCCGCGATGCCTGTCCCGCCGGGGGCGCCCGGAGCGCCCGGAGCGCCCGGAGCGCCCGGAGCGCCCGGGGGACCCGGTGCGCCGGCGAGGCCGATCGAGCCGTCGTCACCGGAGCAGCCGGGGAGCAACAAGGCGGCCAGAAATACGGTCGCAATCAGCCATCGTCTTTGTCTTTTCTTGTTCACGGTGAAACCTCCTTTTATTCTGTTTTGGTCGGACGAATTGCCCCTTGCCTCCCGTGGTCCATGTCAGGAGATTTCCCGGGATTGAGATGAGTTTATGTCTCCGATTGCAATGTTCTATTCGTAGAAATACGGAAAAAAAATAAAAAATATTTCATGAAATTGAGATGAGGCGAAATTGAAAATTGATAGATTCGCGCCTTCGAAGACGCTTCCAGCCAAGGGAAGACCCCTCAGAGGGGATTGCCGGTTTTGAGGTGGAAAAGGCGGATTCGAACGGGCGGGCTTTCAGGGGGAAAGTTATGGAAGGGAAAGGAGGGGATGGTCTGCGGGGGGGGGCCTTCATGGACGGCGCACGAAGATCCCTTGGGGAAAGGCCTGATTCAAGATTCCTGGCCCGGCCCCGGCCCGCAGACTCCGGCGGCTGCGAACGCGGCCTCGATCACGCTTCTACTGTCGCCAACGGACAGTTCGCTTTTGGTGATGAAATGGGAGGCACCGCTTTCAAGAGCGGCTTTTCGGTACATGGCACAGTTTTCGGAGGTGCAGACGATCACGGTGGTGCCGGGAAGGTCCTCCTTGATCCGGAGGGTCGCGTCCAGGCCGCTGCCGCTCGGGAGATGGATATCCATGAGGATGACCTCGGGAGCATGCGCGGCGGCGAAGTGCAGGGCTTCGGGAACGTCACCCGCCTCGACGATGTGGAGGGATGGGAACCACTCCTGAAATAATTTACTCAACATGCGGCGAAAGATGAGATGGTCTTCGACGATCATCAGAGTGCTCATAATCTTCGATTCCTTTGCGGAGTCCTGCTTGATGAATTCACACAATCCCGAATTCATCGGTTTAAAGCTAAAAGTTTTAGGTGTTAGGTCTTGTTGAAAAGCTTTTGTTTCAATAGCTTAAAACTTAAAACCTAAAACTTGACACGGCCCGCAAAAAGACGTTTTTTCAGTTTTTGCGAGGCCTTCAATATTAGTTCGGATCGGGGCCTTTAGGCAAAGGCATTCGATTAACTAAAAAGATACTTCATTCATCCTCCGTGCCCGCGGTTCCCACGCTTTCGCTTGGGAACCGCGGGCAAAAAATGGATCGCGATTACTTTCTACGGCACCGCCGGCTGGCCGTTGGCGTCCCTCGCGGGGATCCGGAGCAGCACCTCGGGATCCCCCCCGCGACGGGAGCTTGCTCCCGCTCCGGATGGCGTATGGGGACAGATTTGAAATCTGTCCCCAAATCCGTCCCTTTTCCTCATGGCACGGCCGGCTGGCCGTTGGCGTCCCTGGCGGGGATGCGGAGCAGCACCTCGGGGTCCCCCTCCGGGACGAAAAGCTCGGGATGGTCGAAGGGGGCCGATTCGGCCACCACCCGCGGGTCGGTCAGGGATTTCAGGAAGGCCACCAGGGCGTCATGCATGGTCTCCTTGCCCTGCAGGAGGGGGAGCCCATGCCCGACCAGCGGGTCGAGATCGTGGATGTTTTCCGCGGGGAAGTTTCCGCCCCGGACGTAGACGTCGACCACCTCCTCCAGGGTCATGATGCCGCCGTTGTGGAAGTAGGGCGCGGTCAGTTCCACGTTGCGAAGGCTTGGAACCTTGAACAGGCCGTCCTTGTTGTCGGGTATGTTGGTGGGAAAGAAGGGATCCAGAAAGGGACCCTCGAAGGGCAGCAGGTTCTGCCGCCGAAGCAGCGACTGGGTCGAGAACGCCAGGGGAACGGGGTTTCCCGTCAGCGGGTTGATGAAGGGTGCCGTGCCCCCCCGGCCGAGATCGTCGGCCGTCGGGGTTACCGAAGTATTGTTGAAACCGTCATCGTAGATCACCAGGGTGCCGTCCGCCACAAACATCTCTTCGATCAGTGCATTGTCCACAAAGGTGTTGAAGCCGGCGACGGTGTGAGAGGCGTTGCTGAGCTCGGTGCCGCCGTGGCAGATGGCGCAATTGCCGATGCCGCTGAACAGGGCGAATCCGAACTTCTGCTGGTCGTTCAGGGCGGTCTCTTCCCCTCCGATCCACCGGTCGAAGGGGGTCTGGTCGGAGATCAGCGTCGATTCGTAGAGCTGGATGGCCAGCCCCCAGAAGAGGGAGAAATTGGCCTCCATCTGGCTGAAGCCGTCCGGCGTGAGCTTGGAGGAATTCCAGAGATGGTCCTGGAAGGCTTCCCGGATCATCTGTTCGTAGCTCGTTTTGAGCCCCTTGACGTCGTCCACGATCGTCCCGTCCGGCTGCAGCGTCGCCTTGGAAAGGCCACCCAGCACGCTGTCGTTGGGATGGACGAGCTGTTTTCCCAAGGGGGTCAGGCCGAGCAGCTTCCTGCCGATATCCGGGAAGGTGCGGCCACGCCCGGACATCTCCGTATCGTCGAGCGGCGGCCCCACCGCCTGGGAAGCGAGGCTCGCCTTCTGGATCTCGATCGGACGTTTTTCCAGAACCCCGCCTGCGTCGAACCAGGCCCCGGCGTCGGGGTCGGCGGGACCGAAGGGATTTTCACCGTTGAATATGAAGTTGGCCCGGCCGTCCCAGAAATTGGTGAAGTTGAAGACCGCATTGATCACGTTCGGCGTGTTGCGACCCGTTACCCGCCGCAGATTGGCGCCGTCGGAGCTGAAAATCGGATCGGTGGCGGCAGATGGGACGCTGTCGATGGCGGAGCCGGGGACGACGCCTGTGAAATCGGAGAGGCGGACCCCCTGGGAGCCAACCACGTCGTTGCTGTCGCGAAGAAGCGCGGAGGACTGGTGGTCGGCGGGTTCTGCCCGCTGGTGAAACGGGAAGTCGCTCTCCGGGTCCAGGCTGTAGTTCGGCCCGAACTGGGGGAAATCCAGATTCCCCGAGGAGTCGTTGCCGAAGACCGTATCGCCCCCCCTGGTACCGGGGTTGAGGGTGTTCTTGAGCCGCCGGTCCACGCCGTTGGCGAAGTGACAGGTCGCGCAGGCCTGGATTCCGTCGCTGCCGACCTGCATGTCCCAGAAAAAGGCTTTCCCAAGCTGGACCGCGGCGGTCTGATTCTTGACGAACTGGAAGAGGTTGCTGGGCAGCACCACCGCGATCTGGCCCAGGGGGTCCATGTCGGGTGGCGGCACCACCACGTTGATCTCGCCGGCAACCAGGTGAAAGGGATCCTGGTCGTCGGGAATCCCGTCGTTGTCGTCATCGGGGTCCGCGTTGTTGCCGATGCCGTCGCCGTCGGTGTCCACCCATTCGGTCGGATTGTTGGGGAAGGCATCCTGAACGTCGGCCAGGCCGTCGTTGTCGTCATCGGGGTCCGCCCGGTCGCCGATGCCGTCGCCGTCGAAGTCGGCCCACTCCGCGGGATCATCGGGGAAGGCGTCCAGGGCATCGGGCCGACCGTCGCCGTCCCTGTCGGTGACCGCCACCGCTGGCGGACCCGGCTCTTCGCCTCCGCTGTCCGGCGTGGTCGGCCCGGCTTCGCTGTCCACAGTGGGAGGTGCCCCTTCGCCGCCGTTGCCGCTGCAGCCGGACAGGGTTAAAACGACCCAGGCGGCCAGCATGATAAGGATCAGGGTGGACTTGCTCATGATGTAACTCCTTTGCTCTGTTATTCGGGTCCGCTCCGCCGCTACGTCGGTCGGAGCGGACCCGGTCGCTATTTATCCGTTTTCGCTCGTTGCGGGAAGCGGCTGTCCGGGACGGATGGTGGTCCCCGTTCGCCTGGTTCTTCGTCCTCCCCCGGCAGGCCCGCACTTGTGTTATGGGGGGACTTGGTCCGGCGTCCGGCAGCAGACCCCGGCGGCCGCGAAGGCGGCTTCGAGCACGCTTCTACTGTCGCCAACGGACAGTTCGCTTTTGGTGATGAAATGGGAGGCACCGCTCTCAAGAGCGGCCTTTCGGTACATGGCGCAGTTTTCGGAGGTGCAGACGATCACGATCGTGCCGGGCAGATCCTCCTTGATCCGGCGGGTCACGTCGAGACCGCTGCCGGTTGGAAGATGGATGTCCATGAGAATGATCTCGGGAGTATGCGCGGCGGCGCAGCGCAGCGCTTCGCCAACGTCTCCCGCCTCGACGATTGCGAGGGACGGGAACCACTCATGAAGCATTTTTCTCACCATCCGGCGAAAGATGAGATGATCTTCGACGATCAGCAGGGTGCTGCTCATGATCGGCTCCTTGGCGACCCCTTGATCAACGGGATTGAGAGGATCGAACGTTGCGAATCGGCTGAAACGGGGACGGATCGCAGCGATCCGTCCCCGCTGGGCTCAGAGGACGGTCAGGGGAACGTCGAGGACGCCGATCCCGTTGGGAAACTCCAGGCTGACGGTGCTTTCGGCGCCCGGAAGCTTGGTGTTGGTTTCCAGTAACTGCCAGTTGCCCTCGATATCGACCTGGGCGGTGCCGAGCACCTGGCCGTTCAGGGTTGAGCCGATGTGGATGATGACGCTGGTCCAGTTGCGGAACAGGCCGGTAAAGGTTCCCTCCACCCGCCACTGGCCGGTCGCCGGATCGAAAGTGGCGGTATCGGTGGTGATGATAACCTGCGGCGGGACGTCGATCGGCTCAAGTCCGATGCAGGCGGCGTCGGGTGTCGCGGGGAGCAGCGTGAAATCGCCGTCGAACATGGGCGGTTCGAGATCGCCGTCGACGAAGGAGAGGATCCGGTCCCGGGCGAAGGTCAGCGGACTGGCGGTGTAGGCGGGATCGAAGTAGGCCGCTGTCGGGACCTGGGCCTGGAACCGCGGATCGAGCTCGGAATAGGGGAAGGGGCAAAGCGGCTGCCGCTCCTCCTCGCAGGGGCCGTCGCACCCTCCCGGGCTCAGGCGACGGTCGAGGTTCCAGGGAATCCCTTCGAAGGGGAAAGGTGCGTTGACCTTGTTGAGATCGACCTCGACGAACTCGGGGAAGCCGATCCCCCCAAGTCCCGCTCCCAGGGGGAAGAGATACTCGCCCCAGGGGGCATCGTTACCCTGCATGTCGAGCGCCGCCGGCAACGGGGTGCCCTGCGCCTGCGCGCTGAGGGCGTCGAGCCGGTGCTGGGTGCGGCCGATGATCTCGTGCGGCACCGGGCTCAGGATGCTGAACTGCTCCGCCAAAGTGCCCCCCGAGGGGCAGACGTTGAAGCCGCCCGCGCGCAGGTGATCGCAGGGGGAGCGGTCGAGCCTGATCGGCTTGCCGGTGGCGAACTGAACGAAGTCGACATCGTGGACGATCTTGAAGATGTCCCCGGCGATGGCGCCGATCCCCTGGCTGGTGCACGCGCCGGCCCCCGCGGCCGTATCGCATCCCGCCACCGAACCGAGGGGAAACTCGTGAGGCTCGTTCGCCACCGGGTCGTAGTGCAGGGACCAGAGGTTCACAAAACCGGGAGAAAGGGTGGTAAACCCGATGAAGAGGGTCCGCACCCGCTCGTTTTCGAAGCCCGGGGTATCGATACCCACCTCGGCGAAGATGAAGTAGTCCGGCTGGGTGGGGTCGTTGCGGGTGACGAGGGCCGTATTCACGGTCAGGGTATGGGCGGAGAGGAAGCGCACCCCGTTCACCTCCTCGTAGTTCCCGTCGGCCGTAAGGTGATCCCCCACCTGGATCGGGGCGAAACGGGTGGAGTCCTGTACCGTCAGGTTTACCGTGCGGTTGGTGTCGGGGCAGAGGGGATCCCCGCTGCCGTCGATGGCGGCTCCGTCGCTAATTCCCAGTTCCCCCGCGCGGGCGGCGGTGCTGGGGATGCAGACCGGGTAGCCGGTGATGAAGGTGATGACGTAGTTGTCCGCGTCGAGGGTGAAGCGGGGGTCAGCGCTGCAGTTGGTTCCCAGGGCCGGATCGCAGCCTCGGCCCTGCTGGACGCTGTGGCGGCCGTCGGGGTCATTGATCCGGACCATCGTCCCCGAGGCCGCAAAGCCGGGGATGCCGTTCACCATCAGAAAGCCGTCGGTGTAATCGATGTGGGTGACGGTTCCCGTGATCGATTCCAGCCCCTTCTCGACGATGACGTCGCCGGCGATGACGCGGGTGTCGCTGCGGCGATTGGCGTGGATGGTGGCGAAGCCGCCCCGTCCCCCCTGCAGGCAGACGTCGGTCCAGGCGAGGCCGGTTTCCCCCAGCGCCTTGCAGGCGGGGGGTGCCTGCTCGAAGAGTTGCTGGAGGGTGAGACGGTTGGCCGGCAGGTCCATCAGGAGGTTGCGGGGGATGATCACCGTCTCGCCGCCGATCTTGATGGTGCCGCCGGCCCAGATGTCCCCGGGCGGATCGAGGGTGATCCTCTCGATCGTCCCGGTGATGAAGGCCTGGGTGGCAGCCGCGAAGGCGGCTCCGGGGCAGAGGATGAGAAACAAACCGAGGATTGCGGTCACGGCTGCAGCCGTTCGACCTGCCTTGCCGATTATCGCTCTGGAAAATTTATATGCGTTCATGGGACCTCTCCATTTCTGATGGTAAGTTTCTGACGCCTTCGGGAGCCTCAGGGGAGGAAGACCTGGAGGGCCACGAAGCCGCGGGGATTGCCGTCTGAAGCCTTGAAGGAGCCCGTGATCTGTCCGGACTGGTTGATCCCCCGGGCCTCGCTCGACCTGACCTCATTGACCGCATCGTAAAGGGTTCCGCCCTGGAAGGCGGGGTCCCAGAGAACGGAGGCGGGAAGCCCCTGCGCGGTCACTTTTTCACTGAGGCCGGCAATCCAGCCCGCGGCGTTGACCGCGAAGGCGGCCAGATTTTTCCCCGAATTCAGGGAGGGAGCCCCGAGGGCGGTCGGTCCGCTCGACAGGCTGCCGTCCGCGTTCACCTGCCAGGAGACGGCGCGCCGCAGCTGGGAGGCATCCTTCGATTCTCCCACCACCGTGCCGCTGTCGCTGGCGCCGTAGGCGGCGCTGAACTCCCCGTCGGCGAGGATGCCGAGATCGTTGGGGCCGCTCAGGACGGCGCCGTCGGAGTCGACCTGCCAGGTGACGGCGTGGGTCAGGCCCGAGGCGGCGTCGGCTTCGCCGACCACCAGCCCGGCGTCGGTGATGAAATGGGCGACGCTGAAACTGCCGCCGGCCAGGAGCCCCAGCTCCACCGGCCCGCTGACGGCGCCTGTGGCGTCCACCGCCCAGGAGGCGGCGCGCTTGCGGCCTGCGGCATCCCGGTTAAGCCCCACTGCAACTCCCGCGTCGTTGACGCCATTGGCGGCGCCGGCGGTTCCCGGGCTGAGCTGGATGGGGGCGGCCCCCCGCCACAAAACGGCGGTCCGGATGCCGCCGGTATCCTCGGCCTGGCCTGCGACCTCGCCGAGGTCGTTGAGCCCGTAGGCGGCACAGAAGGTTCCGGCGACCAGGGGAGAGAGCGCCTGCAGGCTGACCTGATTGCCGCCATCAACGGTCCACTTGACCGCCTGCATGAGCCCGGCGGCGTCGGTGGAGCTTCCCGCCACCTCGCCGTTGTCATTGATCTTCTCGGCAAGGGCGAAGCTGCCGCCGGTGAGGGGGGGCAGTTCCACCAGTGCGAAGGAGGCGAAGCGGCCGGCGTCGCGGGGAAGGCTGTCCCGAAGGTCGGCGACGCCGTCGTTGTCGTCGTCGGTGTCCTCCGTCAGGCCCGATGCGGCGATATCGGCAGCCGTGGCGTCGGTGTGGAAGGCATCGGGCAGGCCGTCGCCGTCGGTGTCCACCGAAGCCACCTGCTGGCTGGGGAAGGCGTCAATGAGCAGTCCCGAGGCGGCAATCTCCGCCTGGGTGACCCCCGCATGGAAGGCATCGGGGAAACCGTCGCCGTCGCTGTCCAGCGAGGCGATCTTCTGCGTGGGGAAGGCGTCGCCGTTGTCGCCGACCCCGTCCCCGTCCGTGTCGGCCCATTCAGTCGGGTCGTTGGGGAAGGCGTCCTGCGGGTCGGGAATGCCGTCGCCGTCCGAATCGGTCACCAGCGGTCGGTCCGAAGGGGTGTCTCCGCCTGGCGGGATCACCAGTTCCTCGCTCCCGCCTCCGCCTCCGCAGCCCCACACGAAGAGCAGCAGAAGCAGCGCGGGGAGCAGAGAATGTTTCTTCAATCGTTTCATCATCGTCTCCTTGTGGCGGTTGTCGACGATCATTCCGAAATGGAGTTTCGCCGGTTTTGAGGACTGTTGATAAAGAACGGTGTTTCTATTCGGAATAAAGTTTAAACAATCGATTTGAAGGCTCTATGCGTAGAAATACGGAATTGAAATTAAAAATCTATCATCTTGCCGGAGTTGAGAATGATGAAGACTGGATGAGCCTTGTGCGGGGGGCTGCAAGGGCAGGGGGAAAGGATGAAGGCATTGACATCGAACATTTTTGGGAATATAATCCCAAATATAGAGAGAGAAAATTGGGGAAAAATTCCCAAACAAAACAGCAAAGGGGGTGTCCCATGAAACCCGCGAAAATACTCTTTCTCGATTTCGACGATGTGCTCAACACCCGGGAAACCCTGGCGAGAGGCGAACTCTTCGAGCCGCTGAACGTCGCGGCGCTCAATGCCATCGTCGACCGGACCGATGTCGAAATCGTGGTGACCTCCATGTGGCGCCTGGGCGCCTCGGGCCACGAGCTCGAAGAGCTGCTGGTCGAAGCCGGTGTCCACGCCGCGGGGCGCGTCATCGGCACGACCCCTTTCCTGGCCGACCGGCCCCGTGGGGCCGAAATCCTGGCCTGGCTGGACCAGTCTCAGGTGCCGGTCGAGGGATTCGTCATCCTCGACGATCGCAGCGACATGGAAGCCTTCACCCCCTACCTGGTGCAGACCGACCCCGCCCGCGGACTGGTTTCCGAACAGGCCGAGGAGGTGGTCCACCGTCTGTGCGATGCAAAAGAGGAGGGCTCGCTGCCGCAAGCGACCTGCGCGTTTCGGGGGGACGGCTTGCAATTGAATTGATTTCGGATTGCACGCCGAAACAGGAGCGGGGGAGGGGTGGAAAATCAGATCAGGCCCTGTTCAATGGCGTATTTTACCAGGCCGGCGGTGCTGCTCTGTTTCAATTTTTTCTGGAGGGAAGCGCGATGGCTTTCCACGGTGCGGATGCTGATGAAGAGCATTCCCCCGATCTCCCGGTTCGATTTTCCCTTGGCGATCAGCTGCAGCACCTCCTGCTCGCGGGATGACAGCATCTCGGCGCCGCCGCCGCGAACCATTTCTCTCGGCAGGCGGGGTGAAATATGCACCTTCCCCCGGCGAATATGCGCGATGGCGGAGAAGAGTTCACGGTCGACATCCTCCTTCAGCAGATATCCTTCAGCGCCTGCCGCAAGGGCTTGATGGAGGTATTCCTTGTGCATGGTCAGGACCAGGATTTTTACCCTGGCGTGCAGCTTCCTGATCTCGCGGATCGCGTCGATGCCACGGAGCTTCGGCATCGACAGATCGACAATGACCATGTCGGGAAGCAACCTTTGCAGCAGCGACAGCAGTTCGATGCCGTCACCGGCTTCTCCGACGACCTGCAGATCGTCCACCCCTTCGATAATTTTTCCCAGACCCTGCCGGATCAGGGCATGGTCGTCAGCGAGTATGATCCGATAAGCGCTCATCACGAACCCCCATTATCGACAGGGATGCTGAAGGTGACCCGGGTCCCGTTGCCGACCCGGCTCCATAAATCAAAATCCCCGCCCATGATCTTCACCCGCTCGCTCATGGTGGTCAGGCCATACCCCTTTGCAGTGGATTCCCGGGTCAGGCCATGGCTGTCATCGAAGCCGTTGCCGTCGTCTTCCACCGCAAAGGCGACCCTGTCGCCCTCCCTTCGCGTTACGAATGAGACGTGCTCGGCCCCCGCATGTTTCACGATATTGGTCAGCGCCTCCTGGGCAATCCGGTAGATGGTAATCCAGTGCGTTTTGGAAAACAGATGATCGATCGTCTCGACATCGGTCGTTATGCTTATCTTCGGATCTTTTTTCAGATTGTCCGTGAGCCATTGCAGAGCGGCAGAAAGGCCGAGATCTTCGAGGACGGTGGGGCTCAGATCCATCGAGATCCGTCGCACGTCGTCTATGACTTGATCCATGTATTCCAGGAGTCCTTCACAGTCTCCCCGTTTGCTTTTAGAACCCTTTTCGATGACCCTCAGTTGCAGTTTGATGACGTTCAGCGACTGCCCCAATTCGTCGTGGAGCTCCATCGATATCCGCCTTCGCTCTGTTTCCTGGGCGCTCACCAATCGGTTGGAGAGATAATGGTTCTGCTTTTCCGTCTGGTGCAGAATCTCGCAGGTCTGCAGGCGTTCGGCCATTTCGATCTGAAGGCATTTATTCGCGGACTTCAATTCGGCGGTACGCAGGTCGACCAGTTCCGCCAGCCGCGTGCGGTGCTCGGTCAATTCAAGGGCTTGTGAGCTTAACTGGTCATTGGCCCGGATAAGTCCTTTCTTGAATTCCTTCCGCCGCCTTTCAAGAATAAAGAGGCTCGCGGTGGCGCCGACCACGATAAATGCCCACGCCAGCAGGCTCATCGGAAAGAGGCGTCCGAAAGCTTTATCGTTTTTCGCCTCGTCGATTTCCATTAAAATTTCCAACTCACTGACATTATCCGTGAATTTCTTGAAGAGTTTATCGTACTCCTGGTCGACGACGGATCCGGCCATGGATATGGCCGGGTTCTCCAACCTCTGGTGGCTAAGCCGCGTGAATTCCAGAAGCATGGACTTGATCTCTTCCGCTCGGGACCGCTGGTCCGGATCCTGGATCGGTTCGGGAATCCAATCGTGGTCGGCTGCTCCCCCCTTGAGAGTCACGTCGATCAGGTTGATCGCCTTGTCGTAGTCTTCGAAGATTTTTTTGACATCCACGCTCACATCTCCGGTTATCGCCTCCTCCAGCCAGAGATGAGCCGTTAACGTGAGGCTCTTGGCCTCCATGACCGCACCAGCGATGTCAGCCTCAATGAGCCTCCGCTCGTTGATGCGGTTGGCCACCAGGAGCAGGACTATCGAGGCCGTGCCGAGCAGCAGGACAATGGCCGGCAGCCAGATCCCGTACTGGTTCTTCGGCAGGTTGTGAAAACCGTGCATGCGCTTCTCGCTCCCGGGTCGGATTGAGATAATAATACCTGATGCCACAATAATTTCACGGACGATCCATGGAATTCCATGGGGGGAATAGCCGAATCGATGGTGGGGAAATCCCCCTTTTGACAGGACAAGTGCCAAGCCGGCGCGGGTGACCGTTGTCTCTTTGCTCGGGAACAGGCAGGCTGGTCCCGATCAAATTGACAACGGAAAATGTTGTGTTAATAAAGAACAGCAGGTGATCAAGCAGGGCATTGCGTGCGCCCTGCCGCCAGCCATTCAGCGCTAAACCCTTCGTGAGGGGGGCAAAAATTATGGATTTTCCATAAGCCTGAAGAGGGCCGGACTGCGAACAGGTAAATCCGAGCTGTTCGGCTTTTTCTTTATTTATCAGCTGTGTTGTTGCACTTTCCACGTCGCACTTGGGTCAGTACTCACAACCGGAAAGAGAGGGAGGTCGGATATGAAGAAAACCGTATTGGTACATGTTCTGCTGGGGCTATGCCTGTACGCCGGGGCGGCGTTTGCCGCGGATGTCGTCCCGACCGATATCCAGCAACCCGGGACCCAGCCCGGTGAAGTCGGCAACCTGGAGTCTCCCGACAAGTGCGACAATTGTCACGGAGGCTATGACAGTGCCGTAGAGCCGGCTTTCGGTTGGCGCGGCAGCGCCATGGGCAATGCCGGCCGCGATCCCATCTTCTGGGCCACTCTGGCCATTGCCGAGCAGGACTTTGACGGGTCTGGCGATCTCTGCATCCGCTGTCACAGCACCGGCGGCTGGTACGCCGGGCGTTCCGAGCCGACCGACGGCTCCGGTCTGGCCGCGGGCGATGCCGACGGGGTCGATTGCGACACCTGCCACGGCATGACCAACCCCGATGACTCGGAGCATCTCGGTGTCCAGTTTCCTCCGTTTGTCGCCAACGACGGCGGCAGCCCGGCGGAAGGCTACTATGGCAGTGGCATGCTGTCGCTGTTCGGCGGTGCCGACAAGCTCGGCCCCTATTTCGATGCCGAACCGAAGCACCAGTTTCAGCAGTCAAAGTTTCATCGTTCCGTCGATTTCTGCGGCTCCTGTCATGATGTCTCAAATCCGGCGGTCGGCGACCTTGCTCCCGGCCATGGTGCCCAGCCCACGGCCGATCCGGTGACTGCCAGTGGCACATTAGGTGGGCCTGTCGATGGCAAGGCCGCTTTCAACAATCCGCCCTACAGGTACGGGGTGGTGGAAAGAACCTTCAGCGAGTACAAGTCCAGCGCCTTGCCGCGGACTCTGGTGGCCGATTTTCCGG
>Ga0299906_10001318_pt1 | contig 21368 bp, 20 predicted proteins | sample RVTome_14_FD_200259 | JGI IMG/M metagenome (GOLD analysis project Ga0299906, IMG submission 200259) | Soil microbial communities from uranium-contaminated site in the Upper Colorado River Basin, Wyoming, United States - RVT145D125 (version 2) ...
CGACGTCAAGCCGCCTCCCGAGACCAGCCTCGCCTTCCCAGGACCACGCCCCAACGCCGGGTGAGACGCCCCTCAACCGGACATTTCGGCAGGGGGGTAGGTCAGGAGGTCTGGAATCCCAGAGGCACCGTCAGCATGATCACGAAGGGGTCGACGAAGCTCTTGAACTGCGCGACCATGACGAGATAGACGAGGATCGCCGCGATGATCAGTCCGCCCGTGAACTGCTGGAACGACCCGCGCATGCTCCGCACCTCGCCCTGCATCTCAAGCAGATAGCCCTTGCCGGCGAAGTCGGGCCCGGCGATTTCGTAGGCGTGGCCGCGACCCGTCGATGCCGGAAGCGCACCGAGCTCCGAGCTCTTCTCTAGCCGCTTCTCGATGGCCGCGACGACGGAGCCGACATCGTACCCCGGCAAAACGTTCACGTAGACGTCCGTGGCGCGCGTGATGTTCATGTGGTTGATGACGGCGGGCCCCGTCGATTGGTGGATCTCGGCCACGTTCCGCAGTAGGGCGGGCCGCGGGCTGTCGCCGCCGGTGATCGGGATGTTCCGCAGCGTGTCGAGCGAGTTGATGTCCTCCTCGAAGTACTGGACTCCCATGAAGTAGTGGTTGCCGTTGCGCTCGTCGATCCAGAAGGCGGGCTCGAAGTTGATCGAGCTGTTCGTCGCGCTGACCAGGTTCTTCATCACGTCGTCGACGGTGACGCCCTGGTAGGCGGCGAGCGTTCGGTCCATTTCGACCTCGAGGATCGGGTAGTCCATGCGCTGCGCGATGCGCACGTCCACCGCCCCCTCGACTTGCTGCGCCTCCCGCTGGATGAGCCGCGCGATGTCCTGCGCGGTGTGCAGGTTGGAGCCCGTGACTTGGAAGTGGATCGGAGACGGCTCACCCAGGTTCAGCGCGGCCGTCATCATCCCGCCCGTGTCGAAGGCGAGCTCGACCTCGGGAAAGTCCTCGTTGATGCGCTGGCGCAAGTCCTGAACGAGGTCGAAGGTCGGCGCGTGTCCGGACTTGCCCTCAAGCTGGACGAGCATGAAGGCGTCCATCGGGCCCGTGTTCGGCGTGTACGCCGCCGGCCAGTCCATCAGGACGCCGATGTTGGAGATCACGATCTGCAGGTTCGAGTCCGGGTGACGCTCCTCGCCCAGGGCGAAGCCGGGGTCCGGCTGGCCGATCTCCTCGATCAGGACCTGCTCCATCCGTGCCACCGTTTCTTCGGTCCGTTCGATGCGCGTCCCCGACGGCATGCGCACGTAAATCGTGAACTGGCCTGGATCCACGGGGGGGAAGAGCTCCGTGCCCATGCGCGTCATGGCGAGGGCGGCGACGGCGAGGAGCAGGACGGACGCGAGGACGGTGGGAATGCGGAACCGGACCAAGGTCCCCAGGAGACGCTTGTACCCTCCCGAGGCGCGCCGCTCCCGACCCGCTTCCGACCGATGAGTTCGGTGCAGGAACCGCGCACAGTAGGCCGGCACGAGCGTGAGGGCGATCACGTACGAGCCGACGATCGCGATGCTCGCCGCCACCGCGAGCGGGGTGAACAAGAAGCGCGCGAGCCCGGACAGGAAGACGACCGGATAGAAGACGATCACGAAGGTCAGCGTCGACACGAGGACCGGCGTGGCCACCTCGCGGGCGCCGTCGAGTGCCGCTTCGAAGGGCTTCTTGCCCATGTCCGCGTGCCGGACGATGTTCTCGAGGACCACGATCGCCTGGTCCACGAGGATGCCGACGGCGAGCGCGAGCCCGCCGAGCGTCATCGCGTTGATCGTGTCGCCGGTGTAGTAGAGCCCGATGACCGCGATCAGGATCGAGAGCGGGATCGCGAGTACGATGATCGCGGTCATCCGAAGGCTGCGCAGGAAGAGCAGCACCACTAGTCCCGCCAGAAGAGCGCCGAGCCCGGCCGCGAGTTGAAGCCCGCCGATGCTCTCCCGGACGCCGACGGACTGGTCCATCACGACGCTCAGGATCAGGCTCTGCATCTTCGGGTCGTCGGCGTTCATCTCCTTGAGCCGCGCCAGCATCTGGCTCAGGCTGCTCTTGAGGGCATCGACGATCTCGATCGTGTTCGCGCCTGGCTGGCGGTAGATGGGGACGTAGACCTGGCGCGAGCCGTTCGTGCGCACGATGTTCGTCTGGATCTGTCCGGCGTCGCGGACCTCGCCGACGTGACCCATCAGGACCGGCGCCCCGTCGACGATCCCGAGCGGCGTGTCGTTCATGTCGGACACGAGCTTCGGGATCGAGTTGGTGAAGATCTGGTAGTCGAGATCGCCCATCTTCACGTTGCCCGCGGGGATGAGGACGTTCTGCTCGACGAGCGAGCGCTGGACGTCCATCAGCGACAGGCCGCGCGCCTCGAGCTTCTCGCGCTGCACGTAAGCGAGGATGCGGCGGAGCTTGCCGCCGTAGACGGCGGGAGCGATCACCCCCTGGATGGCCTGGAGGCGGTTGCGGAGCTCGAAGTAGGCGATGTCGTAGAGCTCTTTCTCGGTCATCTCTGGGCTGGAGACGCTCACGAGGCAGAGCGGCACGGACGCCGTCGGGTCGAAGGGCATCACCATCGGCGGGATCGTGCCCGGCGGCAGGTAGAACATGTCGCTCACGGCGTAGCTCGTGACCTGCGACATGGCCGTGTCGAGCGAGATGTCCTCGCGGAAGAAGTCCTTGACGATGCTCACGCCGAGCATCGCCTTGCCTTCCTGGTGCTCGATGCCGACGGACTGCCCCGTCCAGCGCTCGAGGCGGCTCATGATGTCGCGCTCCATCACCTCGGGCGGCATGCCGGGGTAGAACGTGACGATCTGGACGGCCGGAGTGTCGAAGATCGGGAGCAGGTCGGCGGGGATCTTCCTGTAGGACACCGTCCCGACCACGAGCGCGCCGAGCGCGAGCACGACGACGAGGTAGGGGCTCTTGAGGGCGGTCAGGATCATGGGGACGGGGGCAGTGCCGCGGAGGGGACGGCTGGGGATGGGGTGTTCAGCGTGCGGCCAGGACGACTTCCTCGAGCTTGGTCATCTCGACGTCCCCGAAGGCGACGCGGAAGCCGGACGAAGTGCGCCGGAGGATCCCCCGGCCTCCGGAGAGCTCGAAGCAGCGGTCGTTGGGCGCCAGGAGGCCGAGGTCGAGAGCCCGCGCGGCGTCCCCATCGGGCAGGTCCACCACGGAGACCGGGATCCCGTGGTAACGCAGGGTCACGAAGCCGACGGGGATGTCGTGGAAGCTGCACAGGCGCGCACCTTCGACCTCCCAGCCGTTCCCGGTCGGGAACGAGCCCGTCTCCCCTGCCAGCTTCCCGTCGAAGAAGGACGGCAAGTCGGCGGGATCCTTCGTGAGTAGCTCGGGGGTGACGTCGCCGACGATGTAGCGCCGGTGGTCCTCCGCGGCCATGGCCACGATCTCGGGAACGGAGTCGCCCATGATCGAAGCGAGTCGATACGCGAACAGCCCGAGGACGAGCAGGAGGGAGGCCGCTGCAAAGAGCGCTCGCCAGCCGGAGAGGCGCGTGCGGAGGGCGAAGGCGCGCGACAGCGCCCGCTCGATGACCTCTTCCTCGTCGCCCTGGGGGCGGCGCAGGCGGTCGCGGATCGCCCGTTCGAGATTCTCCTCCGCGGCGAAGAGCTCGGCGCACGCGGAGCAGGTCTCCAGGTGGCGCGAGACCTCGTAGGTCGTCGTCGGGTCGAGTTCCGAATCGAGGTACGGGCTCAGGTAGATGCGCGCTTGATGGCACTTCATGGCGTTTCGCCGTCGGAAGGACAGGCTCTGGGGGCCTCCTCGGTCGCACGGCCGGGCGCCCCTGCCGGAGAGGAACCGTCACCCCGACGCCCCAGCTCCACCCGCACCTTCTCCCGTGCTCGGCACAGACGGGACATGACGGTCCCGATCGGTACGCCCATCGCGTCCGAGATCTCCTTGTAGGAAAGCTCCGCCACGGACCGCAGCGTCAGCGTCGTGCGCTCGACCTCGCTGAGCGCCCGAAGCGCCCGCGAGAGGCCTTGGTCGACGTAATCGAGGATGAGGCGAGCGTCTTGGGTCGACGAGAGCGCGAGCTCTTTCTGCAGGATCGACACGATGTCCTCGGTGGCCACGTGGCCCTCTTCGTCTTGGAGGCCGACCGTCGGTGGCTGGCGCATTCGGCGACCGACCAGGTTGCCGCACTCGTGCACGACGAAGCGCATCAGCCAGCCCTTGGGGTCCTGGATCGCCTCGGGAGTTTCGAAATGCCTCCACGCGGACGCCAGGGCGGCTTGCACGACGTCCTCGGCCTCCTCGGTCCCGACCAACCGGCGCGCCAGGGTCGCCATCACGGCGCCGTGGGCGCGGACGAGGTCGGCGAACCGCTCTCGCCGATGTCTGGCTCTGCGGAAGGGGGGCACGGTGCGGGGCTCCACCCGTCAGGGTGGGGACCACGCCCTTCTGTTCCCCGACCTGGCGGAAACCCGTGGCACCTTCCCAGACGGCGACCAGGGGTCCTGACGTGGGAGCGGTTTCGGCGGATTCGTGGAATAGGCATGGGGTAGGGCCACCCTACCCCCGTGGCCAGGCTCGCCGCGTCCAAGTGCCGCATTCGAGGCCCCTGACCTATCCCCGGCCCTCAAGGAGGAGTCCCCCGATGCCGTTGCCGCGATCTCCCGCATGGATGACCCTGATCCTCGCTGCTTGCCTGGCCTCGGCCGGGTGTCAGTCGACAGCCACTTTCGAGCGGGTGCCGGGCGAGGTGGAGTACGTCGGATCGTCCACGGTCGCTGTCTTCGTGAGGCAGGCCCAACCCGTGTACGGGGCGATCCGCTTCGACATCGACACGTCGCCGGAGAGTCTGGGCGGGGAGCGGCTCATCCGCGAAGGCAGCGCACAACTCGCCGGGATCGCCAAGGAACCCGACGCGGACACGCTCGAGGCCGGCGTGAAGGCTGCACCGATCGGCCGGGACGCCATCGCCGTGATCGTCAACGCCGGCAACCCGGTGGACGACCTGCCGCTGGCTGCCCTCGACGACCTCTTCGCCGGCCGCGTCAAGAACTGGAGAGAAGTAGGAGGGCCGGACCTCGAGGTCCGGCCGTTCATCGTGGGAGAGGACTCCGCGACGCGCGAGGTCTTCCGGAACGCCGTGCTCGGTACGGAGAATTACGCGGACTGCGAACCTGTGTCTCCCGACGAGGAGATCATCGCAGCCGTGTCCGCCAGCCCGGGCGGCGTCGGCCACATCAGCTTCTCGCTCCTCGAGGGAGCGGCGGGCGTTCGGGCTCTCTCGATCGACGGGGAGCGCCCGGAGGCCACGAACTTCGACTACCCGATCTCCCGCCCCCTCTACCTGCTGTGGCGAGACGCGCCGGTCGTCGAAGCATTCGTTCGATGGGCTCAGGGGGAAGAAGGCCAGCGCGTGGTCATGACGAGCTTCGTGGGCAACCGCGTGATAGGGTCCGTGGAACCGCAGGTCCCGAAGGATCTCGGGATCCTCGTCGTGCGCACGGAGACGTTCGAGTATCTGGAGAACTGGGACGACTTCACCTACTATCCTCATCGCCCATACGAACTCCTCGACCGAAACGGGCAGCTCCTGCGGCGGGTGCGAAACCACGTCGGCGAGCACGATGAGACGCCGGCGAGACTCTCGCTGTCCCCCGGCACGTACCTGATTCGTACCCGAACGTCCAAGGGCAGGACCGTGGAGTTGCTCGCGACGGTCGAGACCGGTCGCGTGACCGAGGTCGATGTCGAAGACTTCCTGGCGAGGAGTTCTACCGATAACCCGTGAGTTTCGGCGCGGAGGTCTGCCCGTGGTCTGGTGTGGTCCTGTGGCGTGTCGCTCGACGTTCCTGGATCCGCCGCGGGGCGGATGCCCTCCTCCGAATGAGAGGCGTACTGCGCCATGACCAGCAACTCGCCGGTACCGGGTTTGCCTTCCAGCATCGGCGAGGTCGCTGCGAAGAAACGCAACCGAGCTGGCTCGGGCGCCCGGCGCGCGCAGGGTCGGGGTCCGTCAGCATCGCGAAGAGACAGGAGGGGATGATCTGCCACGACAGGCCGAAGCGGTCCTTCAGCCAACCGCAGCGGCTCGGCTCGCCGCCGTCCGCGATGAGCTTCTCCCACAGCGAGTCGATCTCCGCTTGCGTCTCGCAGTTCACGTACATCGAGAAGGCCTCGTCGAGGCGATGGGTCGGCCCGCCGTTGAGGGCCGTGAACTCATGGCCGGCGAGCCGGAAGCGCGCGCTCATCAAGGTCCCCGCCGGCACCGGGCCGCCGGCGCCCCAGCGCGACTCGCTCAGCATCGCCGAGTCGGGGAACAGGGAGCAGTAGAAGCGGATCGCCTCCTCGGCGTCGTCGTCGAACCAGAGGAAGGGCGTGATCTTCTGCATCCCGGCGGCGGGCGTGGAGGCCGCTCCGTGATCCGCGTCGGGGGAAGCGAGGAAGGGCATGGCCAGAAGGACGGGGGCGAGTGTGGTGAGGATCGATTTCATGGTGGCTCCGGTGGTGGATGGGCGCCCGAGCGGGGCGTGATCAGGCTCGAGTCGGAGTCGAGCGGCGGATCCGGACACGCTGGAGCCGAAATTCCTGCATCCGGGCTCGTCCTTCGGCCCCGCTCGCGAGGATCGCCGCCGGCGCTACGGGATCCAGCCGGGCAGGGCCGCCGCTTGCCGGATCCATTTCGCGAGCTGCGTCTCGTCGAGCTCGTCGTGCTCGTGGATGTCGAGGTAGCGCACTCCCTCGACCTTGGACTCGCCGGGGGGGAGCGGACGCAGCGACGTGCCGCGGAAGAAGGCGACCTTGACGTACTTCGCGAAGCAGTGGAAGTCGAGGAACCAGCCCTGGCCCTCGATGCCGTAGAAGGGCGAGTTCCACTTCACCGCCTTGCGGACGCCGGGGACGTTCCGCGCGACGAGCGCGTCGAGTCGGCGCCCGAGTTCGCGCTTCAGCCCGGCATGGCCGCGATGTAGGCCTGCACGGGAGCGTCGCCGTCCGCCTTCGCGATCTGGGGGTTGCCGCCCGAAAGAAGGGTCGGCTTGGCGGGGGCGCGCTTGGCAGGGGCCTTCTTCGCGACCTTCGCCGGCTTCTTCGCCGGCTTCCTCGCGGTCGGCTTCTTCGCCGCGGACTTCCTCGTCGACTTGCCAGCCATCGTGCTCACTCCAGGGCTGCGGTCGAGCCCTTGCTCCTCGGTACCGAGTGCTTCGTGTTGTAGGCCACGGCCTCGCGCAGCAGGGCCGCGAGCGCGCGCTCGTCGATCTCGTCTCCCTCGCGGAGGTCGATCGCCCGCCATTTGTTCCCGCCGAGGCCCGCGTTGAAGAGCTTCTTCGGGTCGCGGAGGCTTGCTCCGTGGTGGAAGGTGAGCTTCACCTTCTCCTTGTGTGCGTTGGCGAGAGCGTACATCCCCTCGTGCGACCAGACGGGGGTCCCCTCCCCCCTGCGACAGGACGACGACGTTGGCGACGACGGCCGCCGTGAAGGCGATTCCCAGCCAGCGGTGGGCCTGCCGAACCCATTTGCTCCAGCTCATCGGGACCTCCTCGCGGTCACGGGATGCGCCCGAGCAGCTCGACGAGCTTCTCGCTCATCATCGTCCAGCCGTAGCGCGCGCCGGCGAAGTTCTGCTTCTGGTCGGGTCGGAAGCCCGAGTGCGCGAGGGAGAGGCGCGTGCCGCCCGCCGTCGGCGTGAGCGTGAACGTCACGACGGTGTCCATGTCGCCGACGACCCACGCGTAGGCGAGCTTGCGCCCCGCTTCGATCGCGAGCATCCGGCAGCTCACGGTGCCGTCCCAACCGGGATGGGGCTCCGTCTTGAACGTGAACGCCGCCCCCGGCTCGAGCGCGAGGCCGGTGACGGGCAGGAGCCACTGCGCGAGCAGCGCGGGGTCGGTGAGCGCGCGCCCCACCTTCTGCGGCGGGTGGCGCAGGTCGAGCTCGAACGAGAGGGATCCGGTCTGCCCTCGTGCGGTCTTGTCGGCGGGGTTCATTCGTCCATGCCCTCCAAGAGCTGCTCGAGGCGCTCGACGTGCTCCGTCCAGAAGGCGCGGTAGTGCGCGATCCAGTCGAAGAGCGGCTTCATCCCGCGCGGCTCCACTCGGTAGAGGACGCGGCGCCCCTCGCGCCGGCCGTCCACCAGGCCCGCGTCCTTCAAGGCCGCGAGGTGCTGCGAGACCGCCGGCTGCGAGATGTCGAAGCGCGCCGTGAGGTCCTTCACCGCCGCCTCGCCGCGCGTGAGCGACGCGAAGATCGCCCGGCGGCTGGGATCCGCCAGCGCCTTGAAGATCCTGTCCTCGACCGCGGCCGCGCTCACCATGGCCGAAGCATAAGCCGACGCTTATCGTTCGTCAAGGGCCCGGATCGGGCGCCCCAGGGGCCCTAGACTAGTGCGGGCGGTGGGCTTGCTACCCCTTACCCCGAGCCTCCTCGGTCTCCGCGGCGCTCTGGCCGGGACCTCCGCCGACTACAGCGCGCTCTGGGGCCACAGCCACGCGAACGCCCCGGCGGTCAGCGCGGCGTAGATCAGGCCGTCGAACATGTAGACGAAGGTGCTCGACCAGGGCTTGCCCATCCAGATCGAGTCCGCGGGGATCGCCCAGGCGTAGGCGAGCCAGGCCGCGGCGCCGACGACCTGGAAGACCTGCATGTACTCGGCGCCCGGCGCGACGGTCGCGCGCGCGACGTAGCCCGCGACCAGCGAGACGACGATCGTGTAGGCGAACCACTTGCCGAGGAAGGGCCCGAGCTTCACGGCGCCGTTCTCGCGTACGAACATGACGACGTTCGGCCCCTCGGTGAGCTTCTTCTGCATCGCCTCCGAGGCCATGTCCTTGCTGTCCTTGCAGAACGGCATGACGTACTTGCCGGGCACGGGCGAGCTCTTGCGGATCGCCGCGCGCACCTCGTCCTCGTTGGGGAGCGTCTTGTACTCGGACTGGTGCCACTTGACGACCATGTGGATCAGCGAGCTCGCGACGAACACGAGCACCGCCGAGATCAACGCGGGCAGCAGCAGGGCGGACCAAGCGACCATGGCTTTCCTCCTGGGAACGGGAGCGCCGACAGCACAGCGAGCCCGCCGCCGGCGATCAAGGGATCCTTCGAAGCCTCCCCCTGCTCGCGGCCCTCACCGGCGCGCGCGCCGGCCGCTCCGAACCCGTGAGGATTGCTAGGATCGGGCTCGCCATGACCACTCCGGACCGGTATTTGGCACGCCTCGACCCCGCCAAGCGGGCGACCCTCGAGAAGGTGCGCAAGGCGATCCGCGCCGCCGCGCCGCGCGCCGTGGAGGCCCTGAGCTACGGCATGCCCGCCTTCATCCAAGGCAAGCCGATCGCCGGCTACGCCGCCCACGCCAAGCACTGCTCCTACCACCCGATGAGCGGCGACGTCGTCGGCGCGCTGGCGGACGAGCTCGAGGGCTACGACACGACGAAGGGCGGGATCCGCTTCCCGATCGGCAAGCCCCTGCCCGCCGCTCTCGTGCGCAAGCTCGTGAAGGCGCGTCTCGCCGAGATCGCCGACGCCGCCTCGCGCGCCAACCCCGCGAGGGCTTCGGCGCGCGCCAAACGGACGAAGAGGAAGGCGTGAGGCGAGACCGAGGAGGGTGACGTCGCCGCCTCCGACGCGAGCGGCGAACGCTCGCTGCCACGGTTCCAGATGGTACGCCCGGCGGGATTCGAACCGCGCCTGAGGCTCGGAGAGACGACCGCTCGTTCGGCCCGGGCGCGGAAGGGTGGAGGCCCGTGCGGCCTCTGCTTCCCCCTCTGCAGCAGCGACGCTCCGCAGGCACGACGCCGTGCGACACGGCGCAGGCAGCGGATCTCGATCTCGGCGCGATCCCACGAGCTCGGCCGGACTCGCCGGAAGCACGAGCGCCATCCTCGCATCGACCGCGCCATGAGGTCGCTACTGTCCTGGACCGCACGCCGAGCCTGCTCAGTGACCCGCCGGCAGGAGCGCGGGCGCAGGCGCGGGCCCGGAGGACCGCGGATCGGACGGCGTCGTCGCTGTCGGGGGGCCGGCCTCCGACTCCCCGGGCCCGTGGTCCGGATGCGAGCCGGGCTCCGTCTCCCACCGTACGAGGTGCAGGTCCTCGACGAACACCACGTACAGCACTGGCACGAGCACCAAGGTGACCAGGGTGGCGACCAGCATCCCCGCGATCTGGACGTAGCACATCGGCTCCCAGAGCGGGCCGCCCGAGAGCGCCAGCGGGATCAGGCCCCCGACGCAGGCGAGCACCGTCACGACGACCGGGCGCAGTCGCGCCAGCCCGGCGTCGACGACGGCCTTGCGGAGCGGCTCGCCCTTGTGGCGCATCTCGTCGATGAAGTCGAAGAGCACGATCACGTGGGAGATGATCAGGCCCGCGAGCGACGCAACGCCGAGGAACGCCATGAAGCCGAACGTGGAGCCGAAGACGAGCAGGCCGGTCAGCCCGCCGATCACCCCGAAGGGAACGGCCGCGTAGATGAGGATCGGTTGTGTCGCCGAGTTGAACTGGAGCACGAGCGCCAGGTAGATCGCGAGGAAGGAAACGATCAACGCGATCATCAGGGACTTGAAGCCCTTGTCCTGCTCGAACTTCTCGCCTCCGAACTCCCAGCGGTAGCCGGTGGGGAATGCGGCCATTCCCGCGGAGCCGCCGGCGGACGAAGCCACGGGCAGCAAGCGCTGGAGTTCACTGACGATCTCGCTGGGCAGGACGCCCGACACCGTGTCACAGCGGACGGTGATGCAACGCTCGTGGTCACGCCTGCGGATCTTCGGTGTCACGAGCTCGCGCTCGAACCTCGCGAGCTGTCGCAACGGCGTTCCCAGGCCCGTTGCGGCGTTCACGACGTTGAGGCTGTACAGGTCGTCGAGCCGGCTCCGCTCCGAGGGCCGCAGGCGCAGCACGATGCCGATGAGCTTGTCGCGCTCGCGCAGGTTGCTGACCGACAGCCCGGAGAGCCCCGTGCCGACGGCGGACGCGACGTCCTGGTGCGTCAGACCGCTCATCGCCGACCGGTCGGAGTCGACCTTCAAGGTCATCTGGAACACCGGGTCTCCCCAGTCGTCATGGACGTCGATGGTCCCGGGAATCGAGCGCAAGGTGGCCTTGACCTGCGCGGCCAGGTCGCGCAGCGTCTCGACGTCGGCGCCGTAGAGGCGCAGCTGCACCGGGATGCCGATCGGCGGTCCCGTCTCCAGCATCTGGGTCCGCACGCGCGCGTCGGCGATCCGGGTGGGGAGCTCCTTCTTCAGCCGCTCGACGACCGAGGCGGTCTCGTGCTTGTCCGCCGTGTGCACGAGGATCTGGGCATAGTTGTCCGCCCGCTGCTCGGGCTCGATCGAGAGCCAGAACCGCGGCCCGCCGGCGCCGACGAAGGTCGTGTAGCTGCGAACGCGCTTCCCCTCGATGGCCTCGATCTGGCGGATCGCATCCAGCGCCACCTCTCGGGTCTGGCGGACGGGCGAGCCCTCCGGCAGGTCCAGGTTCACGACGAAGACGTCGTGCAGGTCCTTGGGGAAGAAGGAGCTGCCGATCGAGCGGACGAGCAGAGCGCCCACGACGAGGACGAGCGCTGCGACGCCCACGGACACGAATCGATGCGCGATGCAGCGTTCGACGAACGCCTGGTAGAGCCGTGGGAAACCGGCGGCTGCCTCGCCGTCGGAGGTCTCGAACCCCTTCTGCCCCCTGAGCACGTAGAAGCCGAGCAGCGGGGCGAAGGTCCACGCCACGAGCATCGCCGCGACCAGCGACAAGGACACGACGATCGGGAGCGAGTAGATGAAGTCGCCCGTCTTGCCCTTGACCAGCAGCAGGGGCAGGAACGCCACGATGTTGGTGAGCGTGGCGTAGAACACCGCGCGGGACAGCCGCTTGGGGCCGAGCCAGGCCGCGACCGAGCGCGGCTTGCCGTGCGCGAGCTCGCGGTTGATGGCGTCGGCGGCGACGACCGGAGCGTCCACCAGCATTCCCAGAGCGATGATCAGCGCCGCGATCGAGACCTGCTGGAGGTCGATTCCCACGATCTGCGCCATCCCCAGGGTCATCGCGACGGTGATCGGGATGCAGACCGCGACCAGCAGCGCGCTCCGCCACTCCATGAAGAGCATCGACACCAGCACCACGATGATGATCGCCTCGAGCAGGCACTTGTTGAAGGAATGGATCTTGTGATGGACCTCCTCCGGTTCGTTGCTCGTGCGCTCGATCCGCAGATCCTGCGGCAGTTGCAGCTTCATCTCCTCGACGGCGGCGGTGACGTCGCGGTCGTAGTCGTGGATGTGCGTGCCTTTCACCTGACGCACCGAGAGCGTGATCGCACGCCCCGTTTGCAGCTCGTACTCCTCCGGCACGTCGAGCTCGCCGTGGCTCGAAGGCTCCGCCGAGCCTCGCTCCCCGCCTGACGCGTGGCCCGGCGCCACCTTGACGGTCCGGAAGTTCAGCACGTCGGCCGGGTCCTCGTAGCCGCGGGTGACCTCCACGAGGTCGCGGAGGTAGAGCGGGTAGCCATCCTCGGAGAGGGCCAGCACCGTCTGGCCGATCTCGGCCGCGGAGGCGTACTCCCCCGTCGGTCGGACGACGACGTTCTGGTCGGGCAGCTCGACCCGGCCGCCGGGGATGTTGATGTTCCGCTGCCGGATCCGGTCGACGAGCGAGAGCGGCGTGATCCCGAACTGGTTGAGTCGCTGCCCCGAGTACGACAGCCACACCTGCTCGTCCTGGGCCCCGACCATGTCGATCTGAGCGACGTACGGCGACTGCTTCAGACGATCGCGAAGGCGGTCGGCGAAGTGCTTGAGATCGCGGTACGTGTACTTGTCCTTGGCGTTCCTGCGCAGCTCGTCCTGCAGGCCGTCCAGGTCCTGAATCCAGAACGGCTGCCACACGTCGGGCTGGTACTCGCTGGCGCCGACCGTCTCGCGTTCCCAGCGGTCGGTGGCGCTCTGGAGGTCCTCGCGGTTCTTGCCGGGTACGAGCGCGACGTCGAGCATCGCCGCGCTGGGCGCTTCGACGATGGCCGCCTCGCGCGCGATCCCGGACTCGATCAAATGCTGGGCCAGCACCCGGCCCATGCGCAGCACGTAGGAGCGCGAGACCAGGCTCGGGTAGACGAGCACGCCGGCCCACCGGTCGGCCGCAGAGGCGGCCGGCATCCGCCCGCGGTGCGCCTGGATCGCTTCGCGGACGCTCCTCGCGCGTAGCGCGATCTCCAGGTCGGTGACCGGAGGCGAGCTGATGGTGAGCATGACCGCCACCGAGTCGCCGAAGTCCTTGTTGAGGAACGAGTGCGTGGGCTTGCCGGCCGCCTGCGGAAGGTCCGGGATCTCCCCCAGCTTGCCGCGGATGTCCTGCCACACGAGCTCGGCGTTCCGCTCCGTCTCGAACAGCTCCACGTAGACGATCGAGATCCCGGGGCGGCTGATCGACTTGACGTGCTCGACGGCCGGATTCTCCGCCACTTTGCGCTCGATCTTGCGGGTGACTTCCTGCTCGACCTTCTCGGCTTCGGCGCCAGGGTAGGGCGTGAGAATGACGCCCGTGACGACGGGGATGATCGGGTCCTGCCGCTGCGGCATCTTGAGGTAGGCGAAGGCGCCCCACACCAGCACCGAGATCATCGCGGTCCACGCGATGGGCCTCTTGGCCACGAAGAACTGGGAGATGTTCATCTCGCCTCCAACAGCACTGCCGGAGAAAGGTCGCTTTCCCGAACCACTCGGACGAGCGCGCCGTCGGTCAGCCGCTCGGCGGTCGTCACCACTACCTGGGATCCTCGCTGCAGCTCGCTGCCGGCGAGCACGAGCTCGACCTGGTTGTCGTAGACGCCGCCCAGCGAGACCTTCCGTGCCCTCACGACGTCGCGGCCGTCCTCGGTCACCGCTTCGTAGGCGACCAGCTCGTCGGCGGACCGGCCGCGGTGGATGGCGGCCATCGGCAGCAGCACGACGCTCCGGTCGCTCTTCGCCCCGACGTGGACCGTCACGATCATGCCCGGGCGCAGCAGGCGCTGGCCGTCCGGCAGCCGTGGGTTGGTCAAGGTCAGCTCGGTCTCGAACGTGCGGGTCAGCGGGTCCGCCTGCGGGGCGATCTTCGTCACCACCGCTTCCAGCGAGCGACCCTCGAAGGCGTCCGCGGTCATCCGGAGCTCCTGCCCGAGGAAGATTCGATCCGCGGCGGCGAAGGCCGGATCGCCGATCATCGTATCGGGCACGCCGAAGGTGACGTGGACCGTGGAGATGTCGATGAGCCGGAAGGCGACCTCGTGGGCTGCCTTGCGCTCGCCGGATTCGATGCGCTTCTCGGCGACCGTCGCGTTGTCGAACGGCACGACGAGCTGGCGGTTGACGTAGTCGTCGTTCGCCTGGTCCAGCCGCACTTCGGCGTCCGCCAACGCATGCTCCGCCGATGCCAGCTCCCCGGCCGCGGTAACACATTTTGCGGCCGCGTCGTCGCGGGCGATCTCGGAGACGGACCCTGACGTCTCTTCGAACCGCTCGAGGACGCGCGTCGCGATCTCGAAGTTGTCCCTCGCCGTCGCGACTCGCGCCTCCAGCTGCGCGACCCGGGCCTCCGCGCTGGCCTTGGCGCGCCGGAGGTCGCCTTCGTCGAGCTCGGCGATGACGGTCCCCTTGGCCAGCACGTCGCCGACCTGCACGTCCCTGTCCAGTCCGGAGGGCCGGTGGAGTCCCTCGACGGTGCCGGGCAGCTTGAACGCCAGGTCCGTCGTCTGGAGGGGCTCGACCGAGCCACTGAAGCGGCTGGAGACGACGACCTCCTCCGGGGTCAGGACCTTCACCTTGACCGGGACCGGAGCGACTGCCTCGGGTGCTTCGGCACATCCGAGCACGGCCGTCCCGAAGAGCAGGCCAGCGAGCAGATAGATCAGGTACGCCACCGGTCCGCGCTGCGAAGCCCTGCGGACCGGCTCGACTTCACTCGTTCCCATTGACGTCTCCTTCGTTTCGGGACACCGCGACCGTTTGCGAGTCCTGCGCGGGCTCCGCGACTTCCCAACCGCCGCCCAGCGCCTTGTAGAGAGTGACGGCATTCACCACGAGCGAGACCTCGCCATGCGAGAGCAGCAGGTCGGCGCGGTTCGACTGGCGCTGCGCGTCGAGAACCGTCAGCTGGTCCAGGATCCCTCGCTCGTAGTCGCGCCGCGCGATCTCGGCGCTCTGCCGCGCGGTGGCCGACAGCCGCTCGAGGTCATCGATTCGCGCCCGCGCGCGGTCGACGGCCACGATCGAGCTCTCGACCTCGCGGAACGCGCGGAGGACGGCGTCCTGGTAGACCGCTTTCGCGGCATCCACCTGCGCTTCGGCGAACTCGATCCCCGCCTTGCGCCGTCCGGCGTCGAACAGAGTCCAATTGATGGCGGGGCCGGCGAGGTAGAAGCTGCTCGAGGGTTCCGAGTTGCCGTTGAACAGGTCGCCGGTGTCTCGGCTCTGCAGGCCCGCCGAACCTCCCAGGACCACCTGGGGGAACAACTGCGCTGTTGCAACGCCTACCTGCGCCGTCGCCGCCGCCAGCTGTCGCTCCGCGCCCTGGATGTCGGGACGGCGCCGCAGCAAGTCGGAAGGGATTCCGATCCCGAACTGCGCGGGGACCGCAGGGATGGGAGCCGGCACCTCGAGCTGGGCGCTCAGCTCGGTGGGCTCCAGGCCCAGGAGCGTGGAGATCAGGTGGATGTACTGGCGGCTCGCCTGCTGGAGCGGGGGGATCTCCGCCGCGGTGGCCTCCACCTCGGTCCTCGCCCGCAGCACCTCCAGGTCCGACGCGAGCCCGCTGCGGCGCCTCTCCTCGGTGATCGTGAGCGTTTGCCGCTGCTGCTCGAGGATGTTCTGGTCGATCTGGAGCTGTCGCTGGACTCCGCGGAGCTCGAGGTAGGCCCGAGCCGTCTCGGCGGCCACCATGAGGACGACGGCGCGTCGGTCGGCGGCGACGGCCTGCTCGTTGGCCCGCGCCGCTTCCACACCGCGCCGGGCCCCCCCGAACACGTCCACGACCCAGGAGGCATCGAAGCCGATCTGGAACAGGCTGTCCTCCAGGTCCAGGCCGGGCAGTTGGAACGTCGCATCGCTGCCGCGGTATCGCAGGGCCGAGGCGCCGACGCTCACTTGCGGATACAGCAGGGAGTTCGCCGCACGCCGCGCCGCCCGAGCTTCGCGCAGGCGCGCCCCGGCGATCGCGACGCCGTAGTTCGCGGTGATCGATCGCTCCACGAGGTCCGTGAGCTGGGCGTCGCCCAGCTCACGCCACCACCTGATCTCGGTCGGACCGTCGGCGGCGAATGTCGTCGGCTCGACCGGGTCTTTGCCGGCCTCGGTGTACGCCTCCGGCAGCTCGGTTCGCGGGGGCTCGTAGTCCGGGCCGACCAAGCAACCGGCGGCGGCGAGCGGCGCGACGCCCAGCGCTACCCGGGACACCCAGCGAGCGGCTTCGAGCCTGATCCTTCCGGCTTTCATGATCCCCCACCGCCGCCCGACTCGACGGCCTCGGTCCGGGAGGTCGCGCCTCCCGTGTCCTCCTCGACGATCTCGGAGACGATCGCCCTCGTCAGGCAGTCATCGGCGACGAACTCCGCGCCTTGCAGGTGCATGGCCGTCAACTGCGCCTTGCCCGCGGCGTCGACGAACGTCACGCCCGTCAGGTCCACGCGGAGCGCCGGCGTGCCCGCGCGCGCCACCAGGCCGCGCCAGCACTTCTCCAGCTCTTGCACCCAGGCTCCCTCCAACCTGCCTTCCAGGCGGAAGCTCAGGACTCGCGGCTTGTCATCGGCCGTGATGCGCAACATCGCCCGACTCCATCGTCGACGCCTCTGACGGGAACGGAAGCGGCCCGCATCTCGGGCCCACCTGCGCTCGGAACCGCCCATTGCGGTTCCGGACGGCCTGAGGCAACGAGCGTGCCCGCGCTGGAACGACGCAGTGGGAATGCCATAACCGAACAGGTCGAAAGGACTTGCGGATCAAGGTCCGGGCTGCTCGCCGGCGCGTCAGCGCGGGGACGCGCCGCCCGGATGGCGCGGCTGCCACTCGGGTGGCGCGCAGCCGGCCGCTAGTCTCCCGTCTCCGAAGCTCGCTGGCATGTCCGGAGGCCCGCAGCCGAGGTGGCCAGGCGCGCCGACGACGCGTATTGACGGAGAAATGCTCGCAGGAGGCGCAACGACGCCAGCTCGAGCGAGCGCCCCGGATGTGCGAAGCTCCCTAGCCCGATCCTCTCACCACGCCGAGGCCGAGCCGGGTTCGGCCCGCTTTGCGCGGCCGACTCGGGCCTGAGGACATGGGATCGGCCAGCGAAGCGCTCGACGGAGCCCTCGGAGGTGTCTCGAGAGTCCCGGATGACGTCCGATTCTTCGAGCGAGGCGCTCCCTCGGTCACGGCGGACACGAGGCTCTCTGCGGGCGGCTCCGCATCCTGTGCGCGAGTGACGAGAGCGAGCGCTCAGCCGGTCGGCGCGGCCCGCGCGCGCACATTGGCAAGCACCTGAGCGAAGAGCTCTTGCAGCGGGAAGGCCTGCGAGAGCGCGAGCCGGATGCGCCGCACGCTGACCCTCACCTGCGCGCCGATCTTCAGGAGCCGCAGCCGGATCGTGCCGCACCGCGCCCGCGCGAGCTCCGTGCCCTTGAGGCCGAGCCTGCGCAGGGCGTGCATCAGCACGTACGACACCGAGGCGAAATACAACCGCACCTGGTTCGCCGCCATCGTCTGCGCGCTCACCCGGTCCGCGAAGAGGCCGAGCTGCTGCTCCTTGATCCGGTTCTCCATGTCGCCGCGGGCGCAGTAGAGGTCTTCGTACAGGGCCTTCGCATCGATCTCGTCCGGCGAGAGCGACGTCACGACGAAGCGCGGGTTGTCGCCGTGGCGCGAGTGCTCGGCACGCACGACCACCCGCCGTGAGCGGCTCCAGCTCGTCAGGGGGCGGTACTCGAGCTCGCCGTAGGCGCGCTCGCTGTGCATCGACGCGGCGAAGGCGCACTGCGCCACGCCCATGAAATACTGGGACATCTCGACCAGCCGGTCGTTGCGGGCGATTCCGAAGACATAGTCCAGGCCGTCTGTGTGCTCGCACCAGGACATCAGCTCCTCCCGGCAGAAGCCCGAGTCGGCCCGCAAGAGGATCCAAGTCGTGGGCCAGCGCTCGCGGATCCCGCCGACGATCCGCACGAGCTCGTCCACAGAGCCCGCGCTCGCGTCGATGTTCGAGCGGCGCAACCGAGCGCAGAGCAGGTGCTCGCCCGAGAAGACGTAGAGCGGCAGGTAGCAGTAGTGGTCGTAGTAGCCGTGGAAGAAGCGGCCTTCCTGCATCCCGTGGATCAGGAAGTCAATCGCGTCGAGGTCGAGCACGATCTGCTCGGGAGCCTCGGCGAAGCTCTCCAGGAAGACGTCGACGAAGAGCCGGTCCACTGCATCGAAGTCGAGCGCGAGGCGCTTGTAACGGTCGCCGGCAGCGGCCGAGGCGGTCGAGAGCTCGAGACGGCTCAGCGTGCTCTTGCCCGCGAGCGCCTGGCGAGGGTCGGCCTTGCCCGAGAGCGAGCTCAGCAAGGGGTCGGTCCGCAGGAGGTCGTGATCCGAGAGGTCCTCGTAGCCCAGGCACAGACCGAGCACGCGCTGCATGGCGAGCTCGCGGGCTGAGTGCTCGATCCGGGTCGGGTCGCGGTGGTCCCGCAGGCAGCCGGCGAAGCGCTCGACGATCCGCGTGCGCCGCTCGACCTCCCCGAGCAGGAGCGCGCCCCCGTCCGAGCTGATCGTCCCACCGTCGAAACGGGCCACGATCTCGCGCCGTCCAGGGGCTTCGAAGCGCAGCGCCTCTTGGTTACACTCTGTCATCGCCGTCGGTCTCTGTTCGTGAGTCGGAAGAACGTTGTCCAACTCCACTTACGAACAGGACCGCGGCGTGTGTACGTCTCGTGGTGAGAGATTCGGGCTAGTCCCGGCCGTTCGCGCGCTTCCAGCGCTCGTAATGCCCGCGAATGGCCGCGACCGCCGCGTCCGCGTTCGGGACGCAGCAGGGGAGGTCGAAGTCCGCCCGGGCGGCGAGCGGCGGATCGCTCGCGAGCATTTCGCTGCTCGCCCACGCCACGAGGCCCGGCCACATGTCGCCGACCAGGATGAGGGGCGCATCCTTCAGGTGCCGGACCTGCAAGAGCTGCCAGATCAACATCATCTCGAGCAGGGTGCCGATCCCGCCCGGCGCCACGACGTACGCGTCCGAGGACAGCACGAATTGGTGGAGGCGAGTGAAGATCGTCCGGTGCTCGAAGAGATCCGTGACGAACGCGTTCGACGCCTGCTCGAACGGCAGGTGCACGCGGATCCCGAGCGAGCGTGCGCGCTTCGACCCGCGGGCCGCGCCTTCGTTTGCCGCCTGCATCAGGCCCGGCCCGCCGCCGGTGACGATGTCGCAGCCCATGCGCGCCAGCGCCGCGGCCGCACGCTTCGTCTCCTCGTAGCCGAAGGTCCCGGGCGACAGGCGCGCCGAGCCGAAGAGCGTGACCCGGTAGCGCTGCTGCCGTGACGGCCGCAGCCGCGTGAGGGAGTTCACCACGTCCCATAGCGAAAGCACCGACTCCGCCACGACCTGCCGTACTTCCTCCTCGTCGGCGAGGCTGACGTTCTCGGTAGGAACGACGGGCCGGGCGCGCTTCCGCCTCGACGTCGCGGGCTCCGACTTCCCGATGGCCATGTGTGGCACGCATTCCTTTCGGTGAGCTGGACTCGTTCAGTCCGAGCGACGGCGCTTGATCGTCACGAGGTGCACCTCACGCATGAAGAAGGCGAGGCCGATGACCAGCGCCAGCATCGCGCCCGTGAACAGGACGCCGATCAGCCCGTCGAGGGGTGCGGAGAACAGCGCCTCGACGAACAGGGTGGCGATCACCGCGCACACGAGGAACGCGGCGACCGTGCACGCCGCCATGGCGACGCTGGTCCAGCGGTGGCGTCGCTCCAGCACCTGCAGCTCGAGCCTCACGGCTTGAGCCGGCACCGACGCGTTCCGGCCCTCGGAGAGCGCGCGCCCGCGATCGACGATCCTCGAGAGGCGCCCGGAGATCACGTTCAGGATGCCGGCGATCCCGGTGAGGAGGAACACGGGCGCCAGGGCGAGCTGGATCGCCGTCGCCACGGCGTGCGAGCTCTCCGGCACCATGATCGTCACCGTCCTCCTCCTCCGCGGCCCACGAAGGTCGTGGACGCGCGCGAGCGAGACGAGCCCGAGCTCCGGAGTCCCCGCCAGCGGCTCCACGTTGCAACTCGAAGCGAATGCAGCATGCCCAGCGCTCAGTACACCTGACGCACGAACTTCCGATGCTCGAGCGTCGCCTGGTCGTCGTACGCGTGGTCCATCTCGCGCATCGGCAGCTTGACCGCCTTACGAGACACCTCCTTGTGGGGGACGGTATCCAGGATGTGGCGGATGCAGTTCAGGCGGGCCCGCCGCTTGTCGTCGGAATGCAGGATGTGCCACGGGGCGGCTTCGGTGTCCGTCGCCTCCAGCATCATGTCGCGGGCGCGGGAGTACTCGAACCACTTCGCGCGCGACGGCAGGTCCATCGGGCTGAGCTTCCATTGTCGGAGCGGATCGTCGATCCGGGCCTCGAAACGTCGCGCCTGTTCCCGGTCGCTCACCTCCAGCCAGATCTTGATGAGCTGGATGCCCCCGTCGGTCTCGACGATGAACCGCTCCACCATCGGGCACAGCTCCAGGAACGACTTGTGCTGCTCCTTGGTGCAGAACCCCATCACGTGCTCGACCCCGGCGCGGTTGTACCAGCTGCGGTCGAAGATCACGATTTCCCCGGCGGCCGGGAGGTGCGGCATGAACCGCTGCATGTAGGTCTGCGACTTCTCGCGGTCCGATGGTGCCGGCAGGGCCACGACGCGGAAGACGCGGGGGCTGACCCTCTCGGTGATCGCCTTGATCATGCCTCCCTTGCCCGCCGCGTCACGCCCCTCGAAGACGATGACGATGCGTCGACCCTTGCGCTTGACCCATTCCTGAAGAAGGCACAATCGGGCCTGGAGCCCACGAAGCTCCTTCTCGTATTCCTTGCGCTTCAGGCGCTTGGGGCCGCTGTTCTTGTCGGGCTTTGACATCGGTGTTCCTTTCTGCGGTGAGCCACGAGTGCTTCGTCCGAGCTCCCCGCCCGCGGAGCGGCTCGCCCCTCCGGACTGCCTGAGGCAATGACCGTGCCGACGCCGTAAGGGCGCGGTGGAATGCCGTAATCGACTGTTGTTGGGGGGCTTGCGGATCACGGCCCGGCGTGATCGCGCCCCGCGCCGGCGCGGGGCGCGCCACTCGGATGGCGCGGCTGCCGCCCGGGCGGCGCCCGGGAACGCGAGCGCGCTCGTCAAGCGGGACGGGCGATCCCGAGCTTCTGCATCTTCTTCTGCAG
>Ga0299906_10001319_pt1 | contig 21342 bp, 30 predicted proteins | sample RVTome_14_FD_200259 | JGI IMG/M metagenome (GOLD analysis project Ga0299906, IMG submission 200259) | Soil microbial communities from uranium-contaminated site in the Upper Colorado River Basin, Wyoming, United States - RVT145D125 (version 2) ...
ATCTCTGTCCGTTTCATGAGGAAAGTGGCATTGGGGATATGCACCCTGGCGTATGCGGACGCCACGAGCGGCACAGACGGGACTCGAACCCGCAGCTTCCGGTTCGACAGACCGGCACTCTTGCCATTGAGTTACTGCGCCAGAGGACGGCAATTCCAAAACTGGTTGACACCAGTGACCCACAAGGAGGGGTATTGCCGTCCAGTCGGGAAGCAGGGAGTCGAACCCCGTCATCCTGGTCCCAAACCAGGCGCGCTGCCGGTACGCTACATCCCGTAGTGCCACTTTGACCCAAGTGGCCAGGGGGCGAGGTGGCCATGCCACACTCCCACCACCAGGGCGAGTTTTCCGACCTCCCGAGTCGTTCCGCTCCGCTTCGCTGGTCGATTGCGCTTGCAACGGAAGTACCGCCTGGGGGAATCGAACCCCCGTCACCGGGCTGAGAACCCGACATCATCGACCACTAGACCAAGGCGGCTTGAGCCGGTTTGTGGTGCGGGTACCGGCGAACCCCTAGCCCAAACCTTGGCCTGGGAAGGGCTAGCGCTTGAGGGGGAGGATTCGAACCCCCGGCATCCAGGTCCAGGGCCTGGCGTTCTTCCACTGAACTACCCTCAAATGTACGAGCAACATCTGATTCAATGTCAGGCGTCTGTCCGCAGACCGCACCCACCCGTGACGGGGGTGTCGGGAGTCGAACCCGCTTCTCCCCTGACAGACTCTCAGTTGATCGGCTATCACCCAGATAGGCTCATTGCTCTACCCCAGCGCGCTACCGGGGGGTGGTCGCTCCTAGCTATGTTCTGTCAGGAATGCTGCTCGTTACGAGGGCCACGCGGGATTCGAACCCGCCCCTTCTGCTTGGAAGGCAGAGGTGCTTAACCACTGACACCAGTGACCCGTGCGAGGACCGTGCGGGAATCGAACCCGCAGTCTCACCATGGCAAGGTGAGGTGTTGCCTTTACACCAACGATCCGTGTCCCGATGACGCTCGGGACCAGCGTTGATCTCTCATTATCCACATGTCAAGAGGCCTCAGCAGGTCAGTGAGGAGTCGAACCCCAACAAGTCACGGCTTTGGAGACCGCTACACGCCATCGTGTCTGACCTATGATCGACAGTCAGTATATATCGCGATCGTGATCTCACGCAAGGAGTTTCCCGAATGCATGAAATCTGGTGGGAGGTTCGGTTCGCTAATGGTCTCGTGGTCTCCCAGCAACGAGGAGCTTCGTACGAACATCTTGACCGGGTTCACCTCAAGAGCTTCCTCATCCGCGATAGAGATGGGCCAGTGGTCGAACTGATCGCGGAGCAGGGGCGTACAGGCAACAATTTGGTCTATCGTTGCCGTACCGTCATGTTGGGCGGCATCCAGACCGAAGTTGTTCTGGCAGGGTGGATACCTCAGGGGCCGATATACGTGGTGGACCCCGAAGCATTACAGGTATACGAATCGGAGACCTTCCTCTACGGCGATCCGGTGTTCTACCCGCCGATGCCCATGTTGTTTGAGAACTGGGTTGCCGACCATCCTTCCGCGATCCTGAAGCCAGCCTTCGAACGGATCGACTGAAAAGCCTTCTGGGGTCTCCACGGGTGGTACCCTTTCGTACGAACATTCGTGACAGGAGGCACCATGGCCGATATTGCGGCCCTCAAGGCAGCCCTCGATGCTGCTGAAGCGGCAGAGGAAGCTCTGATCGCAGAGCGTCGTCAAAACCGGGATTCGATGTCTAAGGCCGAGTTCCGTAGTTACAACCAGGCGACCCAAGAGAAGCAGATTGAACTCAGCGGAGCGATCCGCGACGCCCAAAAAGCACTGGCCGAGGCGTTGAACGACGTCAGGTCCGAAGCCCTCAATGTGGCAGTAGGAACAGTGTCAGAATCCGGTTCGATGGGAGGGACGAACAATGGCTAACACGGCCCTGAATGACATGAAAGGTCGTTTGGCTGAGATCGTCGCGGATGGAGGCGACCTGATTGTCGTCCCATTGTCTGCGGTGGACGCCGATGCCACTTTCGAGGACGGATATGCAGACGCGTTCCTTGCGACAGTTCTCGGAGCAGCCGGAAACACCGAACAGACCGGTTCGTCATGGACCCGCAAGGTCCACACCAACGCCAACATCACTCTGAGCGTAGATGACACCAATGATCTTGTTCGGGTCATTCTCGACATCGACGACACCTGGACAGCGGTAGCCGCATCGAACGACACCGTCGCGATCCTGATTTGTGAAGACGGCGCATCAGATGCTGTACGCCGCGTCATCGGCAAATGGGATTTCGCGGTCACAACTGACGGCAACGACGTGACCGCTAATTACGACCAGACCAACGGCATCTGGACCGCAGCGTAACCCAGCGGAGGTGATCTTCATGAGACGGCACTGGTGGGGCTGGGTCGTCGTCCTAAGCCTATTCGTCAGTGGCGTGGCTTATGCAGCGCCCGGCTGGTTCGAAGACCACGAGGCTCGCATTGCTGCCCTCGAAGGCAAGGTGGTCGAGCTAGAGTCGCGCATAGACGCCTTGGAGGGTTCATCATCCACCACCACCCTCCCGACAACCACATCGTCGTCTACCACGATCACCCAGCCGACGACGACAACCACCGTGGCGACGACCTCGACCACGGTACCGCCAACTACCACAACTACGGTCCCACCCACTACGACGACCACCAGCGCGACATCGACCACGACTGCCCCGACGACAACGACCTCCACCAATCCAACAACGACCACGACTGTCGCCGGATGTGACGATGTTCTCACCCTGACCGGACCCCTCAACATCACATCGGACTGGCAGTTCTGCGGCCATATCGAAGGCAACGGCTTCCCCATCCTCGTCGACGGAGCCGACATCATGCTGTCGGGGTCGGTCAACAATGTGGAGCGGATCATGTGGCACGGCCAGTGTGGAGTAGCCAACCTCCACGACCTGGCCATCACCAACTCAGGTGGACCGGACATTGGGGAGTACCCGATCCACTTCCACCTCTGCGGTGACACCACCCGAGGGTCAGTCGTAGAGAATGTCATGGTCATCAATGGGGCGCACCACGCTTTTGTCCCCCACGGTTCACATGGGATCACCTTCTCCGACACGACCGCTATCGACATTCAGGGTGACGCCTACTGGTGGGACCCCCCCGGCGCTTTTGAGACCTGCTCGTTCCAGAAGTTCTGCACCCTCGACAACTCCAACGACATCACCATCAACGGTGCCCTATGCGATGGGGTGACCAACGCTCCCGGCGACGACAGAGGATTCCGGCTCTCCTGCTTCACCCTGGGTGCAGGCTCAGGCAATGTCATCGTCAACTCCCACGCGCAGCGGGTCCAGCCCTCCCATGTGGTCGACTGTTCCGGCTACCACTGGCCGGAAGGAGCCAACCAGAACGTCGGCGGCAACGTCTGGATATTCGAGGACAACACGTTCTCCGACTCACCCTGCCACGGCATCTTCGTCTGGCAGAACGACTCCAACCACCACGTCATCGACGGATTCAGCGGTGGGGGGATCGACCATGGTGCCTACGGCAACAACTACGACTACCGCCATGTCGATGTTCCCTACTTGGAGATCCATGCGGTCGGATGGGTCATGTCTGACTCGGAGGTGGGGCGGATCATCTTGCGGCCTCACACTTTCGCCGGGGCGGTGACCCTCACCAACACCACCGGGTCTGTCGTCGAGGTGCGGGACGCCCCATCGGGTACCGCCGATGAGCCGATCACCCTCCACGTCAACGGGACCAACCTGACGTGTGGGGACATCGCCTGGGTCAACCCTCACCCTCAAACCCAGGTGGTGGTTGACGGCGTAGTCTGCGAGTCCTGACGTGGATATTACCCCGGTCGGGACCCCTCAGTCGGGTAGCGCCAATAATGGAGGTGACGTAACCCTTACCTTCGATGAGGCTCTCGACGAAGGTGACGTGGTGTACGTCCTGCACGGTCAGGCTGACTCTGGGACTATCGCCTTAGGTCCGAGCACTAGCGGATACACCGAGCTTGCCAAGCACGATGCGGCCGTTCCGAAGGCAGGCGTATATCGGAAGGTGATGGGTGCTACTCCCGACTCCACTGTCGTACTTCCTGGGACGGGCGCAGGCCAAGGCTCCACTATTGGTGTCTGCATTGCTCTACGAGGTGCTGACGCGACTACACCAGAGGATGCTGCGACTACTACGGCAGGACCCACCTTTGATAACAACCCGAATCCGGCAGCGGTTACCACGGTCACAGCGAAAGCGTGGGTGCTGGGCGTAGCCGCCTCGGACGGTCCTGACTCCAGTTGGTCTCCGATAAGCGGGTACTCGAACCAGGTTGAGGCGCACGGAATAGATACGTTCCGGATCAACGGGGCGCTGATGACGAAAGAGGTTGCGACACCGGGGGCGGAGGACCCTGGCGCTTACACTGTCGGACCTGGAGCCGAGAACTGGTATGCGTTCACCGTAGCTGTACGCCCGGCCAGTCTCCCATCGGCCTCCCTCTTCGCCACCGCCACCGGGACTACCGTGGATGTTGTGGATGAGACCGACGCGACCTCCGATCTTCACCTATCCGTTGACGACGACCCCGACGCGCCAACTGATACCGATTGGGTGAACAACGCGGTGGAGGTATGACCAGTGAAGGAGAATAATGTCACTTTTGTTTCTTGACGGCTTCGACCTTGGCGACAGCAACGCGTCCGGTAAGTGGAACGTGTTCAACAGCGTCGGGATCGCGAGCAGCGGTGGTATTCACGGGTTCTATGCCCTTTTCAACGACTCCGCGGACCGCGCCCAGAAGGTGCTCGCTGCCGGAGCGGACACCACGTTCATCGCCCACCTCTACCTTCAGGCATCGGCGGGGGGCAACGACGGGGTCGCCAACATGGGGGTGATAAGGTTCCAGGGTGACGGCGGGGCGACCGCCCACCTGAACCTCTCCTACACGAGCACCCAGGCCTTGCGCGTGAGACTCGGAGGGGGTACCGGAGCGATCCTGGGCACGAGTGCCGCTGTGCTAACCGTGGGCAACTGGCACCACATTGGATTTAAGGCCTTCCTGTCGGACACGGTGGGGACCGTTGACGTGTGGGTGGACGGAGTGAACGTCCTCTCCCTCACCGGGCAGGACACCCGCAACGGTGGTACCGTCGTGGCGTTCGACGCCATCGAACTGCCGGGTGCCAACGGGGGACCCAACCCCGACTTCATTGACGATCTGATCATCCTCAACGGCGTGGACTCAGGGATAGCGGGGATGCCGAACAACGACTTTCTGGGGGTGTGTCGGGTGGAGTCTCTACTTCCCGACGCCGACACCGCCACCGAACAGTGGACCCTATCTGCGGGAAGCGACTCATTCGCCTTGGTCGATGAGGTCCCTCCCAACGGGAACACGGACTACATCGAGCATGACGTGGCCGGGGAGAAGACACAATTGGGCCTCGGAGACCTGGTTAGCTCCGCCGTTGACATTCTGGGAGTCCAGCTTTCGAGTCACGCGGTCAAGATGGACGCGGGGACCGCGTTGTTCCGACAGGGGATACGTTCGGACGCCAGCGACGCAAACGGAGCCGACCACGCCCTAACCGAGTCTTACATCAACTATCAGGACATCTTCGAGGCCGACCCCGATGGCGGTGGAGCGTGGACTCCTGCCCAACTCAACGCTGCCGAGGCGTTTGTAGAGGTTAGGACCTAACGGTGACCCTGCGCAGGGTCAGTCGGCAGGCCGTCGAGGCCCTTGTCCAGGACCCGAACCCGCTCCGCCGCGTCTCCAGGGCGTCCGTTGAGGTCTTAGCCCAGGCACAGAATCCTCTCAGGCGAATCTCGCGGGTAGGCCTAGAGGCTCTGGTATTGGATGTCGGGACTCATGTCTTCTTCAGCGTTAAGCCCCAGGGTGGTGACCTTCCCGCCGACTTCGGCAACGCTGAAACGGGCACCATCGAGGTCCGCACCCAGGGGGAGAACATCACCACCGAGACCATGCAACTCTACGCCCGGCTCTTTCAAGCCGACGAGATCACCCCTCTCTCCAATGAGGTTCTAGTGGCCACGGAGACCGGGGATGACGGCTGGACCAACAACACGATCGTCTTCACGGGCATCGACACCACCGCCGACAAGGCGACCTGGGATGCCGCCCGAGTGAGGTTCCGATGGAGCGCCGTCTGATGAGGGTTCTCTACCAATGGGCGACGGTCCCGCCATCTGACTGGCAGGAGATCGACTCAGCAGACTGGGCGTCCCTGCCTGCTCGTGTCCTGCCCGTCTTAGAGGTCGGAGCTAACTCGACACTGGGATGGGTCAACGCCATCAACGTCCAGGGGGTGAGCTTCGAGGGCGACCACTACGCGGTGGAGGACATCTCCAACGGCTGCAAGGTGACGGTCTGGAACGACGACCTGACCGACCGTCCAGAGACCGAGTTTTACGCTGCCGAGTGGACCTTCCTCACCCTGGCTCCCGACGAGACGATGGGCGGGCTTTACAATACCAGGCAGAGCCAGGTGGTCTACATCGGGCCGGGACTGTCGATCGAATCAACACCTGACCGGTTGGTGAGACCTTGGGCCGAGTTCATCCTGCCCGACTCCTCGCTGGTCCGTCACGGTATCTGGATGTCCGATACCGACTTCGCTCTCACCGTCGAAGCGAGAACCCCGAAGGGGTGGAGGGAGTGGACCGAAGGGGTGCCTGAGAGGAACGTGGTTGACGGTCGGGTGGTCGGCTGATGGCGAAGACCTTCTACCACCGCAGTACCACCGTGAGCACAATTGCTCACGGTGCTGTTACCCACGAAGTAGAGCATTCGCTGACTCAGGGTTCGTCAGCGACCACGTTGATATCAGCTAATCATGCGGATGGAGCCGACACAGAAGCGTTCCAGTTCACCACGGTAGCTGATGAACCGAACAGCGCAGATTGGGTCTCCGGCGACTACCAGTGTGTGATCGACGTGACCGCCGCTGGTGCCGATATGACCTATGGCCTACTCACGCTTGGTGGATCAGCAGGCCATTTTGCTCGACTCAACTCGATCGCTACCACCCACCTAGAAACCCAAGCGCAACAGGAGTCGGCTTTCTCTGGCACCGGATTGAAAACAGCCACCACTGGCACCTGGGACCCTGCCAGCGGTGCAGCAGGTGATCGGTTCGAGTGTCTGATCGCTGCCCGTCGTACTGTCACCGGAGGTCACGGTAACCAGTCCGTCACCATCGAAGTAGACGACCCTGGTGCCGACCCTGGGAGGTCGATATGGGATGGAGAGGCTGCTGGGCAGACGGTTGTTGTTGGCACCCTGGCGGGCAGCGACTCTCTTCTGAGCGTTTCGGGCCTGAAGGTGGCATCGATCGGACAAATAGTCGAACTGGACGCTTCTGTTGCTGTGCAGGCCGAGAAGTTCTCGGTGATCGGGATGGTGGCTGAGGGTGAGACGCTTGTCGGCATCACTGGCGGGAAGGGCGTTCCTGTTGGCCAGATAACAGAGCTAGACACCCTTAACGCGGTTGCGTTGTTGCAACTTTTTGCCGAACTTCAACTCTCAGGGTTCCGCATCGACCTGACCTACGAGGAGGCGGGAGGCCAGACGATCGCTATTGGCACAATCGTTGAGGCTGACTTCTTAACGGCGGTCGGTGCACGAAAGCTGGCGGGTGTCGGCCTGATCTCTGGGGCTGACACCCTAGTCGCTGTCCAAGCGGTCAAACTGATGAGTGTCGGAACGTTGGTAGGGGTCGACTCGTTGATCACTATCCCGGCGAGAAAGGACGCCGCGATCGGCCTGATACCCGAAGCAGATTCCCTGGCCGTCATCCAGGCAGTCAAGCCGATCATCCAACCGGTGGGAACCGTCAATGGGGTCGATTTGTTGTTTGGGGTCGGAGCGCGAAAGCTGGCGGGTGTCGGCCTGATCGCTGGGGTCGACTCGCTGGTCCCTGTCCAAGCGGTCAAGCCAATAATTCGTCTTGTTGGGCTGCTGGCAGGCTCCGACACCCTGGTGTCTATCCAAGGCATCAAGCTCGTCCCGGTGGGGTTGGTCTCAGAGGTCGGAGACTTGGTCACCGTCCAAGCGGTCAAACCGATCCTCTTCCCGATCGGAGTGACAACTGAACTCGACGTTCTGAACCTTGTGTCCGGGTTCAAAACGGCCTCCCCTGGGACACTCAGCGAAACCGAGATCCTCCTCGATATTCAGGCGGAAGTAGGGGGAGAACAGACGATCAACGTTGGTGCAGTAGCAGCCCTTGAAGCCCTCGTGACGGTACTGGCGGACAAGCCGATCATCCAGACCGTGGGTCTGCTGGCTGAAGCTGACGGGCTTGTCGCAGTCTCTGGCCGTAAGACGGTCGACATCAGTCCTCTTCTCCAGTCTGAAGTTCTAGTTGACGTTGAGGCCTTGAAGCCGATCGTCCGCGCGGTGGGAGTATTTAGCGAGGTCGAACAGCTACTACAGATCCCAAGGATCAAGGGTATAAACATCAGTCCGCTCGTGGAGGCGGATTCCTTCATTGACGTTGCGAGGGTGAAACACGCGCCGGTCAGCCCCCTCATGGAAAACAACCTGCTGCTCGACGTTGAGGCCGTGAAGCCGACCGTCAACGCAGTCGGAACCCTCATAACAGCAGAAACGCTGCTGGCCATCACCTTCATCCTTGGCGAACCGGTCATTCTCTACATGAGGGTTGTCACCAGAGGTAAGCCAACGAACGTTTCTAGCCGGGAGTATGATGCCACCCAAGAAGCCACCGTCGAGGGCAACTAATGGCCGAACCCACCATCGTCGATCTCGGAGCCTTCGCCCAGGGCGAAGTACCGCCCGACCTACTCGTCACATTCCAGGACAACGACGGCAACAGCATCAACATCAGCGGCTTCACCACCGAGATACGAATTGCCGAAGAACTCAAAGGGGTCACCGGATTCGGAACCGGTGTAGTCACCGTCCTTGACGCTGTGAACGGTCAGATTTCGTATGCCTGGGTCCAGCCTGACATGCTGACCCAAGGCCAATTCACAGTCCAGGCCTGGGTCCTGGAAGGGACCGATCCTGACTCAAAGCGGTACGCGTCTGATCTCTACACCTATACCGTCTACGACGGGCCAGGAGACCCACCAGCATGAGCACACCCCTGACCGACCTGATCCCCATGTTCAATCGAGAGATCGACATTCCCGGTACGGGCATCATCATCACGAGCGCCTCGGCCAAGCTCGGTTACATCGAAGATGGATTCTGGGACATCCGGCTCGCTGGGATGCTCAGCGGGTTCACCGTCGCGCTCGGCGAAACTCTCACCCCTCCCGGCACGACCGGTGACAAGTATTTCACCGACCAGGACACCCTGTCAGAAGATCTTGAACAGAAGTTTTGGATGATGGTCACGATCTTCGCTGGGTTTCGGGTGCTCCGCCTCAAGGTCATGCAGTTGGCGGTGAACTTCACCGCCGAAGCCGGGCCTGTCTCCTACGAACAGCAGGCATCGGCCACCGTCCTCCGTGCTCTGCTCGATTCGCTGGAGCGGCGGGTCGCGGAATTGAAGGAGTTGTACTCCGACCTGATCCCGGCCAACGTGTTCGTAGTCATGGACGGTCTGGCCCAGAGCGAATATGCAACGTTGAATTCGCTGCCTGAACTTCAGATCCTCTACTAGCCTGTCGTCGAGCAGGGACTGGTCCTCCATGCTTGCAAGCAAGCCTCTACCGGCGAGGCTTGCTACGCCCTGAATGTTCGAATAAGCTGTGTCCAATGAGCGACAAGGCGACGAGACTGGGCTGGGAGCCGGGGGGCCAGGGAAGCACACCGTCGGCGTCACCAAAAGACATGATCGCTTCTCACACCTTCGAGCGGGAGCATCGAGAGCAGCGCGGACTCAACACCGACTCATGGGCGATCGTCAAGCTCAAGAATTCAGCGACGGGTGTGCCTCAGTCGATCATCGTCGAAGGCAATGTCAAGTGCATCATCTGTGGGGGGTTCAGCGAGAATCGGTTGGTATGTGAAGATTGCGCCGACTCAGTGAAACTGGTTCGGGCAGCAGGAAACATCGAAATCCTGAAAGACCTAATTGACTTCGCATCCAAGCCGGGCAACCTGGCCGTCTTCCAGGCGCTCACCGACGAAGCGATCGGAGAGATGATGATGAAGCGCATCCGGGATGCAAGGGACGGCGCATGAACGCAGCGGAACTTGAAACCTTCGTCGTCTCCCAAGACACGAAGTATCTCGGTAAGTGGAACATTCATCCGCTTGCAATCTCCGAACCCTGGAAGATCGTGCTCGGCAACAATTGGGACATCACCATGTCATCCGACCCGACCTTCACCGAGTTCTACAACCGGCTCGAACATACCTGGCAGCAGGCTCATGTCGAAACCGGCGATGACATCATGGTCTGCGAAGTGTTCGTCGAGTACACCTTCAAGGCTCCGCCAGGGATCAAGAGCCTCCGTTATGGGCGGCATACCTGGGCCGACTCCGACCAGTTCTGGCATCTCGCCGGAGACGACAAGAAACAGTGGAGAGTCGTGGGAGGTTTCGTACGAACGGTTAACATGGTCTCCGTTCTCGAAAGGAGCCAAGTTGACCGAAGAGACCGCCTCGACGAAGGCAGAAGCCGAGCAGGAGACCCCGAACGAGGAATCCTCATCAGAAGCAAAGGCCCCTATCGCCACTCCTACGAAGTCGGCGGCTAAGGGTCCTGTCTTCGACCGCAACACCGACAAGGACAGGAAGAGCAACAAGCTCATCACCAAGTGATGGTCGCGCCCAGGCTGTCTGGGACCGTGGCGCGTCGACTCCGCAGAAGGCTCTGGCAGAGCCAGAAGAAACGCTGCTACTGGTGCGACAAAAAGGTGATCCTCCCCGAGGATCTGCTTCGTAAATACATCCCGCTCTCATCGATCTATGACGAGGGGCTGGCTGATCAGCTTCCCGGACTACACGCACAGTTGATGTCGCGGGTGCCTGAGTTCAGGCGACGCTGGAAGAACGACCTCGGCACTCTCGACCATCTGGTTGAGCACGCCCGCGGCGGCAGCCACGAGATCACAAACCTGGTCCTCGCCTGTGCCCCATGCAACGAACTGCGGGGCCGCAGGTTCCAACAACTACTACTTGAATCCGATGAGGACTTGTGGTTAGAGTCGCCGGATGCCGCTAGCACGATCCCCGTAATCGTCCCACCGGTTCGGGATGGCGACCGAACCGAGCATCGCCCGATGCGTGGCTGATAAGGCTTCGGGAGTGACGTACCGAAGAGTGATAATGGCCACCGGGAGCATGACGTAAGAGCCGGAGATTACAAATTTTCGTAATATTTGTAATCGGGAATCCCCCGCAACGCACATCGGCTAGTGGGAAGACCTCCGGCCACCAGAAACGCCACTGGTGCAGGGAGAATGTGTGCAGGCACCCCCTAACCGGTTCACCCGTATTGTCCTGGTAGCCTGAATCGCATGACAGGGCCATGGTGGTGCAGATTCTGTGGCGGGTTCGGTCAGCCCGATCGGATGGTATGCAGTGCGAAGGAATGCATGACCAAAGATCTAGCCGAGGATCTGGCTCGGTTCGGTCACACCTTCTCGTCTCAACACGCGCTCACACATCAGAGCATCACTGTTACGCAACAGAACATGCCATCGTCCGGGTGGTCACTACATGCACATGCTGCTGCATACGATGTATACGACCCGACTTTGCGTAGCCAGGTCACGGCCTTCACCCAGATAAGCATTGCATGACCATTTGCAGCACCCAACTCGTCATCACTCTTCCCGATGGGGTCGTCGTCGAATTCGGTGCCGGTCGAACTGAGGTCAGGCACGTCGCGAGCGAAGCGAGCCGGGAGGGGGTTGAGGGGGAACCCGAAGCCACCCTTGGTGGCGATGGGGGTTCACCCCTCGGGGCATCCTGGTGTCGTCATTGCGGTCAGTCAGCCTTCGACCAGATGCAATGCATCAAGTGTTGGAATGCCGGTTTCGAATTCGGTGCTCAGATGATCGCCACCGGATACGCTACAAAAGAGTTTGCTGATGCTCTGGCTCCCGTGATTGGTGCAGCGCTTCGCACAGGACAATTGCTCGATCGAGCCAGTCAACAGGCGGCTCAGACTCTCGAACAGTTCGGATCAACCCTGAAGCGGCTGGCGGGTTGAGCTTCCGGTACAGGTCCTCCAGGACCGAGTAGTAATCTTCCTTTGTTAGGGACGCTCGTCGAGAGTCCGCTCTATCCATCTGTGCTGTTGCCCATTCGAGCGCTTCGGGTGTCAGCCATCGTTGAACATTTGTACGAAAGAGATTATCGTCCGTGCTCATGAGTGGAAAAGTGTCCGAGACCAGACTACGGGTTCTGGAGTTCCTCGTCGGGTATATGGAGAACCACCGGTATGCCCCCACCCGCGAAGAAATCGCCGCCGCGGTTGGCCTCGGTCCTCGCTCCAGCATCCAGTACCACGTCGACTCTCTTGTTGAGGACGGCTACATCGAACGGATAACCTATAGGCATCGCATGATCCGGCCAACCGAAGCTGGCGTCAACGCGATCAAGCGATTGAGGGTCATCGATGAAAGCAGTAGCTAAGCGAACTCACCCCGGTGCGCTCGTCCTAGACGACCCGTTCCGGGCCAGCAGTCCAGCGTTCAAGGCGGAGGCATTCACAGACATCATGTTGAGCACATTCGAAGCAGAACTCGACTCACTTGCGGAACTCATCGGGGCAGACCGCAGAGCGGCCTCTACCGAAGCGCTACTCCGCCGTTACATGACAGCCGAAGAGGTTTACCAGGACATCGAGGAAGGGTTCCGACGAATCCAACTCAAAATGCTTATGCTCTCCGATAAGCTCGCCGGGGACTCCAGCCAGGGGGACAACAGTGGCCAATGAGTACGTACGTGTCCATCGATCGGACCTGGAGAAGATACGCCACGCCCTTGATAGGGGGACTCTCTATTTCGAGCGACTTAACGAGATGAATGCCGCTCTCCACCTGGCCGACCCTTCCTACTCGCCTCTCACCGGAACGCTGAAGAATGCTCGCACGCGAGTCGATCAGTTACTCGATGGAGTGAATGTTGAAGAGGCATAAGCGACGAATCATCGTCTCGATCATCGCCCTCAAAGATGAGGCATTGCTAGCACAGGAAGCAATCGCCGACGCCTATCGCTACGCCGACGAGATTCATGTCATTCAAATGGGCCGGAGTGCGCCCGATGCCGAGTTCCAGGGGTTGGTCGATCGCCAGCACTCGTTTGTACATTCTGTTCCCTGGAGTCTGGACCTCGCGGGGGCTAGGGCTATGGCCTATCGAAGGCTCTGGCCGAACAGCGACTACCCCGACGATGTGGTGATCATGTTCATGGAAGTCGGCTGGAGAGTCAACGACGCCGATTCGGTGCGAAATGTCATCGAATTCAACCCTGAGAAGGTCATCACCGCCACTCGCTATTTTCAGTGGGACGCCGATCATTACCGTGTTGACAACATGTACCGCCCTACCAAACTCCCTATAGCGGCTCGTGCCCGGCAGGGAGTCCACTGGACCAGCGGAATCCAAACTGCACCCGACTGGATGTGGCGTAAGGCAGGGTGGGTAGACGCACCATTCGACATCATCGACGTGACCTATCTGGGCCATACCGATCAGGAGTACCGGTGGGATACTGACGAACCCAAACTGAAGCCGATACCAGGACGAGCGCTAGCAGCAGAAGTGGTGTGGCCATGAACGGCGAAGCCATCAACGTGGTAGGAGCATCGGGAGCGATCTTCGAAGTCATCCACGAATCCGAACGCGACTACTGGAACCAGGCCCGCGAGCGCTACCTGGAACAGTACCGGTTCGACAACATCTCTGACCTCCAGGACCTCGACAAGGTGATCCTCGGGGAAACCCTTTCTTTCCGGTGGGGAAGCTGGCTCGCCCGAGAAGCCGACTACGACGGGCGGTCCATCGAGGAGGTCGCCGACAAGTTCAAGAAGCAGAAGAACGACCTCGATCGAGAAACTCGCATCCTCAAGGAGGGCATGGGCCTCAACCGCGCCCACCGTCAAGACTCCGAACAGCAGTCCGTCGCCGATTACCTGGAGAACCTCCTAAAGAAGGCCAAAGAGTTCGGTGTGCACCGCGACACCCAGATCGCCAAAGCCCAAGATCTCCTCCATGAGATCTTCACGCTTGTCGGCTTGTGGAAGAGAGGTGACGAAGAGGAGCGTGCTCACCTCAGGGCCACACCCGAAGAGATCCTCAACTGGATCGACACAGTGGCCCGATCCGAATATGAGGCCATTGACGATGCTTTCAGGAAAAACCAGGTTCTATGGATAAGGGAGGTGTCATGATCGAAGTATCCGCGCCGGTCTTCGTGATGATCATCTGCATTGCAGGGATCATGTTGTTCGTGCTCGGCATGCGTATCGGTCGTCGCCGATAAGTCGAATACTTATTCGTACGAAGGTACGATCGAGTACATGGCAGTCAAAAGCGTCGCACTCACCGAAGAGGAGTGCTACCTGGCAGCGATCATCCAAGACCACTCAGGAATCGATCTCGCTGAATTCCTCTGGGAGGACCCAACCGCCGAGAACGACGAGAAGCTCTTCCGCGCGTGGGAGTATCAGATCGCCTGGTGGCGTAAGACCGCCCGACTTTTCATTGATGCCTGCGCCCGAGCCGTTGGGAAAACCCAGTCCATCATCCTTCGCGCCTGGGCTTTCCCCATCCAGTTCCCAGGGTTCGAAATGGTGCTCACCGCGCCAGAACTCATCCACCTCAACCCGCTCACTTCACGAGTCGAGGACCGTATCAAAGAGGTGCGGCTCACCCGTGAACTACTCCCCGGAGGTGTTGGCCGAGGCTTCACGCATCGTCCCTTCCAGGCGAATTTCGTCAACGGGGCCAAGATCCTCGGGCGCATCCCCCAGAAGGACGGGAAGGGCGTCAAAGGACTCCACCCTCTGCGCCTTGAGATGGACGAGGCGCAGGATTACCCCGAGCCGGGATGGACCGAACTCATCGAGACTCTCCGCTATGGCCAGGAGCAGGCGCAGTGGAGAGCGCATGGCGTGTCCAAAGGCGTTGGGGGTCGATTCCAAAAGGTATCGTCTCCGGGTTCAGGCTGGGACGTGGAGCGGATCACCGCTGTCCACCGTACCGACTGGTCCGATCATGAACGTTCTGACAAGATCTCGCTGTATGGCGGACGCGACTCTCCTGACTATCTCCGTAATATCCTCGGACTCCACGGTGACGCTACCAATCCGCTCTTCGTTCTTCACCGGCTCATGGCTTGCGTAGATGATAACGAAGGTTCGCTCTACAACCAGGACATCTACTACAAGCGGCGCATCAATGACGAGATGATCGCCGACAGCGACATTCTCGCTTTCATCGACCCTCCTCGTATCCATGTGCAGGACTGGAAGATCTTTTGGATGGGAATGGACGTGGGCCTGACCAACCATCCTTCCGAGATTCTCATTTTCGGAGAGGAGAACCTGAAGATTCCCAAGCTCGAATCCAGAGTGGCGCTCCGGCTCCTCACCAGGATCAACATGCGTCGCATCAGGGCGGCAGACCAGCGACGTGTGGTCGCTCAACTGATAAAGCTGTATAAGCCACGCAAGTTCGCCATGGACCGCACCGGTCTTGGCCACCCCGTCTTCCAGGATCTCCAAGACGAGAACCCCGAACTCATGTCGATCATCGAGGGCTACGCATTCAACGAAAAGATCGTTGTCGGCTATGAGGACTACGAATCGCCCGAGAAGCCAGAGAATCACGAGATCAAGCGGGTTGCCCAAGAAGAAGCGTATGACCTCCTCCGAACCTACGTAGATGGGCGGAGGCTCATCCTTCCATTCGATACGGAACTGCTAGGAGAGTGGAACGGTCAAACCTGGATACAGCAGACGGCAGCGACAAGAGATGCATACGGGAAAAAGCGGTTCGCGCAAGGTGAATTCCATACACTCGATGCGGGCGGTATGGCCGTTTTGGTTAGGGAGATGGCTGCCTTCAAGAAGGTCCAGGAAATGAGAGATGAGTCCGAGCCAATAGGCGTTGTCTTCGCATAGCCGCCGCTAGCATCGTTCGTGTGAAAGTTACTGCCGAGCACACTGACGGCCCACACCTAGCTCCTTCCGAACAGGCGACACCAGCAGTCCTCGCACTGCCCGACGCGCCAGACCTCCAAGAAGAGCTAGACGCCATGATCTCCGACCTCAAAAACCTCGACCTGGACCTCCCGGACGAGGTGATCCGTACCTGCACCTCCCTCATGGCCAGATGCACTGAGCGGCATGTCCAACTGACCCGAGTCGAAGGATCGAACCGGCACTACCGCGGGTTCCGCACCCAGGAACTCGTCAAGGTCATGGAACTGATCGAATTCACCTATAGATCGGCGAGCCGTCTCATCGAGATCCGCCGACAGGACGTGGAGTTGAGCCGATGAGTGACGAGCACGCATTCGAAGCGACTAGCCACGACGGAGTAGCCGTCGCCTCCGAGGTAGACCCCGAAATCGTTGAAGCCTCACTCGAAAGCGGAGTCCTCAACGGTTACGAAGGTAACGCTTGGCACGATCCTGTCAGGCGCGCGCTCGCATCCTGGGCAGAAGATACCCGTAGGGGCGGACGCCGGGACCGCACCATCTTCGCCCGTGACAAGTTCGTCACACCGGGCAAGGTGTTCCAGCAGATGGCCATGGCCGAAGACGCCATGGATGACGACGTGGTGGGTGGCGTCTACGACACCTCCGAAGCGATGGCCTTCAAGAAGATGTCCATGCAATGCGAAGACGAAGACCAACGTGACGTATGGAACCAGATCGCCAAAGACATCAACCTCGACTCGTTCCTGCGGATGGCATGGCGAGAACTCTTCAAGGCGTCCAACTACTACGGGGTTGTCTGGTGGGGTCAGAAGACCTACCGAGTTCGAGGTATGGCCGAAGAGCGGAAGCGCCGCAAGAGTTTCGCCATAGAGGCTCCCATCGCGCTCGGGGTTCTCGATCCGACACGGATCGTCCCGGTTGGGGCCACACTGTTCGGTGAGCGGCAACTCGCCTGGATCGCAGATGCAGGCGAACAGGACCTTTTCAAACAGGTCAAGCAGGATCGTGTCCTTGACGATCGGCTCGTCAGCCAGATCATTGTTGGCCCGTACACGCCAGACAAGGCTGAAGCCGAGAAACTTCAGAAAGAAGACATCCCTGTCGATCGTCTCTGGCTTCTCAACCCAGTCAACGCTTGGGCCGGGTCTCTCACCAAAGCCACGTACGAGCGCTGGGCGCGGGTGCGCATGAAAGCAGTCTTCCCGCTGCTCGACATGAAACATCAGCTACGAGAGATGGACCGCGCTTTCCTCCTCGGCGGGATCAATTTCATCGTCCTCGTCAAGAAGGGCACCGACGAGCACCCCGTCAAGAAGGCATCCGAGATAACGCTCGTTGCCGAACAGATGCGTGCCCAATCCAAGTCGTCGGTCATCGTCTCCGACCACCGCCTGGAGATCGAGATCATCACCCCAGATCTCGAAAACATCCTCAACCCTGAAAAATGGTCAGTCCTCGACGACCGGATCAGGCTCCGGCTATGGGGGAGTATCGCCCCGCCATCAGACACCGGCAATAGGGAGAACCAGATCACCCTGGCAAAGGTCGTCTCTCTCGGAATTGAAAACCGTCGTCACATACTCAAGCGCGATCTCGAAGCCTCCATTATCGATGCGACACGAAGCCGCAACGAAGGCCTGTTCGACGAGTCGGCATCTCTCGAATACGCACCAAGGCGAGTAGACCTCCTCTTCGACTCGCAGGTGGCCACGGTCTTCCAGGAGATCCGCGATCGTGGAGACCTGTCACGAGAGACCATCCTCGAAGAGTTCGGCTTCGATCTGTCGTTGGAGCGGCAGCGGCGTATCGCCGAGAAGGGCGACGACTTCGATGTGTCGGCAAGTGACGACGAGATCTTCGAAGCGGTCAATGTGCCATTCAACTCACCAGACAATATGGCCACGCCTGGAGGGTCGGGACGGCGAGGGGGACGGCCACCACAAGGACCCGGCGCGCCGGGCGGAGGACCACCCGACTCCGCGGAAACCGGCTAACGTTCGTACGAAGGAGACGACAGTGGAAGACGCGTTCGTATTCGAGCGAAACAACAAGGTGTACCTCAATGCCCGCGCCCACATCATCTCTGATCCGAACGACCTGCCACGAGAGCTTGCTTTCTCTCTGAGCGGCAAGCGACTCAACCCACAATTCGTCTGGGTCTCAGGCCGGTACGTCCAGGGCGAGAAGCTGAACTCCAACGGACAGTTCTGGAGCACCGAAGACCTCAAGGCCGGGGAATACTCGATCCAATATACGCCCCTCAACGTCCTCCACGAATGGCAATATCCCATCGGCACGTTCGTCGAAACCAAGCTCGTCCATAGGGAGGCCGCTGACGAAGGAGAGTTACTCCCCGAGATCCAAGCCCTCTCGGTGATTTGGGCGAGCAACTTCCCCGACGTAGCCGAGGCGGTGCGCGACGCGCACGGTTTAGGCAAGCTGTGGTATTCGATGGAATGTACCGGGGATGCCAAGCAGTGTCTCACCTGCAACAACACTTACGAATGGGCGGCAGCCAAATACTGCGCCCACCTCGAAGGATCGAAAACCGCACCTCGACGGTTCGTCAACCCTGTATTCCATGGTGGAGCGCTCATCTTCCCCCCAGCCAAACCCGGCTGGACCGAAGCCGACATCGAAGAGGTAGCCAAGGCCGCACGCGAGTACGCCGACCGTGAACCGGTCCATACCGCTTACCCGGAAGGTATCTCCGCGGATGAGCGTGCAGCCCTCGAACATCTGCGCAAGCTGAGAACCGCACACGCGTAATCCGCTGTGTTACTCTTCTCTCGTACGAAGGATGGCAGCGCGTGAGGCCAGGCCAAGCAGAACACGACAGGCTCAAGGCTGAATTGCCAGAGACAGCGGAATGTGTGGCCGACTGCCCTTACTGCGCTGACAGCCGGGAGAAAGCCTCGAAGGAGGAGAACAAGGTGAGCGAACCGAACGCAAAGGTCTATGACCAAGAGTCTGTGGACGCTCTTCTTGAGTCCGCCCGTTCGAAGGCTGCCGAGGAGGCACGCAGCGAAACCGAAACCGAACTGGCGGAGGCGAAGGCTGCATTGACGGTCAAGAACGAGGAACTCGAAGCGGCGAACGCCAAGGTCGAGGAACTCGAAGGTCAGATCGAAGAGCGCGACGAAAAGGAGCGTCTCGACACTCTGGCCGACGAACGAGCCGCGAAGGTGGCCGAGGTCACTGAGTTCTCCGAAGAGCAGATTTCCGAACGGAAAGAAGGATGGGCGAAGATGTCCGATGAGGACTTCGACACTCTCCTTGCCGACTTCAAGGCCGTTACCGAAAGCGCAAGCGCAAACGGTGGGGCCAAGAACAAGGGCGGCAAGGAAAAGCCGCCCGCGTCGAAGATCGACGGGACTCGGGAGACCGCAGGCGCAACAGGAACCGATACAGACCGCATGAAGACATTCATGGTCGGTCTCAACGCTTGAAAGGGGGTGTAAGTCATGGGTTCTTCAACGACAACTCGCAACTTCGGAATCAGGCGTTTCACGAACCTCGTTCGTGAGGGTCGTTTCCGTGCCCCCGCCGCAGCAGACCTGATGCTCGGCACTGGCGTCGAGATCGATCCGGCATCAACCGACGACCCACAGGAAGTGCGGCAGATCGACGGTGCCGGTCCCAACGATCTCGGAGGTCTTGGCATTCTGGGACTTGTCGGCCTGCTCTGGTATGAGCATGACTCGCAGACCTATGTCGGGGCACCAGCCGGTGCGCTCGTGCAGGATTTCAACACCGCGCCGCGAGGCCGCATGGTCCAGGTCCTGCGGGGTCCCGGAGCCAAGGTGTGGTTCCGCAACACCGAAGCTGCAACCACGGAAGCCGGACTGAACTTCCCCAACACCCGTGTCGAGGTGGTCATGGTCGAAGACCTTGGCTTCCACGGCACCAGCGACCTGGCGGTGAATGACCTTCTCGCCTGGGATGCGGTCAACGGGTTCTGGGGTCGTACGGCAGTTCTGGCAGAGGCGTTGATGCGAGTGACCTACGTGGACCACAGCATCAACACCTGCGACGCAGAGCTTCTGCTCTAAGGAAAGGAGACCTGAGATGAGCGTCAAGCAACTGCTCGACAACAAGGGTCGAACTCCAGAGGAGCGTGAGGCTGCACGCGAACTCCGGGAGGAGATCAACGAAATCGCCCGTGAGAACTGGCACGACCCCGAGTGGCGTCGGGAGATGGCCGCGCTTCTCACCGAGTCCATCCTGGAGGGCTTCGAACTCCAGACGTTCTTCGACCAGATCGTGGACGTGGAACGGGTCGGGTTCGACGACCGGGTGTACCTCGAAGAGATGACAGGTCTCAAGGTGTTCTACATCGCCAAGGGTGGGAACATCGAGGCAAGCGCTCTCGTGAGCGAGACCATCACTCTGCCTCGGGACACGCTGGGATTCCACGTGTACGAGTTCGAGGACAAGCTCCGCAGCGGGTTCGCCGAGACGGTCAGTCGTCTCCGCAACCTTGCGATTCGTCGTCTCGACTGGGGTACGACCAACGCGATCAAGAGCCTGGCCCAGGCGTCGATCACTACTGGTTCCCCGTACTACATCGAAGGTGCGGGAATCAGCAAGGCGGCTCTCGACCAGGCGATCCGCGAGGTCGCCGACGAGTCCAACAGCGGTGTGGTCACCGTCTACGGTCGTTCGACGATGGTCGATCAGATCGCAGACTTCCCAGGGTTCGCCGATGAGGCCCTGGAGGAGATCCGTGCACGCGGACGGCTCGGTCGCTACCGCGGGGCCAGCATCGTCCAGGCCCGCAACTACAAGGATGAGGAGGGTGCATCGCACGTTCCCGCCAACGAGATGTGGGTCATGTCAGACGACTTCGGCAAGTTCGCCTTCTACGGAGGACTCCTCTCGAAGGAGTACGTCGAAGACGACAACTGGTACTGGCACTACTTGGGACGCCAGGACTTCGGTGGTGTCGTGCACCGGCCCGAGCGGGCACGTCGCTTCGTCGACACCAGCATCACCCCATAGTCTTCTGAGATAGAAGCTGAGACAAGGGAAAGACCCCCCGTTTGGGGGGTCTTTCTATTCACCGCCAGGCTTACCAACCTCTGCTATCTTACATATACGTTCGTAGGAAGGATGGAAGGATGCCCGCCACCAAGATCGCAGGACGAGAACTGTGGAGAAATGTCTCCCCCGGCCTGCGCTACTACATCACCATGGACGCCCTCGGGAACCAGACC
>Ga0299906_10001320_pt1 | contig 21332 bp, 16 predicted proteins | sample RVTome_14_FD_200259 | JGI IMG/M metagenome (GOLD analysis project Ga0299906, IMG submission 200259) | Soil microbial communities from uranium-contaminated site in the Upper Colorado River Basin, Wyoming, United States - RVT145D125 (version 2) ...
GAACTTCCGCCGACAGTTCCCCGCAGCGGTCGGCCTGACAGAGTTTTGCAGGTTTTGGCCGAAGTCTCCGCCCGCCGCGCCCGCGTTCGCAGTATGAAGGTGCGGGGGTTGGAGACGAACTCATGCGACGTGGAACGAAGCCGCGACTCGGCCTGGCCCTGGCTGGGGTCGTCCTGGCGGGCGCCGGTTGGGCGGACGACTGGCCCCAGTGGCGCGGGCCGAACCGGGACGGCAGGTCGCCCTCCCGTGGCCTGCTCCAGTCGTGGCCCCAGGAAGGCCCTTCGGTCGCCTGGCGGGCCGGCGGGCTCGGCACCGGCTACTCGACGGTGTCGGTGGCCGGAGAGCGCATCTTCACGATGGGCGACCTCGAGGACGGGCAGTACGTCATCGCCCTGAGCCGGGCGGACGGCGCCCAGCTCTGGAGGACCCGCATCGGCCCGATCTGGCCCGAAGAGAACTTCCCGGGGCCGCGCTCGACGCCCACCGTGATAGGCGGGCGGGTCTACGCCCTCGGCACCGACGGCGACCTCCTGGCCCTCGACGCGGCGTCGGGCGAGCGGGCCTGGCACCGCAACCTGAAGGCGGACTTCGGGGGCTCCCAGATGCTCGCCCAGGGGAAGGTCGACTGGCGCTTCGCGGAGTCGGTGCTCGTCGACGGCGACCGCCTGCTGGTGACTCCCGGAGCGAGCGACGCGACAATGGTGGCCCTGGACCGGCACAGCGGCGAGGAGCTGTGGCGCTCCGCCGTACCCGAGCTCGGCGAGGCGGGCGTCGACGGCGCGGGCTACTCGTCTGCCGTGGTCTCGGAGGCCTGCGGGATCCGGCAGTACGTGCAGCTCCTGGGGCGCGGCGTCGTGGGCGTCGAGGCGGAAACCGGGCGTTTCCTGTGGGGCTACAACCGGGTGGCGAACAAGATCGCGAACATCCCGACGCCGATCGTGGACGGCAACCGGGTCTTCGCCACGAGCGGCTACGGCACCGGGGCCGCCCTCCTCGAGCTGGCCTGCGAAGGCGACCGTGTCGAGGCCCGGGAGGTCTACTTCCTGCCGCCCGAGACGATGCAGAACCACCACGGGGGCGTGGTGCTCCACGAGGGATTCCTCTACTCGGGAACGGGCCACAACAAGGGCTTCCCCCTCGCCGTGGAGCTCGCCACCGGGCGGGTCGCCTGGGGCCCCGTCCGCAACGCGGGGAAGAACTCGGCAGCCGTCGCGTACGCGGACGGTCACCTCTACATGCGCTACCAGGACGGGCTGATGCTGCTGGTCGAGGCGACCCCGGAGGCGTACCGGGAGAAGGGCTCCTTCACGATCCCGGACGTGGTGGAGGAGAGCTGGGCCCACCCGGTGGTCGTCGACGGGCGCCTCTACCTGCGGGAGCAGGGCGAGCTCCACTGCTACGACGTCGCCGACTCTCCCTGAAGGGAGCGTGGCGAGGCGCAATCGTCCCGGAGGCCTCGAGTCCTGCTCGTGGCCTCCGGGGATCGCCTGAATCTCCTTCGGGCACCCGGTCAGCGCCCTCCGGTCGGGCTCCCGCTCGCCGGCACCCGGAAGCCCGGGCCCCACGGGCTCAAGCCCGCGCCCGCGAGGTACGGCGCGAGCGGGCCCCGGGAGAGCGGCGCGCCCGAGCTGGAGGCCCCCAGCACCGATCGGCCGCTGCGCTGTGCCCAATCGCGGATCGCCTCGGCGACGGCGCGTCCGGCCTTCGAGCGCTCGGGCTCGTGCTCGGGGAGAAAGACGTCGATCTCGCGCGCGTCCCGACCCAGGAAGGCCGCGAGAGCGCCGTCCACGAGCACCACGTACACGCCCGCGGCACGCCGGGGCCGGGCACCTTCGGTCGCGGGCCAGGGGAGCGCCGCGCCGTAGGGGTTCGCGGGATCGGTGGCGGCGAGGACCGTCCCCGCGCCACCCGCGTCGTCCCCGGACCCGTCCCGTACGATCCGCAGGCGCTCGAGCGCCTCGGGATGCGCGAACTGCAGGCCGCCCAGACCCGCGACGAAATAGCCGCGCCGGGCCCGACCCGCCTCCTCGAGGGCCTTCAGCGCGGGATAGACCGTCGCGAACCCGCCCGGGAAGCCCTCGCAGCGAACGGCCTCCCGGGTGAGGACCCCGTGCCGGGCGAGGAGCTGCGCAGCGAGGGCGAGGCCGCGCTCGGCGCGGGAGGCCTCCCGCTCCGGTCGGATCCGGCTCCAGCGTCCCACCGCGGCAGGGGGCGACTGTCGCCGGGAGCGGAACACGGCTCGCAGGCGGCGCTCCCGGCCCCGCCCCGCGGCGGAGCGGTGCCGGAGGAACGCGCGGAACGCGGCGGGGGTGTCGTTCGTGACCTCGCCGCACCAGACCAGGTCCCACAGCGCGTCCAGCACGGGCCGCACCAGGCCGCCGCCGGCCGCGGCGTGCAGCTCGTCGAAGAAGCACGCCCCGGCGCTCTCGAGCTTCTCCCGAAGCCGCTCGTGGAGCTCGCCCCGGGGAGCCTCCCCGGGAGTCGGGCCGATCAGCGGCAGGTCCTCGGCCAGGAACAGCGCGACCCTGCCGTCGCGGCTCCCGAGTGGCGCGACCCCGACCCAGATCACCTCCCCCGCCGCGCACAGCGCGTCCATGTCGGCAGGGCGGTAACCGGGGAGCCGGGCGGGCAGGACCTCGGACTCGAGCGCCGACGCGGGCAGCTCCGCGCCCTGGAGCTGCTCCACGACGTCGAGCAGCGCGTCCGGTCCCGAGCGAGTGGGCGATGCCGCGCCGATCCCGTGCCACTGGAGCGCGAGCCGGCCCAGCGCGTCCGGCTCCACGGGCTCCACCTGGCTCCGCAGCCGCGCCAGGGAGCGGCGGCGCAGGGTCTTGAGCACCTCGGCATCGCACCACTCCCGGCCGTGACCTCCGGGGCGGAACTCGCCCTGGAGCAGGCGCCCCTCCCGCTCCAGCTCCGCGAGCGCTCCCTGCGCCACCGCCGCCCCGAGCCCGAAGCGGCTGGCCACGTCCGAGGCGCCGAAGGGGCCGCGGGTCCGGGCGTAGCGCCCCACCACCTCGAGCAGCCCCCGTGGGGAGGGCCCCAGGAATGCCGCAGGGAGTCCCGGCGGGGGAACCGCGCCGAGGGCGTCCCGGAGGCGGCCAGCGTCCTCCGCCGCCGCGTAGCGCGTCTCGCCGGCGATGCCGAGGGCGATGATGCGGCGCTCGCCCTGCAGGCCGAGCAGCCACTCCCGCCGTGCTTCCGGGGAAGCGAGGCTGCGCTCGGCCAGCTCCGGCCCGGTGAGATCGCCGAGCCGCAGCAGCAGGTCGTGGAGCTGGTCCGGGCTTCGAGCCCGGTAGCTCTCCGAGCGGCATTGCAGCCGCTCCTCCAGCTCGGCCAGGGCGTCCGCGTCGAGCAGCTCCCGCAGCTCGGCCTCCCCGAGCAGCTCCCGGAGCTGGTAGGGGTCGACGGCCAGGGCCTGGGCCCTCCGCTCCGCGAGCGGCGCGTCGCCGTCGTAGAGGTAGTTCGCGACGTAGCCGAACAGCAGCGACGCCGCGAAGGGCGAGGGGACCCGGGTGTCGGCCGTGACCAGGCGGATCTCCCTCCGCCGCACGCTCTCCGCCAGCTTTACGAGGCCCGGCACGTCGAAGACGTCCTGCAGGCACTCCCGGAACGTCTCGAGCACGATCGGGAACGACGGGTAGCGGCTCGCCACGGCGAGCAGGTCCGCCGAGCGCTTGCGCTGCATCCAAAGCGGCGTGCGCTGTCCCGGGCGGCGCCGGGGCAGCAGCAGCGCCCGCCCCGCCGCCTCCCGGAAGTAGGCCGCGAAGAGCGCGGTCCCGCCCAGCTCCCGGGTCACCAGCTCCCGGATCTCGTCGGGGTCCGGAACCAGGTCCGCGGCGTCCGGAGGCGCGTCGCGGTCCGGAAGGCGCACCACGATGCCGTCGTCGCTCCAGAGCGTCTCGGCCTCCCCCTCCCCGGCGGCCCGGAGCCGCGCCTGGATCGCGAAGGCCCAGGGCGCGTGGATCCGCCCTCCCCAGGGCGAGAGCAGGCACAGCCGCCAGTCGCCCAGCTCGTCCCGGGTCCGCTCGAGGACCAGGGTCGCGTCGTCGGGCAGCGCCTCGGTGGCCTGCTTCTGCTCGGCCAGGTAGTCGAGCAGGTTGTCGGCGGCCCGTGGCTCCAGGGCGTGCCGCTCCACGAGCCGCCGGCGCGCCGCGGGGCGCGGGGCCTGGGCCAGCTCCCGCGTCAGCCGGCCGATCGCGCGCCCCAGCTCGGCGGGTCGGGCGCCCCGGTCGGCCTTCCAGAACGGCATCTTGCCCGGCTCACCGGGGGCCGGCGCCACCAGCACCCGGTCGCGGTCGATCTCCAGGATGCGCCAGCTCGTGGCCCCGAGCACGAAGACCTCGCCCTCACGACTCTCGAAGACCATCTCCTCGTCCAGTTCGCCCACGCGCCGCGAGGTCCGGCGGCCCGTGGCCCCGTCGTCGGCGAGGTAGACGCCGTAGAGCCCCCGGTCGGGGATCGTCCCGGCGTTCGTCACGGCGAGCCGTCTCGCACCCTCCCGGGCACGGACGACGTTCCGGAGGCGGTCCCAGACCAGACGCGGGCGCAGCTCGGCGAACTCCTCGGAGGGGTAGCGCCCCGAGAGCATGTCCAGCACGCCCTCGAGCTGGCCCCGTTCCAGGGCCGCGTAGGGGGCGGCGGCGCCCACCAGCGCGCACAGCTCGTCGACGCTCCGCTCGCGCTCCACGCAGATCGCCACGAGCTGCTGGGCGAGCACGTCGAGCGGGTTGCGGGGGATGCGCGTGGCCTCCACCGCGCCGTCGAGCATGGCCCGCACCGTCGCGGCCGCCGCCAGCAGGTCGGCCCGGAACTTCGGGAAGATCACCCCGCGCGAGACCGCCTCCACCTGGTGGCTGGCGCGGCCGATGCGCTGCATGCCGCTGGCCACCGAGGGCGGGGTCTCGATCTGGATCACGAGGTCCACGGCGCCCATGTCGATGCCGAGCTCCAGCGAGGACGTGGCGACCAGCGCCGGCAGGCGCCCCGCCTTGAGGGCGTCCTCGATCTCCAGGCGCTGCTCCCGGGCGACGGAGCCGTGGTGGGCCCGGGCCAGCTCCTGGCCGGCCAGCTCGTTGAGGGCGTCCGCGATTCGCTCGGCCAGGCGCCGGCTGTTGACGAAGACGAGGGTCGAGCGGTGGGCGCGGATCAGCTCCACGAGCCGCGGGTGGATCGCGGGCCAGATCGACTGGCGCGCGCCGCCGGCGCCGCCGGGCGCGTCCCCGCCCGGGTGGGCCATGTCCTCCACGGGCACCTCGACCCGGAGGTCGAAGGCCTTGCGGGCCCCCGCGTCGACGATCGACACCGGTCGCGGGCGCCAGCCGGGCCCGGGCTCGCCCCCTCCGAGGTAGCGCGCCACCTCCTCGAGGGGTCGCTGCGTGGCCGAGAGGCCGACGCGCTGAAGCGAGCGGCAGCGCTCCGCGAGGCGCTCGAGGCTCAGTGCCAGGTGCGCGCCCCGCTTCGTGCCCACCAGGGCGTGGATCTCGTCCACGATCACCAGCTCGACCGAGGCGAGCATGGCCCGGGCGTTCGAGGTGAGCACCAGGAACAGGGACTCCGGCGTCGTGATCAGGACGTCGGGGGGGTGGCGGGCCATCCGGACGCGGTCGGCGCTGGGGGTGTCCCCGGACCGGATCGCGAGAGTCGGAGCGTGGAACCGCGTGCCGCGCCGCTCGGCGACCCGCGCGATCCCCGACAACGGCGCCCGGAGGTTGCGCTCGACATCCACGGCCAGCGCCCGCAGCGGCGAGACGTAGACGACGCGGCAGCGCTCGGCCTCGGCGGGGGCGGGGCGGAACATCAGCCGCTCGATCGCCGTCAGAAACGCGGCCAGGGTCTTCCCCGAGCCCGTGGGCGCGAAGAGCAGGGTCGAGCGCCCGGCCTGGAGCTCGGGCCAGCTCAGCGTCTGGGCTCGGGTGGGCGCCTCGAAGGCCGTGCCGAACCACTCCCGCACCGCCGGATGGAACGCGGCCAGGGCGTCGGCGACGCTGGGAGCGGGCACGATCCTCCACGCTACATCGGGGACGGGACGGGGCAAAGCCCCGCCGCGCGCCGGGCAGCCTTCCTTGACACCCCCGGGGGCGCCCCCTACCCTCGAATGATGCGTCGACCCATGGCGATCCTGCCGCTTCTCGCCGCGGCCTTCAGCCCGGCGGGCGCGGCCTTCCCACAGGACTCCGACCAGCCGCCCACCTTCGGCGTGGAGCTGGACGTCGTCTCCGTCACCGCCGTCGTCTACGACCGGGCGGGGCGCTTCATCCGGGGCCTCGGGGAGGACGACGTCGAGGTGTACGAGGACGGAGTGCGCCAGGACGTCTCCTATTTCCGGGAGGCGCGGGGGGGAGCCGAGAAGATCCCCCTCTCCGTGGTGCTGGTCCTCGACTCCAGCGGGAGCATGGAGCACAACCTCCGCTTCCTGAAGGAGGCCGCCCTCAACTTCGTCTACAAGCTCGAGGACGTGGACCAGGCGCTCGTGGTCCAGTTCAACAGCAGCATCAAGGGGAGCGCGGAGTTCAGCGACGACGTCGACCGCCTGGAGCGCTTCGTGGAGGGGCTGCAGGCGTGGGGCGGTACCAGCCTCTTCGACGCGATCCACTACAGCCTGAATCGCATCCGGGACCAGCCGGGGCGCAAGGCCGTGGTGGTGTTCTCGGACGGCGCCGACACCACGAGCGACCTGCAGGAGCGGGAGGTGATCGACTACGCCCGGGCCGTCGAGGCGACGGTCTACGCCGTGGGGATCCAGGCCGGACCCGGCTTCCGTGGCGGGAGCCCCAAGGGCTTCCTCAAGAAGATCAGCGAGGAGACCGGGGGGCAGGCGTTCTTCCCGGGCCAGGTCGGGGACCTGATCAAGGTCTTCGCGGCGATCTCCGACGAGCTGCACAACCACTACGCCCTGGCCTACAACCCGAAGCGCCCCGCCGACGGCAGCTACCGCACCATCGAGGTCCGCCTGAACCGCCCCGACGCGGAGATCCGGGTCAGGAAGGGCTACTTCGCCCTCCCGCGCCCGACCCGCTGAGCATGGCTGGCGCGGCGCGCGGCGGGGAGCGTCCCCGGATCCTCGTCTCCAACGACGACGGCTACCGATCCGAGGGGATCGTGGCCCTGACCGAGGCCGTCGCTCCCCTGGGGGAGGTCTGGGTGGTCGCTCCCGAGTCCCAGCAGAGCGCCTCCTCCCGCTCGATCTCCCTGGAGCGCCCGGTGAGGCTGCGGGAGATCCAGCCGCGCTGGTACGCGGTGGACGGGACGCCCACGGACTGCGCCTACATCGCGATCAACCACGTGCTCAGGAACCGGCGGCCCGCCCTGATGGTGTCGGGGATCAACCACGGACCGAACCTGGCCGACGACGTGACGTACTCCGGGACGGTGGCCGGCGCCATGGAGGCCTCTCTGATCGGCGTGCCGTCCATCGCCTTCAGCCTGGCCGCCCGGCGCGACTTCGACTTCGGGACGGCGGCCCGCTTCGCCCGCGCCCTCACCGCGGCGGCCCTGGGCCGGGAGCTTCCCGAGGGCTTCCTGCTCAACGTGAACGTCCCTCCGGGGGTCGACACCGACGAGTACGTGGTGACGAAGCTCGGCAAGCACTCCTACGGCGGCGGTGTCGAGGAGCGGGTCGACCCGCGAGGCCGGCGCTACTACTGGATCGGGGGCAACGAGTACCAGCACGAGGACATCCCCGGGAGCGACTGCAACGCCATCCACGACGAGAAGCGGATCTCGGTGACGCCGCTGCACCTGGACCTGACCCACGGCAGCCTGCTCTCGGCGGTGAAGGAGTGGGAGCTGCCGGACTTCGCCCGGCGAGAGTCGCCCTAGCTGCTCAGTACAGCTCCGGCCTGCGGGCCATCTGCGCCGAGAAGAGCTCCTGGATCCGGGGCAGGTCCGCGGCGTAGTCGCCGGTCGGCTCGAACAGCCCCTCGAAGACCACGGCGCGCTTCCGGTAGTCCAGGGCCACCGGGATGATGGGGATCGCGGCGCCCACGGCGATCCGGTAGAAGCCGGACTTCCAGGCGGCGACCTTGCGCCGCGTCCCCTCGGGAGCCACCGCGAGGACGAGCTGGCGCTGCTCGGAGAGGGCGGCCAGGGTCTGCTCCACCACCCCGGCGGCCGACCGGCGGTCGACCGGGATCCCCCCCAGCCAGCGCATCAGCGGCGCCAGGGGTCCGTTGAACAGCGTGTGCTTGCCGAGGAAGCGGACCCGCAGCCGCAGCGCGAGCTTCGCGGCCGCCCCCCAGACGAAGTCCCAGTTCGAGGTGTGGGGCGCGACGATGATCACGGCCTTCCCCACGTCGGGCATCTCGCCCTCGATCCGCCATCCCCCGGCCGCGAGAAGCGCCCTGCCGATGGCCGCGCTCAGAGCGCTGCCCTGTCGGGGGATGGCGGGACCCAGCTCCGGCACGCGCACGAGCACAACGTACACCAGCGTCAGGGGCCGCGGAAGAGCGGCGCCGCGGGGCGGCGCGACCGCCGTCAGGAGCTGAGCACGCCTCCCGCATCGGCCAGCTCTGCCCGGAGCCAGGCGCGAGCGCGGGTCCAGTCGCGCTGCGCCGTCCGCAGCGACACCCCGAGCGCCTCGGCCGTCTCCTCCTCGCTGAGGCCCGCGAAGAAACGGCACTCGACCACCCGCGCCAGCCGCTCGTTCCGCTCCTGGAGGCGGTCCAGGGCCCGATCGAGGTCGAGGAGCCAGGCCGCCTGTTGGTCGCTTCCGACGCGCTGTTCGTCGAGGGTCACGGGGGCCTCCCCGCCGCCGCGCTTCTCGGCGGTCCGGGCCCGGGCGCGGCTGATGATCACCTGTCGCATCGCGCAGGCAGACACCGCCAGGAAGTGACCGCGGTCCTCCAGGCGCAGGCTCGGGCTCGCCGCCAGCTTCATGTAGGCCTCGTGCACGAGACCGGTAGTGTCGAGGGTCTGCCCGCGGTTCGTCCGGCGCAGGTGCCGGCGGGCGATCCGGCGCAGCTCGTCGTAGACGAGGGGCACGAGGCGGTCGAAGGCGGAGCGGTCGCCGGCCCCGTAGGCCCGGAGCAACTGCGTCACCTCGCCCTGTTCCATCCCTTCGCCCTCTCGTGCGGTAGCCGCCAGGGACTATCGTAGCAGCGGCCCACCCGACTGTCGGGACCGAGCGGGCGAGAAACCCGCGAGGCGGGAGGCGCTCGCTGCCGACGGTGGCTGTCGGCTGGCGGACCGGGCGGCGCTCCGCGTGCGGTCCTCGCTCGGCACAGGCGGGGCTGCGGTCCTCCGCGGAGTCCTCCCGCCCGGCCCGCTACCGGCCGTTCCGGGCTGGCTTCGGGTGCTCTTCGAGGGGGTTTCATAGGAGCGGCCCACCCGACTGTCGGGACCGAGCGGGGAGAAACGCACGAGGCTGGAGATGCGCTGGCTGCCGACGGTGGCTGTCGGCTGGCGGACCGAGGGGTTTCCTGGCACGTCCGGCCCAGGGCAGGCCCCCGTGGGATGATGGGGCTGCTCGTGGAAACGCTCCTCTTCGAAGGTCCGCGCACCGGCGAACCCGGCGTGTGGCTCCCGGATTGGCAGCGGCTGCGCTTCGGCGGCGGCGGGCGGACGCGCTGCCCATGCTGCGGCTGGCGGCCCTCGGCGGGGGCCCGCTGGGCGTGCAGTTGCGGGGAGACCTGGAACACCTTCGCGACCCGCGGCCGGTGCCCGGGCTGCTCGCGGGAGTGGCAGCACACCCAGTGCCTGCGCTGCCACGCCTGGTCCCCGCACGAGGACTGGTACGCCCCGGAGGCCGACCGCGGCTAGCGGCGCCCTGACGCGGGAGCGTGTCCACGCGGCTCTCCGCGGCGGAGGCGGTCGCGCAAGCCGCTGATCCTGCTGCGCCGGGCCTCTGGCAGGCCGCTTGCTATCCATGGCTCCGGGAGGGAAAGAGCCATGTGGCACAGCCGCCCATCATCGATCGCGACGAGCGCGTTCCTCCTCCTCGCCCTGGCGTCGCACGCCCCGGGGGAAATCGCCCTGCAGGGCGCCGTCGTCGTCGACGGAACCGGCCGTGAGCCGCGGCGCGTCACCGTGGTGGTCCGCGGAGAGAGGATCGCGGCGATCCTCCCCGCGGGCTCCCCCGTTCCGAGCGGCGCCACGGTCGTGGACCTCGCCGGGCGCACCCTGATTCCGGGCCTGTCCGACGCCTACTGGCCCGTGTCCGGAGCTTCCGTCCACGCCGCTCTCGCCGAGCTGCTGGGCGCGGGGGTCACGAGCGTCCGCGCGATCGGCCCCGTCTCGCAGGTGACGGCGCTGCGCCACGCCGTCGAGGCCGGAGCCCTGCCCGGTCCGCGGCTGACGCCGGCGGGAGAGCCGATCCGGCTCGGCGCCGGGGCGGGCGCGGACGAGCTGCGCGGGGAGGTCCGCGCCCGAGCCCGGCAGGGAGCGGCCTGGGCGCTGCTGGACCCGTCGACTCCCCCGGATCTGCTGCGCGCCGCCGTGGCCGAGGCCGGGGACGCCCTCGATGTCGCCGGCCCGCTCTGGCGGACACCCTGGACCGCGGCCGCACGGGGCGGGATCGACGTGCTGCTCGGCCCCGCTCCCTGGTCGGAGTACTACCTGCCGGCCCGCGAGCGGGAGCGGTTCCGGGCCGCCCTGTCGCGGGAGGGGCGGGCCCGGGCCCAGATCGAGTGGCTCGGCTCCGTGGACGTCGGGAACCCCGAGCTCGACCGGCTGATCCGCTGGCTGCGACGGCGGCGGATCACGGTCGTCCCGCAGCTCGCCGCGCTCGCGGAGACCTTCCACGGGAAGCTGCGGGACGCGCGCTCTGGCCGAAGCTGCTGCGGCTGGTGCGGCGTTTCCACGACGGGGGCGTGCGCCTCGCCGCCGGGTCGGGCCCCGGCGGCCCGCCGGCAGGCCGTCTCCACGCCGAGCTGCGAGAGCTGGCGGCCGCCGGCATCCCCCCCGCGCAGGTGGTCGCGATAGCGGTCCGCTCCGGGGGCGCCCCACTCGAGGTGGGAGCGAGAGCGGACCTCGCGGTGCTCGGGGAGAGCCCGCTCCTGGACCCCGCCAACTTCGCCAGGGTGGAGGCGGTCTACCTGGGCGGCCGTCGCGTCGGCGCGGAGACGGCCGCCGAGCCCGGCTGCACGGGTCCCGAGCCGGAGAGCGGGCCGGGAGCACCCTGATGGGCGCCGCGGCCGCGCGGAATCGTCAGCGCCCCCCGGACAGCTCCGACTTGGACCGCTCGATCAGCGCGTTGTTGCGCTCGAATGAGAGCTCGCCAGGAGGCGTGGCCTCGGGAGGGTAGCGGTGGCGCCTGTAGACCGGGTACGCCTCGCTGCGCAGGTGCGCGAGCATGTGGTGGCCGCGGCGGGTCGCCCGCTCGTGGCGCAGGGCGGTGACGTCGACGGGGGCGACCACGATCCGCTCCCCCGGGCCCGGAGAGGCCTCGGCCAGGATGCGCCCGTCGTAGTCCACGACCATGCTCCCCCCGGGCCAGGAGTACGGCGGGTAGTGCCTGAGGCTCGCGCCCTGGTTCGCACCGACCACGTAGGCGACGTTCTCGAGAGCCCGGCATCGGTTCACCACCGTCCACCAGTCCATGGGGCGGGTCGCCCCCCAGGGATCCATGTAGGCCGAGATTCGCACCAGCAGCTCGGCCCCGTTCGCGGCGAGCTGGCGGGTCGTCTCGGGAAACAGCCAGTCGTAGCAGATGGCGCAGCCGATCCGGCCGATCGCGGTGTCCGCGACCGGGAACAGCGGCTCGTCGTAGCCCTCGACGTCGCAGGGGCTGGCGTGCACCTCGTACGGGATCCAGGGGTTGACCTTGCGGTAACGGGTCAGGATCCCCTCGGGTCCGATCAGGCAGGTCGCGTTGAACACGGCTCCCGGCCAGCGCTCGTCGACCTCGAGCATGGAGCCCGACTGGATGTAGAGGTCGTGCTCCCGTGCCTTCTCGACGAGGCGCTCGGTGTGCTCGTTGGGAATCGGAACCGCGAGCTTGTCCCGCAGCTCGGCGACGCTCTCGAAGACCGGCGCCGCGTGACCGAACTCGGGAAAGACGCACAGGCGGACGGGCAGGAACGGAGCGGCTCCGGCGACGGCGGCGTCGATCATCTGGAGCATGCGGTCGGTGTTGCGCCGCATCTGCCCGCGGTCGATGGGGTTGGGCTGGTCGGTCTGACAGGCGGCGACGGAGTAGCGGATCGGGGCCATCCGACCCTTGTACCACAGCGCGCCGGGTGAGCGCGCCCGGGCCGCCGCTCGGCAGGCCATAATCCCGCACGATGTCGCCGCAGCTCACGATCGTCGGCGGAGCCTCCCTCGACGTGCTGCACCTCCGGGACGGGTCGCGCCACCCGAGCGCGGGAGGAGCGGGGTTGTACACCGCGCTGGCAGCGCAGCGGGCCGGTGCCACCGTCACGATGATTGCGCCGCGCCCGGCACCGATGCCCCGGGAGCTGGAAGCGGCGGCGATCCGCCTGGACTGGAGGGGCCCCGAGGTGCCCCCCGCGGACCTGCCCGGGTTCGAGATCGAGTACCCCCCGGCGGGCGGCACCCGCTACCGCAGGGCGCTCCCGGGAGCCGAGGCGCGGCTCTCCCCCGACGACGTGGCCTGGGTGGAGGAGGGCTTCGTCTACCTGATCCCGATGCTCGACGCAGGTCGCCAGCGCGAGCTCCTCCGCCACTTCAAGGCGCGGGGGTGCCGCGTGGCGTGCGGCACCTACGCGGGCGCCGAGCAGCGCCACGTGCGGGAGGTGGCGCGGCAGGCGGATGCGTTCTTCTGCAACGAGCGGGAAGCGACGGCGCTGTTCGGGACGTTGGAAAAGGCGGAGACGGGGCCGGGCCGGATCCTGTTCGTGACCCGGGGGAGCCGAGGGGCGCGGGTCGTGCAGGGTGGGCACGCCACCGACATCGCGGGCGTCCCCGTCGAGGAGCGGGATCCCACCGGGGCCGGAGACACGTTCTGTGGGACGACCCTCGCGCGCTGGCTGGCCGGGGAGCATCCTGTGGCCGCGGCGGAGCACGGCGTCGCCGCGGCGGCCGAGATGGTCACCGCGATCGGGCCCGCGGCCCTGCTGGCGCCGCCGCCTCTCCCGGAGTACCCGCGGGACGACAGGATCAGGCTCGATGCGGACCGGATCCGGGCCCTCGGGGAGATCCTGCGGCGGATGCCGGAGCTGGCCCCCTGGGACTTCACGGGCCCGGAGCTGCCCGCCCCGGGAGCGGCGGGAGCGCTCGCCTGCTTGTTCGCGGCGACGCTGCAGCAGTTCGGCTTCTGGGAGCTCGATGGCGAGCGCTTCGGGGCGCCCATGGTGGCGATGCGGAGCGGCCGGGAGCTGAAGGGGAGCGACTATCTCTGGTCCGCATACTCCGGCTGGCTCCGGGACGACCCGGAAGCCTTGCGTCCGGAGCGCCAGGCGGAGCTGACCGCGGAGGAGCTGCGGGCCCGGTTCCGGGCCGACGACGGCAGCGATCCGCTGCCCGCCGCCGGGCTGCATCTCGCCCAGGCCCGGCAGTACGGGCGCGACATGGTCGCGCTGGGCTGGACTCCCGAAGCGATCGTGGCACGGGCCAACGCTGCCCCCCACCCGCTGGCGGCGCTCCTGGAGCAGCTCGATCACGTGGGGGGGTACAAGGAGGATCCGCTCCGCAAGAAGTCGGCGCTGCTCGGGCTGATCCTCAGACAGCGGCCCGAGGCGTTCCTGCGGACGGTCCCCGACGACGGGGCTCCGCCGGTGGTCGACTACCACGTGCAGCGGAGCTGCCTGCGCCTGGGGCTGGTCCGGGTCGGGGACGAGGAGCTGCGCGGGCGGCTGGCGTCGCGCCGCCGCGTGGACGCCGCGACGGAGCGGGGCGTCCGCGCCGCGTGCTGTGCGGCGGTGCGCGAGCTGTGTCTCGCCAGCGGGCGGGAGATGGGTGCCGTGGACTGGTTCCTGTTCCAGAACCGGACGCGCTGCCCCGAGATGAGCGAGCCGGACTGCGAGCGCTGCCCCGCGGACCCGGCCTGCCTCCACGCCCGGGAGCTGTTCCAGCCCGTCTTCCGCACGTCGTTCTACTGAAGCTCCGGAGAGCCGTCGCGGGCCGGGGTAGAATTCCGCTCTTCCCACTCCCTCTCCGAGGCCGCATGAGCAAGACACTCGCCGAGCTGTTCGCCGACCACCTGGTGCAGCGCCGGGCCGGGCTGGACGAGGACCTGGAGGCCGCCGGGTACGACGCCCTCGTGATCTCCGCGGGCCGGCCGCTGCGCTACTTCGCGGACGACCAGGAGCCGGCCTTCCACCCCACACCGCACTTCCGGCACTGGTGCCCGGTGGAAGGGCCCCACCACCTGCTCGCGCTGCGCCGGGGAGCGCGGCCCCGGCTGATCCGCCACGCCGCCGAGGACTTCTGGTACGAGCCCGCCCCGCTCGGGGATCCGTTCTGGCGCGCCGGTTTCGAGATCGCCGAGGCCGCGACCGTCGACGAGGTCTGGGCTCAGCTCGGGCCGCGCGGCCGGACGGCCTACCTGGGTGACGAGCCGGAGCGCGCCGGTGGGGCCGGGCTCGACCCAAACCCGGAGAAGCTGCTTCCCCGGCTCGACTGGCGGCGGGCGATCAAGAGCGACTACGAGGTACGCTGCCTCGAGCAGGCCACCGCCATCGCCGCGCGAGGTCACGAGGCGGCCCGCAACGCGTTCCTGGCGGGGGGCTCCGAGCTGGAGATCCACCACGCCTACGTGCGGGCGCTCGGGACGACGGACGCGCAGCTCCCCTACGGGACGATCGTGGCGCTGGACGAGAAGGGTGCCTTCCTCCACTACGAAGCGAAGCGCGACCTCCGGGACGGCCGGGTGCTGCTTATCGACGCGGGGGCCTCCACGCGCGGCTACGGCTCGGACATCACGAGGACCCACACCCGCCCGGGCTGCGACGAGCGCTTCGTGGCGCTGCGGGACGGGATGGAGTCGCTGCAGCAATCCCTGTGCGACGAGATCCGGCCCGGGCTTCCCTTCGGGGAGCTGCACCACCGGGCCCACCTCGCCCTGGCGCGCCTGCTCGCCGAGCGGAAGCTCCTCGACGCGGATCCGGAGGACGCGGTGGAGAAGGGCTGGACGCGGCCCTTCCTCCCCCACGGGCTGGGACACCAGCTCGGGGTCCAGGTCCACGACGTTGGTGGACATCTCGCCGGGCCCGACGGCACGGCGGCTCCCCCGCCACCGCAGTACCCGTCCTTGCGCAATACCCGCACGATCGAGGTGGGGCACGTGTTCACCGTGGAGCCCGGCCTGTACTTCATCGAGATGCTGCTGCGGCCGCTCCGGGCCGGCGCGGACCGGGAGCGCTTCAACTGGACGGAGATCGACGCCCTCATGCCCTTCGGCGGCATCCGCATCGAGGACGACGTGCTCGTGAAGCCGGACGGGGTGCGCAACCTCACCCGGGAGCATCTGCCGTGAGGCTGCGGGGCCCGGCCGCGGCCGTCCTCGCCCTGCTGCTCCCGACGCCGAGCCTCGCCGACGACGGCGCGCGGCGCGCCGCGCTGGCGGCGCGCGAGTACCGGGAGGCCCACGGCGAAGCCATCCTCGGCGAGCTCGCCGAGCTGCTGCGGATTCCCAACGTCGCCGTGAACCGGGACGACATCGAGCGCAACGCCGCCCGCCTCGTCGAGATGCTGAAGGCCCGGGGAGCCGAGGCGCGCATCCTGAGGGGCACGCCGGGCCCGCCAGCCGTCTACGGCGAGATCCGGACGCCGGGGGCGGAGCGGACCGTGGTCTTCTACGCGCACTACGACGGCCAGCCCGTCGATCCCGGCCGCTGGACGACGCCGCCCTGGGAGCCGACGCTCCGCTCGGGCGACCTGACGGCCGGCGCCCCCGTCCTCGACCCGGACCGCCCCCCGGGTCCGCTCCAGGACGAGTGGCGCCTGTACGCGCGCTCAGCGAGCGACGACAAGGCGCCGATCGTGGCCGCCCTGGCGGCCATCGATGCGCTGCGCGCAGCGGAGATCCCCCTGTCGGTCGACCTCAAGCTCTTCCTGGAAGGCGAGGAGGAGGCGGGCTCGGAGCACCTGACCGAGATGCTCCGGGAGCACGCGGAGCTGCTGGCCGCCGACCTCTGGCTGTTCGGGGACGGACCCGTCCATCAGAGCGGCCGGCCGCAGGTGGTCTACGGCGCGCGGGGCGTCATGGGCCTGCAGGTCACCGCGTACGGTCCGCTGCGCACGCTGCATAGCGGCCACTACGGAAACTGGGCGCCGAACCCCATCGCGGAGCTGGCGGAGCTGCTCGCGGGGATGCGCGACAGCGACGGGAAGATTCTGATCGACGGCTTCTACGACGACGTACGCCCGCCCTCGCCCCTGGTGGGGCGGGCGCTCGAGCGCTACCCGGCCCCGGACGCGGGGCTGCGGGAGGAGCTCGCTCTCGGCCGCACCGAGGGGGGCGGCCGCCCGCTCCTCGAGACGCTGCTGCAGCCGGCGCTGAACCTCCGGGGAATCTCGTCGGGTGCAGTGGGACCCGCCTCGCGCAACGCGATCCCCACCGAGGCCACGGCGTCCATCGACTTCCGCCTCGTGCCGGGGCAGACACCGGAGCGCGTCCGCGAGCGGGTGGAGGCGCATCTCGCGCAGCGGGGCTACCACGTGACCGGCGACGTTCCCGACGCCGAGGCGCGCCGCGCCCACCCCCGCCTGGTCCGCCTCGAGTGGGAGAGCGGCTACGCGGCCCTGGGCACGCCCATGGACCACCCGCTGTCCCGGGCGGTCCCGGCGATCCTGGACGCGGCCCTGCAGGAGGAGGTGCTGCGGGTGCCGCTGCTGGGAGGCAGCCTCCCGCTCTCGCGCTTCCACGACGTGCTTGGAGCCCCCCTGGTCCTCGTGCCGATCGTCAACCACGACAACAACCAGCACGCTCCCGACGAGAACCTGCGCCTCGGCAACCTGTGGCGGGGGATCGAGTGCTACGCGGCGCTGTTCGCCCGGCTGGGGGCCGCCGAGGCCTTCGCCGAGTAGATCGCGGGGCTCCTCACAGCACCCCGAGCAAAGCCGCGAGGGCCGCCCCGAGAGCCGCGAGGAGCCCGAAGCATCCGAGAGCGCAGCCCCCTCCGCTGCGCCGGACCGCCGCCCCGACCATGGCCCGACCCGCGGCCTGGCCCACCACCGGCAACGCGGCGATGGCGACGCGGCCTGCCATATGGCGCCAGCGCTCGGCCTCCTCCTGGTCGAGCTGCTTGCGCAGGATCGCCTGCTGCACGGCCACCCGCTCCCGGTACTTCATCTCCTCCCGGGTGCGGACCACCTCCAGCTCGTCCGTGCCGGGGACGAACTTCAGCTCGGACGCACAGTACTCGCAGAAGACGTCCACCTGCCCCAGCTCCATCTCCAGCGGAGCGGCGCAGTTCGGGCAGTGGCGGCTGGCCATCTCGTGTTCCGGCGGGATTGTACGACGGCTCAGTCGATGGTTTCGACGCGGGCCACGAGGCGTCCGAAGGCGGCGACGACCTCCAGGGCTTCGAAGTTGCAGTGGCCGTAACGGGGGATCGCCTCGTGCTCGTGGAGAGCACCGCTCCCGGCCTGCGCCACCCTCTCCCCGAACAGCTCGGCGTGGCGGTAGGGGACGATCTCGTCACCGGTCGTGTGCAGCGTAAAGACGGGCCGGGTCAGCGCTCCGGTGAGGTCGTAGCGCTCCCCCAGGGCGAGCCGCGCCAGGCCGTCGGCGGCGTAGCGGGCGACGCCGTCGTTGAGGCTCGCGTCGTCCCGGGTGCCGCCGTACTCGCGGTCCAGGTTGTCGAAGGGCTGGCCGCCCACCCGCGCGGCCAGGTCGTTCGTGGCGTGGACGTTGTACCAGAGCAGGCCCGCCACGGTCTGCGTCTTCGTGGTCTCGTCCTCGGCGTCGAAGGCTGCGCCGGTGGCTGCGAGCAGATCCGCGACGTCCGCTGCACGGGCCGGGTCGATGATCCGGTGTCGGACGACGAGGCTGAAGTATGCCCCCCAGTCCTCGATCAGCCACGGAGGAATCTGCACCGGGCTGGGAGAGAGAAGCGCGGGGAAGAAGTAGTCGAAGACGACCCGGAAGTCCCCCATGTAGTCCACCTGGACCGAAGCGCCGCCCAGGGGACCGCACATGGCCAGCGCGCCGTCGTAGAGGTCGGGGCGGCGCTCCACGGCGAGGGTCGCGATCAGGGCGCCCTGGGACGCGCCGACCAGGTAGACCCGGGACGGAATCCCGATCTCGGCAGCGACGAGGTCGAGAAGCTCGGCGAGGTCCTCGATCGCCTCGGTCACGGCGAAGCCGCTCTCCCGAAAGCTGCTGGCGGCGAAGGCGCGACCCGGCAGCGTGAAGGCCGGCGCGAGCAGATCGATCTCCGCGGGGAGAGCGGGGGGCGTTCCGGGGGCGCTGTAGCCGTGGGCGTAGACCACGAGCTCCCCGTTCCAGGGAACCAGCAGCGGCGTGCAGATCTGGTAGAGAGCGCCGGAGGGCTGCGTCCCGGGCTCGCGACATCCGGGGGCGGCCGTCGCCCCGACCTCGGTCCGCGCTCGCCAGGCGGCGAAGGGCTCCGGGGGAGCGGCCGACGATGGAGCGCCGGCGGCCAGGATGGCGAGGACCCCGAGCGTACGTTGCAGCGGACACCTCCGCGGCGGCTGGCCGACAATCGACCCGAGCTGCACCGTCCAGTATGCCCCAGTCCGCGCGGAGAGTCTCCGGCGGGTGTGACGCAGCTCACCCCTCAGGCGATCAGCCCGAGCTGGCGGCCCGCCTGGTAGGCGCCGACGGTCGCGATGCCGAGGACCGCCACCCAGAGCAGCAGCGTCCAGCTCGAGCCGGGGCGCAGGCCGGGAGCCGTGATCCGATGCCGAAAATGGAGCGCCGCGAGCCCCAGGAACGGCAGCATCAGCGCCTGCCCCAGGGCGCCGACCATCACGAGGTGCACGGGCTCCCCCACCCACAGGTAGACCAGGGCCGTCCCCAGCGGGATCCCGATGGAGCCCGCCTGGACGAGACGCCGGCGGCGCTCCGGCGAGGGGTCCTTCAGCACCCGGAACAGCGCCGCCCCGTCGGACAGCAGGCGCGCGTTGGAGGCGGTGGAGACGAAGACCGTGGAGAAGAGCACGACGAAGGCACCCAGGACGAACACCCACGCCCCCGCCGCTCCGAAGACCTCCGAGTACATGCCCGAGAGCACGGGAACCAGCTCGGCACCCGTGACCTCCTGCCCCTTGGCGTGGAGCACGGCGGCGCCGAGCAGGTAGAAGCAGACGGTCCCCACCGTGTAGATCGCCATCGAGACCCAGGCGTCGACCTGCATCACCCGCAGCCATCCCCGCGCCCGGGCCAGCCACTCCGGAGAGTCGTCACGGGGGCCGACGAAGCGCGCGTAGCCCTTCTCCAGGCACCAGTAGGGGTAGAAGATCAGCTCGCTGGCGCCGACCCCGGTCACGCCGAAGGCCGCGAAGGCCACGGTGAACGTCTCCGGGCGCTCGAAGGCGAACCCCCGGGCGAGCTGCGGGAGCCCGATGCGATATGGCGTCCACTGCAGCGCGAGGACCGCCGCGATGGTGGAGAGGGTGAACAGCACGACCATGCCCGTCGCCCACCTCTCCACCGCGCCGTAGCGGCCGCGGCTCAGGATCAGCGCGCAGGCTGCGGCGGGGACGAGACACGCGAGGGCGTGGGCCCAGGCCCGGTCCCGGGGTGCGAAGAGCGCGGCGATCGAGCCCAGCATCCCCGAGACCTGGAACAGGGTGCCGACGTACATCATCAGCCACAGCCACAGCACCCAGGACACCAGGGGCCGCGGGCCGGGGAGACGGTTCAGGGCCTCCAGGGTCGTGGTGCCCTCGGAGACGGTGAAGCGGCCCAGCTCCACCTGCACGAAGACCTTGACGACGCAGCTGAAGACGATGAACCACAGCAGCACGAAGCCCGCCCGGGCGCCGAGCTGGGTCGTGACGATCAGCTCCCCCGAGCCGACGATGTTCGCCGAGATGATCAGCCCGGGACCGATGCGCTTCAGCACCGCTCCCAGAGCCACGGGAGGGGCCGTCAGGTTCGCCGTCGTCGGGCCCCGGGGGTCCATGAGGTCCGGGGAGTCTACCCCGGCCGGGCCCACCGGGGAGCCCCGAGCACCGTCACCGCGGGCACAGGGCGAAGCCCGACATGAGCGCGCCGATCGCGGCGGGGTCGGCCGGGGTCCCGGTGAAGTCCACCTCCTCGGCGGGAGTGCCGGGTTCCGGGTCCGGACCGAACCAGATCCCCATCCGGCCGCGGCTGTCGGCGGGCTCGCAGTGGACGAGCATCAGGGTGGTGAGGCCGTCGCTCGCGCTGTCGGCGATCCGGATCCCGCCGCGGTTCGCGAGCCAGAGGATCGAGTACCCCTCTGCCTCCAGCGTGCCGCGCTCCAGGATCTCCTTCGAAGAGATCCGGATGTCGTTCTGCCGGAGCACCTCCGCGTCGTCGGTCCGCCCCTCGAAGAAGTCCCGGAGCTGGTCCCGATCCCGGGCCTGCTGGAGCATCTCGAAGTAGACGAAGCCCCGCTCGTCGAAGCCCTCCACGCGACCCTCGGCGTCGGGCTCCCGGTCGGAGAGCATGGCCATTCTCATCAGGAAGGGGATCGAGAAGCCCACGACGGCGTTGTACCCCTCCGGCATCGCGTCGGCGCCGAGGATCTCCAGGACGGCCCGCTCGCGAGCCGCCGGGTCCTCCATCTCGGCCTGGATCTCCCTGGCCTTGCGGTAGCCGAGATAGCCGAGCCCCCCCACGCCGATCGCTCCCATCAGGACCAGCACGAGACAGCCCACACCCACCCACACCCACGGCGAGGTTCCGCCGTTGTCATTGTCCATCACGCTCTCCGAGGTTACTACGGGAGGACGCGCGCCGAGTTGCGGGTTCCCACCGCAGCTGCCGTCGGCGGAGCCGCAATGCGCCGGAGCTCGCGCGTGCTAGTCTCCTGGCTTGATCGTTCGAGGCTTCGGGCAGGCGCCATCCCGGCTGCTTTCCAGCGTGCCGACCGCGTGACACTCGACCGCGGGACCGACGAGCACGGGTCGAGGTCCCGACAACGCGGTCTTCTCTGGAGCCTCTCGAAGCACGTTTCCACCTACGCGACGGGTTCGGCTCTCACCAGCGCTGCCGGGCTCGTATCCTTTCCGATCCTGACACGCCTCTTTTCGGTCTCCCAGTATGGGCTGCTGAGCGTCGTGACCGTTACGTTGGAGTACGTGGCCTCTGCCGGCAAGATGGGGCTTCAGCACTCGGCGCGGCTCCACTACGCTGAAACTGCGGCCGGGAAGTCGCGATGGACCCTTCAGGAGTTCTTCTCGACAGTCGTCCTCGGAATGACAGCGGTAGGGACGGCGCTCGCGCTGGCGTCCGGATTGGCGCTGCTGTTTTTTGGGGAGTGGGAGGAAGAAGCGTC
>Ga0299906_10001321_pt1 | contig 21325 bp, 17 predicted proteins | sample RVTome_14_FD_200259 | JGI IMG/M metagenome (GOLD analysis project Ga0299906, IMG submission 200259) | Soil microbial communities from uranium-contaminated site in the Upper Colorado River Basin, Wyoming, United States - RVT145D125 (version 2) ...
CACCAGCGGTTCAAGCGCCTGACCGAAGAATGGGGCGACCTCAGCATCGAGCACTCACAGCTAGCCATGAGGGGGGCGAAATCAAAGGGCGACAAGTAGGCCAGAACTCGGTTCTCTCAAGTGAGAAGTCGGAAGTAAGAAGTGAGAAGTTTAGCGGCGACCCGTAGGGGAACGCGTTCTTTTCGGAGCGCTCGCTGTCCTGCGGGTTTTCGTTGCGCGGAGGGTTAATCCAGTCGCAACGTCAAGCATTTCGCCGCGCCGCCGGACTTCATGTATTCCGAGAGATTGACCGGGTGGACGTGGTAGCCGCGGTCGGTCAGGTCCTTGACCAGGTGGGTGCAGCCGGCCGGTAGGGCGATGTGGTCGTCGACGCACACCGCGTTGCAGCCGAACCGCACCGCGTCCTGGTCGCGCACCACGATCGCGTCGGCGACGTTGGCCTCGATCACCTTCCGGGCGTAGTCGTCGAACGCGTCGGGGAAGTACATCACCTGCCCGCCGGAGAGCGGGCAGAAGCAGGTGTCCAGGTGATAGAAGCGCGGGTCGGTCAGTTGCAGACTCAGCACGCTGCGGTCGAATATTTCCGCCACCAGGTTGTGTGAGCGAATTTCGGACCGGAAGTGGTAGCCGCAGAAAAGCTGTTCGCCGCAGAACAGCGCATCGCCGGCCCCTTCGAAGAACACTTCGTCCGGCAGTTCGATCACCTCGAACCCGTCGGCCCGGAACCAGTCGCCGAACACCGGTTCCTCCCCGCTGCGCACGGGAAAGCGAAAACGGGACAGGATCGCTTTTCGGCCGCACAGCAGGCCGGCATTGGCGGTGAAGACCAGATCAGGCAGTCCCGGTTGCGGCTCGACCAAGGCAAGCTCGGCCCCGCATGCGTCGCGGAGCACGTCGCACAGGTGCATCCACTGCGCCATGGCGAGCGACGGCTCGCTCCCGTGCAGCCGCGACATCCACGGATTGATCTCGTACTCGATCGCGAAGTAGTCCGGCGAGCACATCAGCAGCCGCGCCATGGTCTTACTCCAGCTCGGCCAGCAGCTCGCGCAGGAACGGCTCGACGTCGGTGACCACGCCCACGTTCTGGAACGTGCCGCGATCGGCCAGCTTGGTGACCACCGCGGGCTGAATGTCGACGTAGACCGTGGGGACATCGGCGGGCAGCAGGTTGCCGGTGGCGATCGCGTGCAGACCGGTGGCGATCATCAGCGCGAAGCCGACCTCGCGAATCCGCTCCCGCATCGCGTCCTGGGCCGCGAGCACGTCGGTGATGACTTCGGGCAGGGGGCCGTCGTCGCGAATCGAGCCGGCCAACACCGTGTCGACGTCGTGCTTGATGCAGGCGTGCATGATCCCGGTGGTGAGCACACCCGCGTCGACGGCGGCGGCGATGCTCCCGTGTCGGCGGATGGTGTTGATCGCCCGCAGATGATGCTCGTGCCCGGTCTCGGCCGGCACCGCACGGTCCATGTACACCCCGAGCGACGTGCCGTAGAGCGCCTGCTCGATGTCGTGGGTCGCCAGCGCGTTGCCCGCGAACAGGATGTCGATGTAGCCGGTCTCGATCAGGTGCACGACGTGTCGGCCCGAGCCGGTGTGCACGATCGCCGGGCCGCCCACGAGCAGGATCTTGCCCGCCGAAGCCCGTACCGCCTTCATGCGCTCGGCCACCTGGCGGATGATGACGTTCTTCGGCTTCTCCGACGAGACCGCCGAACTCATGAACGCGAACACGCCGGCATCGCGTTGTCGCGGCGGCGGGGCGACCTTCACCCCCCGGTATCCGACCACCACCTCGTCACCGCCGCGGATTTTGCACACCGGCACGCAGCGATACGTGCCGTCGGCCGGATTGCGCACGATGCCGCAGTCCATCTCCTGGTTGGTCACGTCGTGCCACTGACCGTCGTGACGCACCGCCGTTCGCATGTTGGTCGTCGAGTAAAACCCCTCGGGGAACACGCCGTCCTGCGTCGCCGCGGTGAGCCGGATGTCCTCGGCCGTCTTGACCACCGCGCCGTGCCGAGAGACCTGGCTGATCACTTCGGTCAAAGCGTCAGCGTCGGCCGCCGACACCTCGATCCGCGCGAAACTGCGGTCGTCGCGGGTCTGGCCCATGTCCATGTCGAGTACGCGATAGTCCGCACCGGCCGCGATGATCTCGTCGAATACCTTCGACAGGATCAACGAGTCGATGATGTGACCTTCCAGCGTGACCTCTTCGGTGACCATGTCGCACCTGTTGCCGTCGGCTGAGATTTCGGTTGTCGCGGTCATGTTATCGGTATCGTCAAGAACGCCGCCCAAGTATAGTGCCCGACGACCACGAGGCCGATAATCGCTGGTGCGAGAATCCTATCTCGCACCCATCCGACGCGGGAATCCTTTCCCGCGAGCCTATGTTCAACAGACCGTGAAGGAGTCGCACGTTGTCCGAACAACCCGCCGAAGTATCCGCATCGTCGCCGCGTCGTCGCTGGTACCAGGCGATCGGCCCGGGGCTCATCACCGCCTGCGTGGTGATCGGCCCGGGCAGCATCCTGACCAGCTCGAAGGTGGGCGCGACCTACGGCTTCGGCATCGTCTGGGTGCTCTTCGTCGCCGTCACGTTCATGATGGTGTACATGACGCTCGGGGCGAAGCTCGGGGTCGTCGCCGGCGACTCGCCGGGCGATCTGCTGACCCGCCTGGTCGGGCGCTGGCTGGCCGCTGTGATCGGTTGCGGGGTGTTTTTCATCTCGGCGGCGTTCCAGTTCGGCAACAACCTCGGCGTTTACTCGGCGATCGAGGTTTACGTCCCCGACCCGGTTTATACGCCGTACATCGTGGTGGCGTTCAATATCCTGGCCATCGCGTTTCTGTTCATCTTCAAGAACCTCTACCGCATGGTCGAGCGGCTCATGACGCTGTTCGTCGGGCTGATGCTGTTCGCGTTCGCCGCGAATCTCGTCTTCGCGCTGGTGCACGGGTCCGGTGATGTGTCGCCGGCCGAGCAGGACAAGGCCGATGTGATCGCCGTGCTCGGCTGGATCGGAACCACGTTCGCCATATCGGCCGCCTATTACCAGGCCTATCTGGTCCGACAAAAAGGGTGGGGTCGCCCCGAGCTGCGTAACGGGCTGATCGATGCCCGCGTCGGCTCGATCATTCTCGCGTGCATCACCCTGATGATCATGTCGACCTCGGCCATCGTGCTGCGTGGGCAGACGTTGACCGGCGTGGGCCAGGTGGCCGCGCAGTTGAAGCCGCTGTTCGGCGTGTGGGGGCAGGGCTTGTTCTGCCTGGGCTTGTTTTCGGCCGCCTACTCGTCGTTCATCGTCAACTCGATGATCGGCGGATTCATCCTGGCCGACGGACTGGGGCTCGGTCACAAGCCTGTGGACCTCTGGCCACGGATCGCGACGACCGCGGTCCTGCTGGTGGGCATGGTCGTGGCGTTGTTGGTCTGTCAGTTGAAAATCAACCCCTTGCCCGCGATCGTTGCCGCCCAGGCGGTGACGGTCGTGGCCGCCCCGCTTTCCGCCGCGGCGCTGCTGTGGTTGACGAATCGCGCCGACGTGATGGGCGATGACCGCAACGGGGTCGCCGTGAATCTGGTCGCGGGACTGGGGTTCGTCATGCTCCTGCTGATCGCGGGTCACGTCGCAGTCAACAAAGTGTGGCCGCAGCTTGCAGGGTGAATGGGTTGATTGCGGCGCGCACGTTCAGCAACACAACATCGAGATCAGTCGTAGAGCAGGTACTGCTTGCGAACCCGCTCGAAAGAAGCGAGTTGGTCGGCCCACGTGTCGACCAACTCATCGAGCGTTGCCGCTTGCTGCCACGCGTGCATGGCCGCGTCGTTGGCGAGTAACCGCCGGACGTTTTCATGGTCCCATTTCTCACCGTACTGTTTTTTCAGGGTGCGGGCGATGGCCAGGCCCGTGCGTGCCGGTGCGTAGGCGTAGCGGTCGGTCAGTTTGATCTCGACACCGTGGCAGGTTTCGCCGGCGTACCTGCTCGCGGTGGGCGTGAACCGCGTGGCCGCGAAATGCACGCCCGGTAAGGCGAGTTCGTTCAGCGCGTCGGCGAGCGCCGGACCGTCGATCCACGGCGCGCCGAACTGCTCGAACGGCCGCTCGGTGCCCCGGCCGACCGAGAGATTCGTCATCTCCAGCAGGCCGATGCCGGGATAGAGAATCGCCGCGTCCAGGCTGCGCATGTTCGGCGAGGGATTTACCCAGGTCAGACCCGTCGCATCGAAGAGCATGCCGCGCCGCCAGTCCTCGACTTTGACCACATGCAGGTCGACGCCGATCTTGCGTTCCGTGTTGAACAATCCCGCGAGTTCGCCGATGGTCATGCCGTGTCGCACCGGCAACGGGTGGTACGCGGTGAATCCCAGCTTGTCGGCGTCGGCGAGCGGACCCGCTGGACGCAGCCCACCGATCGGATTGGGACGATCCAGCACCACGAAGCGGATGCCGTGCTCAGCCGCGGCTTCCATCGCGTAGCCCATGGTCGTGATGTAGGTGTAGAACCGCGTGCCGATGTCCTGGATGTCGAACACCAGCGTGTCGATACCGGCGAGCATCGCGCTGGTCGGCCGGCGGGTCTCGCCGTAGAGGCTGAAGATGGGCACGCCGGTCGCTTCGTCCCGGGCGTCGCTGACCTCGCCGTCGGCCTGGCCCCGGTAGCCGTGTTCCGGGCTGAAGATCGCGGTCAACGCCACGTCCGGCGCGTCGTGCAGCAACGTGACCACCGACCGTCCTTCCGAATCTCGACCGGTATGGTTGGTAATCACCCCGACCTTCTGCTTGGCGAGCAGATCGAAGTCGTCGCGAGCGAGTACGTCGAGACCGGTGAGCACCTTTCGCCGGATCGACGTTGCGATCGTCGTGGCCAGCTTGCGCCGCAGTCCGACGACATGGCCCTTTCCGTCGGGATGCAGTCGATTCGACAGCAGGATGACGAACATGTTGTCCGGCGGCGAGATCCACAGACTCGTGCCCGTGAACCCGGTGTGGCCGAAGGAAGTCCCGATGGGAAATACATGACCCCGTGGCGACGAGTACACCGTGTCGACATCGAAGCCCATGCCCCGTCCGTGCGTCGCGCCGGCCGGTATCTGGATCATGGCGTGCACGTGCGCCGGCGTGAGCAATTGTTTCGACGTACCCGGAATGCGTCCTTCGTTGAGGATCATCTGGCAGAAACGCGCGACGTCGTCGGCGGTCGAGAACAGACCCGCGTGGCCTGCGACGCCGCCCAGTCGGTGGGCTCGCGGATCGTGCGCGTCGCCGATGATCCATTCGCCGTTGCGCTGATTTTGTGGCGCGATGCGTTCCCGCCACGCCGCCGGCGGTTTGAACGTCGTATGCGACATCTCCAGCGGGCCGAAGATTTCCTCACGCGCGTAGACGTCCAACGGCTTGCCCGAGACCCGCTCGACGATCCCGCCGAGCACAACGTAGCCGACATCGCTGTAGCGGAACCGCGTGCCGACCTCGTCTTCGATCGGCAACGTGCAGATGTGCTCGATCGCCGAGGCGGTACCGCGTCGATATTCCTTCAGCGGCGTCCCCGGCCTGAGCCCCGCCGTGTGGGTCAGCAGGTGTTCGAGCCTCGTCGATCCCTTCTGCGCCTGACCGTATTGGGGGATGTGTCCGGTCACGTGGGCCGACAGGCTGAGGTGGCCGCGCTGGCTGAGCAGCATGATCGAAGTGGCGGTGGCCATGACCTTGGTCAACGACGCCACGTCGAACACGGTGTCGACGGTCATCGCCACCGGCTCGGGCGCGACGGCGCGATGTCCGTAGGCCTTGCGCCAGACGATCGCGCCGTCCTTGGCCACCAGCACCACCCCGCCGGGCAAGGCGCCGTCGGCGATCGCCGTCGCCATCACGTCATCGACGCGCGCCAACGCCTCGGCGTCGATCCCCACCGATTCGGGCGCGCGTACCGAGAGTTCTTCGGCGAAACCGTGGCCGGTCTGGGGCGGGGACTCGCAACCCGCCCCGACGAGCAGCGCTATCGCGGCATACCAAGCCGGTGCAATGGGTCGTCGGCGATCGTGCGGACAAGCGTTACGTGTCACGCGGACAACATAGGAGGCGGAACTTCACCGGTCAACGGGGCATCGAAACGTTCATCAAGACCCGGAATTGCACGATGGCCATGATCATCGTGACCGCCAAGGCCGCGACCATCAACCAGGTCAACGTGCCGAACCGCTTGTTGTCCTTCTCGATCATGTCCGCCAAGGCCCGCTCGCGAATACCCGCGTGCGTTTCGAGTCGCTGCGTCGTTTCGTCGTGCCGCGTGCTTTGCTCGGCCAGTCGTTCGACGGTCTCGCGCAGGGCCGTTACCGCCTCGCGCAATTCGTCGGTGTCGCGTCCGGATCGTTCCAGGTTGCGTGCGACTTCTTCCATCCGCGCCGCCTGCGAAGCGGCCGCATCGCCCAGGGCTTCGATCACCGAGGTGAGCTGATCGTTGCGATGCTGTGCGCTCTGGGCCTCGCGCGTCGCCAGGCGGTCGTTATGTTCGCCTTGCTGACGAAGTTGCGAGGCCAGGCTCGCGAAAGCGGTTACCAGATCATCGACGGAATGTTCGTTTTTCCGGGTCGCGAGACGTTCGGTTCGCATCGCTTCAAGCATGTCGCTCAGGCGTGCGTCGACCTGCTCGACCAGCGCGCGGGTGCTCACCCGACCGTTTCGGTCCGCGTCCCCGTGCCGGTGCCGAAACCAGTCGCGGATGCGCTCGACCATCGCGGGCTTGATTTCGGTCGATGGTGACGGTGGAGTCTTGTCCATCGAGGGCTTGTCCTCCAGCCCCGATGCTAGCCGTTTGCGACACACCAGGTCAATCCGGCATGGTGTGCTCATCGTTTTGGAGCGACATACCAGCCCGTAGCGCGAGCGAGGGTTTCTTGACTGACCCGCGTTCTCGGACGCAACACCCTCGCTCGCGCTTCGGGCTGGTCATGATGATCCACCCATCGACGGTCGGCACGAATTGACGACTCGCAGGCATGAGAATACAGTGCTTCGGATCACCCACGAATACCGGAGTCCGACGAAATGCCCAGCCTCGAACAAATTGAAACCCTACTCGAATCCGAGCCGGAAGACGTGTTCCTGCACTACTGCAGAGCGATGGAACTGGCCAAGGTCGACCGGGTCGACGACGCCCTGGCCTCCTTCGACCGCACCCTCGAGCTCGACGCCAACTACTGCGCCGCCTACTTCCACAAGGGTCAGACCCTGATCGCCGCCGGCCGACTCGACGACGCCCGCGGCGTGCTGTCCCACGGCCGGTCGGTCGCCGAAGCCACCGGCGACAACCACACCCGCGACGAAATCGCCGGGCTGCTCGAAACCATCATCTAGCGGTCGGTTATCGAATGCCGAAGCTGCCATGCGTATTGCCATCATCGGTTCCGGCGGAGTGGGATGCTTCTACGGCACCCGGCTGCTGCGGGCCGGGCACGACGTACATTTCCTGATGCGCAGCGATCTCGAAACCGTCCGCCGCGACGGGCTACACGTGATCAGCCCCGACGGTGATTTCCGCGGGCCGGTCAACGCCTACGCTACTTCCGCCGATATCGGTCACGTCGACTTGGTGGTCTGCTCGCTCAAAGCCACGGCGCTGGGCGACGCCCGGGCGTTGATCGCTCCATGCGTCGGTCCCGACACGCACGTCCTCGCGCTCATGAACGGCCTGGGCGTCGAACAATCATTTGCTGAATGGTTCGGCCCGGCGCGGGTTTACGGCGGCATGGCGTTCGTGTGCATCAACCGGCTCAGTCCCGGCGTCGTGCGTCACTTCGGCTACGGTCGGCTGTCGATCGGCCACTTCCAGGACGACCTCGACGCCGCGGGACGAATCGCCGCGCTGTTCCGTGACGCCGGCATCCAGGTCGTCGTGCCGCCGTCGTTGAACGTCGCCCGATGGGAGAAGCTGGCCTGGAACATCCCATTCTCGACGCTCAGCGTCACCGCCGGCGCGATCAGCACGCAGCAGATCATCGACGACCCGGGGTTGCGGAGTGTCTGCCGGGCCCTGATGCGCGAGACCATCGAAGCCGCCAACGCCGAAGGCTGCAACCTCGACGCCGACCCGCTTATCGACAAAATGTTCGCCAACACCGCGACCATGGGCCATTACCGCCCGTCGATGCTCGTCGATTACGACGAGAAGCGCCCGCTGGAAGTCGACGCGATCCTGGGCGAGCCCGTCCGCCGCGCCCAAGCCGCCGGCCTGGACGTCCCGCATCTGGACATGAACCTTCACTTGCTGTCGATGCTCGATCGCCTGAACCGCGGCGAGGTTGTCTGAGACTCGAGTTAGCCGTCCGTGCTCATCGTCTATCGTTTCACTCGATGAATCATGGTTTGTCGGGAAAGTTGAATCCCTTTGATCTGGCTGTCCAGGGCCTCGCGGTTGGGGGCGTATTCCAAGGCGGTCTTCATGTCGATCATGTCGTTGCGGACCATCTCGGCCAATGAAAAGGTGAACGAGCGCATCCCCTCCTCGGTCGAGCTGGCGATGATGTCTTCGATGTCTTCGTCCTCGCCCTTGCGAACCTTCTCGCGCACGGTCGAATTGGCGATCAGCACCTCGGTGGCGGGTACCCGTCCAATCTTCGTATCGACGGCGGGCAGCAGGCGCTGACACATGACCGCGGCCAGACTCGCCGCCAACGACGAGCGCACGAAATCATGGTCTTCGTGCGGAAAGAACTCGAGGATGCGCGAGAGGGTCTGGGCGCAATCCTGGGTGTGAATCGAGCCGAAGACCAGGTGCCCGGTTTCAGCCGACTGAATCGCAGCCAGCATCGTCTCCCGGTCCCGCATCTCGCCGATAAAGACCACGTCGGGGTCCTCGCGGAGCATGAACCGCAATCCGTCATGAAAACTCGGAACGTCCAGCCCGATCTCACGCTGGGCGACGATCGCTTTCTCGGTATGGAAATTGTATTCGATGGGGTCCTCGAGCGTGACCACGTGCACGGGGCGCGTCGAGATGACATGCTCGATCATCGCGGCCAGCGTCGTGCTCTTGCCGCAGCCGGTGACGCCCCCGACGAGGATCAGCCCTTCGTACGACCGTTCCATCAGGTCGTGATAGATCGGCGGTAGATGGAGCGCTTCGTAGGTCGGGATCACCGAATGGATGCGTCGAAACGCGACGTGGGTATCGCTCTTGGCCCGATACATGTTGACGCGGAACCGGTCCCCGTGCTTGTCCGCGTACGAGAAATCGAGCGAACCGCAGCGCTTGAACTGATCGAACATCGCCTCGGAAATCAGCGGGCGCACCATCGTTTCGACCTGCTCACTGCTCTCCAGCTCCGGGGTGTCGAGTTTGCGCAACCGGCCGGCGATCCGGTAGTAGGGCGGCACGTGCACCTTGAGATGCAGGTCGGAGGCTCCGTATTGCCGCATCCCGTCAAGAAGTGACTGCATGCTTTTCGGCTTGTCCATGACCGCCGACCTCCCAAGCGGTGACCGTCGACCTCCCAAGCGAACCGGGTCCCCGACCGATCCTCCCGGAAGACAACGTAGCAATGAGCATGCCAAAGGGTGGGTAGAGAAGACGCGTTACCCACGCGGGCCTCTCATCGTGGGACATGACGCACCGGCTGGTGCTTTTTACGCGATCGGCACGGCCAGGAAAACCCCTCACGTTCGCGCAGCGTGCGTCAGAAGCGTTTACCTTTTCACGTCTTCACGTCCGCGCGCTACCGAATCAGCAACTCGCCGGGCATGACGGTAAGCACCGCGCCCCCCGGCCCGGATCGCAGCAATTCGATGCGCAGCAGCATGCGCGCCAGCGCCGCGGCACGCTGGGGATCGGCCTGACGCAGCAACGGCCACAGATTCTGCAACAGCGGTGACGCGGACCCCAGCGGCTGGAGTTTCGTGGAAACTTCGTCGTCATCGCCGCCGCCCATGCCGAACCCTTCCATCAGCAGGTCGATGAACGTCTTGGGCTTGGGCAGCACGCGCACGTCGTAATCACCGATCTTGGCTTCGCCGGCCGCGAACCGGATCGCGTCGTCGAGCCCGCCGAGCTTGTCGACCAGCCCGTTCCGCACCGCTTGGGCGCCGGTGAACACGCGCCCGCGCGCGATTTTCTCGATCGGTTCGGCCAGGCGATCGCCCCGGCCCGTGGTCACCCGCTCGGTGAACGTCGCGTAGATGCTGCTCATCCAATCCCGAATCCGCTGTCGCTGGGCGTCGGTGAACGGCCGGTTGCTGGCGAGCATGTCGGCGTTCGCGCCCCGGTTGTACTCGCTGCTGGTCACCCCGAGCTTGTCCCACAACCCTTTGGTCACGACCTTGCCGCCGACCACGCCGATCGATCCCGTGATCGTCATCGGCTCGGCGAAGATGGTGTGGGCGCCGGCGGCGATGTAATACCCGCCCGAACCGGCCACGTTGCCCATCGACACGATGAACGGCTTGTCCTCGGCCACGCGCCGTCCCGCGTCGTAGATGATCTCTGACGCCGTCGCCGACCCGCCCGGCGAATCGATCCGCAACACCACCGCCTTGATCGAATCGTCCTTCCGTGCCTTGTCGAGCGCCGCCCGCAGCGTCGTCGACCCCATGACGTTCCCGCCGAAGAGCGATTCCTGGCTCCGGCCGGGGATGATCAACCCCTCCGCATAGACCACCGCGACCGCCGGCTTGAACGACGGCTGCACCCCTTGCATCAGTTCGTTGAAGAACGAGAAGAACCCGAACGGCGACGACGTGTCGATCTCCGGCCCCTTGTCCCGACCATAGTGCTTCACGATCTTCGCGGTCGGCCCGTAGCGCTCGGTCACGTCGCGAAGGAACGCCTGCCGATGCTCGACCGCGTCGATCAGCTTGGCCTCCAAGCCGCTCTCGGCCGTGAACGCGCCGATGTCGATCACCTCGCGAACCCGCTCCTCGGTCATCTGGCGCGACGCGGCAATGCCCTTGACGATCTCTTCATACAGGCTGTCGAACAGCCAGTTGCTCATCTCCGCCGCCTCGGGCGACGGTGCGGTGCGGGTAAGCGTTTCGCTGGCGCTCTTGTACTCGCCGATGTGTTCCATGTCGGCCTGGCAGTTGATCTTGTCGAGCAGGCCCTTGAGGTAGACCGACTCGCCGTGCAGCCCGAGCAGGAACAGGTCGCCGGTCGGGACCATCGACAGCCGCGTAGCCCCGCAGGTTAAGTAATAGAGCTGCGTGTCGAGGCTCTCGACGTGGCAGTAGACGTCCTTCTCCGCCGCGCGCAGCCGTTTGATCGCGTCGCGGAGTTCCTGGACCTGCGCCCAGCCCATCGCCGGCTGCTCGAGGGTGAGGATCACCGCTTTGACCGCGTTGTCGGTGCGAGCCTTGCGGAACCGTTCGAGCAGGCCCTTGAGCGACTCGGGCGGCTCGGTCCCGAACGTCAGCATGCCGAACTCCGACGGCGCCTCGGCCATCGACCCGGCGATCCGGAAGTGGGCGATTTTCGGCGTCTCCGGTCCGAACTGCCCATATGCCGGCCCCGCCGACGCGATCATCACCAACAGCATGCCCATCTTCGCCAAACGCGTGCTCATATCCGTTTCTCCGTCACTGCAACTAATCGTACCGTCTCGCCCGGTGGGCCGCGACCGTACCTCTACTACGGTCATCGTCAGCCCGGCGTTCGTAGTGTACCCGACCGGCGGCGGTTCAGGGTCATTTTCCCGCTCCCGAAAACACGCGCGGGGTCAAAGTTTGTACCGGGTTCGTTACGAGGCCATTTTCCGATAACCCCCGGCTCGTTTGATCGAAGGGTCATCACGGGCTATAGTTACGCTAAGAACACCGGGTAACAGTGTGTGTGGGGGGGGGGGGGGACGGCATGTCGCATGCGGTTTTCTGCCTGCCGGGTCGGTGTTTACACGCCACAGGAAGGGTCTTGCCATGCGACGGTGCTTCCTGACGCTCGCGTTGTTCGCGGCGCTGAGTCTCAATCCGGCGGCGATGCGGTCGGCACGGGCCGCCTTTCCCACGATCCGCCTCGACGTGGTCGAAACGGGCCTCGACCAGCCGATCGACCTGACCCATGCCGGCGACGGTACGGGACGACTGTTCGTGGCGGAAAAAGCGGGGCGGATCCAGATCATCGGACCCGGCTTCGCCACCCCGCATGAATTCCTCGACATCACCGATCGCGTGATGAGTGCCGGGGTCGAGATCGGCATGCTCGGGCTCGCCTTTCATCCCGACTACAAGAACAACGGCAAGTTCTACGTCACTTACGACACGGGCGCGCAACTGACGCCGGACTTTCGCCTGTCCGAGTTCCAGGTCGACCCGGCCGATCCGAACGACGGCCTCGAAGACCCGGAACGGGTCTTGATCACCTTCAGCAAGCCGGGACAGGATCACAACGCCGGATCAATCCATTTCGGTCCGGACGACGGCTTGCTCTACATCAGCACGGGCGACGGCAGTTGCTGCGGGGACGACGATCCCGGCCACACCGGTTACGGAACGCCTGAGATCCTCGGCAACGCCCAGGACAAGACCAAGCTGCTGGGCAAGGTGCTGCGCATCGACGTTGACGGCAACAACAGCGCCAACGGGCAGTACGGCATACCCACCGGCAATCCATTCGTCGGGGACGGCGGCGGCGTGCTCGAGGAGATCTACGCCTACGGTCTGCGCAATCCGTGGCGGATGTCCTTCGATGACGGTCCTGCCGGCCCGGCCAGCCCCGACCGGCTCTTTCTCGGCGACGTGGGGGACGCGGATTGGGAGGAGATCGACCTGATCGTCAAGGAGGGCAACTACGGTTGGCGACGACGCGAAGGGGCCCACACGTTCGCGACCAACGTCCCGCCGCTCGGTGCCGGCGAAGTCCTGATCGATCCGATTGCCGAATACGCGCACGACGTCGGCGGCGCGGCCGTCATCGGCGGCTACGTCTATCGCGGTTGCCGATATGAGCAGCTCCAGGGCAAGTACATCTTCGCGGAGTGGAACGGCGGACCGCTCAAGGGTCTTGAGGAAGACGGCGGGTCCTGGGTCATGACCGATCTCGCGTTGGCCGGCGGCAACCCGATCGGCGATCGCGTGAACGCGCTCGGCCGGGATGAGGCCGGGGAACTCTACGTGTTGACCAACATGGGCACCGTATATCGCATTGGGGTCGACGGCCAAGCCCCGGTTCCGGCCCTGACCCACCGAGCGTTGATGCTCGTGGTACTTAGCTTGGCGGGAATCGGCGCGGTCGGGGTTCGCCGAGCGACTGGATTCCGAACCACCGGCCCTTGACAAGCACCGCCCTTCTTGGCCATCATCCCGCGTTTGGTTCGCCATCGGCGCGGCGGCGGGCAGATCGGTTATGTTCGCTACGGACACCGGCTTCGATTCATGAAAGGATGTTGCACAGCAGGGGGCTCTTCAGGTTGAACGCAGCTCGACGGCAATCGGGTTGGTGATGCCTCGGAGCAACCCGGTAGGTTCTTTGGTGACATCAGGGTTTCCGAATTCCAGTGAACCGAGCCGACGACCCTCGCGAGACAGGCTTGATCCTCTAGGTTCTCGATCCCCAGGTGCTGACCACCGTATCCGCAGCAACGCTCGCTAACGACATCAGCCAAAGGAGAGCGCTTTGGAGTCCGCACAGGGTCCTAGGGAATCCTCACAGGGTCAATCGCCGTCGACGGTACCGCTGCGCTCCGTATGGCCGACATTCATGGTTTGCACCGCGGCCTTCTCCGCGGTCACGCTACTCCTCATCTATACCACCGGGGGCTGGGCCAAGTGGTTCCCCTTGCCGAAGAACGTCTCGGAGCACGGGCAGAGAGTCGACGAGCTGTTTTGGATCTGCACCTGGATCACCGGCATCACCTTCGTGCTCGTCGAGGCGGGCCTGATCGCGTTTCTGATTCACTTCCGCCACCGACCCGGGCGACGCGCCGTCTACCTGCACGGCAGCCACAAGCTCGAGGTCATCTGGACCGTCATACCGACCGTGATCCTCATCATCGTCATCGGCATGAGCATCTCGGTATGGCACAGCGTACGCGTGGATGTGCCCACCGACGCCGACGCCGACGTCGTCGTACAGGTGCTCGCCCAGCAGTTCATCTTCAACTTCAAATACCCCGGTCCCGACGGCAAGTTCGGCAGGACATCCCCCGAGTACTACGACGCCCCGTCGAATCCCAAGGGCGAGGATGCGTTCGGAACCGTTCCGTCCGATCCCGCCGGCAAGGACGACATCATCGCGCTGGGCACGATGCACGTGCCCAAGGGCAAGACGATCAAGGTCCATTTGCAGTCCAAGGACGTGCTCCACAGCTTCTTTCTGCCCAACTTCCGGGTGAAGATGGACGCGGTTCCGGGCATGAACGGCACGCTGGCGTTCACGCCGACCGAAGCCGGTCAATTCGAGATCGTCTGTGCCGAGTTGTGCGGGGCGCAGCACTGGGACATGCGCGGCATGCTCGTCGTGCATGAAACCACCGAGGACTTCGAAGCCTGGCTCGAGACGCAATAGAGTGAAGAGGCTGTAGACCATAGGCTGTAGGCTGTAGGCGCGGGAAGAAGAGGCTGTAGGCTGTAGGCCGTAGGGAAGCGGTCGACTTCGTTTTCTGCGCCTACAGGCTATGGCCTAGTACTACAACGCTAAAAATGCTCAAGCAACGTCAGGCGGCCGGCCGATGGAAGGTTCGAGTGGAACTCGAACCCAGGAGGCCATGGGCATGGACGCCGACACGATTCTTCGAATCAGACCGATGTTGACCGCGTATCTTCACGAGTTCGACGGCTGCATGGGGCGGGTCACCAACCGTTCGCACCTGGAGACGTATGTTGCGGGTCAGTTGGGCGACCTGGACCGCAAAAGCGTCGAGCCGATCGCCGACGCGGCGGGCGTGCCGCCTCGCACCTTGCAGGAATTCCTGAGCATGCTCAAGTGGGACGAGCAGGCCGCCCGCGACCAGATCCAGCGTCGGGTGGCCCGCCGGCATGCCGATCCGCACAGCGTGGGCGTGATCGACGAGACGACCTTTCACAAGCAGGGCAACAAGACCGCTTGCGTCCAGCGGCAATACTGCGGCAGCCGCGGCAAATTGGACAACTGCGTGGTCAGTGTCCACCTCGGCTACGTGGCCGGCGACTTGTTCACCCTGCTGGATGGCGATTTGTTCCTGCCCGAAAAGACGTGGCATGGCAACCGAGCCCGCTGCCGGGCGGCGGGTATTCCCGACGACGTGGTGTACCGTCCCAAGTGGCAGATCGCACTCGAGCAGGTCCAGCGTGCCCTGGGCAACGGGATCCGCTTTTCGTGGTTGACCTTCGACGAAGGATACGGCGGAAAGCCCCCGTTTCTGCGGGGCTTGGACCGTCTGGGGCAGAACTACGTGGCCGAGATCCCGGCCAGCTTCGTGGGCTGGACGCGGCCGCCGGAGATTCTGTACCGGGAGCATGCCCGGGACCGGCGCCGGGGGCGTCGCCGCAAACTGCCCCGCTTGAAAGTGCGGAACACGCCGGCCGCCGAGGTACGCGAGATCTTCAAGCATTCGCCGGTCCTGCGCAAGGTCCCTTGGGAGCGGTTCCACGTCAAGGACGGCAGCAAAGGACCGATGGTGTGGGAAGCGAAGCGGATTCCCTTCTGGATCAAGGACGAGAACGGCCTGCCCTCCCGACCGCACCATCTGATCGTGGTCCGGAACGTGCTGAAGCCCGACGAGGTCAAGTTTTTCCTGAGCAACGCCCCCGCGTCGACGCGGTTGGAGATTCTGTTGATGGTGGCCTTCAGCCGCTGGACGATCGAGCGGTTGTTCGAGGACAGCAAGACGGAGCTGGGCCTGGACCACTTCGAGGTCCGCACGTATCGCTCGATCATCCGTCATCTGATGCTGACGTGCATCAGTCATCTGTTCCTGGCGGAGTTCCGGCTGGCTCATCGGAAAAAAAAATCCGGAGCTGACGGTGTGCCAGGTGCGGACGGCCACGCGGGCCCTGGTACCGATCTGGGTTCGCGGTGGACGCTGTTCGCGCCGACAGGCCGAATCCATTGCCGCGCAATTGGCGATAACGCAGCAACGCAACGCCGCGGCAGCACGTTCGCATCGAAAGCGAACCATCCAGCGTCTACACGCGATTGGGATATGGTTGACGAACATACGCACCTGCAAGTGGCCGAGGTGTTAGCGTTGTAGTACTAGGGCCTACGGTCTACTCACTACGGACGTACGTTGAAGATAGGTTTACCATGACGGCACACGAACATCATCTCCCCTTTTGGCGCAAGTACATCTTCTCGACCGACCACAAGGTCATCGGCATCCAGTTCCTGTTCACCAGCCTGTTGATGTTCGTCGTCGGCGGACTGCTCGCGATGGCGGTGCGCTGGCAGCTCGCCTGGCCGAAACGGGAGGAGATCCCCGTCGTCGGCAAGATGCTGTTCGGCGAGGGCGGGTTCGTCACCCCCGAAGACTATACCATGCTCTTCACCATGCACGGGTCGATCATGATCTTCTTCGTGATTATCCCGATCCTCGTCGGCGCGTTCGGCAACTACCTCATCCCGCTGCAGATCGGGGCGCCGGACATGGCGTTTCCCAAGCTCAACATGCTGTCCTACTGGATGGTCGTCCCGTCGCTGACGATCATGTGCACCGGCTTTTTCGTCGAAGGAGGCGCCGCCGCGGCGGGATGGACCGCCTACCCGCCCCTCAGTGCGCTCAAGGGCGCCCAGCCACAGGAGGCCGGGCAAATCTGCTGGATCATCAGCGTCATCATCCTCGGGTTCTCGTCCATCATCGGGTCGCTCAACTACATCACCACCATCGTGAACATGCGGGCCCCGGGCATGAGTTTCTTCCGCATGCCGCTGACCGTCTGGTCGCTGTTCATCACCGCGGTCCTGGTCTTGCTCGCCACGCCGGTGCTCGCGTCGGCGATGGTCATGCTGCTGCTCGACAAGACGCTCCAAACCAGCTTCTTCATCCCGGCCGGCGCGGTCGTGTCGGATATGCTCGAGAATGTTCCCAATGCCGGCGGTGGACAACCCCTCTTGTGGCAGCACCTGTTCTGGTTCTATTCCCACCCGGCCGTGTACATCATGATCCTCCCCGCGATGGGGATCACCTCGGAAGTCATCTCGGTGTTCGCCCGCAAGCCGATCTTCGGCTACCGCCCGATGGTCTACGCGTTGGCCTCGATCGCCGGACTCGGGTTCATCGTCTGGGCCCATCACATGTTCCAGGCCGGCATGAACCCCACCCTCGCCATCGCGTTTACCGCGTCGACGATGATGATCGCCCTCCCCTCGGCGGTCAAAATCTTCAACTGGCTCGGTACCCTGTGGGGCGGCAACATCCGTCTGACCGTGCCCATGCTCAACGCCTTGGCCTTCGTGTCGATGTTCGTCATCGGCGGACTTTCGGGCATCTTCATGGCCTCGACCCCGGTCGACATCCACATTCACGACACCTATTTCATCGTCGGGCACATTCACTACGTGCTCTTCGGCGGCAGCGTGTTCGGCATCTTCGCCGGCATCTACATGTGGTACCCCAAGATGTTCGGCAAGAAGATGAACCATGCCCTCGGCGTGATGCACTTCGCCTACACCTTCGTCTTCATGAACCTCACCTTCTTCCTCATGCACGTGGTCGGCATCGGCGGACACCCCCGCCGGATCGCCACCATCCTCAAGGACGGCTTCGAGGGCTTCGATCACCTGCAACCGACCAACGTCTTCATGACCATCAGTGCGTTCGCGCTGGGCATCGGCCAGATCCCGTTCGTAATCAACTTCTTCGCCAGCCTGATCGGGGTCCGCAGGCCCGGGTTGCTCAAGATCGCCCTCGTGGTGTCCGTCGTGCCGATGCTGGCGTTGTTCTGGGGCATGACCGACATCAGCTACGATGACAAGCCGCTCGAACTCGGCCCGCTGACCAAGATCATCGCGACGATCTTCACCCTGGCGTGCTGCATTCCGATTTTGCGGGCCAAGCCCAAGGAAAGCACCTTCGGCGATCCGGCCGGCGATAACCCGTGGGAGGCGACCACGCTCGAATGGACCGCGCCCTCGCCGCCCGGCCACGGGAACTTCGCGACCACGCCCGAAGTGCATTGCGGACCGCACGAGTATTCCGTGCCCGGGGCCGATGAGGACTGGGTGCCGCAGACCCGAGAACTGCCCGCCGCCGGAGCCGCGACCCCATGAGCCAAGCAGGGTGGGCCGCGCCCATGAATCCAGCCTCACGTTCGGACCGTCTCGAACCTGTCGATTACGCGCCCTCACCGAGAGGATCGGCCTGGCCGCATCGCATCGCGATCGTGACCGCCGTCGCCACCGGTCTGCTGATCGTCGCCGGCGGATTGGTGACCAGCCTCGAAGCCGGCATGGCCGTACCCGATTGGCCCACCAGCTTCGGCTACAACATGTTCACCTTCCCGCCCGACCAGTGGCAGGGCGGTATCTTCTACGAACACAGTCATCGACTCCTCGGCAGCGGCGTCGGCCTGCTCACGATCCTGCTCGCGCTGCTGCTCTGGTTGAAGGACGCCCGGCGTTGGATCAAGTGGCTCGGCGCGGTCGCGCTGGTCGCCGTGATCGGCCAGGGTGTGCTCGGCGGCATACGCGTGAACCTGCAGGCCGACTACCTCGCCATCCCGCACGCCTGTCTCGCCCAGGCCTTCTTCGCCCTGACCGTGGCCATGGTGCTGTTCACGTCGCGCTCGTGGCATGACACCGAGCGGGCTACAGAGTCAATCGACGGTCTGTCGCTGCGCTGGGTGTGCGTCGCGGCGACGGCCGCGATTTATGTGCAAATGATTCTCGGCGCCTTGCTGCGACACGCCGACGACGTCATGGGCGACGCCTTACACGGTCACCTGTTCGGCGCGTTTGTCGTTATGGCGGCGGTCATCTGGCTCGCGGTCCGCATCTTCGGACAATTCGATTCGGTCCGTGCCCTGACCCGACCGGCCGGGGCCGTGCTTGTCCTCTTCATTATTCAAGTCGGTCTCGGCTTGGGCGCGCTGGCCACCCGCATGGTCATGGCCGGCGATGCGTCGCTCGGTTGGGTCGATGTGGTTTTCGCCACCAGTCACGTCGCGGTCGGCGCGCTGCTGCTGGCGGCCTGCGTGACCGTCATGTTGCGCGCGTTCCGCGTACTGACGCCCCGCGCGACCGCCGGTCCGGAGGGTGCGTCCGTATGAGCAGCCTGCCCACTGAAACGACCACCGCAACGCGTCTGGCCCAGCCGATCCGCGCGGGTGTCGCCCGCGACTACGTGCAGCTCGCCAAGCCGCGTGTCGCTTCGCTCGTGCTCGCCACCACCGCCGCCGGCTTCTACCTCGGCGCGGTCGGCACCATCGAGCCGATCTTGCTGCTTCACGTGTTGATCGCCACCGCGCTCGTCGCCACCGCCGCCAACGCGCTCAACCAACTCGACGAACGGGACACCGACGCCCGCATGCGTCGCACCCGGAATCGACCGCTGCCCGCCGGCCGCATGACTCCCGGTGACGTGCTGCGGTTCGGCGTCGCCACCGGCGTGGCGGGCATGCTCTATGCCGCGGTCTCGGTCAATTTGCTCACCAGCCTGCTCCTCGCCGTCACCCTGGCCGGCTACGTGTTCGCTTACACCCCGCTCAAGCGGCGCACCCCGTTGTCGACGGTCGTCGGAGCGGTGCCCGGCGCGTTACCCCCGCTGATCGGCTGGGCCGCCGCCCGCGACGGACTGGGCGAGTCGGCCTGGGTGCTGTTCGCCATCCTGTTCCTGTGGCAATTGCCCCATTTTCTCGCCATCGCCTGGATCTATCGCGATGATTACGCGCGTGCCGGGCTGCCCCTGCTGACGGTGATCGATCCGACCGGCCGGGCCGCCGCCGGGCAAACCCTGCTCTACAGCGCCGCGCTGCTGCCGGTTTCGCTGGCTCCGACCCTGACCGGGTTGGCCGGCGTGACCTATTTCGCCGCGGCGTTCGTGCTTTCCGGTGTGTTTCTCGGGTTCGGCGTACGGATGGCGAGGACGCTCTCGCTCGCGTCCGCCCGGGACCTGTTTCGGTATTCGGTCATCTACCTGCCGCTGCTGTTGGCGGCCATGATGATCGACAAGATTGTCCAATAGCCTGTAAGACCGTTGACGTATCAAGAAGGGCCGACCGCTATGTCACACGCAGCAACCGCCGACACGCACGCCCACGACGCCGAGGCGCCGTCGTTCCGGCCTTACGGTGTCGACATGGGCACGTTCGGGATGTGGCTGTTCCTCGCATCCGAGATCATGTTCTTCACCGGACTGCTCGGAGCCTACATCGTGTACCGGATCTCCTACACCACACCCGAGATCGAAAAGGACGTCTTCGCCTTGGGGGCCAATTCCCTGGACTGGTGGATCGGGGCCCTGAACACGCTGATCCTGATCGTCAGCAGCTTCACCATGGTCCAGGCCTGCGTCGCCTGCGAGAAGGGCAACGCCGCGACGCTGCGCAAGATGCTGTTCATCACCGCCGGGTTGGGCATGCTCTTCCTGTGCATCAAGGTCGGCTTGGAGTACTACCCGAAGATCTATCTTCACGGTCACGGCCCGTCGCACAGTTTGTTCTTCAGTTGCTATTACGGATTGACCGGCGCCCACGGGGTGCACGTCTTCGGCGGCGTCATTCCGCTGGTGGTTCTGGCCCTGCAATCGAACCGGCTGGCCGAACTGCGCTCCCGCCGGGTCGAGACTCTCGGGCTCTACTGGCACTTCGTCGACGTGGTTTGGATCTTCCTGTTTCCGCTGTTGTATCTGGCCCAGTGATAATCTAACCGGCTTAGGAACATGGGCCGCAAAGGAACCATCATGAGCGATGCCCACGAACACAAAAGCGAACTGACGTACACGCAGGTTTTCATCGCGCTGATCGTTCTGACCGTGCTCACGGTCGGTGCGTCTCTGATCCCGTTTCCGCGTACCGTCAGTCTCGTCGTGGCGCTCGGGATCGCGGGCCTCAAGGCGTCGCTGGTGGCCCTGTACTTCATGCACCTGCGCTTCGCGGTCAAGCCGATCTACGTCACCGTCGGTTTTCCGTTGATGCTGATGATCATCGCGGTGATGGCGCTGATGCCCGATGTGGCGATCAATCCCGACAACGCGCGGATCACCATCGAACAGGCGAAAGCGTCGGAACCACACCACGAAGAATCCGCCGAGCACTGATGAACGCCGCCGCGGTCGAGGTACGTAGCATGGTCCACGCCTACGGCTCCCGCGAGGCGTTGGCCGGAGTCGACCTGACCGTCGAGTCCGGCGGCATGTTCGCCTTGCTCGGCCCCAACGGCGGCGGCAAGACCACCTTGTTCCGTATCCTCGCGA